>Ga0307511_10000019_pt1 | contig 117947 bp, 111 predicted proteins | sample 13_EM_MG_FD_200266 | JGI IMG/M metagenome (GOLD analysis project Ga0307511, IMG submission 200266) | Populus trichocarpa ectomycorrhiza microbial communities from riparian zone in the Pacific Northwest, United States - 13_EM | ecosystem: Host-associated > Plants > Roots > Unclassified...
ACGGCCGCATCTCCTTGTATTCGAGAATTTTCACCGTCGCCTTGCCCGGCACGCCTCCCAACCATAGCGCCGCGAACGCCTGCTCCGACTGCGCCACCATCGCCCGCGCCAGGTCATTCTTGTGGATCGCCCGAATCTTCGATGACGGCATCACCCAGCCCAAAGGCCGCATCGCCCAGCCCAGCAGGCCCGGCGTGTTCGAATTGCCCAGAATCACCGAAGGCCGGTACAAGCCAAGAAAGTCGAACCCCACCGCCTCGGCCGCCTTCTCCTTCTCCCCGATGAACCGCGCGTACCTGACGCGCGAAGCCGGGTCCGCCCCCGCCGCCGTCATCACCGCCCCCACGCGCGCGCCCCCCGCTTTTGCAGCCCGGCAAAAATCCCGCGGGTACCCCACCTCGATCTTGCGCAACTCCTCATCCGACAGCTTCGCCGTCCCCTTCCCCACCCCGAACGCCGCCAGCGCAATATCCACCCCCCGCGCATGCGGCGCAAGCTCCTCCTCGAGCCGGTCCATGTTCACCACCACCTCGGAGACCTTGGGGTCCGTAAAGGCGCCGGTCTTGCGGCGCGTGACCACGGTGACCTTCCCGCACAGCGGGCTCTCGATCAGCAGCTGGACGATGCGGCTGCCCACGTTGCCGGTTGCGCCGAGGACGATTGCCGAGTACGGAGTCTTTGCTTCTGTCGCTGGGATCGCCATTTCCCACCTTCGTGAAATCACAAACCATCGGGAACAAACCACCCATTCGCCATAAGGATAGCGAGAATTGTTATCCGTCCCGATCCTTCCGTCTTTTAGAGTATGTCGATATAGCCACGCGCGAGGATATCCACACTTCGCCCCACCTCCAAAATCATCGCTTCGACCTTATCAGCACCACCATTGATTCTTAGAACATATGCCTGTAACTGACTTTGGAGCGAATCAATGGTGATCTCATGGATGCTGCTTCTAACAATGCAAGTGACGGAAGGCATATTTGCGTCATTCGGCCTAACTGTTAGGTAAATACCACTTGCAGTAGGCGGTGCCGCCTGTGCAACGCTCATTGATACAAAAGAAGTCGAAGAGAATTTCTCAGCTACTACCAGAGGTTTGTCCGGATCCCACAAGCTCATTCGAACGTTCTCGCTTGCAGCTAAATATTGATTTACTCCCATTGCCTGTACAAATTCCCGGTAATAGTATTCAGAGATCAACTCTGAAATCTTCAATCCATCCCAGAAATGAATAGGCTTGGCGTAGCGATTCAATTGCTGCACAACGTGGGCCCTTGCAGGCGCTGTTATATCCCCTGTAGCTATCACTATCCATCGATTAATTCGATACACCTGTCCATTGCTGGCATCAACAATATCTTTGTCAAATGCCTGGATTCCTTGGGTTACAAGCGAGGTTGATTCACCGAGCCCAATCGTTCCCTTCTTCACTTGGATTCCGGTATAGAAACGCAATTGATCGGGACCAAACAGCTCGTAGTACTCGATATCATTACCTAGCTCTGATGCCCCACCAGTGAACTTTAAATTTCTAAGACGTAGCCCGCTCCTGACACTAAACTGATCCAAACAAGGAAGAAGAATCGCCTGAGATATCTGATTCTCAGGCCAAGGGGATCCCACGAGAATGGCTTGGATCATTGCTGGGGACATCATGTTATCTCTCCGAAGGTCATCTAGTCAGAGTAGCATTGGGCTCGGAGTTTCTTTGGAGAGCGCATTGTCATGGCCGACTACATGGTGACTGGTGTAGAGCTCGATCAGGAAGGGTATCCATACCAATCGGGGCGGCTCAGTCTGTCCCCGATTGCTCCACCGGTCTGATTGGTGACCGCCTCGCTCTTGTCGTGGCCGAGATGTTCGGTCATCTCGGCTTCCAGGGCGCTCTCGACCAGCATCTTGGTCAGTTGCTTGAGCAGGCCGTTCTCGCCGATCAGGTCTTCGGGCTTCTTGTAGTTGGCCAGCAGGCCGTCGGCCAGTTTGACCAGTTCAGGATCGGGCTTGGCTCGTTTGTTGCGCTTAGCTACGGTCATTGTTGCTCCTTGGGTGGGCAGTGTCCTGCCTTATGACCGTTTACACAAAACTATTTACCCCCTCGACAACAAGTTCAATGAATGATATTCGCGTTTGCTCACTTTGGCGATTTCGCCATTAGGGCGTCAAATTGTTCTTTGTCAATCTTGAACATCAAGTCCGCTACCCTTTGAAAAGCTTCCTTTAGCCGCGTTTCAATCGCTACAAAATCTGCCTCTTCGTATTCCATAAACGAACCAAAGAGTTCGTTATAGGACTTCTCTGCTTTGGGCACGTCATACTCCGCTCCTGCTCTACGCGCGTCCATCAGGGCATTGTGCCTAAGGAATGCTCCAATATCGAGTAACACTATCGAATCAGGATTGCTTTCTGGAATCGCCCAGAGCCCGTGGACTACTTTGTTGCGCTCCTTCCGGGGCCCCTTAGTCGAATCAATGACATCCTGAAACTCCTTTATTCTCTCCGCTGTTAGTTTGACTTTCAGGACCGCATTCATCGCTTGGGAACGCGGATTCTCGGCGATTATGGCTAGATACATTGCAGTCGCTATCTCGCTATCGACGCCTAGCAAATGCCCGAATAGCCGACCAATTGTTGCATCCAGAACCGTGCTAAGAGCTGCAATTGAGCCGACGTAAGCGGCCAATATAGGGCGCTGCTTCAGTGAAGCTGGAGATTGCGACCAGTTTCCTTTATATGGCTTAGGCATCTAGTGTTCTCTCATAAAATGGGTGGGCATCTTGAACATTCGAGGACAGACTGAGCCCGATAACAGTGTGTCTCCGATAACAATAGATATTTTCTACAAGGCGATCTCAGAAGTGAAGACTGTCTAAGAGCACATTGCCTTCGGTGTAGAGATTTAGAGTTGCGTTTCTTGCTGAGTAGGTAGAAGGCAACCTTGAGTTTGTTACTTCAACACCTGTTTGCATGTACTCGACAATTGAGACCGAGGATCTCTTATGAAGTCTTCGATAGGGAATATCGGGCGGTATGCCTAGTGCCCGGATTTTGAGTTTGCGCGCTGCTTCCTTGTCGCAAAACCGCATCAACACGTTGGTAATTTCCCGTCCTGTATCGCTGCTTGCGTAGATGAGCGAGCAGCCATTCGGTAATGGATGAAGGCCATATATGGGCCTCATACGCTCGCTGATTTTGTCGTGAGCTCCTAGAGACGAGTCTGTTACCAGACCGACATTCAACTTCTTTCTCGATTCACCACGGGCAATATCGCTCGCCAGAAGAAAAGCGGCAAGTCCCTCTGCATTGTCGTAAGCATTCTCAAACTCGTAGAAGCCAACGATGTCTTGCTCGATCGAAAAATCGAATTCACCGCTCTTTTCATGAAGAGACCATTGAACAAATGCTGATACAGATATAAAACGTCCGTTGATGGCGCGGGTGTTTGTATCAATCGCGAATAGAAGATCGAACTTCGCCAGCTCCCTAAGCCCGCTCAAGGAAACGGCGTTTCCAACGAAACGCGTTCGGCTTTGTATCTTTGGACCCTTCTGCCTTTCGTAGGACATGCTGCGCGACGTCGACGCAGGTTCAATGCTCTTGCCTTCTTCGTCCAAGAGAATGACATTACCGATAGGATCAATGGTCAGGGTTGCCGGCCTAGGGCGGCCTTCAGCCAATTCAAGAATAATTTCTAGGGTTGTTTCTTTCGGCTTGCTCTTCATTATTTTTCTTCGCCCAAATCGACTTTAAGCAGATGGAAATAAGAGGACGCAGTCCCCTACCCAAGCAATTTGCGTTCATCCAGGAAGGAATCGAGCATTCTGGGACCTACTGGGACCTATTGGGGACAGACCACCAATCTTCCAGGCTATGGAGCGAATAGTGGTCCGTCCCCGATTGCTTGCCCCGGCTTAGTCGCACTTCGTCTCGGTCGCACCGGGCAGGGTCTCGAACGTCCAGGGTTCCAGGCGGCCGGCGAGGTGGAAGTAGTTTCCGTCGATATGGCGGCGGGCGGCGGCGTAGTCCGATCCGTAGGCGGCGCCGAAGCCGCTGGGTTGCGCCCTGACATGGATGTCGCCTATGTAAATGACCTTGCCCTTGGGCACTTCGAAGACCATCTTGCGCGAGCCGGTGCAAAAGATCATGGCGCGTATTTTGCCGTCCTTGGCGTTGGGGCCGACTATGGCGTGCATGGCGAGGGTCTGGCCGCCCTTCACCCGGCCGACGATGTAGCCTTCGCGCGGCCAGCCGGCCAGCTGGATGCCGGGCGAGAAGTAGACGCCGTAGGCCATGCCGTCCTTCACGCTGACGGGGAGGAAGTTGTACTTGTATTGTTCGTTGGAGGCGCCGACGACGATGATGGATTCTTCCGGCCCGGGCGGCGTTGCGTCGAGGAGAACCGGCTCGAGGTCGGCGGTCGCGCAGGCAGTGAGCAACAGTGCGAGCAGGGGTGCAAGGAGAGTGGCTATGCGGCGCATCATGGGTCCTCGGGCTTTTGTAAAGGTAGATTGTTGTGCTTTTGGTCCGGCGGGCGGATGGGGCATATCGTAGAAGCAGAGCGCTGGTGGCGCAATAGGCGGTGCGACAAACGAGGCCCAAATATCCGCCCTGTCGCGCCATATTGAAAACCACTACCTGAACCGCAAATTCCCCCGCCCCAACTCCCCCATCGTCGTACACCCCATCAGCTTCATCCCCCGTTCCATTTCTGTCCTGAGTTGCCCGCGCGCGCCCGCGACGCCGGCCTGGCCGGCGGCGCCGAGGGGGTAGAGGTAGTAGCGGCCGATGCCGACGGCTTTGGCGCCCAGGGAGAGGGCTTTGAGGGCGTGGGTGCCGCGCTGGATGCCGCCGTCGATGATGACGTCGATGCGGTCGCCGACGGCGTCGACGATTTCGGCGAGTTGGTCGAAGGCGGCGCGGGAGCCGTCGAGCTGGCGGCCGCCGTGGTTGGAGAGGACGATGCCGGTGCAGCCGATGTCGGCGGCGCGCCTGGCGTCGGCGGCGGACATGATGCCCTTGAGGCAGAACTGGCCGTCCCAGTGCTGGACCATCTGGGCGACGTCGTCCCAGGTCATGGCGGGGTCGAGCATTTCGGTGAAGTAGCGGCTGATGGACATGGGGCCGCGGCCCATGTCGACGTGTTCTTCGAGCTGGGGGAGGCGGAAGCCTTCGTGGGTGAAGTAGTTCCAGGCCCAGGCGGGTTTGAGGGCGAACTGGGACATGCCGGCGAGGTTGAGCTTGAAGGGGATGGAAAAGCCGGTGCGCAGGTCGCGTTCGCGGTTGCCGCCGGTGATGCTGTCGACGGTGAGCATCATGACTTGCACGCCGGCGTCCTTGGCGCGTTGCATCATGGCGCGGTTCAGGCCGCGATCCTTGTGGAAGTAGAACTGGTAGACCTGCGGGCCGGCGTGGGTCTTGCGCACTTGTTCGAGGCTGACGGTGCCGAGCGAAGAGACGCCGAACATGGTGCCGAATTTCGATGCGGCGGCGGCGACGGCGTGTTCGCCCTGGTGGTGGAACAGGCGCTGCAAGGCGGTGGGCGAGCAGTAGACCGGCATGGCGAGTTTCTGGCCCATCACGGTGACCGAGAGGTCGACGGCGGCGACGCCGCGCAGCACGTTGGGCACGAGGTCGCATTGCTCGAAGCTCTGGGTGTTGCGCCGCAGGGTCACTTCGTCGTCGGCGCCGCCGTCGATGTAGTCGAAGATCGGCCCGGGCAGGCGGCGCTTGGCGAGGGCGCGGAAGTCGTGGAAGTTGTGGCAGTCCTGCAGGCGCAAGGCGGTCTCCTCGTGGGTCTGGTTTGTGTTTGAGCTTGCGCCGCAATTTAATCGAAAAGGGGCGTGGGCGGCGGAACAAGCGTGCGCGGGGCGGACGGTTGGCCGGCGGGCGGGAGTTGATTTGTGTTAAAGCTATTGTTATAATGCGGGCGAGGGCCGGTGCGTTGCCGGCGCTCTTCTCGCGGCCATTCGCGCCGCCCGCGCGCTCGCGCATTCCTTCCCTTCCCATATTGATGAGGTGCCCCATGCATGCGAACCTTTCGGACCGGCAGTTGCGGTTTGTGTTTGAGTATCTGCTGGACCAGAACGCGTGCGCGGCGGCGGTGCGGGCGGGGTATTCGCGGCATTCGCGCAAGTCGGCGGCGCATTCGTTGATGGGCAATCCGGCGGTGCTGGAGGCGATCCGGGTGGAATTGCAGGGGCTGGTGGCGGAGGCGGGGTGTTCGGTGGTGGCGCTGGTGAAGGAGCGGGCGCGGGGGGCGTTTTTCCGGGCGGGGGAGATGTTCGGGGCGGGGTGGGATGTGCTGGCGCCGGAGGAGCTGGGGGCGGAGACGCGGGCGGCGTTGCAGGTGAGTGTGGCGTGGCGCGGCGGGGAGCCGACGGTGCGTTTGCGGCAGCCGGACCGGGACAAGGCGTTGCGGGCGCTGGAGCGCCTGCATGAGCGGCTGGAGGAGGCGAGCGAGCGGTATTACGCGACGCTGGAGGAGGAGGATTTGCTGGCGGAGGTGGAGGCGCTGGAGAGGGAGGTGGGGGAGGTGGAGGCGGCGCTGGCCGAGGTGAGTGACGTGAAGGTGAGTGCGGTGGAGGTAAATGCGGTGAAGGTGAGTGCGGTGGAGGAGGCGGCGGGGGAGCGGGCGCGGGGTTTGGCGGGGGTGGCTGGGGTGGCGGGGAGTGAGGAGTTTTCTGAAATGGGGTTGGTTTTATCGGGTGCGGCGGGGGATGGGGTGGCGGGCGGCGGCGAATTTGTTGAAAAAGGTAGGGTTTTGTCGGGTGCGGATCAGCAGGTGGCCGTGGTCGCCGGGGCGGCTGAAGGGACGGGCGTGCAGGCGGGTAACGGTGGGCTCTGGCGCGCGGCGGGGCTGGGGAGGACGCTGCGTGCGCTGTTTCCTGAAAAGGGTCAGGTTTTGTCAGGTTCGCCGCCGGCTGCGGTGGCGGGCGGGGCTGGGATTGCTGAAAAAAGTGGGGTTTTGTCGGGTTCGGCCGGGGTGGCCGGGGCGGCGCCGCAGGGCGGGTTGGGCGCGGCGACGAGCTTGCTCACCGGCAGGCCGGGGTGGGGAAGCGGCGCTTTGCGGGTGGGTTAGGCGGGCCCGGGCGGCGGTACGGGTCGCAAGTTCGGGTCGCAAATTCGGGCGGTGGATTTGTCCTGGTCAAAACCGCGCTGAAAAGCGAAAAATTGTTGGGTTTTTACGGGGAGTGGCGGGGTTTGTCCTGGTCAAACCGGGGCGGGCTGTGGTCACTCCGCAAGTAAATTGGGGTCAGAGTGTTTTCTGCTGGTGAGGCGCCGCAGAAAATACTCCGACCCCAATTTGCGTGGGTGCAGGGCGCAGCAGCGGCTGCGCTGTGCCTGGGTGCTCAGTCGCAGCGCACGGTCATGCCGCCGTCCACCACGATCTCGGTGCCGGTGATGAAGCGGGCTTCATCGGAGGCAAGAAAGAGCGCGGCGTTGGCGGTGTCGCGGCCGTCGCCCATGAAGCCGATCGGGATGCGCTTCTGGCGCGAGGCGAGCAGGGCTTGCACGTCGCCGCCGGCGCGCTGCTTGGCCAGGCGGGTCTCGACCATCGGGGTGTGCAGCTGGCCGGGGATCACGGTGTTGACGCGGATGCCCTTGGCGGCGTACTGCACCGCGACCACTTTGGAGAGCTGGATCACGCCGGCCTTGGTGGCGGCATACGCCACTTGCGCGGCGCCGGTCCAGCGCAGGGCGGAGGTGGAGGCGACGTTGATGATCACGCCGCTGCCCTGCGCTTCCATCAGCGGGAGCACGTGCTTGCAGCCGAGGAATACGCTCTTGAGGTTGACGTCGATCTGCGCGTCCCACACTTCCTCGGTCATCTCGACCGGGCCGCCGGCGGCCGAGCCGCCGACGTTGTTGACCAGCACGTCGACACGGCCGAAGCGGGCGACGCAGGCGTCCACCGCGGCTTTGAGCTGCGCGCTGTCGGTGACGCTGCCGATGAAGGTGTCGATCTCGCCGCCCGCCTCTTTCACGAGCTTGATGGTTTCGGTGAGCAGGGCGGCATCGCGGTCGAGGGCGAAGATCTTCGCGCCCTCTTGCGCGAAGCGCACGGCCATGGCGCGGCCGTTGCCCCAGCCGGGGCCGACCGAGCCGGCGCCGGTGATGATGGCGACTTTGTCTTTGAGGCGGGGAGTGGTCATGATGGGTTCCAGTGTGGCGGTGGGTGTGAGGTGCTTGGAGCTTCGGCGCTTGGTGCCCGTTGATTCGGGACCTCCGCCTGCTCCTGCGTTCGTGTTGAGCTTGTCGAAACGCGCGTGCGGCACTGGCGGTGGAACACGCGCCCTTCGACAGGCTCAGGGCGAACGGCCGTGGGGAGTGAGGCCGATGTTCAGGCGCCCGTGCTTACGCGCGCGGCACGCGCGGGAAGCGGTAGAAGTTCTGCGGGTTGTCGACCAGCAGGGCCTTGAGCTGCGCTTCGCTGGGTGCGATCTCGGCGAGCAGGTCGGCGAGCACGCCGTCGTCGGGGATCGGGCCGTTGATGTTCGGGTGCGGCCAGTCGGTGCCCCAGAAGCAGCGGTCGCCGAATTCGGCAACGAGCTTCTTGGCGAAGGGCACGGCGTCCGGGTACAGCGGGCCCTTCTTGGAGGCACGCTCGCTGCCGCTCACCTTGACGCGGAATTTCGTATCCTCCATCAGTCCCAGCAGGGTCTTGAAGGGCGCCTGGTCGAGACCCTGGCTTGCATCGATGCGGCCCATATGGTCGATCACCACCGGCACGGCGGAGCGCTTGAAGGCGGGCGCGAGGCCCTCGATCAGCGAGGGGTCGAAGTGCACCTGCAGGTGCCAGCCGATGTCGGCGAGGCGATGGGTGAGCGCGATGATCTCTTCAAGTGGCGCGGCCTTGCCCAGGTGGGCCATGAAGTTGTAGCGCACGCCGCAGAAGCCTTGCGCATCGAGGCGCTTGAGTTCTTCGTCGGTGACCGTGACGGGCAGCAGCGCGACGCCGATGTACTCGCCGTTCTTCGCCTTGATGGCGTCGGCGACCACGCGGTTGTCAAAGCCGTGGCAGCCGGACTGCACGATCACGCAGCGAGAAATGCCGAGCGCCGCGTGCATGGCGAACAGGGCTTCCTTGGGCGCGTCGTTCACGGGTTTGAACGTCGCCTCGGGCGGATAGGGGAAGGTGCTGTTCGGGCCGAACACGTGCACGTGGGTGTCGGTCGCGCCGGGCGGCAGCTTGATCTTGGCGCGGGCGGGGGTGAGGAGGTAGGAGGATTTCTGTTCACTCATGATGCTTGGTCCTGGTGCGGGCGCCGCGCCGGCGGCGATGCCGGCGTGCGCAATGAGACGAAAAGGGGACGGGAGTACGAGGGTCCGGGGAGCTGGTTGCGAGGGTGCGGCGGTTGCGGGACGCCAGGGTTACAAAGACGGGTTACGGAGACGCGGTTGCAAAGACCGGGCGACGAAAGCGGGGTAACGAAAACAGGGCAACAAAAACGACGTGGCGAAAACAAGGTGACGAAGACTGGGTGACGAAGACTGGGTGACGAAAACGTCAGGGATCAAGACGCAGCAACGGCGAAGACACGGGAGCCACAAACGCGGCCGGGACGCGACCGGGACGTGAAATCGTCGGCCGCGATGCCGGCGCAGCGGCAAGCCGCCGCACCGGCGGGTTCAGCTTACTCCGCCTTGATCTTCTTTTCCTTGATGATGGCGGCCCACTTGACGGTGTCCTTCTTCATCAGCGCGAGCAGCTCGCCGGTGGAGGAAGGCGCGGGTTCGGCGCCGGACTTGAGCAGCTTGGCCTTCACGTCATCGTTGGCCAGGGTCTTGGCGATCGCGGCGTTGAGCGCGTCGACGCGCGCCTTCGGCACCTTGGCCGGCGCGACCAGGGCGTACCAGTTGTTCGCTTCCACCACCGGGTAGCCGGCTTCACCGAGGGTCGGCACATCGGGCAGCACGGCGCTGCGCTTGGGCGCGGCGATGCCCAGGGGGCGCAGCTTGCCGCCCTGGATGTGGCCGATCAGGCCGGGGATGTCGCCGAAGAAGCCGCCGACCTGGTTGCCGAGCAGGTCGGTGATGGCGGGCGCGGCGCCCTTGTAGGGCACGTGCAGCAGGTTGGCCTTGCTGGCGCTGGTGAAGAGTTCGAGGGTCAGGTGCGGCATGCCGCCGATGCCGGTCGAGGCGATGGCGATCGGTTCCTTGGCCTTCTTGCTCGCTTCCACCATCTCGGGGATGCTCTTGAAGGTGCTGGCCTGGTTCACCACGAAGATGGTCGAGTTGTTGACCACCAGCGATACCGGCTGGAAATCGCGGAAGGTGTTGAACGGCACCTTCTCGTAGAGCGAGGGGTTGATGACGATGGTGCCGACGCTGGAGAAGAACAGGGTGCTGCCGTCCGGGTTGGAACGGGCGACGGACTCGGCGGCGATATTGCCGTTCGCGCCCGGCTTGTTGTCGACCACGATAGTGGTCTTGAGCTCCTTGCCCATTTGGTCGGAGATGGTGCGCACCACGAAGTCCACCGGCCCGCCGGCGGGGAAGGCGATCACCAGGTGGGTGGTGCCGGCTTGCGCGTGGGCGCTGCCCGCGGTGAAGGCACCGGCAAGTGCCAGGGCTGCGGTGAGTTTCTTGATCATCGTTGAGGTCTCCTGGAAAAATTGAAACTGGACTGGTTGAGGTCCGTCGCTGTTGACGCCCCTGCCGTCGGCGCTCCTGCCGGCGGCTGCGGTGCATGCCTTCTTGTTGCTCTTGTTGCCCGTGGTTTGGCCTTTGCGCTGTTTGTATTCTTGTCCTGGTCCTGGTTGTCGCCTGCTCTTGGTCCCGCTCTTATGGTCTGCCTGTGTCATTGTCTGGTCCTTGCCCCGGTCGCGCCCTTGCTCCTGTCCTTACGCGATCAGGTCGCGCGTGATCTCGCCGACATTGCGCACGCCGGTCAGGCGCATGGTGCGCTCCAGCTCGTCGCGCAAGATGGCGAGCGCCCGGTGCGCGCCCGGCTCGCCCGCCGCCACCGCCGCGTACAAGGTGGCGCGGCCCACCAGCACCGCGTGCGCACCGAGGGCGCGCGCCTTGACGATGTCCGCGCCGCGGCGCACGCCGCCGTCGACCATCACCGGCACCTTGCCCGCCGCGCCAAGCAGCACGCCGGGCAGCGCGTCCAGCGTGGCGGATGCGCCATCCAACTGCCGGCCGCCGTGGTTGGAGACGATGATGGCGTCCACGCCCATCGCCGCGGCGCGCGCCGCGTCCTCCCCGCGCATGATGCCCTTGACGATCAGCTTGCGCGGCCAGGTGTCGCGGATCTCCTGCAGGCGCGCCCAGTCGAACGAGGCATCGTAATTGCGGCCGACCGAGGAGGCGAGCGAGGCGGCGTCCTTCGGGCCTTCCTCGGCGCCGATCACGTTCTCCATGATCGGCATGCCTTTGGCCAGCATCTCGAGCGCCCAGGCGGGACGCGAGGCAAAGTCGAGGAAGTTGCGCCGCGTGAAGCGGAAGGGCACGGAGAAATCGTTGCGCGCGTCGCGTTCGCGCTTGCCGCCGACCGGCAGGTCGACGGTGATCATCAGCGCTTCGTAGTTGGCGTCCTGCGCGCGCTGGATCAGTTTGGCGAGGAAGGCGCGGTTCTTCAGGATGTAGGCCTGGAACCAGAGGCGCCCCGGCGCTTCTCGCGCGATGGTCTCGATCGAGGTGGTGGCGGTGGTCGAGAGCGTGTAGGGGATGCCGGCGGCGGCGGCCGCTTTCGCGATCGCCACGTCGCCGCCGCGCCAGCCGAAGCCGACCGCGCCGGTCGGGCCGACGGCCAGCGGCATGCTGCTGCGCGCGCCGAGCATGTCGATGCTGGTGTCGATCTGCGCCACGTCGACCAGCACGCGCGGCAGGAAGCGCTTTTCCTGGAACGCCTCGCGGTTGCGCCTGAGGGTCAGTTCCTCTTCGGCGCCGCCATCGTAGAAATCGAACACCGCGCGCGGCAGGCGCTGGCGCGCCATGCCGCGAAAGTCGTCGATGCAAAACGCCCGCTTCACATCCGCCATTACGCGGTCTCCGCGACCACGGGTGTGGTGGTGAACGAGGGCGGGCCGACGGGCGCGGACCACTCCGGCTCGGTCTGCGCCCACTGCTTGAGGAAGTCGAGCAGCGCGCGCACGCGCACCGGCAGCTTTTGCCGTGTCGAGTAGATCACGTAGATGTCCAGTTCGGTCGGCACCCATTCGGGCAGGACCACGACGAGGCGCTTGGCGGCGAGGTCGTCGGCGACCATGTAGTACGGGTGCACCGAGATGCCGTGGCCGAGCACGGCGGCGTTGTGCAGGGTATCGCCGAAGTTCGAGCACACCGTGCCGCGCACGCGGATCGATGCGCGCCCCTCCGGCCCGGTGAAGCGCCAGATGTTGGTGGGGAACTTGAGCGTGTGCACCAGGCAGTTGTGGCTGGCCAGGTCCTGCACCGTCTTCAGGGCGCCGACGCGCTCCAGGTACGCGGGCGAGGCGACCAGCACCTGCGGCGCCTTCATCAGCAGCTGTGCACGGTAGCTCGCGTCTTCCAGCGCGGGGGCGATGCGCACGGAGAGGTCCAGTCCTTCGCTCACCAGGTTGGCGCGGCCGTCGTCCAGCGAGAGGAACACCTGGATATCGGGATGCAGTTCGGTGAAGCGCGCCACCACCGGCAGCAGGTGCCGCGCGCCGAACGAAGGCGGGGTGCCGACGCGGATCACCCCGCGCGGCTCGGAGACCGAGTTGCGCACGTCCGCCTCGATCTCCTCGTAGCGCTCGATCAGCATCAGGCCGTTTTCGAGTACGCGCAGGCCGGCTTCGGTGAGGTTGACCTGCTTGGTGGTGCGCTGGAGCAACTGCGCGCCCATCGACTCTTCCAGCCAGGCCACATGTTTGGACACCGCCGCGCGCGACATGCCCAGGCGCGCCGCCGCCTCGGCAAAGCTGCTGTTGCGTGCCACTTCGGAAAAGATCTTCAGGCAATGCAACCGGTCCACGATGCTCCTCGCTGTGGCGCCATCCTTGGCACCGCTACTTTTGCTCTGTATCCAACGTCATCTCAACGTCATCTCAACGTCATCCGCGACGCCGTTACGCCAACACCAAACGCAGTGCCAACCCCAGCGCCGGTACTCGAAGCGGCGCCACCAACGGTCCATGCCGGGTTCGGGGTTGCCAGAGCCGTTGTTCGCATATTGGCAACAATCCCCCCATTACGCTGTTTCTGTTTTGGAAACTATTATTTTGCGCAAAGCGGCTAGTCGCACGCCTTGTTAGCCGATATATTGTATCGGCCGCCTGCACTGGTGTAAACCGCAGCGGCGCCCGAAAATCCGAACCTGACGCGGACCATGCCCGGTCGTCGTGCGTACGGCAGCGTTCGTCCGTTTTCCGCGGGCTATTTCCATTTTGGAACTTATTCACGGTTAGAACGCCTACCGCCTCTTCCATGCAGTTTGCTCCCGTCGCCGACTTCGTCCACCAGAGCCCGCAATCGCGCGTGGTGTTCCGCCCCAACGCCCTGGACGCGCTGGCCGAAGAGCTGACGCGCGCCGGCATCCGGCGGCCCCTGCTGCTGGCCGGCGGCACGGTGTCGCGCGGCGCGGCGTACGCGCGCATGCGCCGGCAACTGGGCGCCCTGCCGCTGCTGGCCTACGAAGGCGTGCCGCCGCATTCCTCCCTCGCGCTGGTCGGGCAGCTCGCCCGGCAGGCGCGTGAATTCGCGGCCGACGGGCTGATCGCCATCGGCGGCGGCAGCGCCTCCGACACCGCCAAGGCGGTCGCCCTGCTGCTGGCCGAAGGCGGGCAGTTGGGCGATCACGCCAGCCACTTCACCCCGCCCGACCAGCTGCACATCCCCGACCTCAGGCAGCCCAAGCTGCCGATCATCGCCATCCCCACCACCGCCTCGGCCGCCGAAGTCACGCCCGGCCTGGGCGTACGCAACGATACTGGCCACAAACTGCTGTTCTCCGACCCCAAGCTCGCCGCGCGGGTGATCCTGATCGATCCGGTGCTGTGTCTGGACGTGCCCGCCCCGCTGATGCTCGCCACCGGCATGAATGGCCTGGCGCATTGCATCGAGGGCCTGTACGCGCGCATGCGCTCGCCGATCGCCGTGGCGATCGCGCAGTACGCGATCCCGCGTTTTCTCGAAGCCCTGCCTGCTCTCGCCCAGGCACCGAACGAGTTGGCACCGCGCGCCGCGCTGATGAGCGCCGCGCATCTCTCCGGGCAAGTGCTGCTGGGCGCGCGCACCTGCCTGCACCATGCGCTGTGCCATGTGCTCGGCGCCACCACCGGCATCGCCCATGGCGAGGCCAACGCGGTGATGCTGCCGCACGCGATGGCCTTCAACCAGCACGTAGCCGCCGCCGAACTGGCGCAGGCCGCCCGCGCCGCCGGTCTCGCGGCGAGCGACGAAAGCGATGCCGCCGCCGCCGACAAGCTCACCACCGCCGTCGCCAACCTGCGCGAGCAGATCGGCGTGCCGCGCCGCCTGCGCGACCTCGGGGTGACGCGCGAACAACTGGACGTGGTCGCCACGCGTACCCTGGATGAGCGCGGCCTCTATTTCAATCCCCGCGCGGTTGCCGATCCGGCGCCCTTGCGCGAGCTGCTGGAGGCTGCCTGGTAGAGGCGCGCGAGCGAACCCGCAAGACACAAGACGCAATACGCATCAAAAAGAAACAGGAGACAACACCATGCAAGCCATCCCCACCGGGCAAAGCCTGGGCGCCAGCATCGAAGGCATCGACCTCGCCCAAGCGCTGACCCCCGCCGAGCGCGACCAGATCATCCGCTACGCCGGCCAGCACGGCGTGCTGACCTTCCCCGACCAGCGCCTCACGCCGCGGCAGTTGCGCGACTTCGCCGCCAACTTTGGTGAACTCGAAGTCAACGTCGCCACCATGGGCCAGCAGAACGCGCTGCCCGAAGTGATGACACTCTCCAACATCATCGAGGACGGCAAGCCGCTCGGCCTGTCGGACGCCGGCCAGAGCTGGCACACCGACATGGCCTACTCCTCGATGATCGCTTTCGCCAACATCCTCTACGGCATCGAGATCCCGATGCGCGATGGCCAGCCGCTGGGCAACACCGAGTTCTGCAACATGCACGCCGCCTACGAAGGCCTGCCGGCGGAACTGAAGACGAAGCTGGAGGGCATGACCATCACCCACGACTTCAACAAGTTCTGGGAAATGATGCGCACCCGCGAAGGCAGCACCCGCAAGCCGCTCACCGAAGAGCAGCGCCGCGCCAAGCCGCCGGTGGCGCACCCGGTGTTCCTCACCCACCCGATCACCGGCAGGAAAGTGCTGTACGCCAACCCCGGCTACGCGATGCGCATCAACGAGATGCCCGAAGACGAAAGCGCGCGCATCCTCGACTTCCTGTTCGAGCACCAGTTGAAGCCCGCATACCGCTACGCCTTCCGCTGGCAGGTCGGCAGCGTGCTGATGTGGGACAACATGGGCACCATCCACAACGCCGTGGCCGACTACCGTCCCGACGAGCGGCGCCTGATCAAGCGCTGCCAGGTGGCGGCGACGCGCTTCTTCGAAGAGGGTGCGCCGGCCGGCATGCCCGGCACCTACAAGCAGGGCATGGGCGCCGCCGCGTTCAACAGCGTGAACGGCGCGGTGGTGGCGCAATGAAGCTCGTCAGCTGCCTGCTCGGCGACGAGCTTGCCACCGGCGCGGTGCTCGAGGATGAGGACCGTGAGGATCGCGTGCTGCGCATCGACGATATCATCGCCGGGCTGGAGATTCCGGCATCCGCCCGCGCCGCCTACCGCAAGCGCGGCCAGCCGGTGCCCGCCGGCGGCATGTTGCGCCTGCTCGCTTGCGGCCCGCAGGGACAAACCGCGCTTGCCGGTGCGCTGCGCCATGTTCCTCCCGGCCGCCTCGCCAACGCGCCGCGTCTGGACGACGTGCAGTTGCAGGCCCCGGTGCCGCGCCCCGGCAAGATCATGGCGGTGGGCCGCAACTACGCCGACCATGCCAAGGAAACCGGCGTCGACCCCTTCGAGAAGCCGCGCATCATCTCCAAGCTGCCCTCCAGCGTGCTGGCGCCCGGCGTGGCGGTGATCAAGCCGCAAGCGGTGCAAAAGCTCGACTTCGAAGTCGAACTGGCGGCGGTGATCGGTACCCATGCGCATCTGGTGTCGAAGGAAAACGCGCTCGACCACGTCGCCGGCTACACCGTGCTCAACGACGTTTCCGCGCGCGAGTTCCAGTTCGACATCTCGCCGCCGCAGACCACGTTCGCCAAGAGCATGGACGGCTTTTGCCCGATGGGCCCGTGGATGGTGACGCGCGATGAAGTGCCGGACCCGCAAGACCTCACGGTGCGCCTGTGGCTCAACGGCACCCTGATGCAGGAAGGCCACACGCGCGACATGCTGTTCCCCCTCGCCGCGCTGATCGCCTATCTCTCGCTCTACATGACTTTGGAGCCGGGCGACATCATCGCCACCGGCACGCCGGCCGGCATCGGCGCCTTCCGCAAGCCGCCGCTTTGGCTCAAGGCCGGCGATCACCTCAGGCTGGAGGCGACCGGCGTCGGTGTCCTGGAGCACGGCATCGCCTGATTTGCAGCACCCATTGCATCCATAAAGGAGGAGACATGAAGTTCAAACGCATAGGGGCGGCGCTGTGCGCCGCCACCGCATTGCTGGCTGCATCGCTGTTTCAAGCGGCGCATGCGCAAGCCTTTCCGGGCAAGCCGATCCGCATCCTGGTCGGCTTCGCCGCCGGCGGGCCCACGGATGTGATCGCCCGCGTACTGGCGCAGGAGATGACCGGCTCGCTCGGCCAGTCGGTGTTCGTCGAAAACCGCACCGGCGCCAACTCGCTGATCGCCACCGAGGCGGTCGCCAAATCGCCGGCGGATGGCTACACCCTGCTGTTCGCCTCGCTGTCGCACAACGTCAACCCGCTGCTGATGAAAAAGGTCGGCTACGACCCGCTGGGTGATTTCGCGCCGGTCTCCATGACCGCGACCCTGCCGATGGTGGTGGTGGTCGGCAGCGGTTCGCAGGCGGGCTCGGTGAAGGAACTGGTGGCGATGGCCAAGGCGCAGCCCGGCGCAATCAGTTTCGGCTCGGCCGGCAATGGCGGCTCGGCGCACCTGGCCGGCGCGCTGCTGCAGGTGCAGTCCGGCGCGCAGTTCACCCATGTGCCGTTTCGCGGCAACGCGCCGGCCCTCACCGACGTGATCGCCGGCAACGTCAGTTTCATGTTCTACCCCATCATCGGCATCGCCGACTTCATGAACCAGAAGCGCGTCAAGGTGCTGGCGGTCGGTACGCCAAGCCGCCATCCTGACTTCCCCGGCGTGCCCACCATGCTGGAGATGGGCTACAAGGGTTTCGACGAAACCGCACCCTGGGTCGGTATGCTCGCGCCCGCCGGCACCCCCGTGCCGGTGGTGCAGAAGATCCACGAAGCGATGAACGCGGCCCTGGCCAAGCCCGAGGTGAAGGAGCGCCTGCGCGGCCTGGGCGCGGTGGTGGTGGGCAACAACCCCGCCGAGTTCCGCGCCTTCCTGGTCAAGGACAAGGAGCGCTGGCAGCAGGTGATCAAGGCGGCGAACATCCAGCCGGAGTAAACAGAGCGGCTGCAAGGATGCCGCAGCCGGCCGGCGCGGGACGGCCCGCGCGAACAGCCGGGTCCAGAGGGTTACACCCGGTCCCGCTTAAAAAGAAAAAGGCAGCCTCGGCTGCCTTTTGCTTTGCGCCGTGGCTGGCGCGCCGGTATCCGGGCTCAGCGCAGCGGCGCGGGCGGCAGGGCCGCGTAGTCGCTGGAGAGCAGGTTCAGGCTTTGCGTATCGCCCTTGCCGTCGATGATCAGCAGGTCCACGTAGTTGGTGCCCAGGCGCAGGCCCTTGCCGTAGGTGAACTGCACCCCGCCGATGTCGAAGTCGCGGATCGACTCGAGCGCGGCGATGTACTTGGCGCGGGTGGGGGCCGGGCCGGCGCGCTTGAGCGCCTCGACCGCCACCTTGGCCACCGCGAAGCCGCCCAGTGTGTAGAAGTTCGGCTTCACATTGGGCGCCTGCTTGGTCATCACGTCGCGGTGCTCGCGCACCAGGGCCACCGAGTTCTTGAACGGGTTGGGCATGTTCTGCGCGAGGCCGAAGCCGCGCGCCAGTTGCGGGCCGGCCAGCTTGACCATGGTGGTGCCGTCGATCGCCGAGATGCCGGCGAACTGCACGCCCGGCATCTTCTCGCGGAAGCGCTTGACGAACTCGGCGGTGGCCGGCGCGGTCGCCGAGAAGATCACCGCCTGCGGGTTGGCGGCGAGAATCTTCTCGCCGGCCGCCGCCACATCGGTGGTGCCGCGCTGATAGGAAGCGCCCGCGGTCAGCGGCAGGTTGCGCTTTTTCAGCGCGTTCTGCACGCCTTCGAAGCCGTCCTTGCCGAAGGCATCGTCCTGGTACAGCACGGCGAAGCGCGTCATGCCCATCGAGTTGAACAGCTCGACCATGCGGTCGGCTTCGTCCCAATAGCTGGCGTAGGTGTGGAAGATGAAGGGATTGACCGGGCTGCGCAGGCCCTGGGTACCGGCGCGCGGGCCGATCAGGGGTACGCCGGCCTTTTCCAGCTCGCCGGACTTGATCAGCGCCTCGATGTTGGCCGCGCCGGTGAAATTGATGAAGGCGATCGGGTTATTTTCCGCCAGCGCCTTTTTCACCATCTTCACGGTCTCGTCCGGCTTGTAGCCGTCGTCCAGGGTGGTGAGGTTGATCTGCGCGCCGTTGATTCCGCCGGCAGCGTTGACGCTGTCGATATAGGCCTTGGCCCCGGCCTGCAGGCCGGCGGCGTTGACCGCGATCGCCCCGGTCAGGGGCAATACCTGGGTGAAGCCCACTTCCCCGGCGGCGCGCGCGCCACCTCCCACCAGCGCCAGCGCAACAGCGGCGCCGGCCATCCAAGCTTTGCTCATCTTGATAAAACTCCCTGCAATTGAAAAATGGCGCGTTCCGGCGGATCTGCTTGCGAACCCGCCCTGTTGCGCCATCGTAGAAATCGTACCGCCTTAGGCTACACGCAAATCGATATTGATTGCGGGAAACAGTATATTTCCATATCACGTACGCATAAATCGAAGCCTGACCAAAGCGCGCGCATCCAGACGAGCGGTCAGTCGCCTAATCCCGGATCTCTTTCGGCGCGCCGGCAGCGACGTGGGCGCGGTGCGGGGTTTTGTCGGCTTGGCCGGGCCTTACGACTTCCTGCCCCTGCGAAGCACCCGGCTGCAAGCCATCTTCGGCTACCCCGGGACTTCGCCCGCGACCCAGCCAATCAACTTTCTCACGCCCGGCCGCAAAGGCCCGCCCAGCCTGCTGCAGCTTGCCGGCACGGACCCGGTCGTGGACCCGGGCAACAGCATCCGCCTGGCTGAAAAACTGCGCCAAACAGGCACTTTAGTGGAAGTAATCACTTACCCCGGCCTGGATCACACGCGCCTGGTCGGTGCGCTTGCCGCTCCCCTGCGCGGGCGTCTCTAGGCGGTGCTGGAGGACGCGGCACGCTGGCTGCGCGCGCAGGCCGGCCAGCCGCCGGCCGCCGCGAAGCCATGACGCCCGCGTAATGGAAACACACAGACTGTCCCGCAATCGCGACAGTTTCGGGTAACATTACCGGCGGCAGCAAACGCCGGGGCGCCCGCGTCCCGCGACAAAACACAAGCTGCCGGATTGTGGAACCGGTGCGTTGAACCAGTGCTTCAAACCAGCGCGTCGAATCAGAGACCGCGGACGAAACGCCGCGCGGCCGGTTCGCATGGGAGCTTAGGCAGATGAACGACAGGCGAACGGGCAGGCGCCGGTCACGCCTTTTGGCGCTGGCCCTGGCCGTCTTGTTGCCCGCGCTGGCGCCCTGCCATGCATTGGTGAGGCCGCTCGACCTCGGGCCGTTCCGCGTCGCCACCTGTGCCGAATTGCAGGGCGAGTACAAGGCGACCCTGGAGGTCAACCGCGAAGTGCTGGAAGAAATGCGCCGCTCCAATCGCGACACCGCCGGTACCAACCTGCTTGGCGCGGCCACCTTCGCCACCATGGGCTTCGGCATGTTCACCAGCGGCGATAGCGGCGAAACCGAAAGCGCCCAGGAAGAACTGGAGGCGTATCAGAGAGCGCTGGTCACGGTGGCGGCGGAAAAAAAATGCACGCTGCCGGGGTCCGGACCCGGGCCTGAAGCCAAGGCGCGGTAGCCTGCGGCCATCGCGCGGCTCTTCAGGCATGCGGCACGGGATCCGGCAGAGGAGAACCGGATCCCGGACGAGGCGCTGCAAGGATTCGTTGCAGTACCCAGTACCCTCAGGGCGATCAGCCCTGCTTCATGCGGATATCGTTCTTCACCGACTCCACGCCGTTCACGCTACGGGCGATTTCGCCGGCGCGGTCGATTTCCATCTGCGAGTTGGCGAAGCCGGAAAGCTGCACCACCCCCTTGAAGGTCTCCACCGAGATGGCGCGGGCGCGCACGTCCTTGTCCTCGACGAACTTCGCCTTGATCTTGCTGGTGATCACCGAGTCGTCGATCTTTTCGCCCATGCTGCTCTTGGTCGGCGTGCTGGAACAGGCCGTGATGGAGACCGTGCCGATCACCGCGCAGGCGATCAGCAGGGGACGGGCGTATTTGGAAATGGTGGCGTTCATGGTGCGCTCCTGGGATAAATGGGTTCGAGCCGCTGTTCCGGTGCTTGGGGCCGGAAGCAGTGCAACCTCGATGGCCGAAAGATACGTGCCGGCCCCCATTGCTACAGTCAGGGCACTGCTGAAACCCGTGTAGGAGTCCTCCTAGGAAAGCTCTGTAAAAGGCCGAATAACGAGCCGAGGAGCGCCAGCTGGCGAGGCCGTAGGCTTTCGCATCAAAAGCTTGGAGTAAGTTCGCCTTGGAGATGATGTCGCCGAGAACACTTTTGCAGAATCTCCCTAGCGCGCGGCGCAGGCCGGCGCGGCGTATACCTCGCCCAGGTAGCGCGCCAGTCGCAGTCCGGCGACGCCGAGCTGGCGGTCGAGCACCGGCAATACCTGCTTGTAGTAGTCATCGCCCAGCACCCGGCTCGCGGGCATCGCGTCCCACACCTGCTGGCCGAGGGCGCGGGTCTCGTCCGCCCAGGCCGCCGGCGTCCCGGCGGCCTGGGCAGACGTATCGGCGCCGCGCAGCCAGCCCTCTTCGAGCCGGTCCACATAGGCGCCCCAGTTCCACACCGTGCTGGTGATCAGCGTGCTGTCCCACACCACGTGGAAATTGTTCTCCGTGCGTTTCGGGCTGCAGCGCCCGGTGCAAGCCAGGCCGCGCCACTCGGTGCTGACCAGCAGGCCATTGCCGCCGCGTTCCTCGGCGACCGTGTGCAGCGGCTGGTGCAGGTCGCCGACCAGGTGCACGGCGAAGCGCAGCGCATCGCGGCGCTGTTGCGGCTCGGCAGCGCAGGCGATCTCCTTGCGCAGGCGTTCGAGCGCGGCCACCACGCAATCGCCGCGTGGCCCGGGTACGCAGTCGCGCGCCGCATCGTATTGCGCACCGCGCGGGATATTGACGAAATGCCAGTTGGCCGTTGCCGGGCGCGACTCGCGGATTTCGTCGGCCCAGCTCGCCACCGAGGCGAGCGACACGCCACGGCCCAGCGCCGCTTCGATACCGGCCGCCGCTGCCGGGCTCAGGCGGCGCTGCGCGATCTCGGCCACGATCGAATGTCCCTCCGGCCCCCAGGCCCGCGCATGGGTGCCGGACAGGCCGATGGCAGCGCCCGCGCACAGGCGCAGGAGCAGATGGACGACAGCGAAATTCCGCGCGCCCCACTTGGGCAGCAGGGCCGCGGATTGACGTGCGGGCAGACGAGGTACACCAGATGACATGGGCGGGTCGGGGTGGCAGTGAAGCGCGCATCTTACTGTGGGGGCGAGCCACGTTGCCCGAGGCGATGGCCGCACCGCCACGCCGGCTGCGGCGCCTACTGCTTGACCAGGTTCAATATCGGCAGCGGACCGCCGGGAAACTGCTGCATGCGCCCGCCGGTGGCCAGGCTCCCCAGGTCGACCACCGCGAAGCCGATCTGCTCGAACAGCGCCTTCACCTCTCCCTTGGCGGCTGTGTCGTCGCCGGACATGAACAGCACGCGGGCGCCGCCGCCCACGCGCGGGTCGGAGGCGAGCACCGCCACCGGCAGGGTGTTGGCGATCTTCACCACGCGCGCACCGGGCACGTGGCGCGCCACCACTTCGCTGGAGGCCAGGCCGCCCAGCTCGGCCAGGCGAAAGCCGGGCATCACCACCGGGTTCATGGTGTCGATGACGATGCGCCCTTGCAGGTCGGGCAGGCCGGCGGTCGCCGCTTCCAGCCCGGCCCAGGGTACCGAGAGCACCAGCAGGTCGGCGCGCGTCGCGTCTTCGCGGGTGCCGGCGCGGGCGTTCTTGCCCAGGCTTTGCGCCAGTTCGCGCAGGCTGTCGGGGCCGCGGCTGTTGCTGAGGATGACGCTGTGGCCGTTGCGGGTGAACTGGCCGGCGAGCGCGCCGCCGATGCCGCCGGCGCCAATGATTCCGATGTTCATGACTGACTCCTTCGTGATGGTGGGTTTCAACATGACTGCATTGTGGGCGCCCAACTTCCCCTCCGGTAGCCGGTAATGGCTATAATCATTTTCAAGCAATACTTGAAGATGAGTTGACGATAGAGGCCGCCGCATCGCGCATGGAAACCCTTGCCAATCTCGAATCCTTCGTGCGCAGCGCCGAGGCGGGCAGCTTTTCGGCGGCGGCGCGGCGCCTCTCGCTCACCCCGGCGGCGGTGAGCCGCAACGTGGCGCGCCTGGAGGCGAACCTGAACCTGCGCCTGTTCCAGCGCAGCACCCGCAAGCTCACCCTCACCGAGGGAGGTGAGTGCCTGTTGCAATCGGTCAGCGGCGGGCTCGAACAGATCCAGGGCGCGCTGGCGGCCGCCTCGGATACCGCGAGCGTGCCCGCCGGCGTGCTGCGTGTCAGCCTGGCGCCGGGCTTCGGGCGCGACTACATCCTGCCCCTGCTGCCCGGATTCCTGGCGCGCTATCCGCAGGTGCAGCCGGACTGGCATTTCGACAACCGCCGGGCCGATCTGATCGCCGAAGGGTTCGACGCGGCGATCGGCGGCGGCTTTGATTTCGCCCCCGGCCTGGTGGCGCGCGAACTGACGCGCGCGCAACTGGTGGCGGTGGCCGCGCCCGCCTACCTGGCCGGGCGCAGCGCGCCGCGCACGCCCGCCGACCTGGCCGGGTTCGAGGGCATCGCGATGCGCATCTCGCACACCGGCCGGGTGCGCGAATACATGATGCGCGACCGTGCCGGCAGGCAGGAGCAGGCGCAACTGAGGCCGCGGGTGGTGCTGAACGATCCGGATGCAATGCGCCAGGCGGCGATTGCCGGCCTGGGCGTGGCGCTGCTCATCATGCCCGACGTCCTGCCGAGCCTGGAGCGCGGCGAACTGGTGCGTCTGCTGCCGCGCTGGTATGTCGATATCGGCACCATCTCGCTGTACTTCCCCGGCCAGCGCCTGCTGCCGGCGAAGACGCGTGTGTTTGTCGATTACGTGGTCGAGGCGTTTCGCAAGCAGCGCCTGGCGCAGCGCTTTTCGGCGCTTTGAATCGGGCTGGTCCGCGATGGCGCGATCGAAGGCTGGGGCGCGCGGGTGATTCCCAATAGAATCGCGGATTCGCCGCCACATTCTCGCCCGTTCTCATGACCGCCTCGTCCGATTCTTCTTCCGCCGCGCCGACCCACATCGTGATCGGCGCCGGCATCGTCGGCGCGGCCATCGCCTACGCCCTGCAAAAGCGCGGCGACCGGGTCACCTTGATCGAGCGTGCCGAACCCGGGCGCGGCGCCAGCTACGGCAACTCCGGCGCGCTCAGTTCCGGCTCCGTCGTACCGCTGGCCATGCCCGGCGTGCTGGCCGGCGTGCCGAAGATGTTGTTCGATCCGGACGGTCCGCTGCACCTGCCGCCCGACTACGTGTTCACCGCCCTGCCCTGGCTGCTGCGCTTTGTCGCCGCCTCGCGGCCCGAGCGGGTGGCGCGCATTTCCGATGCGCTGGCCAGGCTGCACGCGGGCGCCATCGACAACCACCTGGAATTGACGCGCGAGATCGGCGCGCCCGAGCTGATCATGCAGCGCGGCCATTTGCATCTGTATCCCGATGAGGCCGCCCTGGCGAAGGACGCCAGCGGCTGGGAGCTGCGCAGGCAGCACGGCATTGCCTTCGAGAAAATCGACCGTGCCGGCATCCTGGCCCTCGAACCGTCGGTGGGGCCGCGCTACAACGTGGCGATCCACATGCCCGATCAGGCCACGGTGACCAATCCGCTGCGTTACGTGCAGCGCATCGTCGCCGCGTTCACCGCCGCGGGCGGGCGCCTCGACCAGGGCGAGGTGCGGTCGCTCGAGCCGGTGGGTGATCAATGGCGCTGCGTGGGCGCCGCGCGCGCCTGGCAGGCGCCGCAGGTGATCGTCGCCGCCGGTGCCTGGTCGCTACGCCTGATAGAAACTGTCGGCCTGCACGTGCCGCTGGAGACCCAGCGCGGCTATCACGTGATGTTCCGCGATGTCCCCGCGCCGATCACGCGTACCGTGGTGCTGGCCGACCGCAAGGCCTTTCTCGCGCCGATGGAAGAGGGCCTGCGCATCGGGGGCACGGTCGAGTTCGGCGGCCTGGACCGCTTGCCCGATTTCGCGCGGGCAAAGCTATTGGCGAAGTTCGCGCGCGAAACCTTTCCAGGTCTGGAAAACGCGCGCGAAGACTTGTGGATGGGCCACCGTCCCTGCTTTCCCGATACCCTGCCGCGCGTCGGTCCCGCGCCGGGACATGAGGGCTTGTGGTTCGCCTTCGGCCACGGCCATCTCGGACTTACCGATTCTGTTAACACGGCGCGCCTGCTCGCTGAGATAATTCCCTAAAGATAGACGAGCACAAGCCGTAGCAAGGCAGTGTCGGTCCAGCGTTAGCCAAACGGCGATGACATCGTCATTGCAACTGCAAGGCGGTAGTGACAGGCATGGAATCTGCAGCACCGGGCAATACGCTCGCACTCACCGCCAAGTGCAGTTGATACGCGCTTGGCCGAGACAAAAAACGTCATATACAGCCAACGAGCGGCATACGTTCCAGGGAAGGGCAACAATGAAAACTCGCTACAAGATCGCATTCGCCGCCGCCGCGGCGCTCCTCGCCGGCAGCAGCCATGCCGGCGCGTATAAATGCCAGGATGAAAAAGGCCGCACGGTCTATTCCGATATTCCTTGCATGAGAAAAGAACCTCCCAAGGCCGACATAGCGCCGGTCAAGGTCGCGCCAGCGCCGGCAGCCGCGGCGCCGATTACGCGGATTACCGAAGCCGATGTCCTGCGCGCCCTGACGGCCACCCAGGACTACGTGCGCACGAACAACCACGAGAGCTTGTGCGGTCTCTACGCCGCCGACATGAAATTCCGCCTTGAACTGCAGGGCGACAAAGGCAAGGTGACCAGCGGCGGCCGTGAAGAGGCCTGCATCAACGCACGCAATTCGGCCGATGTGTCCAAGCGCACCAGCCTGATCCAGCAAACCGAACGCGGCGCCACCAAGGTCACGATCGAGCCGGGCGAGATGAAGGCCGTGGCCGTCTATGAATCGGTGAATCGGCTGACCCGGTACGACCGCATCGTCAGCAGCTTTCGCTGCAACTCCCAGGACCACTTCGTGCTGACCGACGGCAAGCTGCTGATCACCTCGTCCAGCGACGTGTGCAAGTAGGCAGGAAGGCGCGCCGCAGGCAGCAAGCAAAAGCCCCGGTATCCCACGATGCCGGGGCTTTGCCATCCATATGCGGGGCCGTTCGCCCCGGCGTGCTTGAGGAGGCGGTCCGCCGTCCTTACCCGCCGCCGCTTTTACTCGCCGCTTTTACTCGCCGCTTTTACTCGCCCTTGGTGCCCGAGTCGCGGATCACCTTGCCCCACTTGCCCACTTCGGCCTCGACGTAACGGGTGAAGACCTCGGGTGAGCTCACCTTCAGTTCCGCCCCGTCGGTGGCCAGGCGTTCGGCGAAATCGGCCTGCTGCGTGACCTTCACGATCTCGGCGTTCAGGCGGGTGATGATGCGCGGCGGCGTGCCGGCGGGCGCGGAGACGCCCAGCCAGGAGGCGATCTCGTAGCCTTTCACGCCGGCCTCCGAAATGGTCGGAATCTCCGGCGCCGATTTCAGGCGCGCGCTGCTGGAAACGCCGAGCGGGCGCAGCTTGCCGGCCTTCACATGCGGCATCGCCGCCGAGACGCCGGCGAACATCAGGTTGACCTGGCCGCCCACCACATCAAGCAGCGCCGGACCGGTGCCCTTGTAAGGCACGTGGACCATGCTCACGCCGGCCATGGTCTTGAACAGCTCGCCGGCCAGGTGCGCGCCGCCGCCGCTGCCGGCCGAGGCGAAGGTATAGAAGCCCGGCTTGGCGCGGGCATCGGCGACCAGCTCGGCCACTGTCTTGGCCTGTACGCCGGGATGCACCACCAGCAGGAGCGGATAGGAGGCGACGTTGGTGACATGCGCGAAGTCGCGCGTGACATCGTAGCCCGGCTTGGGATAGAGGGTCATGTTGGCCGCATGGCTGGAGGTCATCATGAACAGGGTATAGCCGTCGTTCGGCGCCTTGGCCGCCATCTCGGCGCCGATGTTGCCGTTGGCCCCGCCGCGGTTGTCCACCACCACCGGCTGACCCAGGCCCTCGCCGAGCTTTTGCGCCAGGGTGCGCGCCAGGATGTCGGCCGGCCCGCCGGGCGGGTAGCTGACGATGAACTTGACCGGATGGGTCGGGTACTCCTGCGCCTGCGCTGTGCCGGCGAGCATGGGCGCGGCGAGACCCAGGGAAGCGGTGATGAGGGCGTGGACGGATAGTCTTTTTTTCATGAATGGCCTTGGCGCTTGCGAAAAGCGTAAATCGGAATGCATCAGAACGACGGCGGGGTCTCGACCAGTGCCGCCTTCACTTGCGTCGCCAGGCTGCTCACGGCCAGTTCGAAAAAGCGCTTGCCGGCTTCGGCGGTGGCCGTCGACGGATCGCCCTGGTGGCCGTCCTTGGAGACGGCGGCGTGCGGATAGTGGAAGAACGGCCGCAGGCCCTGGCCCACCATGCGATAGGTCTTGGACATGTCCACCAGGTCCGGCCGCAGATGCAGCATCAGCGAGGTCTCGGCGACGTTCGCATGGCAGCGGCCGTAGCTTTCGTCAGTGGAGAACCAGGCGCGCAGCTCGGGGTTGATATCCCACCAGCTCATCGCGCGCATGCGCAGGGCCGGGTATTTGACGCCGCTGTTGGCGATCGCGCTTTGCACCGGGAACTGGTTCGGCAGGTTGCCGTTGATGAACAGCACGCGGCGAAAGCCCTCGGCGTGCATCCAGTCGCACATCTCCTCGATGATGGTCTGGAAGGTCTCGGGCTTGAGTGAATAGGTGCCGGGAAAGCCGCGGTGGTTCGACGAGTGGCCGTAGGGGATGGCGGGCAGTACCGGCACTTGCGTGAGCGCCGAAACGCCGCGCGCAATCTCTTGCGCGATCAGCCAGTCGACGTTGAGCGGCAAGTGCAGGCTGTGCTGCTCCACCGCGCCCAGCGGCAGGATCACCATGTCCATGCCGCCGGCGATCAGGCTTTTGACTTGTGGGTGCTTGAGTTCGTCAAGCAACAGGGGTTTTGAGGTCATGGGCGACGCGAATAGTTATTTGAGGCGACAGTTTAGTCTTTGCGGGCCGCGCGCGCAGCTTTATACTGGCCATGCGTGCCCAGCGGCCTGCAGTGGCCAACGGCCGGCATACCACATGCGCGGGCGCCGCTGCGGCGCGTACGCGAAACCCCTCATGTCAGACCCTACCGGCCCGAGCGCCGAATCCAGCCCCCTGTCCGGCCCCTCCGTCTCCGCCGCGTCCGCTGATGCCGCGTCGGCCGCGGTCCGTGCCCCGTCGCGCCTGGAGTCCTGGTCGCTGGCCATCGCCCTCGTGTTCATCGTCATCTGGGGCATCAACTTCTCGGTGCAGAAGTACGTCTTCAAGTCGATTCCGCCGAGCGGCTTCCTGTTCGTGCGCTACCTGATCATGCCGGCCTGCGCCTTCGCGCTGATGTATGTACGCTACGGCCGCTTCCTGCCGCCGGTCTCGCGCGCCGACCTGCGCAAGCTGGCCTGGCTGGGCTTCATCGGCCACACCGTGCATGTGGGCATGGTGACCAACGGCATCCACTGGTCCACCGCGTTCTCCAGCTCGCTGATCCTCGCCTGCGGGCCGATCTTCACCTTGCTGATCCTGCGCATGATGGGCCTGGAACGCCTGCACGGTGCGCAGGTCACCGGCGTGGCGGTGGCCTTCTTCGGCGTGCTGCTGTTCCTTTCGGACAAGTTCGCCGCCGGGCGCTGGCAGGCCGGCGGCGGCGACCTGTTCCTGCTGGTGGCGGCGGCCTTCTTCTCCTACTACACGGTGGCCGCCAAGCCGCTGGTCGAGCGCCTGGGCGGCGCCTTCACCATGGCGTACGCCACCCTGCTGGGCAGCGCCCCGCTGGTGCTGTTCACCCTGCCCAGCGCGCTGACCATCGACTGGCGCGCGGTGCCGGCCGGCGCCTGGGTCGCGCTGGTCTGGTCGATCACGGTCTCGGCCTTTCTCGGCTGGCTGGTGTGGGCATGGGTCAACAAGGTGCGCGGCGTGGCGCGCTCCGCGCCGCTCATGTACCTGATGCCGCCGGTGGCCGGGCTGATCGCCTGGCTGGTGTCGGGCGAGCATTTCACGGTGATCAAGCTGGTCGGCGCGGGGGTGGCCCTCACCGGCGTGGCGCTGGCCCAGTTCAGCGGGCGCATGCCGGGGCGCGCATAGGCTTTGCCCTGCCGGTGGGCCGCCGCCATCGCGCCCGGTTCCCGGGCGCGCCTTATTCCCCAGCCATGCAAGCGGCCAAGGATAATCCTTGATTTAGGAAATGAAAATTCCCTATAATGCGGCCATGCCACGAGCCGCTCCTCCTGCTGCCTCCAGCGCGCCGGCCACCCGCCAGCGCGGGCGGCCGCGCGAGTTCGACATGGATGAGGCGCTGGACCGTGCCGTGCGCGTGTTTTCCGAGCGTGGCTATCACGGCACCTCGATAGGCGACCTCACGGCCGCCATGCAGCTTACCGCCGGCAGCGTCTACAAGGCCTTCAAGGACAAGAGGGAGGTGTTCATCGCCGCCTTCGACCGCTATAAGGGCGAGCGCGATGCCAAGCTGCGCCTGCTGATCGGCGCGGCCTGCAACGGCCGGGAGAAGCTGCGCAACATGCTCGCCTTCTACGCCGACGCCTCCTCCGGCAAGCTGGGCCGCCAGGGTTGCCTGGTGGTCGGCTGCGCAGCCGAGCTGGACACGTTCGACGAAGAGGTGGCCCGCCGTGTCACCGGCGCGCTGGGCAAGAGCGAAAAGCTGCTGGGCGAGCTGATCCGCGAGGGCCAGGCCGACGGCTCCATCCCGCCCACCGTCGATGCCGAGACAGCCGCGCGCCTGATGCTGTGCATCGTGCAAGGCATGCGCCTGGTCGGCAAGAGCGGGCGCACCCGCGCCGAGATGGCCGCGCTGGTCGACCTGGCCCTGCGCACCCTGGACTGAAATTTTTTGCCTAATTAGGAAATTAATTTTTCCTTTATATCGGACCCACCCCATGACTGCAACCACCCTGACGGCCGCCGCGCCGCGCCACTCCCCCGCCATGCCGGCCTGGCTGGCTCCCCTCCTGGCGCTGGCCTGCGGCCTGATCGCCGCCAATCTCTACCTCGCCCAGCCCCTGGCCGGGCCGATCAGCGCCGCGCTCGGGCTCTCGCCGCAGGCCGCCGGGCTGATCGTGATGCTCACCCAGGCCGGCTACGGTATCGGCCTGCTGCTGGTGGTGCCCCTGGGCGACCTGATGGAAAACCGCCGTCTCGCCGTGGTGTTGATCAGCCTGGCTGCGCTCGCGCTGCTGGCCGCCGCGCTCGCCACTCACCCCGCGCCTTTCCTCGCCGCCGCCCTTGCCGTCGGCCTGGGCAGCGTGGCGGTGCAGGTGCTGGTGCCCTATGCGGCCCACCTGGCGCCGGAAGCGGCACGCGGTCGCGTGGTCGGCAATGTGATGAGCGGACTCCTGCTGGGCATCATGCTGGCGCGCCCGGCATCGAGCCTTCTCGCGGGCCTGTCCTCCTGGCGCCTGCCCTTCGAAGTGTTCGCCGGCGCCATGCTGCTGCTCGCCCTGACCCTGCGCCTGGCCCTGCCGGCGCGCGCGCCCGCCACCCGGCTGCATTACGGCGGCCTGCTGGCCTCGATGGGGCGGCTCGCCTTGCGCACGCCGGCACTGCGCCGGCGCGCCCTTTACCACGCCTTCATGTTCGGTGCCTTCAGCCTGTTCTGGACCACCACGCCGCTGCTGCTGGCCGGGCCAGCGTTCCACCTCTCGCAAAACGGCATCGCCCTGTTCGCCCTGGCGGGCGCGGCCGGCGCCATCGCCGCGCCCTTCGCCGGGCGCCTGGCCGATCGCGGCTGGACCCGGCCCGCCACTGCCTTGTCCATGGTGGCGGTGGCCGGCGCCTTCCTGATCACCCGCCTGGCGCCGGAAGGCTCCGGGCTGGCGCTGGGCCTGCTGGTGGCGGCGGCCCTGCTGCTCGACTGCGCCGTCTCGGTGAACATGACCCTGGGGCAGCGCGCCATTTTCATGCTCGGCGCCGAAGTGCGCGGCCGCCTGAACGGCCTCTATATGGCAACCTTCTTTGTCGGCGGCGCGCTGGGCTCCGGCCTGGGCGCGTGGCTGTACGCACACGGCGGCTGGCCCCTCGCGGCATGGGCCGGCGCGGCGCTGCCGATATTCGGCCTTGTCTACCTGGCGACCGAAGGCCGTGAAGATGCGGCCACCGTGAACGTCGGCGCGGGCTGTGCGGCGCGCTAGGGAGATTGCCGCAAAAGGGCTCTCGGCTACACCATCTCCAGGGCGAACCCGAACCTTCGTCAAGCCCTTGGTGTGAAAGCCTGCGGCCTCGCCAGCCGGCGCTCCTCGGTTCCGCTTCTCGTTCCATTGAGCAGCTTTTCGCAGAGCCTCCCCAGCCGCGACGGATTGCGCCGCGCCTCACCGGGCGCGGCCCTAATCAGCCGGCAGTACGCGCACCTGCACCAGTGACTTGCGCTTGCGCCCTTCGATGTAAGGCCGCAGCACGCGGAAGATTTCGCGGTCGAATTCCTGTACCGCGCCCGAGGGCGAGACCAGGCACCAGTGGTTCACCACGAAGCGCGCCTCGCGCCCGCTCGCCGGGTCGCGCTCGACCAGCTCCACGCGTCCCGCATGTGGCCAGGGCGGCATGCGTGCCGGGGCCAGGGCTTCGGTGACGCGGGCCCAATGTGCCTCCACACTTTCCTCGCCGCGGCAGGCGCCCAGGCAGCGGCGCACCTGCCAGGCAAAGCAGGAGGCATGCGGCGCCTCGTCCTTGCGCCTGCGCTCCAGGCCCAGGGTTTTCAGGCACAGGTGGTACTCGTCGGCCAGCGCGGTGAGGGTGGAGCGCGCCGAGGCGCGCGAGGAATAGGGGCCGTGCAGATCGGCCAGTTGCGTGTGGTCCAGGCCCGAGGCGGGGCGGTATTCAATGCTGCGCGTCTCGTGGTTGAGTACGATGGCCACCGGCTCCGTGCGCCGGCGCAGCAGCACGTTGTGCGAAGGCAGGCGGTCGCGCACCAGCTCGGCCTCGAGCAGCAGGGCCGAGAGTTCGCCCGCGGTCTCGATCCACTCGATGCGCCGCAACTCTTCGGAGAGGCGCGCGCCGCGTTCGCTCATCCAGTCGCCCGAGAAGTGCGAGCCGATGCGCTCGCGCAGGCTCTTCGCCTTGCCGATGTAGAGCGGGTGCGCGTTCAAGCCGTAGAACAGGTAGACGCCCGGCCCGTCCGGAATATTCACCAGGGTATCGACCGGCAGGTGCTTGGGCAAAGAAGGCCGGCGCAGCACGCGCTTGACCGCTGCTTCCAGTTCTTCCGCCTCGAACTCGCGCGCCATCGCGCGCCCCAGCGCATGGGTGATGCGGGCGTCACCCAGGGCGCGGTGGCGATCCGCCTCCGCCAGGCGGTAGCGGCCGATCAGCGCATCCAGCCCGGCCGATTCCAGGTCCGGCTCCAGCTCGCGCGCCAGGCGCGCGGTGCACAGCGTGGGCACGAAGAACGCGAGCCCCTCGCGGGCGAAGGCCTGCTTCAGGAACGCATAGTCGAAGCGCGCATTGTGCGCCACCAGCACCGCGCCTTCGAGCAATTCAGCGAGCGCTTGCGCCACATCGGCGAAGCGCGGCGCGTCGCGTACCATCTCGTTGGTGATGCCGGTCAGCGCCGCGATCTCCGGCGGGATGGCCAGCGGCGGCTTGACGAGGGTGGACCATTCTCGCGGCTGTTCCCCCGCGCGCAGGATCACCGCGCCGATCTCGGTGATACCGTCATCGCGCGGCGACAGGCCGGTGGTTTCCAGGTCGAGAAAGACAGTGTAGGGCGCGAACATCCGCAATACCTGAGGGCGATCGGTGCCGGATCAACGCCCTGGCGCGCGCAGTGCATCCAGCGCGCGATCCACAAAGCCCAGACGGTCCTGGCCCCAGAAGCGCTCGCCGTTCAGCACGAAAGTCGGCGCGCCGAACACGCCCCGCGCCTCCGCTTCCTCGCTGTACTGCTTGTACAGCGCCTGCACTTTGTCGCTGCCCTCTTGCGCGAGGAGGGCAGCGCCGTCGAAGCCGTTCTCGTCGGCAATCGCGCGGCGTACGTCAGGGCTCGCGGTATCGCGCTCCTCCGCCCACAGCGCGCGCAACAGCGCGTGCGAAAGCGGCAGTGCGTCGCCACCCGCTTCCTGTGCCGCGATCACCATCCAGCCCGGCGCCTTGTTCCAGCCGGCCGGCTTGCCGTCCTTGGGGTAGTAGCGCGGCTCGAACACCATCGGCATGCCCAGGTACTGGCTCCAGCGTTCCAGTTCCAGCGCGTGGTAGCTGCGGCGCGGCTCCGGCCGGGTACGCAGGGGGATGCCGCCGGTGCGCGGCACCACGTCCTGGAAGTCATAGGGTTTGAGCACCAGTTTGACGTGGTGGCGGCGCACGATGTCCTGCAGTTGCGGGCCGGCGAAATAGGCCCAGGGCGAGGAGAGGCTGTAGTAACAGGAGAGTTCGGTCATCGGGGATGGGGGAAGAGAAACGGGGGAAAGAGCAGCGGGAGTCGTGGATAATCGCGGCATGACTTCCACCGCATCAGGTCTGGCCGTGCTCGAGGAACGCGCGCGCCGCCAACTGCAATTCCTCAATTATCCTCCCGCCGACTGGGTCCCGCAGACCCTGGGGCCGGACGGCAAAACGGTGCTCGACGTGCTGGTGATCGGCGCCGGCATGTGCGGCCAGACCGCCGCTTTTGCCCTGCTGCGCGAAGGCGTGCGTAAGCTGCGCGTGATCGACCGCGAAAGCGAGGGCCGCGAAGGCCCCTGGGGCACGTTCGCGCGCATGCCCACCTTGCGCTCGCCCAAGCACCTCACCGGCCCCGACCTGGGCGTGGCCGCCCTCACCTTCCGCGCCTGGTACCAGGCGCAGCACGGCGAAGAGGGTTGGGAGAAGCTCTACAAGATCGACCGGCTCGACTGGCTGGCCTACCTGCTGTGGGTGCGCGAAGCCATTGCGTTGCCGGTGGAGAACGGCACCGAATTACTGGGCCTGGAACCGGCCGGCGAACTGCTGCGAGCGCGACTGCGCAAGGACGGCGTGGTCGAGACGATCCACACCCGCAAAGCCGTGCTCGCGCTCGGCCGCGACGGCAGCGGCATGCCGCGCTGGCCGCGCTTTCCCGGCTTCAATCCGGAGGATCCGGTCGCCCGCGCCCGCGTGTTCCACTCCGCCGACGATATCGACTTCGCCGCGCTCCGGGGCAAGCGCATCGCCGTGCTCGGTGCCGGCGCCTCGGCTTTTGACAACGCCGGCACCGCGCTGGAAGCGGGCGCCGGTGAGCTCATCATGTGCGTGCGCCGCCCGCAATTGCCGCAGATCAACCGCCCCAAATGGGCCTCCTTCCCCGGCTTCATGCAGGGCTTCGTGGGCCTGCCCGATGCGTTGCGCTGGAGATTCTTCACCGCCATGATGGAAGTGCAGGTGCCGCCGCCGCACGAGTCGGTCCTGCGCTGCGACCGCTTTTCCAATTTCCGGTTGCGCCTGGGCACGCCGTGGCTGGATGTGCGCGGCGATGCGGATGGCGTGACGGTAGTGATGCCGCAAGGCGAGGAGCGCTTCGATGCGGTGATCGTCGCCACCGGTTTCGACGTGGACCTGATGGGGCGCGCCGAGATCGCCCCCTTCAGCCCGCATGCCCTGGTGTGGCGCGACCGCGTCGAACCCGCGCAGGCCGCGAACTTCCCTGAAGAAGCGCGCTTTCCCTATCTCGGCGAAGGCTTCGAGATGCAGGAATGCGCGCCCGGCGCCTTGCCTGCCCTGTCCCATCTGCACGTCTTCAACTGGGGCGCCACCATCAGCCATGGCGCGCTGGCGGGCGACATTCCCGGCCTCGGTACCGGCGCCACCCGCCTGGCGCGCGGCATCGCGCGCGGGCTGTTTGTGATGGACGCGGACAAGCACTACGCGGCGATGATGGCGTTTGACGAGCATGAGCTGAAGACGACGCGGCATTACGTGCCGGGCGCCCCATAGCCCCCGGATGGGGCTGCTGCGGTCCCGATGGCTTCATATTCGATCGCCATTGGAAAGCCACCGGATCGCAGCCGCCGGCGGCCTCAGAAGCTGGCGCGCACACCCACGCTCAGCAGGCCGCCTTTGGCGTGCTGCGACAGTTTTCCGAAGTAGTCGATGTCGGCGGTCACCGCGATGTTGGGTGTCACGTCGTATTCGCCGCCGAACCCCGCCATCAGGCCGGTGGAGCCGTTCGATCCGCCTTGATCGGCCGGCCGGGAGGGATCGGCCTTGGAAATCTTGCCGCGTGCCAGTCCAAGGCGGCCGTTCAGGGCCCAGGCGCTGCCGATCGGATAGCGTCCCGTCGCCGCGCCGTAGAAGACCTGGCCGGTGCCGCTTTGCTCGTCGGTGTTCACGCCATTCACGGTGGTTGAGTACTTGATGTTGCCGAGGCGGGCATAGCCGCCTTCGATGCCGAAATATTCGGTCCAGCGGTAACCGCCGTAGAACTTGCCGCCGGTGCCGCCATTGTTCTTCGGCTTGACCAAGGGGTCGGGAGAGCTGAGGCTCATGCTGGAGCGGCCGAGCGCACCACCAATATAGAATCGGGCGTTCTGGTCCGGCTCCGCGGCGCGCGCGTCGAAGGAGAAGGCGCCCAGCAAAACGGCAAAGAGGGCGGTCGAGGCTTGTATTTTCACAGTGTGGTTCCTGGCTTTTTGTTTCGATGGTCCGGCACGCCATGACGGAAAGCCCGTGGCTGACGGTCCCCGAAGTCTCCGCCGCCAACCTGAAGAATGGCTTGGCCAATCCTGAAGATTTCATGAAGATGCGCGTGACCGGTCGTTCCTGCCTTTTGCCCGTGGTGTCCGCGATGCCCGGGCGACCGGGCGCGGCCGCATTGAAAGCCCAGGCGACCTTTAGCCATTCTTAAGAATGAACGCGTAGATTGGGCGGCATGAAGATATTGCTGGTGGAAGACGATCTCGACTTGGGCAACGGCATACGCGTCGCGCTGCTTGATCAGGGCATGGAAGTCATCTGGGTGCGGCGGGTGGACGACGCGGAGCGCGCGCTCGAATCCGGCGCCAGCGACCTGGTGCTGCTCGACCTCGGCCTTCCCGATGGCGACGGCATGAGCCTGCTGGCGCGGCTGCGCCGCCGCCGGCGCGCCCTGCCTGTGCTGATCCTGAGCGCGCGCGATGCGCTGGGCGAGCGCCTGCGCGGCCTGGACAGCGGCGCCGACGACTACCTGGTCAAGCCCTTCGCGCTGGCCGAGCTGCTGTCCCGCGTGCGCGCGCTGGCCAGGCGCAGCTACGGCCTGGAAGATGAGGCCATCGAGGTGCGCGGCCTGTCGCTGCATGAGCCGACCCGGCGCGTGCGCGTCCACGGCGCGCCGGTGGAGCTGTCGCGCAGCGAGTTCGAGCTGCTTAGCCACCTTCTCAAGCGCGCTGACCGCGTGGTGACGCGGCGGGTCCTGGAAGAACAGGTATTGCCGGGAGGCCCGGGCAACGACAGCAACGCCCTCGATGTGCACGTTTCCAATCTGCGCCGCAAGATCGGCGAGGGCTACATACGCACCGTGCGCGGCATCGGCTATGTGATCGACCAGGCGGCGCCCATGGACGGACGCTGATGAGCGCGCCTCGCGAGGAATGGAGGGCGCGAATGCGGCGCTGGGTCCGGCCAACGCTGCTGCGCCGCCTGCTGCTCGCGCAGGCCCTGGTGCTGGCGCTGCTCTGGAGCCTGGCCGTCGGCCTGTTCCTCGCCGAAGCCTCGGGCGACAACCTGTACGAGGCGCAATCCGCCCATCTGGCCGTGATCGCCGTGGCGCAAAACCTGGCCGATCAGCCGGCGCGCCAGTACGACACCCTGCGCGCCTTCGATCTGGCGCTGCGCGAAGGTTATGGGGACAAGAACGAGCCGGGCCTGGCGCCCGGCATCCTGGTCCGGCAAGCCGGCCGCCTGGTCTACAAGTCGGACAACGTTCCGGCGGAACTGCGCAATACCCGGCTCGACTCCTCCGAGACCATGGTGGCCCAGGGGCGGCGCTGGCGCTTCGTCACCCGGCAATCGGCCATCTCCGACACCCGCGTCACGCTGGTGATGCCCGGTGGCGGATGGCAGCTGTGGCTGACCTTCAGCTCGCGCGGCTACTACCTGTTGCCGCTGATGATCAGCATCCCGTTCCTGCTGTTGCCCGCCTGGATATCGATACGCCTGGCCCTGCGCCCCTGGCGCCAGGTCGCCGGCGAGATCGCCGCGCGCGGCCCGCGCGACCTGACGCCGCTCTCGTTCAAACCCAGGCACGAGGAATTGCGCCCCCTGGTGGAGAGCATCAACGCGCTGATGCAGCGATTGCGCGCGAGCACTGCCCGCGAGCAAAGCTTCATCGCCGATGCGGCCCACGAACTGCGCACGCCGGTGGCCGCCATGCGCATCAACGTCGAAGCCCTGCAGGCGCAGCGCGGGCTGGATCCGCGGCAGGGCGAGCTGCTGGCCGGCATCGTCCGCGGCAGCGATCGCGCCGAGCGCCTGGTCGGCCAGTTGCTGCAACTGATGCGCAGCAACGCCGAAACCTCCCCGCCGCCGGTGGAGCTGCTGGCGCTCGACCTGCTGGTCCAGGAACGGCTGGCCGCGCTGTCGGGTCTGGCGCATGCGCGGAACGTCGAACTGGAGCTGTCGGCCGAGGCCGGCGTATCGATCTCCGGGGAGCGCGAGAGCTTGATGTCAATGCTCGACAACCTGATCGACAACGCCACCAAATACAGCCCCATCGGCGGCACTGTAATGGTCGGCCTGCGGCGCGACGCCGGCCACGCGATACTGACCGTGGCCGACCGGGGCCGCGGCATCGCGCCCGCGCTACGCAGCCGGGTGTTCGACCGCTTCTTCCGCGCACCGGACCAGACGCAAACCGGCAGCGGCCTGGGCCTGGCCATCGTCAGATCGGTGATCGAAAAGCACGGCGGGCGGATTGAACTCGGTGACCATGGGGATGGCGGTCCGGGCTTGCTCGTCACGGTGCGGCTGCCGCTGGCGACCGAGAAGTAGTGACCGATCAACGTGAACGCCGCGCGGACTGCTTGCCGCCGCCACAGACGGGCATTACGCGGCCATGACGCCGTTTGACCGGTATGAGTTGAATGCGACGAAGTACTACATGCGAGGAGGCTAACGTGAGCGGCTGCGCGACAGCCGCTCTGCGCCACCGGCAGCAATTTCCTCAAAAGCCGAATCGAGTTGAGAAAAGACATCCCAACGAGTTAGACGCAGACGTGCAGCCGCTTCGTCGATGACGCTCAGCTCCAAGGCTTCCTCCCGTTTGCCTTTCCATAGCTTGTCGGCAAGCGCCACCGAGCGCTCCTCGAATGAAACGCTTGGTTCCGACCAGGTGGCGTGAGAAACGCAGCAACGGGCTACTTCTGGCTGCACATTGTTCGCAAGCATCAGCGCTTCGCCAGCCGGCTCATGCCGGGAGCCGGGGCTATCCAGCTCGCCGGGAAATTTGATCTTGCCCGCGTCATGGATTGCTGTTCCTAGTTCTATCAGGCGCCCATCGAATTCGAGACCGAGCTCCATGTAGTTCCGTACCAACAAGTCAGCTGCTTCGCCAACCAGTTGCACATGAACGAGCAGGCGCGCGGGCGCTCCCAGGCGTTGCAAGAGCTCGTATGCTTCCTTGCGATTCTTTAGCATTTGATTCCCGAGCGGCAAAAGGGGAGGGTTAGACTGGAAGGCGGCTAGCCGGTTCCACATTTCCCCGGATTTTTTCAGGCCGGCTTGGCTAGTCGATACTCGCCCCGGACTGCTTCACCACCGCTGCCCATTTCGCCCGGTCCGCCTTCACCGTCGCGCGGAACTGTTCCACGGTCTCGGCGCGCGGTGTGTTGCCCAGGTCGATCAGCTTTTGCCGCACCGCCGGCACTTCCAGCGCGGTGCGGATGGCGGCGTTGATCCTGGCGGCTATCTGCGGGTCCAGGCCCTTGGGGGCGAACAGGCCGGTCCAGATGAAGCTCTCGAAACCGGGCACGCCGGCCTCTGCAATGGTGGGCACTTCGGGGATCACGCCGACGCGCGTCCTGGTGGTGACGCCCAGCAGGCGCACCTTGCCGGCGCGATATTGCGGCAGGATGGTCTGCACCTGGTTGAAGATGCAGCACACGTCGCCCTTGAGGATGCCCTGCAGCGCTTCCGGGCCGCCCTTGTAGGGGATGTGCACCATCTGCAGGTTGGTCTTGGCGAGGAACTCGGCGAAGGCCAGGTGGGTGCCGGTGCCGTTGCCGGTGGAGGCGTAGTTGTACTTGCCGGGCGCGGCTTTCACCTTGTCGATGAACTCGCGCACGGTCTTCACATCGAGCTGGTCGGGGTTGACGGTGAGCGCGTTGGAGATGTCGGCGATCACGCCGATGGCGGTGAAGTCCGCCTCCACATCGAAGGGCAGCTTCTTGTATAGCGTGGCGTTCACGCCGTGGGTGGCGGAGGTGCCCAGCAGCAGGGTCTGGCCGTCGGGCCGGGCGTGGGCGACCAGTTCGGAGGCGACGTTGCCGCCGGCGCCGGGGCGGTAGTCCATCACCAGGGGCACGCCCAGGGCCTGCTGCATCGGCTCCTGCACGGTGCGCATGATCACGTCGATGCCCGAGCCGGCGGTGAAGGTCTGGATGATGGTGATCGGGCCGGCGGGCCAGGCGGCCGATTGCGCGCCGGCAGCGAAGGGGAACGTGGCCAGCAGCAGGGCGGCGCAGGGGCGGAGAAGGCGGGTCAGGTTTAGGCGCATGGGGATAAGCACGAAGCAAGAGGTGTGCTCAATAAGATACCAGCATTGCAGCGCGCGCCAAAATACCGGCTAGGTCTTTGATCATGCGCACCATTAGACCCGCGTCCCGCCGCGTCCGTGGATAATGCGCCCAAGCCCCACCCATTCCAGGAGACAAGCATGAGCGACGCCATCAAGGCCGAAATCAAGAAACGCGAAGACCGCCGCTTCCAGGCGATGATCGACAGCGATTTCAACACCCTCGAAGAGCTGCTCGGCGACGAGCTGATCTACACCCACTCGACCGCGCAATCGGACACCCGCGCCGAGTACATCGCCCTGTGCAAGAAGGGCGTGTTCAAGTACCTGAAGATCGAGCGCCCGGTCGAGAACATGCAGGTGTACGGCGACGACACCGTGATCGTCACCGGGCACACCAAAATGGACGCGATCATCGAAGGTAGCCCGAAGCTGCTCAATAGCCGCTACACCAATGTATGGCGCAAGGGTGCCAAGGGCTGGCAGATGGTGGTGTGGCAGTCGACGCCGATTCCTGCATCCAAGTAGGCTGCGCCCAAGTAGGTCGCGCCTAAGTAGTAAGGCGACTGGCCAAGGCCGGGCCCAGCGCTTGCGGGGCACGCGGGGCGGAACCGGTTGATCCGGTCCCGCCCCGCTGCCTGTCCCTGCCCCTCTTTCCGCCCCTCTTCCTCTCCCCTATCGCGCTACTGGTCCGCGCGGCTGGGCAGCGCCGCCACGGCGTGGCCCTGGATCGACAGTTCGCCGTCCTGGTTGTTGCCGATCAGCGAGAACTCGACCATCTTGCGGCCGTCCTTCTCGAACTTCTTGGTGATCTCGCCGCCGATGTAGATGGTGTCGCCCTCGGGGTTGTGGCGGCGGATCTGGGTGTAGAGCTTGGTGAGTTGGCCGTCGTCGCCGATCCAGTTGGTGACCGCGTGCGAGAGCCAGGAGGCGCGCTCGGGGCCGTAGTCGTACGCGCCGGGGGCGCCGACCTTGTGCGCGAACTCCTCTTCCCAGTGCACGCGCTCGGGGCAATCGGGAATGCCGTAGGCGTTCTTGATGCCGGTGTTGGGATGCTTGCTGATCATCTTGTAGGCGAGCTTGTGGGCGCGGATGTACAGGCCGCCCCAGCCTTGCGTGTAGGCGATGAAGCCGGTGATGGTCATCGGGCCCTTGACGGTGGTGGGCAGCTTGTCGCCCTCCTTCACGTCTTCCCAGTAGCGCGGGGTGGCGCCGCGCACCTCCTCTTTGGCGTAGAGGTCGTAGATGTCGGCGATGTCCTTGTCGCTGTACACCTTGCGATCCTTGCCCTTCAGGTGGCTGTACTTGGTGCCGGATTCGCGTGCCACGTCGCGGTCGGTGCGGAAGCACCAGGATTCGGCGGCGGCGAGCTGGTCACCGGTCTCGTCGAAAAAATCGACGTGGTAGATCTGCTGGATCGAGCGTCCCGCGAAACGGGTTTTATGCTCCACCAGGTCCTTGAGATACGCCTGGGTCGAAATCTGTGCGTTGCGGCGGATCGGCTTCATCCAGTTGAAGTCGGTGCCGGCGAACATCGCGTGCACGCCGGGCAGGCCGCCGACGTAGCCGCTGATGATCCGGCTGCAGGCGAGGATGAAGGAAGGCGGCGCGATCACGTCGCCGTACTTCGTCTTTTTCGCATAGGCCGGGTCGCACCACAGCGGGTTGTCGTCGCCGATGCCGTGGGCGTAGTGGCGGATGTTGTCGCGGGTGGCCTCGTAGCACCAGGGCTCGAGCGTGTCGGTGATCTTCACGCCGATGCGCTTGCGCAAATCATCGAGCGCCTGGTCCGTGATACCGACGAATTCGCGTTGCAGTGTTTCCGACATTTTGATGGCTCCTTGGGTTGATGGTTACTGTCCGGCGGCGGGGGTCGCCTGCGCGCGGTCGCGCAGCACCTTGCGGTTCACCTTGCCGGCGGGGGTCTTGGGCAGGTCGTCGACGAATTCGACCTGGCGGGGGTATTCGTGCTGCGAGAGCTGGCGTTTCATGAAGGCCTGGATGTCGGCGATCACCTCCGGCCCGCGGTCGCGCGCGACGATGTAGGCGCGCGCCACCTGGCCGCGCAGCGCGTCCGGGGCGCCGACCACGGCGGCCTCCAGCACGGCGGGGTGCTTCATCAGGCTGTTCTCGATCTCCACCGCGCTCATGGTCCAGCCGGCCGAGATGATCACATCGTCCGAGCGGCCCTCGTGATGGAAGTAGCCTTCGGCGTCAAGGCGGCCGCGGTCCTTGACGTAGAACCACTCGCCCTTGCGCTTGACCGCGATCTCGCCGGACTCGCCCGGCGGCAGCTTGTTGCCCTCGTGGTCGATGATCGCCACTTCCCAGCCCGGCGCCGGCTTGCCCAGCGAGCCCGGCTTGGGCGCGTAGCCCGAGTAGCCCGGGTAGTTGACGATCAGCACGCCGACTTCGGTGGTGCCGTACATGCTGCAGGCCGGGGTACCGAGCGTCTCCTCGACCCACCGCGCGGTGGAAGAATCGATCGGCTCGCCGGTGAAGGAAATCTTCGGCAGGCGGATGCGCCCGGGCTCGAGCAGGTTCGCGTTGCGCACCATGCGGAACACGGTCGCGGCGGCGGCGAAGTTGTCGATACGGAATTCTTCCAGCGCCTCGACGATACGCGCTGGATCGAAGCGGCCGGAGTACGAAGCGATGTGGATGCCCAGGGCCAGCGGCGCGATTGTGCCGTGCCACAGGCCGTGGCCCCAGGCCGGCGAGGAGGGGCAAAAGTAGTTGTCGCCCGGCGCCAGGCCGACGCCGTACAGGGCGGCGATCATCAAGGTCACCACGGCGCGGTGGCTGTGCTTGACCGCCTCGGGCAACTCGCGCGTGGTGCCGGAGGTGTACTGGAATACCGCCAGGTCCGAGGCCTGGGTGTCGGATTCGAACCCGGCGCTTTCCCGCGCCAGCTCGGCCCAGAAGGCATCGTTCACCTGCACCACCTGCGCTTCGGGGAACTGCGCGGCCAGGTCCCTGGCATCGTTGTGGGTGAGGATCAGCTTCGGCTTGCAATCATTGATGCGCAGCGCCAGGCCCTCGGGACCGAACAGGGTGAAGAGGGGTACGCCGATCGCGCCGCGCTTGACCGCGCCGAACAGGCCGACATAAAAGCCCAGCGAAGGCTCGAGGATCACCGCCACCCGCTCACCCTTGGCAACGCCGCGCCTGACCAGCCAGTTGGCGAAGCAGCCGGTCAGGCGCGACAGGTCGCCGAAGCTGTGATGCTCGCTGCGGCCGTCGGCGAACTTGATGCTTACCGCGGTGGCCCGCGCATCTTTCCCGGCGTGCCGGTCCAGGCACTCGTGCGCCAGGTTCATGCGCTCGGGCGTGCCGTCGAACAGGTCCCAGAGCGCGTCCCACGAAAAGGCGTGCAAGGCTTCCGGATAATTGCGGATATCGGCGATGCTCATGTTGGTGTCCTGTCAGTCCGCCTTGATGCCGGCCTTGCGGATCGAGCCGCCCCAGCGCGCCGACTCGCTTTGCACGAATGCGGCCAGGCTCTCGGGCGTGCCCTTGCCGGGCTCGAAGCCAAGCTTGAGCAGGCGCGCCTTCAGTTCCGGATCGGCGAGCGCCTTGGCAACTTCTTCATGCAGGCGCTTGACGATCTCCGGCGGGGTCCTGGCTGGCGCGAACATGGCGTTCCAGGCCACCAGCTCGAAGCCGGGCATGCCGGACTCGGCCAGGGTCGGGATGTTCGGCGCGAGTTCCGAGCGCTGGCCGGTGGAAATCGCAATCGCCTTGATCTTGCCGGCGGCGATCTGCGGGATTACGGCGGGTACCGTATCGATCATCAGTTGCACCTGCCCGCCGACCAGGTCGGTGAGCGCGTTGCCGCTGCCCTTGTAGGCGACGCCGAACAGCGGCGCGCCGTCGGAGGACTTGAGCATCTCCAGCAGGACGCGCGCGGTGGTCGAGGGCAGCGCGACGTTGAGCGTGTCGGGCTTGGCGCGCGCCATCGCCGCCACGTCCTTCAGGTTGCTGGCGGGAAAGCTGTTGTTGGCGGTCAGCACCATCGGCAGGATGCCCACCAGCATGATGGGCGAGAAGTCCTTCACCGGATCGAAGGTGAGGTTGGAGTACATCGCCGCGTTCATCGCATGGGTGGCGTTGGTGCCCATCAGCAGGGTGTAGCCGTCCGGCGCCGACTTGGCGACCAGGTCGCTGCCGATGTTGGCCCCCGCGCCGGGGCGGTTGTCCACCACGATCTGCTGGCCCAGGCCGGCGGAGGCACGCTCGGCGAGCGCGCGTGCCAGCACATCGGTGCCCTGGCCGGGCGGGTACGGCACCACCAGCCTGATCGGCCGGTTCGGGTACGACTGGGCCAGGGCCGGTCCGGCGGCAACCAGTGCCACCGCCGCCGCCAGCAGACAGCGCTTGAGCAGCTTCATGTTTTGTCTCCTTGTCTTTATCAGGGCCGTCGGTCGTCCGGCTTTATGGCTTGCGCGCCCCGGCCCGTTTGGTGCGCACAGCGCCTTCCGCGATCAGCTTCGCGATCTCTTCGTTTCCATAGCCCGCTTCTTTCAGCACCGCTTCGGTGTGCTCGGCGAAGCGCGGCGGCCGGGTGCGCGCCGCGCCCGGGGTGGCCGACAGCTTGACCGGCACGCCGAGGGCGCGCTGCGTTTGCGCCTCCGTGTCATCCGGCGCGCCGCCCAGTTCGACGTTCATGCGGCGGTGCGCGGTGTGCGGATGGTTCATCGCGTCCGCCACCGTATGCACCGGGCCGGCCGGCACGCCGGCGGCCATCAGGACCTTGCACAGTTCATCCGGGTCGTGCCCGCGCAACAGCGCCTCGATCTCCGCCTTGAGCCGCGCCCGGTTGTGCAGGCGCGCGGCGTTGTCGATGTAGCGCGGGTCGTCGACCCATTGCGGGCAACCCAGCAGCTTGCAGAACTTGCGGAACTGGCCGTCGTTGACCACGCCGAGGAAAATCTCGCCGCGCGCGGTGGCGAACTTGTCGTAAGGCGAGAGGTTCGGATGCGCGCTGCCGGTCAGTCCCGGCACCTGGCCGGAAGCGAACCAGTTGGCGGCGTGCGGAATCAGCAGCGAGACGGCCGTGTCGTACAGGCTGGTATCGACCAGCTGGCCGCGGCCAGTCTTGCCGCGCGCGGCCAGCGCCAGCATCACCCCAAAAGCGCCGTGGATGCCGGTGACCACATCGACGATCGGCATGCCCACGCGCGTCGGCCCGCCTTCCGGCACGCCGTTGATGCTCATCACCCCGCCCATTGCCTGCAGCACCGCGTCGTAGCCGGGCAGCATGCCCAGCGGCCCGTCGATGCCGAAGCCGGAAATGCGGCAATAGATCAGGCGCGGAAAGCGCGCCGCCAGTACAGCCTCGTAACCCAGGCCCCACTTCTCCATCGTGCCGGGCAGGAAATTCTCGATCAGCACATCGGTCTCGGCCAGCAGGCGCAGCAGCACGTCGCGCGCGGCGGGCTGGTTGAAATCGAGCGAAAGGCCGCGCTTGTTGCGGTTCAGCGCATTGAAATAGGCGGCGGCATCGCCCGTGAACGGCGGGCCGAAGGTGCGCGTCTCGTCGCCCTGAGGCGGTTCCACCTTGATCACCTGCGCGCCGTGGTCCGAGAGCAGTTGCGCGCAATACGGCCCCGCCAACACGCGCGACAGGTCGAGCACGCGCAGGCCGGCCAGGGCGCCGGGCGGGCTGGCGAAAGCGGTGGGGGATGGCGCGTTCATGACGGGTCTTGGCGGGTCTTGGTGGAGGGCTGGGAGCCAGGTGCATGCGCTCGCTGTTTGCCGTGAGTCCATTATGGTCAGCGCGCGCCGGCGCGCAACGCGCCAAAGCGCGCTTGTTTTACAATGTAAAACTTGTTGCAAAGCGTCAAACCCTCATGCAAAGCGAAGTACGCGGTACCCAGAGCATCGCGCGCGCCATGGCCCTGGTGCGCGCGGTCTCCACGCGCCCGCTGCTGGGCTGGCGCCTCACCGACCTGGCCGCGCATTGCGATCTGGACAAAGGCACCGCGCACCGCATGCTCGCGGGCCTGGCGGCCGAGCGCCTGGTGCAGCAGCGCGGCGCCGACCGCCATTACGTGCCCGGTCCCGCGCTGTTCGAGCTGGGCCTGGCGCAGCCGCACTGGAGCGCCTTCCAGAGCGCCTGCGCCGCTTCACTCGCGCGCCTGGCGCGGCGCACCGGGGCGGTGTTCTTCCTCTACCTGCTCAGCGGCGACGAGTTCGTCTGCGCGGTGCGGGCCGGCACCACCGTGCTCAAGGGCTTGTCGATCGAGGTCGGTACACGCCGTCCGCTGGCGGTCTCGGCAATCGGCGCGGCGATGCTGATCGCGCTGCCGAAAGAGGCTCGCGCTAGCGCGATGCGCGCGAACCTGAAGCAGACTGCCTCGTTCGGCGCGGCCCGGCTGAACGGCGTGAAGAAAATGCTGGCGCGCTCGGAGCGCCACGGCTACGGCATCAACCTCGCCGATGTAACGCCGGGCATCAACGCCTTTGGGGTGCCGCTGTTCGACGCGCGGGGCCGGGTGTTCGCCGCCATCGGCCTGGCGGCGGAGGCGCAGGCCTTTCCGTTCAGCCGCGCCGGCGAGGTCGAGGAGATGCTGCTCGGCGAGGCGCGGCGCATCGAGCGCGAGCAGGCCGCGATCATCCGCGGCCTGACCGAGTAGGCGCCGCCCTCCCGGGCGAGGGCCGCGCCGCTACTTGCGCAGGCCGAGCGTGGTGCCCAGCTTCTCGTACAGCTCATACTGCTCGCGCGCGAACTTCTCGGTGTCGGCGGGCGAGCGCACCGCGGGCACGCCGCCGATCGCCACGTTGCCGCGCAGCCAGTCGGGGTCCTGCGCGATCTGCTTGAAGGCCTCGGTCCACTTGTTCACCACCTCGGGCGGCAAGCCGGGCGGGCCGTAGAGCGCGCTCCAGCCGGTAAGCAGCTCGAGTTGCGGCCAGCCCAGTTCGCGCGCGGTGGGTGTGTCGGGAATTTCCTTGATGCGCTCGGTGGTGGTGGTCATCAGCGCGCGCATGGTGCCGGCCTTCAGGTGGCCGGTGAGCGTGGTCATGTTGGTGCACATGAACTGCACCTGGCCGGAGAGCAGCGCCGTGGTCGCCTCGCCCGCGCCCTTGTAGCCGACGTGCTCGGCGGCGCCGGCGGACAGGCCGGCGACGTTGAAGATGTACTGCGGCCCCATGTGCTGGATGGTGCCGGCGCCCGCGCTCGAATAGTTGAGCTTGCCGGGGTTGGCGCGCAGCATCTCGATCAGGTCCTTCATGCTCCTGACCTGCGAATCGGCCTTGACCACGCAGACGTAGGGATTGAGCTCGAGCATCGAGAGGAAGGTGAAGTCGTTCCACTTGTAGGCCATTTTGGTATCGAGCGCCGGCAGGATGGCCTGCGAGCCGATGCGCGCGATCAGCAGCGTGTAGCCGTCGGGCGGGCTGCTTCGCACCTTCTGCGAGCCGATGGTGCCGGAGGCGCCGACCACGTTGGTCATGATGATCGGTTGGCCGAGATACTTGGGCACGACGTTGGCGAGGTTGCGCCCCGACAGGTCGCTGTCGCCGCCCGCCGCGTAAGGTGAAACCACGGTGATCGGGCGATTCGGGTAGGCCTGCGCGGCCACCTGCTGCATATACGGGATGCCGACTGCGCATGCGAACAGCAGCGCGCCCGCGCGCGCCTTGTTGCTGACTGCCATGGAACCTCCTGTACCGTGCTGCCGTCTTGTCTCCGCGCCTGTATGAGTTGGATGTTTAAAGCGCTGGCGCTTGCATGGAAAAATATATTACGATTTGCTGATCCAGTGTTCACCAATATTGGAAAAATAATCATGCAGACGGAGACAAAGCCCATGGCCTCACGTGCCGACCACGCCCCGATGCCGCCCGGGCCCATCGGCGGGCCCGCCGCCTGGCTCGGCCCGGAGATGGCGGCGCACGAGGAGCGCTGGATCTGGCGCCTCTGCGCCGGCGAAATCGCCGAGATCGACGCGGCCGTGGAGGCCTTCAAGGCCGGCGGCACGCCGATGCAGTCCATAAGCGAACAAACGTTTGTCCTGCCGACCCTGCGCGGCAAGGTGATGGAAGTCCTGAACGAACTGCTGGAAGGCCGCGGCTTCATCATGGTGCGCGGCTTCCCGGTCGGGAAATACCTGGCGCGCGGCGACCTGGCCGGCGCGGCGATTGCCTACCTGGGCCTGGGGCGCCACTTCGGTTCCCTGCGCTCGTCGAACGGCAAGGGTCACCTGCTGGGCCACGTGCGCGACCTCGGCATGGACATCAAGGACGGCAATACGCGCTTCTACCAGACCAGCCGCCGGCTTGAGTACCACACCGACTCGGCCGACATCGTCGGCCTCCTGTGCCTGCAGACGGCCAGGAGCGGCGGCGAATCCTTCATTGCCAGTTCAATGGCGGTATACAACGAAATCCTCAAGCGCCGGCCCGACCTGCTGCCCGCCGCCTTCACCCCCTTCCCGACCGACCGGCGCGGCGAGGTGCCGGCGGGGATGAAGCCCTACTTCGAGATACCGATTTTCAACTGGTACGCCGGCAAGCTCTCGGCCATCTACCTGCGCCATTACATCGAGGAGGCGCAAAAGCGCTTTCCCGATGCACCCCGTCTCACGCCGCAGCAATACGAGGTGATGGACCTGATCGACGAACTGGTCAACGACCCCAAGCTGCATCTGCAGATGGCCTTCGAGCCCGGCGACATGCAGTTCCTGCACAACCATCAGATCCTGCACTCGCGCAACGACTTCGAGAACTGGCCCGAGCCCGAGCGCGCGCGCCACCTGCTGCGCCTGTGGATGGCGCCGCCTTCCGGGCGCCCCCTGCCCGAAGTGTTCGCGCCGCGCTACGGCAGCGTCACCCCGGGTGACCGCGGCGGCATCATCGTGCCGGGCACCCGGCTCACGGTGGCGCTGGAGGCGAACTAGGCACGGGCATTCGCGTGAGCGCGGCGCGGCGGGCCAAGGCATGCCGCGCGGTGTTGCACCCGCTTGCAAAGTCCCGCCGGGCGCGCCGTTACCGTATCACGCTTGCCGTGTCACGCAAACACGGCATAATCGCGCGCATGATCCAGCGAGCCCGCGCCTTCTACGCCCAGTACGTCCGCGACTTTCTCGCCGAATACTGGCTCTCCATCTCGGCGATCCTGATCGCCATCGGCCTGCTCTATCTCTACGTCGACCCGGCGCCGCCCGATCATCTGACCATCGGCATCGGCGCCGAGGAAGATGCCTACCGTGTCTACGCCGAGCGCTACAAGGCGATCCTGGCGCGCGACCGCATCACGCTCAACCTGGTGCCGACGTCGGGCGCGCCCGACAACCTGAAGCGCCTGAACGACCCCAATTCCGACATCGATGTCGCCTTTCTGCAGGATGGCCTGACCACGCCGGAAGACTCACCGCACCTGTTTTCGCTCGGCAGCGTCTATTACGATCCGCTGTGGATTTTTTACCGTAGCGGCGCCGGTACCAGGGCGGTGGGCGCCAAACCCGGCGCCAGGTCCGCGGGCGGCGCGGCCAACAGCAAGACTCCTGCCTGGCGCCAGCTGCTGTCGCGCGCCGGCATCGCCAGGCTCGAAGAGGAAAAGTTCGTCGCGCCGGACCGGCTCTCGCAGCTCGAAGGCCTGCGCATGGCGATCGGCTCGGGCCAGGGCGGCACGCGCCAGCTCGCCGAGCGCCTGCTGGCTTCCTCCGGCATCAATGCCGACAACACCAGGTTTGTCACCATCGGCGGGCGCGCCGCGGCCGATGCGCTGCTCGCCGGCCAGGTCGATGCCGCGATGTTCCTCTCCACCCTGGATGCGCCCTGGATTCAGCAACTTCTGGTCACCGACGGCATCGGCCTGATGAGCATTGACCAGTCCGAGGCGGTGGTGCGCAACTTCCCCTTCCTGCACGACATCAAGCTTCCGCATGGCGCCATCGACCTGTCGCGCAACCTGCCCCAGCAAGACACCCACTTGCTCGCCCCTACCGTGACCCTGGTCGTGCACGAAAGCGTACACCCCGCGCTGGCCGGCCTGCTGGTCAAGGCAGCGATCGAAGTGCACGGCAAGCCCGGCCTGCTGCACAAGGAAAGCGAATTCCCCGGCGACCATGACGCCGACCTGCCCCTGCATCCGGAAGCCGGGCGCTACTACAAGTCCGGCCCGCCGCTGATGCAGAAGTACCTGCCCTTCTGGGCCGCCACCTGGGTCGACCGCATGGGCCTGGTACTGCTGCCCATCCTCGCCATCCTGATTCCCCTCGTCAAACTCGCGCCCGCGGTGTATGGATGGCGGATCCGCGCGCGCGTCTACCACTGGTATGGCGAACTGAAGTTCCTCGAAGTGCAGTTGCGCGACGCGCCCGAGACCGCCTCCCTGCCCAAGGTGCTGGAACGCCTGGACTGGATCGAGAACCAGGTCAACCACATCCACCTGCCGCTGTCGTTCTCCAATCATCTCTACTTCCTGCGCGAGCACATCGAGCTGGTGAGAAACGCGATCCACCGGCATGCGAGCCATCAGGGGCTGGATGCGGCACAGATCAAGGCCGCGGAGGATGCGGCCGCGGCGAGGGTGGCGGCGAGCGTAGGGGCTGAGGGGGCCGAAGGAGCCGCGTGAACGAAGCTTGGTAGCGCGTGAGTGGTCGCGCCTGGCGACCCGTCATTGGAGCAAGGTGCCCTGTGCCGATCGAGCCCGGCAAGAGATGCGCCGATCCCGATTGCCCAATTGCTCAGGCGCTCCAGTTCGAGATGCCGGAAAAACAAAAGCCACGCGCAAGCGTGGCTTTTGTTCGTCGCCCCTCCGTTGCAAAAAATCATCCGGCTCTGCCGGTGATTTTCCCTGAGCAGGCCGGACAAAAGTAGGGTTGCACTTTTGTCCGAATGTTTCATTCCATTTTCACCCCGGCCGCCTTCACGGCCTTGGCGTAGCGCTCGGTATCTTCCTTGAGCAGCGCCGCGTACTCCTCCGCGCTGCCGCCCACCGGGTCGATCCCCAGGGTCTGCATCTGCTCGATCACGGCGGCCACCTTGACCACCTGGGCGACATCCTCGCTCACCTGCCTGACGATGTCGGCGGGTGTGCCGGCGGCGGCGAACACGCCGATGGTCGGCGCGAAATCGAAGCCGGGGATCAGGGTCTCGGCGATCGTCGGCAGATTGGGCGAAAGCGTCGCGCGCCTGGCCGAGTTCACGCCGATCAGCTTGATCTTGCCGGTCTTGGCGAAGCCGAACACCGAGGGCCCGGCCGAGAACACCGCCGCCACGTCGCCCGCCACCACCGCCGGCACCGATTGCCCGGTGCCCTTGAAGGGCACGTGCACGATGTTCAGGCCGAGCGTCGCCTTCATTGCCTCGGTGCACAGGTGATGGGTGCTGCCGATGCCCGAGGAGCCGTAGGAATACTTGCCCGGGTTCGCCTTGATCAGCGCGACGAATTCCTGCAGCGTGTTGGCGGGAATCGACGGGTTGATCGCCAGATACAGCGGCGCGCGAGCCGTCAGCGAGATGGGCACGAAGTCCTTCTTCGGATCGTACGGCAGCTTGGGATAGAGCGCCGGGTTGATCGAAAACATCGAGTTGTCGGTCACCAGCAATGTATAGCCGTCGGCAGCCGAGGAGGCAACGAACTGCGCCGACACCACGCCGTTGCCGCCCGGCCGGTTGTCGATCAGCACCTGCTGGCCCCATTTGTCGCCCAGCGCCTTGCCGAGGATGCGCGCCACCGTATCCGGGAGCCCGCCCGGCGCGTAGGGCACCACGAAGCGCACCGGCTTGTTCGGATATTTGCCCTGCCCGCCTTGGGCAAAGGCCGGCTGCGCCGCCAGCCACAGCGCGCAGGCCACGAATGCAACGCCGGTCCAGGCGGCGAGTCGATGCAGCGATTTCATTGCTCAGGTCTCCATCTTATAAAAGTTATCCCGCGCATTCTGTCATTGATCCGCCCGCGCGGCCAGTGTGCAACGCACAACAGCACACGATTGCACAGTCAACGATTGAGGCAGCTGCCCGTGCGAACGTACAATGGAAACCTGTCTGGACAAAGTTCCCAAGGCTCCAATGAAACACCCCCGGCTTCTCCCGCGGCGCCACCTTGTTCGTAGCGCGAATCAGCGGGTGCGCCGCAGCCCCGCGGCACGCCTGCAACGTGCCTTGCAGCAAGGCGCGCGCCTGCTCTGCGCCGCGTGTGCGCTGTGCGCGGGCAACGCCGCGTTCGCGCAGGCCTACCCCGTCAGGCCGGTGCGCATCATCGCTCCCTTCGCTCCCGGCGGCAGCGCCGACACCCTGGGGCGCATCGTCGCGCAAAAGCTCGGCGAGAGCCTGAAGCAATCCTTCGTGATCGAGAATCGCGCCGGCGCCGGCGGGTTGATCGGTTCCGAACTGGTCGCCAAGGCCGCGCCGGATGGTTACACCCTGGTGATCTCCGGCGTCGCCTCGCACGTGGTGGCCCTCGCGCTCGCCAAGCCGCCGCCGTTCGATGCGATGCGCGACTTCACCCACATCGCCATGATCGGCGGCCCGCCGATCGCGGTGATCGTCCATCCGGGCGTGCCGGCGCGCGACCTGAAAGGTTTTGCCGCCTGGGCCCGCGCGCAAGGCAATCCGATCCCGTTCGGTTCGCCCGGCGTCGGCACCCACGGCCAGTTGATCGCCGAGCTGATGGGCAAGGCGCTGGGCGTCGAGCTGATCCACGCGCCCTACAAGGGCGCCTCCCTGGCGATCGCCGACCTGATCGCCGGGCAGATCAAGCTCGCCTCCATCACCCTCAACACCGCCGGCCCGCAACTGCGCGCCGGCAAGGTACGCGCCCTGGGCTTCACCTCGCGCCAGCGCATCGAGGACTATCCGGACGTGCCCACCTTCATCGAGCTGGGCTACCCGCAACTGGTGGCCTCCACCTGGTTTTCGCTCTCCGGTCCCGCCAAGCTGCCGGACGAGATCGCGGTCAAACTGAACGCCGAAGTGCGCAAGGCCCTGGTGCTGCCCGACGTGAAGGAGCGCTTCCGCGCCGAGGGTATCGAGACGGCCGACTACGATGTGCCGGCCTTCAATCATTTTGTCGCCGACGAATCGCGGCGCTGGTCCGGCATCGTGCGCGCCTCCGGCGCCCGGGCCGAATAGCCCCGCGTCAAGCCAGACCTTGCCTCTGTATTAGGAGTACCTGCCATGTTGACCGCCGAACAGAATGAACAGCTCATCCGCACCGGCCCCGGCACCCTGATGGGTGATTACTTCCGCCGCTACTGGATCCCCGCCCTGCATGACTGGGAGCTGCCCGGGCCGGACTGTCCCCCGGTGCGCGTGCAATTGCTGGGCGAGAAGATGGTCGCCTTCCGCGACACCGAAGGCCGCATCGGCCTGATCGAGGAATTCTGCGCCCACCGCGGCGTCTCGCTGTGGTTCGGCCGCAATGAAGAGTGCGGCCTGCGCTGCCCGTATCACGGCTGGAAGTATGACGTGAACGGCAACTGCACCGAGCTGCCCTCCGAGCCGGAAGAAACCGGCATGCGCGACCGCATCAAGCTTACGGCCTACCCGACGATCGAGGCCGGCGGCGTGATCTGGACCTACATGGGCCCGCCCGAACTCATGCCCGAGCCGCCGGGACTGGAGTGGGTCAACGTCGCCCCCGAGCGCCGCTATGTCACCAAGCGCCTGCAGGAGAGCAACTACCTGCAGGCGATCGAGGGCGGCATCGACTCCTCCCACGTCTCCTTCCTGCACGGCAGCTCGCTCCAGCGCGACCCGCTGTTCACCGGCAGCCGCGGCAATATCTACAACGAACACGACAAGATGCCGATTTTCGACGTCACCGAGTTCGACGGCGGCCTGCTGATCGGCGCGCGCCGCAATGCCGACGAAGGCCGCTACTACTGGCGCATCACCCCCTTCATCTACCCCTGGCATACCATCATCCCGCCGCGCGCCGGCCACCCGCTGGGTGGCCACGTCTGGGTGCCGATCGACGACCAGACCTGCTGGGCCTGGTCGATCAACTACCACCCCGGCCGCGCGCTCACGGAGAAGGAAACCACGGCGATGAAAGGCGGCGCCGGCATCCACGTCAAATACGTACCGGGCACTTTCATTCCGCTCGCCAACAAGCGCAACGACTACCTGATGGACCGCGCCGGGCAGAAGGCCGGCGTCACCTTCAGCGGCATCGAAGGCATCGCCATGCAGGACGCTTCGCTGCAGGAGAGCATGGGGCCGATCCAGGACCGCACCCGCGAACATCTCTGCTCGACCGACAACGGCATCATCATGGCGCGCCGTGGCCTGCTCAAGGCGGCGAAAGCCGCGCGCGAAGGCAAGCCGCTCCCGGGCCTCTCCGCCGAGTCGCAGCGCGTGCGCTCCTGTTCCATCGAGCTGCCGTACGCGGTACCGTACAAGGAAGGCGCGAAGCACGGCCTGTTCGCGCCGCCGGATACCGACCCGGTGACGGTCTGACGCATCCCCGGCTTCGCCATTCTTCGCCTTTGGCGCAGAATGGCGGTCAATTCCTATCCGACCGTCCGCCAAGAGATAAACAATGTCGCAAAAGCTTCCCCTCACCCTCGCCTGCTGGAACTACGACCGCACCCGCGCGCTCGCGGACGGCAGCGTGCAGCCCGACGGTATCGCGCTCAACTATCTCGACCTGCCGGTGGAAGAGACCTTCTTCCGCATGCTGCGCTACCGCGAGTTCGACGTCGCCGAGATGTCGCTCTCGTCCTACTGCGTATCGCTGTCGCGCGACCCCAAGCCCTTCATCGCGATCCCGATCTTCCCCTCGCGCTTTTTCCGCCACTCCTGCATCTTCACCTCCGCCAAGAGCGGCATCAAGGAACCGAAGGACCTGATCGGCAAGAAAATCGCCACGCCGGAATACCAGATGACCGCCCCGGTATGGATACGCGGCATCCTGCAGGACGAATACAGCGTGCCGGTCGACAGCGTCGAATACTGGACCGGCGGCGAGGAAGAGACCGGCCGCGACGAAAAGCTCAAGCTCGACCTGCCGCCCAACATCAAGGTCAAAAGCATCGGCCCGACGCAAACCCTGGCGCGAATGATCGCCGACGGCGACCTGGATGCGATGCACACCGCGCGCATGCCCTCCACCTTCCACACCCGCCCCGGCACGGTGAACCGCCTGTTCGAGGACTACGCCGAGGTCGAACTGGCCTACTACCGCAAGACCAAGATCTTCCCCATCATGCACACCGTCGCGATCAAGCGCGAGGTGTACGAGAAGAACCCGTGGATCGCCCGCTCGCTCTACAAGGCCTTCGCCGAAAGCCAGCGCCGCACCTACGAAGACCTCTATGCGACGGCCGCGCTGAAGACCATGCTGCCCTTCCTCACCGCGCACGTCGAAGCGGCGCGCCGCGACATGGGCCACGACTGGTGGCCCTACGGCTTCGCGCCGAACCGCAACGTGCTCGACACCTTCCTGCGCTACCACCACGAGCAGGGGCTGTCGAAGCGGCGCCTCGCGCCCGAGGAACTGTTCGCCCCGGAGACCATGGAGGCGTTCAAGATCTAGCGGCTTGATTTTCGACGCAGTAAAGCCAGCGCCGCGCGCCGCTTTGCGGCGCGGACTTTAACCTCTTCATTCGAAATCCAGGCTGTAGATGGATCGTCGGCTTGAGCGAGGGCGCATTCAACTTCAGCGAGGTGCCAATGTTTCTTCTTGCTCGCTTCAGGACTACGAATGGAGCGCTTGGCAATCGAGGGTCCGAGCATGTTGATGGCTAGCTAGGCGTGTGCGGACAAGAGCTTTAGCATTGCTCGACAATAACCGGGAGCCAATAATGTCGCAAGCGTTTTCCCTGCAAGGCAAGGTCGCCCTGGTCACCGGCGCCTCGCGTGGCCTGGGCCGCGCGATGGCCGACCTGCTGGCGCGGGCCGGCGCCCACGTCGTCCTCAACGGCCGCGATCCCGGCACCCTGAAGGATGTCGCCGCGCAGATCAAGGGCACAGGTGGCGCGGCCGAGGCGATGGCTTTCGATGTGGCCGACGAAGCCGCGCAAACCGCCGCCATCAACACCATCGTCAAACAGCACGGCCGCCTGGACATCGTCATCGCCAATGCCGGCATCCAGCACCGCAAGCCGATCACCGAGTTCGAGACCGCCGATTTCCGGCGCGTCATCGACACCAACCTGACCGCGGTGTGGACCCTGGCCCGCGAGTCGGCGCGCCACATGATCCCCGCCGGGCGCGGCCGCATCATCATCACCGGCTCGATCAGCGCCTACCTGGCGCGCCCGACCATTTCCGCCTACGTCGCCAGCAAGGGCGCGGTGCACGCCATGACCCGGGCGCTGGCCGTCGAGCTGGCGCCGCACAACATCACGGTGAACGGCATCGCCCCGGGCTTTGTCGGCACCGAGATGAACACCCCGCTGGTGCAGAACGCCGAGTTCTCCGCCTGGGTGCAGAAGTCCACCCCGATGGGGCGCTGGGGCGAGCCGAAGGAGATCGCCGCGGCGGCGCTATTCCTCGCCTCGGACGAGGCGAGTTACGTGACAGGGCACATCGTCACGGTTGATGGGGGAATGACAGCGGCGATGTAGCGGTAGTCCCGCCGCAAGGGAGGGTTATCGCACCCGCTTGACCAGCGCCACCGCCAGCAGGGCGAGGCAGCCGCCCGGCAGCACCAGCGCGGTGAGTATCGCCGCGTTGCGCAGCCCTACCTTCCATTTCTTGCTCACTTTGCTCTCCCGGTTGTGATGCGTCCATGTTGCACGCTGGCCCTGTCGGCGGTCTGGTGAAAAGGGGGCGAATTCGGGCGCTTTCTGCTGTTTTGCGGGAAGCACCGAAACCGGACTGCAGCGGGCGGCGGCGCGGGTGAGGCGCGCAGGGTGAAAAATCACTACCCATCGCGATGGGGCTCGCGTATGTTTGAAACATGGGGCAAGCATGAATTGTCCGCGCCCGGTGGTCCCTCATTGATGTGGGTGAAGCCTTGGCGGGAACGGTCATGCCGGCGGCGGTTCGGTGTCGTCCATGCACCCTCCCCGGGTCTCACGGCTGCGGCGAATTTTGCGAAAAAGGTAGGGTTTTGTCAGGTTGTTGATAGTGGCCAGGGTAAGACAGGTGTTGTAGAAATCTTCGCGAAATGGTCAGGTTTTATCAGGTTGGCGCGTGGCAACCGCGAAAAATGACCGTGGTTTTGTGGGGTGGCCGATCAATTCCGTTGTAACGCACACCGCAAAATCCGCGAGAAAGTCAGGTTTTATCAGGTTCGGCATCGGTGGCGGGCTGCGTGCACCGACGCGCCGGTACAATGCCGCGCAAAGGCAGCACAACATAAAGGGATCGCGGGGCAGGCCCGCACATAGCGCATTCATGAACGGCGAAGACCCCATCCGCAGTTCCTTGCCCGCCGATCGCGGCCACGCCGCCGAATTTCTCAACGCGGTGGTCGATGTCGCGCAGGTCGGCATCTGCATCGTCGACGAGCGCGGCCTGCTGGTGCGGGTCAATCCGGCTTTCTGCGGCATGATCCAGTATGGCGAGCGCGAGCTGATCGGGCGGCATTTCCGCATCGGCGTGCCGCCCGAACTGGAGCAGCGCGCCGATGAATTTCTCGCCGCGGTGCTGGCCGAATCGCCGCGGGTGCGCGAGGAATGGCGGGTGCGGCGCCGCGACGGCACGGTGTTCGATGCGCTGGCCGGCTTCCGCACCCTGACCACGCCCGACAAGGCGCGCTACATCGTGGTGACCTTCGCCGACATCACGCGCCGCAAGGAGGACGAAAAGCGCCTGCGCGAGAGCGAGGAGCGCTTCCGCCAGCTGGCCGAGTCGATCGCCGAGGTGTTCTGGATCAGCGATACGGCGAAGTCGCGCATGATCTATGTCAGCCCGGCCTACGCGATGATCTGGGGCCGCCCCGAACAGACCCTGTACGACAATCCGCGCTCCTTTCTCGACGCGATCCACCCCGAAGACCGCGCCCGCATTACCGCCGCGCTGCCGCGCCAGGCCGAGGGCGGCTACCACGAGGAATACCGCATCGTGCGCCCGGACGGGGCGGTGCGCTGGATCCGCGACCGCGCCTTTCCGGTGAAAGACGCGCGCGGCCACGTCTACCGCATCACCGGCATCGCCACCGATGTCACCGAGCGGCGCTACACGGTGGAGCGGGTACGCCAGCTCAACGTCGAACTGGAAGAGCGCATCAACGAGCGCACCGCCGAGCTGACCATGGCCAATGCGCGCCTGCGCGCGCAGATCGCCGACCGCGAACGCGCCGAGGCTTCGCTGCGGGTGGCGCACGAACGGATGGCGCGCCTGATCGAGACCGCCAACGACGCGGTGGTGACGATCGACCAGCAAAGCCTGATCATCGAGTGGAACGCGATGGCCGAGCGCATGTTCGGCTGGAGCCAGATCGAGGCGCGCGGGCGCATACTCACCGAGATGATCGTGCCGGAGCGCCACCGCGAATCGCACCATGTCGGCCTGGCGCGCTTTCTTCGCAATGGCGAGGGCGCGATCCTCAACAACCGGGTCGAGATCACCGCCCTGCGCCGCAACGGCGAGGAGTTCGACGTCGAGTTGTCGGTGTGGCCGGTGCGCGCCGGCGACACCTTTACCTTCAGTTCCTTCATCCGCGACATCTCGGCCCGCAAGGTGGCCGAGGAGGCCCTGAAAAGCTCGGAGGAGCGTTACCGGGCAGTGGTGGAAAACGCCGCCGAAGGCATCATCGTCACGCAAGGCGGGCTGATCCGCTTCGTCAACCCGAAGGCGCTCAGCCTCTCCGGGCGCACCCGCGAGAACGCGCTGACGGTGCCCTTCATCGAACAGGTGCATCCCGCCGACCGCGAACGCGTCTACGGCAACTACGTCAAGCGCATCAAGGGCGAGCCCGCCGAGACGCCCTATGTGTTCCGCATCATCCACGTCAGCGGCGAGATCCGCTGGCTGGAGGTGAGCGCGGTGATGATCCAGTGGGAAGGCGGGCCGGCGGCGCTCAACTTCCTCACCGACGTCACGGAGAGGCAGCGGATCGAGCAGGAACTGCGCAACGCCCTGGCGCGCGAGCGCGACCTGTCGGAACTGAAGTCGCGCTTCGTCTCGATGGCCTCGCACGAGTTCCGCACCCCGCTGGCCACCATCCTTTCCTCCGCCGAGCTGATCGAGGACCACGGCGCGCGCCTGCCGGCGGCCGAGCAGGCCGAAGTGATCGGCCTGATCAAGGGGGCGGTGAAGCGCATGACCGAGATGGTCGAGCAGGTACTCCTGATCGGCAAGGCCGAGGCCGGCGGCATGGAGTTCAACCCCGCGCCGCTCGACGCCGGCAAGCTGTGCCGCACCCTGGTCGAAGAGGCGCGCCGCGCCGGCACGGTGATCTCACTCGAGGTGACCGGCCGCGGCTCGGAACGCGCCCTGGATGAAAAGCTGCTGCGCCACATCCTCTCCAACCTGCTTTCCAACGCCGTCAAATACTCGCCCTCCGGTACGTCCAATGCGGGGCGCGGGGCGCGCGGCATCGCATTGAGACTGGCATGCGACCCGGACGCCCTCACCTTCAAGGTGATCGACCGGGGCATCGGCATTCCCGAGACCGACCTGGCGCGCATGTTCGACAGCTTTCACCGCGGCGCCAACGTCGGCGGCATCGAAGGCACAGGCCTGGGCCTGGCGATCGTGCGCGAATGCGTGCAGCGCCACGGCGGCAGCATCTCGGTCGAAAGCCGGGTCGGGCAAGGCAGCACGTTCACGGTGCGGGTACCGGCGGTGGCGGGATGAGGGGCTCGAAAATGCGCACGACAACGTGCACGACAACGCGCACGACAATGCCCGGGCCGCCGCGCGTGGCCGTGTGGCTGTACATGCTGCTGTGCGTCGCCCCTTATGCCGCGATGGCCGCCGCCTTTTCGCCGCTCGCCGATTGCGGCTTTCTCTGCATGGTCGGGCCGGCGCTGATGCTGGGCTCGGCGGTACTGGCGGCGCTGCTCCTGCCGGCCGGGTTCTTCCTGCGCAAGGCACAGCGCCACCATGGCCTGCCTTCGCGGGCGCTTTCATGGGCGGTCGCCTCGCAAGCGCTGCCGGTGCTGGGCTGCGGCGGCGTGCTGTTGTATCTGGTGTTGGGCTTCTGACGGAGTTCGAGTATGCGAATCGCCATTCTTTCCGAGCATTGCTGATCCCATGCCGCGCATCCTGATCGTCGACGACGACCCCAACCTGCTGCGCCTGTTGTCCCTGCGCTTGAAGAGCGAAGGCTACGTGGTGGCCGAAGCTTCCAGCGGCGAGCAGGCCCTCGCGCTGCTGCGCGACGTGCCGCCGGCGCTGTTGATCACCGACCTGCGGATGGGCGGGATGGATGGCATGGCGCTGTTCGCCGCTGCCCAGCGCGACTACCCGACCCTGCCGGTGATCATTCTCACCGCCCACGGCACCATTCCCCATGCGGTGGAGGCGACGCGCCGCGGCGTGTTCGGCTTCCTGACCAAGCCCTTCGAGGCGCGCGACCTGATGCGCGAAGTGGAGCGGGCGCTGGAGGCGGCGGGCGGCGGCAACTCGGTGCAAATGCGCAAGAAGGGCAAGGAGAACGAGTGGCGCGCCGCCATCGTCACGCGCAGCCCGCTGATCGAGCAGGTGCTGCAGGAGGCCAAGCTGGTGGCGCAGGGCGATGCTTCGGTGCTGATCACCGGGCCGTCGGGCAGCGGCAAGGAGCTGCTGGCGCGGGCGATCCACGCGGCCAGCCCGCGCGAGGACAAGCCGATGCTGGCGATCAATTGCGCGGCGATTCCCGAGCAGCTGATCGAGTCCGAACTGTTCGGCCACATGAAGGGTTCGTTCACCGGGGCGGCGCGCGATCACGCGGGGCTGTTCCAGGCGGCGGCCGGCGGCACGGTGTTCCTGGATGAGATCGGTGACATGCCGGCGCCGGTGCAGGTTAAATTGTTGCGCGCCTTGCAGGAGAGGTGCGTGCGGCCGGTGGGGGCGACGCGCGACGTGCCGATCGACGTGCGCGTGGTCTCCGCGACGCACCGCGACCTGAACCGCGAGATCGCGCAAGCGAAGTTTCGCGAGGACCTGTACTACCGCATCAATGTGGTGAGCCTGGCGCTGCCGCCGCTGGCCGAGCGGCGCGAGGACATCCCGCTGCTCGCCGCGCATTTCCTGCAGACCCTGGCGCAGCGCTACAACAAGACCGTGAACGGCTACGCCAGCGAGGCGATGGAATTGCTGGTGGCGCATGCCTGGCCGGGCAATGTGCGCCAGTTGCAGAACGTGGTCGAGAAATGCGTGGCGCTCTCCACCGTGGAGATGGTGCCGGCGGCGCTGGTCCAGCGTGCGCTCAACAGCGGTGTCGATGAGCTGGCGCCGTTCGACGACGCGCGCCGCGAGTTCGAGCGCGACTATCTGACGCGCCTGCTGAAGATCACCGGCGGCAATGTCACCCAGGCGGCCAAGCTGGCCAAGCGCAACCGCAGCGATTTCTACACGCTGCTGAACCGCCACCAGATCGACCCGGCGCAGTTCAAGGCCGCCGAGTAGGCCTGCGGCGGGCAGGCCCTGGTAAATATTTTCGCGCTATCTAGGAGTCTGGGCGGTAGAAGGTCGCCTTGTCGGGATTTGCCGACACCTCCCTCAAACAGTGTTGGTATTTGCCGACACGGGCACAGCCCATCAAATCAACGACTTAGCTTGGGCGCCCGGACCGGGTGTCGGCAAACGCCAACACTCGTGATACCCCGCCGGGCTGGCAGATTGCACCTAACTCATTGAAATAAAGGAAAAAAGACGGGTTGGCACATCCGTTGCAATAAGGCTTGCAAGAAACGCTTTGTTAAAAAGATTTACACAGGGAAGAAACATGCAAGTTGCCAACGACAACCGCCTGCCGACCATCGACGACTTCGTCAGTGCGCTGCAAAACATCCGCAGCACGATGGAACAGAGCGGTATCGCGCCGACCCTGGCCAGCCTGCGCCCGGCGCTGCAGCAGTTCGCGCAGGAGCGCCGCGAGCGCTACCTGGCCGGTGCCACCAACAGCTTCGACCTGGAACGCCGGGTGCGCGAATGGGACCGGGCGCAGTTCTCCGGCCTGTTCAACCACCAATGAGCAAGGGCATCCTGCCCGCCGCTTTGCTCACCGAGTTGCCGGCCGCCCCGGCGCCGCAAGCCACCGAATCCGCAGACACCATGATGAACACCGCCAGCATTGAGTCCTCCTCTTCCTTTGTCGGCCAGCCCGGCCAGCCCGGCGGCGCCCATCCGGCTTTCGCCGAGTCCGCCGCCAACCTGACCGACATGCTGCGCGGCCTGGTGATCCGCTGGGAGACCCTGGACTTTTCGATCTCGGCGAGCTGCTTCGATCTGGACGGCCGCATGCAGGCCTGGCACGACGCCCAGACTCCCGAATTGCGCGCCGAACTGCTGCCCGGGGCCTACGAACGCCAATAAGCGCCCGCATGGCGCTGCCCCCACCCGCTGCATTCGCCTCAACGCAACACCGAACCGATACATGCCTTTCATATACCAATTCAGAAAACGCCAGGAGTATGTCGTGACCCCCCAGCAAGTTGCCCTAGTGCAAAACAGCTTTGAATCCGTCAAGCCGATCGCCGATACGGCAGCCGGCCTGTTCTACGATCGCCTGTTCGCCGTCGCGCCGGAATACCGCCGCCTGTTCACCGGCGATATGCAGCGCCAGGGCCGCATGCTGATGAATATGATCGCCACCGCCGTCAACGGCCTGTCGCGCCCCGACACCATTGTGCCCGCCGTCAAGGAACTGGGCCGCCGCCATGCCGGCTACGGCGTGGCCGAGAAGGACTACCAGGTGGTGGGCGGCGCGCTGCTCTGGACCCTGGAGCGCGGCCTGGGCGTGGCCTTCACCGCCGAAGTCAAGGAAGCCTGGGCCGCGGCCTACGGCCTGCTCGCCGGCGTGATGCAGGAAGGCGCGCGTGAAGGCGCGACCATGCCCGCGGCGGCGTAAGCCCGCCGCCCGGCAAACAGCGTTTCAATCAGGGAGCAGCCCCCGGCACTTCGCGGCAGCGCCTGTACCAACAAGCGCGCGGCGGCCGGTTACAACAACGAACCGCAACAGTAGTAGCAAGAAACAGGAAGGCAGCGACACCACCCCTTTAGAAAAACAATAAGCCGGCCCCCCTCGCGCCGGCACCCCTCCTCTCTCTCTTGGGGCTTCGGCCCCCGGCCCGTTCCCTTGCCAGGGGGTGCGGGCCGTTTTTTTATGTGCGCCCAGGCGCGATGCTGCCGCGAAGCGGTCGCGGCATGTCATGAGAGGTACTGGGCCGGCCGGCTAAAAACGGGGCACGTCGGCGGGGCACGTCGGCGGGGCACGCCAGCGGGGGCACGTCAGCGACGCGCGTCGGCGGCGCATGTCGCGCCGCGCGCTTTCAGTGCAACGCCGGATTGACTTTCGAGAGCCGGCGGATCGCTTCGATCACCGCGTCCGGCCGGGCCTTGTTCTGCCCGGCGATGTCCAGGGCGCTGCCGTGCGCCACGGAAGAGAACAGTACCGGGGTGCCGATGGTCATGCCGGCGGCGCGGTTCGGCGCCAGGGACTTGGCGGCAACGTGTCCCTGGTCGTGCAGCATCACCACGTGCACGTCGACCCCGGGCCGCGCCAGGAAGGTATCGGCGCCGAACGGGCCGGTGACGTCGATGCCGGCGGCGCGGGCGCGCGCGATCGCCGGTGTGATGATGGTGGCCTCCTCGCTGCCGAACAGTCCGCCTTCGCTGGCGTGCGGGTTCAGGCCGGAGACGGCAATGCGCGGGTGCGGCGTGCCGAGGCGCTTGAGCGCGGTGTCGGCGGCGCGGATCGCGGCTTCGACGCGCTCGATGGTGATCAGTTCGAGCGCCTCGCGCACGCCCACGTGCAAGGTGGTGTGGACGATGCGCTTGTCGTCGAAGCACAGCATCAGGAAGGCATCGTCGCGCGGCACGCCGGCGACGGCGGCCACGAACGTCGGGTAGCCGTCAAAATGTACCCCGGCCAATTGCACCGACTTCTCGGTCTGCGGCGCGGCCACCACCGCGTCGACCTGGCCGGCCAGGGCGGCGTTGATGGCGACGGCGGCCGAGTCGAGGATGGCGCGGCCGTGCATGGCGTCGATCCTGCCCAGTTGCAAGGTGCCGGCGGGCAACTGCTGGCGGGCGATCAGGGCGACGGTGTTGTCGGGCAGGACCAGTTCGCGGACCTGCTCGGGCATCACGCTGATGATCTCGGGTGCGAGGCCACAGGCGGCGGCATGGATTTCGAGGGCGCCGCGGTCGCCGACCAGCACCGGCAGGCAGATCTCGCGCACCGCCGGCGCAAGCGCCGCCTTCAGCGCGATCTCCGGCCCGATCCCGGCGGGATCGCCCAGAGCGATGGCGATGCGGGGCAGGGGCATGGGGCGTCTCTGTGCTTGTGCACGGCGCCCGGCTCCGAATGGGGCGGCAATCACCGTGCGATTTGGCTGCGATTATAGGTGGCGTCTCATGGGTGAAAGATTAAGGAATGTTTAGATACGGCACAGGCCAGGGTCCGCCGATTCTTGCCTAAAACCGCATGCCCGATTGACGTGCTTGCGCCGCGGTCCGTGCCTTGAGTGCGCCGAGCAATTCCGGGCCGCTCAGCGTGGGCGCGACCTCGATCTCGCCCGCCAGTTCGATGCCGACGAAACGCAGCCACTGGCGCATATAGGGTTTCTGGAAATCCTGATTCGGGATGCCGGAGGCGCTATCTTGCGGATAGGTGCCGGCACCGGAATAAACCAGCACCGCGCGCTTGTCCGCCAGCAGCGGGCGGTAGCCGGCCTCGCGCGACCAGGTCCAGTTCTGCCCCGGCAGGGTGACGACGTCGATGAAATGCTTGAGGCGGTAGGGCAGGCCGAAATTCCACATCGGCAGGCTGAACAGGTAGAGGTCGGCACGGTTGAAGCGCCGCGCCAGTTGCACCGCCTCGTTCCAGCGCGCCTGCTGGGACGGCGTGGCGTCCTGCGCGCGCAGCACCGCGAACTTGGCGGCGATCATCTCGGCATCAAAGGGCGGCAGGTCGAGGTTCCATACGTCGATGTGGTCGACTTCGGTCCGCGGGTGGCGCGTGGCATGGGCGGCCAGGAATTCGCGGGCCGCGGCGCCGGAGTGGGAGGTGGCGCCGTGGGGCGAGGCTTCGATGTACAGCAGGCGGGTCATGAGCTTCTCCAGGGGTCAGGCTTCGAGCAGGCGCAGGCCGATGATGCCGGCGACGATCAGGGCGATGCACAGCAGGCGCTGCGGCGCGGCGCTCTCGCCGAACAGGACGATGCCCAGCAGCGCCACGCCGACCGCGCCGATGCCGGTCCAGACCGCGTAGGCGGTGGCGGCCGGCAGGGTGCGCAGCGCGTGGGTGAGCAGGAAAATGCTGGCCAGGGCCGCCAGCACTCCAAGGGCGCCGGGAACCGGCCGGGTCCAGCCCTGCGCGTATTTGAGGGCGAGCGCCATCAGTACCTCGACCGCGCCCGCCGCGAACAGCAACAACCAGGCCATGCTTGCTTCTCCGCTTGTCATTTGATGCGAAGGAAGTTTGGGCCTATAGTCACTGTTCTACAAGTACGCACCTTTTGGTAACCATGACTACCGGAAACGACAAGTCCGCGCATGGCGCGGCCGCAGCCAGGAAGCGCCGCGCGCCCGCCGACGTGTTCAGCGCGACCTGCCCGTCGCGAGCCGCGCTCGAATTGGTCTCCTCGAAATGGGCGCTGCTGATCGTCCCCGCGCTGGCGGAGGGGCCGGTGCGCAACAACGAGTTGATGCGCCGCATCGGCGGGGTGTCGCAGAAGATGCTGACCCAGACCCTGAAGGACCTGGAGTACAACGGCCTGGTGATCCGTACCGACCATCAGACCGTGCCGCCGCACGTGGAATACCGCTTAAGCCCGCTGGGGCGCTCGCTCAGCCAGACCCTGATCGCGCTGGACCGCTGGGCGGAGAAGCACCATGGCGACCTGGAGACGGCGCGCGCCCGTTTTGCGGCGCGCTAGGGCGCGCAGGTGCGCGCAGGCGCGTGAGGGTGCGTGAGGGTGCGTGCAGGTGCGTGCAGGTGCGTGCAGGTGCGTGCGATCCGGGGCATCGCGAAGGGCGGGTACCCATGAAGAAATGGCATCGATGAAAGTCGCGCCGCCCTCGCGCGACGCAAGCTCAGACGCTGTGCGGCAGCCCGAGGTTGCGGTTTGCCGGTACGGCGACGTCGATCAGCCTGGGTTTGGGCAGGTTCAGCCCGTTCATCAGGGCGATGAACTCGTCGCGGCTCTTGCCGGCCAGGCGCGGGTTGTTGCGCTTCTCCTCGCCGATGGTGGAGACGCGGTTGCCCTTGTAGTCGTGCGCGGGGTAGATGCGGGTTTGTTCCGGCAGGGTGAACAGGGTGTCGGTGATGCTGTCGTACAGCTCGCCCGCATTGCCGCCCTGGAAGTCGGCGCGGCCGCAACCGCCGATGAACAGGGTGTCGCCGGTGAACACGGCGTTGCGCACCTGGTCGAGCTGGGCGCCGCGCCACAGGTAGCAGACGCTGCCTTCGGTATGGCCCGGCGTATGCAGCACTTCCAGGCGCTCGCTGCCGAAGCGCACTTCGTCGCCGTCGAACAGGCGCAGGTCGCAGGTGGTCACCGAGCAATGGAATGGAGTGGCGGTCTTGGCGCCGGTGCGCCGCGCCAGCAGGCCGGAGGAAGTGATATGGTCGGCGTGGGCATGGGTCTCCAGCGCGTAGCCCAGCGACAAGCCGTGGCGCGCCAGTACCGCCAGGTCGCGCTCGATATGGAGGTCCACCGGGTCGATGATCACGGCGCTGCAGGTCACCGGGTCGCCCAGGATGTAGGTCAGGGTCGAGGATTCCTCGTCAAACAATTGTTCGAACACTGGTTCCACGCGAGCCTCCCGACGCAATCTGTTTATCATCCATTAGATTATTCTTATTTGCAAGCGCGCCGGCTGATGGAAATGAGGCGCGCGGGAAAGTGCCCGCATGAACCCCTGGATCACCGATTGCCTGCCCGCCGTACTGATCCTGTGCGGCATCGCCTGGCATGCCTGGCTGCTGCGCAAAAGCGAGAATGTCGAGCAACTGATGGCGGCGCGCCGGGTCTGGCTGCGCAAGGTGATGGGCTCGCCGGGACACGAACTGCTGGCGGTGCAGACGGTGCGCAATTCCTTGATGGCCGCCAGCCTGATGGCGACCACCGCCGCGCTGGGCGTGGCCGGAGCATTGTCGGTCGGCAAGGAAGCGGGCATGCTCGGGCACGCGCTCTCCGAAGCCCTGATGGGGGCCACCGCGCTTTGGGGCGCGGGCAAAACCGCGCTGCTGGCGGGCGCGCTCACGGTGGCGTTTTTGCTGTTTTCGTTGAGCGTGCGTTTTTACCACCGGGTGGGTTACACCCTGGCGGGCTTGCAGGGCGAGGATACGGCGGTGATCGAACGCGCCGCTTCGGAACTGATGCGCGGCGCCGGCTTTTACCGCGCCGGCTGGCGCGCCTTCTACGCCGCGCTCACCGCGGCCGCCTGGTTCTTCGGCACCTGGCCGATGTGTGTCGTGGCCATTCTCGCCCTGGTACTGGACCACAAGGTCAGCGAGTAGGCTTCGCCATGGCGCCGTCAATCGCCCGGGGCAGGGTTGCAAGGCAGCCCGCTTCGCCCGCCCTTCTCCTGTGCGTGCGGCGCGGAACCCGGCGGCGCGCGTTAGTGACGCTATAAGGCATTCGGCTTTGGCGGCGCGCGGCCTTTGCGGTATCGTCGCCGCTCCATTACGGCAGCCACGCCCGCGGTAACCGTCCAGACTGCCCGGGTCAGCCAGCCACGAGACAAACCGCGCGCCGCTCCAGTGCGCGCGCCCCTGAGGAAACCCGTATGACCTTCGCTCCCTTGCGCGCCGCGCTGCTGTGCGCCTGCCTGGCCTTCACCGTCCTCGGCCTGGATACCGCGCGGGCCCAGCCCTACCCCAGCAAGCCGATCCGCATCGTCGTCTCCTTCGGCCCCGGCGGCTCGGCCGATCTGACCGCGCGCGCCTTCGGCCAGTTCATCGAGCAGCAGACCAGGCAGTCGGTGGTGATCGACAACAAGCCCGGCGCCAACGGCATCATCGGCACCGAACTGGTGAAGAGTTCGCCGCCGGACGGCTACACCCTGCAACTGATCACCAACACCACGCACGCCGCCAACCTCAGCCTGTACAAGAAGGTCCCCTACGATCCGGTCAAGGACTTCGACTACATCGGCCTGTTCGGCACCTTCGGCTCGGTGGCCACCGTGCTGCCCGGCCAGGGCATCAACAACGTGGCCGACCTGGTGAATTACTCCAAGGCGCATCCCGGCAAGACTTTCTACGGCTATTACAACTCGGCCTCGCAAATGGCCGCCGAGCTGTTCCGCTCCGCCACCGGGGCCGACCTCACCGGCGTACCCTACAAGGCGATCGGCAATGCGCTCACCGACCTGATGGGCAAGAACCTGCAGGTGGTGTTCCTCGAATACCCGCCCGCCGCCGCGCAGATCGAGGGCGGCAAGCTGATCGGCCTGGCCGTCACCGGCGCCGCCCGCCACAAGCCCTGGCCCAATATTCCGGCGATGGCCGAGACCTACCCCGGCTTCGAGATGAGCGCCTACCTCGGCCTGGCCGCGCCCGCCGGGACCCCGCCCGCCGTGCTCGACGCCCTCAACGCCCTGGTGGTCAAGTCGGTGCAGGATCCGGCCATGCGCGCCCAGTATGAAAAGCTCGGCATGGCCTTGAGACCCATGAACCGCAACGAATTCCGCAATTTCGCCGCCCTTGAGGTGACGCGCTGGCGCGATTTTGTGAAGACCGCCGGCATCCAGCCCGAGTAGACGAACCCGCGGAAAACGCGGAACTTTCGAAACACGCAGCAAGAGGAAAAGATATGAGACTGGGCTACTTCACCATGCCGCTGCACCCCTGGCAGCGCGACACCCTGACCACCCTGCAGGAAGACCGCGAGGCCATCATCCTCGCCGACCAGCTGGGCTTTCACGATGCCTTTGTCGGCGAGCACCTGACCGACAAGGCCGAGAACGTCACCAACAGCTTCATCTTCCTCGCCACGCTGATCAGCGAAACGAAGAACATCAAGCTGGGCACCGGCACCTCCAACCTCTCGCACACCCACCCCACGCTGATCGCCGCGCACGCGGCGATGTTCGACCACCTGGCGAAAGGCCGTTTCATCTTCGGCATCAGCCCCGGCGCGCTTTCTTCCGACGCCGAAGCGCTGGGCATGCTCGAGGAGGACCGCAACAAGCTGTTCGCCGAGGCGATCGACGTCATTCTCGCCATCTGGGAGCGCGACCCGCCCTACGATATCGACTTCCCGGGAAACCGCTTCAAGGTCTCGACCGCCAAGACCTCGCGCCTGGAGATCGGCCGCGGCTATATGTACAAGCCCTACCAGCAGCCGCGCCCGGAGATCGTCGGCACCGTGGTGGCGCCGTTCTCGAAAGGCGTGATCGCGATGGGCGAGCGCGATTTCCATCCGCTGTCGGCCAACTTCCTGCTGCCGCACTGGCTGCCCAGCCATTGGGAGAACTATGCCCAGGGCAAGCGCAACAAGGGGCTCACCCCGGACACCGGCGACTGGCGCGTCGCTCGCACCGTCTTCGTCGCCGATGATGCCGAGACCGCGCAGCGCTACGGCAAGCAGAATCCGGACAGCCCGTACCGCTACTACTACCAGCAGCTGCGCATCAAGATGATGCTGGCCAAGCGCCACGTGATTTTCAAGAAACATAACGACGAGAGCGACGACGCCGTCACCGTCGAGCGCCTGCTCGACGAACTGGTGATCGCCGGCACGGTGGACCAGGTGGTCGAGCAGATCCTGGCGCTGCGCGAGGCGGCGGGCGATTTCGGCGAGATCGTCTATGCCGGGATGGACTGGGTCGATGCGAAGCTGGCGCGGCGCTCGATGGAACTGATGGCCCTCGAAGTGATGCCGCGTGTCAACGCGGCGATTGCCGCCGGGGAAAAGGCGGCCTGAACAGCGGGAGGCGAGGGCGGCCTGAACAGCGGGCCGGCTTGACAAGCCGGAAATGCGTGCATATGCTCGCATCATGGTTGCCAAAGCCCGTGTTAAAGCCCGTCTCCCTTCCGCCGGTAGCGCCGCTGCAAGAACTGTTGCCCCGGTTGTCGCCGCCGACAGCGCTTCGCCGCCCGGCGAGCGCCGGAGCGCGGACCCGTGCTTTTGCGCCCTGGCGCGGCGTGCCTCGCGGGTGCTGACGGACCTGTACGAGCGCGAGCTCGATCCCTACGGCATCACCCTGCCGCAGTTCTCCCTGTTGCGCTCGGCCGGCGCGCTGGGGCCGATCGGCATCAGTGAATTCGCCGCGCGCCTGAAACTCGACCGGACCACCCTGGGCCGCAATCTCAAGTTGCTGGAAAAGATGGGCCTGGTGCTGCTGGCCGGCAACAGCGAAGACCAGCGCGAACGCCTGGTCAGCCTCACCCCGAAAGGTTCGCGCCTTTCCGAGCAGGCGCTGGGTGCCTGGCAGGCGGCGCAGGCCAAGGTCAAGCGCGGCCTGTCGCGCGAAAAGCTCGATGCCTTGCGCGAGATCGTCTCGGAGATCGACGCCCTGGCTGCCTAGGTCCGGGCCAGCCCGATCCATTTTTTTTGCCCGAATAATTGCAGATATGCGCTTTATCAGGCCATTCCTCCATCGCAGGCCAAGGAGAACATCATGAGCATCCCTCGCTTCAGCAACAAGGTGGTTCTGGGCAGCTTCTAGTTCACCTTCCCCTGCCTATTGCTCCAGCTTGATGTTGGAGTCCTTGATCACCTTGCCCCACTTGGTGATCTCGGCACGGATATAGGCGGCATACTCGTCCGGCCCGGCGGCGTCGACTTCGTAGCCGGAGATGGCGGCGTCGTTCTTGATCGCGGGGGAGGCAAGTATTTTCGCCGTCTCCGCCGCCAGCCGCGCGATCACCGGGCGCGGCGTGCCAGCCGGCACGAACAGGCCGTTCCAGCCGGAAGCTTCCACGCCCGGCAAACCGGCTTCCGCGAGCGTGGGGACTTCGGGGATGATGGCCAGGCGTCGTGATGAGGCCACACCGAGGGCGCGCAGCTTGCCGGCGCGGATGTGCTGTTGCACCACCACCGGAGAAAGATAGGCGGTCATCACGTGCCCGGCGAGCAGGTCGGGCAGCTCGGCGCCGATCGCCTTATATGGAATCTCGCGTACGCCGATCCCCGCCGTCGCCTTGAATTTCTCGCCCAGCAATTGGGTGATCGAGCCCAGGCCGCCGGAGGCGAAGGTGAGGAGCTGCGGCTGCGACTTGCCCAGCGCGATGTACTGCCTGAGATCGTTCGCGGCGACCGACGGATGCACCACCATCACCAGGGGCGTCACGGTAAGCCGCGCCACCGGTATCAAGGCTTCGTTGAGGCGGCAGCACGGGTCGGCCGAGAGCAGGTCGTTGAGCGAGTTGTTGATGTTTCCGTGCAGCAGGGTGTAACCGTCCGGCGCCGACCGCGCCACCTCGCGCGCGCCGATCGCGCTGTTGGCGCCGGCGCGGTTGTCAATCACCACCGGCTGGCCCAGCGCCTCGCCGAGCATGGGGCCGAACTGGCGCGCGAACACGTCGACCGCGCTGCCCGGCCCGGCCGGCTCGACCAGGCGGATCGGCTTGGCGGGATAGGTTTGCGCCCAGGCAGTGCCGGCGGCCACCCCCAGCCATAGGCAAAACGCGGTGCGGATCAGGGTTCTCATCTGGTCTCCTCCATCAGGTTCAGGCGTTCTTATTGGCCGAGCAGGAAGGTGCGCAGCACCGCGTTGTAACCCGCTTCGTTCTGCACATTGGCGATGTGCGCCGCGTTCGGCACCGGGGTGTACGCCGCGCCCGGCACTTTGGTGGCCAGGCCGCGCATCAGCGCCTCCGGTCCACCGCTCTTGTCTTCCGCGCCGCCGATGAACAGGGTGGGCGCCTGGATGCGCGGCAACTCGTCCTCCAGATCCAGGCCGACGAAGGCGCTCACGCAACCCAGATAGCCATTCCGGCTGGTACCGCGCACCATCGCGCGCACCGCATCGATCACCTCCGGATGCGCCGCCTTGAACTCGTCGGTGAACCAGCGCTGCGCGGTCTGCTCGACAATTGCCTCCACGCCGCCCGCCGTCACCGCATCGGTCAGGCGCTGCCACATCACGGCGAAATCCGGCACCATGCGCGCGCGGCAGCAGCTCGGCACCAGGCGATCGATGCGCCGCGGCGCGTCGATCGCGGCGCGCATCGCCACCGTGCTGCCCAGGCCCAGGCCGACCAGGTGCGAACGCGCGATCCCGAGTGCGTCCCAGAGCGCCAGCAGGTCCGCCGACAGCCCGGCGATGCTGTAGGGCGGCGGTGTCGCCTCGCTCAAGCCCTGGCCGCGCAGGTCGTAGCGCAGCACGCGGAAGCGGTCCGCCAGGGCGCGCGCCTGGCCGGCGAACAGGGTGGTGTCGTTGGCGATGCCGGTGACGAAGGTGACCCATGGCGCGTTCTCCGGCCCGTCGACCAGATAGTGCATGCGGATGCCGTTGGCTTGCAGGTGCATGAAGCTCTCCTTGACGTCAGGCGCCGGCGCGGCGCATGAAATCGGCAAAAGCGCGCGCCAGCGCCGGTTCGTGCGGGGCCCAGTCGCCAAACGGGATCAGGTCCACATCCTGGTCGTCGATCGGCAGCTCGAACAGCTCGGCGCCGGGAATCAGGCGCGCCGCCGCGCGGCCGTTCACCGAGGCATGGGTCTTGTCGTTGCCCGGCACCACCAGCACCGGCACCCTGAAACCCCGCAGGTCGGCCTCGCGCACTCCCATCACCGGCGCGGTCGGCCCGGCGAGGAAAATATCCAGCCAATGCGACATCACGCGTACATACTCGGCCGGGTCCATCGCCAGCAGCGGCGCGCGATTGGCCGGGTTGGCGGCGAGGCGATCGCGGTACTGCTCGGTGTCGCACACCGCAGCCATGCCGCCGGCGCGCGCGGCGCGGATGTACTGGCGGTAGTACATCTCCGGCAGGCGCCCGGCGGCAAATTCGCCCCCGGTGATGCGCATCAGGATCAGCGCGCGCACCACCTCCGGGTGGCGCAGGTAGACCAGCATGGAGGTACGCGCTCCCGAGGAGGAACCGCCCACGAAAGCGGGCGTCGCGCGCAGGTGGTCCAGCAGCGCCGCCAGGTCGTCGGCCCAGATCTCCTCCTCGCCGTCGCTCCCGGCGATCAGGATCTGCGAGGCGCCGGTATTGCGCCGGTCATGCAGCAGCACGCGGTAGCCCTGCGCCGCCACCTGGCGCGCCAGGGAGAGAAACTCGGCATAGCCGCGCCGCCCGCCGGTGATCAGGGCGAGCCAGGGCCCGCTCTCGCCGATCACCTCGTAGTTGATCGTCACGCCGCGTATCTGCGCGCTTGCCATCCTTGTCTCCCGTTCTGTCGGCGCACGTGTGCTTGCCACGCTTGCCCCATATTTTCGCCCTGCCGCCGGCTCCCTGGGCAACCCATCGCCGGAGTGCACCAGGCCGCGCGATTGAAGCACAGTTACGGGTCCGCGCGTCCCTATTCGCCGGGTAAGCAAACCCGGGTGCGGCGGCCCGGTCCCGGCAGAGCGCCAGTCTGGGCGATAATAAGAAATTCCCTGAGCGAACGATGAACAAGAAAACCGCCCCTGCCCCCAGCCGCAAGCCTTCCCACACCGGCAAGACCGGAGCGGGCGCTTCAGCCAAATCCGCAAGCCCGGCTTCCAAAGCGGCGAGCGCTCCCCTCAAAGGCGCGCGCGCCAAGAAGACGGCCATGCCGCGCTACCAGGAGATCGTCGGCATCCTGCTGGCCGAAATCGGCGCCGGCCGCTATCCGGTCGGCGGCCTGCTGCCTTCCGAGATGCAGCTGTGCGAGCGCTTCAAGGTGAGCCGCTTCACGGTGCGCGCCGCGCTCGCCGCGCTGACCGACAAGGGGCTGGTGACGCGCCGCCCCGGCGCCGGCTCGGTGGTGGTAGCCAAGGAGCAGCGCGCGGTCTTCACCCAGACCATCGGCGACCTCTCCCAGCTGCTCAATTTCCCCAGCGATACCTTCCGCGAGAACATCGAGACCCGCGAGGTGGTGGCCGACGAACACCTGGCTTCGCTGCTCGGCTGCGAGCCCGGCAAGCAGTGGTTCTGCCTGTCGGCACTGCGCCGCTCCGATTACCTCGAAGAGCCGCTGGCCTGGACCGACGTCTACGTGCTGCCCAAGTTCGCCAGCGTGGTCAAGGCCAAGACCCTGCAACGCGTGCCTTTGTATGAGCAGATCGAAAGGCGCTACGGCGAGACGGTGGAGCGCGCCCACTTCGAGTTTTTTGCCAGCCGTATTCCATCCAAGATCGCCAGGCTGCTCAAGGTGTCCGCCGACACGCCGGCGATGACCGTGGTGCGCCGCTATACCGGGCGCAACGGCGAGGTGTTCGAGACCACCATCACCATCCACCCGGAACGGCGCTTCACCTACTCGATGGAACTGAAGCGCGAATTGAAGTCCTGGTCGGACTGACGGCCAGGCCGGGTTCGGTCGAATGCGGGCAGCGGCAATCGCGCCGCCCGCTGCCGATCCGGCGCGGCTACTGGGCCCGGCTATTTGGTGCGCGGATCGCGCGGCTTCGGCTCGGCGCCTGCCGCCTTCGGCATCTCGGTATCGAGAAACTGCATCAGGCGCGTGAGTTGCGCCGAGGCCTGCTTGCGCACCGCGTTCAGGTCGCAGCCGTCCCAGTCATAGAAGCCCTTGCCCGCCGACAGGCCGATCTCGCCGCGCGCGGCCATCTCCTGCAGCATCGGATTGGGTACGTTATTGTGGAACAGCTCGGGCACGATCGAGGCCTGCGCATCGGCGTGAATCTTCAGGCCGCTGATGTCCTTCTGCTGGATCAGACCGTTCAGGCACATGCGCGGGGCGAGCAGGCGGCGCGCGGCGTGGTCGATGTCGGCGGCCGAGGCCACGCCGTTCTCGATCAGGTAATAGGCCTCGTGCAGGATCGCGTGCTGCAGCCGGTTCACCAGGAAGCCGACGATCGGCTTGTAGAGCACCACCGGCTCCTTGCCGGTGCGCTTCATCACCTCCACGGCGGCGTCCACCACCTCGGGCGGGCTGGCCGGCCCGGCCATCACTTCCACCACCAGCGACTTGTCGGCCGGCATGAAGTAATGCAGGCCGATGAAGCGCTCGGGGCGCTTGAGGGGCTCGGCGAGCTTGACCAGGTCCAGGCCGGAGGTGCCGGTGGCGAGCAGGAAGTTGCTCTCCGGCCAGGCGGCCTCCAGTTCGGCGTACACCGCCTGCTTGGTGGCGATCTCCTCGGGTACGAACTCGATCACCAGGTCGGGCGCCTGCGCCGGCAGGGTGGCGGTCGCCGTCACGTCGGCGGGCAGGTCCTGCAGGCTGGCGGCGCGGCCGCTCTTGATCACCGTGCTGAAACCGGCCTCGGCGAAGGTCTTCGCCACGCCGGCGCCCATCACGCCATAGCCGTAGATCAATACGTTCTTGATGCTTCTGCTCATCTGCTCGGCTTTCAGGTCAGGCCGTACATCAGCTTGCCCGCCGCCGGCATGGGCGCGGCCAGCACGTCGCCGGAGAGGGACTCGGTGATGTACAGGGTCTTGCGGTCCGCGCCGCCGTAGGCGATGTTGGCCAGGTGGTGGTGCTTGTGGTCTTCCGAATGCACCAGGTGGGTGGGCAGCATGTTGGCATCGAAACGCCACACGCCCACCCCCAGCTGGCACACCGCCAGGCCATTCTCCGCATCCATCTCGATGCCGTCCGGCCCCGCCGCGCCGCCGGAGAGCTGGATCGCCACGCCGGTCTTGGAGACCGAGCCGTCGCCCATCAGCGGCAGGCGCCAGATCTGCTGCGAACGCGTCGCCGCGACGTAGCAATGCTTCTCGGTGGTGGAAAGCGTGATGCCGTTCGGGCTGGGCACGTTCAGCGCCAGGCGGTCCAGCTGTCCGTTGGCCCGCAGGCGGAATACGCGCCCGGTGGGATCGGCGATGCCGGTCTGCCCCTGGTCGGTGAAGTACAGGTCGCCATTGGAGGCGAAGTGCAGGTCGTTGACGCCCTTGAAGCTCTCGCTGTACATCGAGCCCAGGAACACTTCGATCTTGCCGGTCTTGCCGTCCAGCAGCATCAGGCCGTGCTTGTAGCAGGTGATGAAGATGCGGCCGTCCTTGTGGAACTTCAGGCCGTTCGGCCAGCCGTCATATTGGCAGATCAGCTCCCACTCGCCTTGCGGGCTGATGCGGAAAATGCGCCCGAAGGGGATGTCGGTGATCCACAGGTTGCCCTCGCGGTCGAACGAGGGGCCTTCGAGGAAGCATTCGATCTCGGCGCCCTGGCGGTTCGGGTCGGACCAGGCGGAGCGCGACTTGTTGCGGAATTTGGGAGGCATCGAGGTCCAGACCTCGGCCTTGATGAGCTGCAGTGGAGCGAAGGGATTGAACATGGCACGGTCGGTGATGGAATCCGCGCCATTGTAGCGGCTGGAAGGCATCAGCGGTGCCTGTCCGGACAGGCGCGCCGCTTATGCCGTGGTTCAGGGAAGTATCGAATCAGTCCGGCCGCTGCGCGGCGCCGACCGCGTCCCCTACCCCGGCCGTTGCGAGAAGCTGCGCTCGAACACGCCTTCGGCAATCCGGTTTTTCAGTATCTCGATCGAGCCGCCGGCGATCATCCAGCCGCGGCAGCGGCGCAGGCAATACTCGACCAGCGACTCCTGGCTGTAGCCCATCCCGCCCATCACTTGCAGGGCCTCGTTGGCGATGTCGAAGCCCGCCTGGTTGCAGAAGGCCTTGGCGATCGCCGTGTCCTGCGCGGAAGGGATGCCGCCGTCCGCATTGCTGGCCGCGCGGTACAGCAGCAGCTGGCCGGCGTCGAGCTTCATCTTCATCTCGGCGAACTTCCACTGCAGGCCCTGGAACTCGCACAGCAGGCGGCCGAACTGCTTGCGCTGCATCGCCCACTGCCGCGCTTCTTCATAGGCATAGCGTCCCAGCGCCAGGGAGCGCGAGGTATTGCCGATGCGCTCGACGTTGAACCCGGCGATCTGCTTCTTGAACCCGCCCTCTTTCAGCACCACCATCTCTTGGGGCACCCAGACATTGTCGAAGTAGATCTGCGCCCACTCCTCGCCCGACATGAAGGTCGAATGTTTGCCGAACTTCACGCCCTCGGCCTTGGTGTCGACCAGCACCGAGCCGATACCGCCCACCCCGGGGCCGAAGCGGCAATACACCAGCAGCACGTCGGCGTAGGGCGCGTGGGTGGAGAACACCTTGCTGCCGTTGAGACGATAGCCCTCGCCATCGGGAGTAACCGAACTCTTCAGGTCGGTGACGGCCGAACCCGCCTCCGGCTCGGTCATGCCCACCGAAATCACGCCTTCGCCTTTCAGGATGCGCGTGAGGTAGCGCTCCTTCTGCATCGGCGTGCCGTACTCGGCGAACACCCGCACCGGCCCGAAGCTGCCGGCCTGGATCACGTCCGCGCTCCTCGGGCACACCGCCGCCACCGCCTCGATCGCCAGCACCGCGTCCATCAGCGAGCCGCCCTGGCCGCCGTCCTCCTCGCGCAGGGTGATGCCGAGCAAGCCCTGCCCGGCCATCAGCTTGGCGATATCCCAGGGGTACTTGGGGTCATGCGCCCGCTCGCGCGCATCGGCGCGCAGGTGCTTCTCGGCGAAGCGGGAAACGGCGTCGCGGAATTCGGTCTGTTCGGGGGTGAGCTGGAAATTCATGTCGTGTCTCTGGGTGCCTCAATCAAACTTCACGTTCGCCGCCTTGATCACCTTGCCCCACTTGTCGATCTCGGCCTGCACGTAGGCGCGGAACTGCGCAGGGGTCTGGCCCACCGGCTCGGCGCCTTCGGCTTCCATCTTCTCCTTCATCTGCGGCGATTTCAAGGCGGTGACCGTGACCTCGTAGAGCTTGTCGACAATCGGTTGCGGCGTCTTGGCGGGCGCGAACAGGCCGTTCCAGCTCGACACCTCAAAGTCCGGCACGCCGCCCTCCTCGATGGTCGGCACGTTCGGCAGTTGCGCCATGCGCTTGTGCGCCGCCACGCCGATCACGTGCAGCTTGCCGCCCTGCAGATAGGGCAGCGCCGAGAGCGCGGTCATGAAGCTCATGCTCACCTGCCCGCCCAGCAGGTCGGTCATCGCCGGCGAGCCGCCCTTGTAGGGCACGTGGATGATGTCGATGCCGGTGCGCAATTTCAGCAACTCGCCCGCCAGGTGCGGCGAGGAGCCGATGCCGGTGGAAGCGAAACTGTAGGTGCCGGGCTTGGCCCTGGCGGCCGCGATCAGGTCCTTCAGGTTCTTCGCCGGGAAGGAGGGGTTGGTAGCCAGCACCGAGGGCGCGGTCATGGTCTGGGTGATGTGCGCGAAGTCGCGCATGGTGTCGTAGCCCAGGTTCTTGTAGCCGCTCATGCTGGTGGCGTTGGCGATCGTGCCCATGAACAGCGTGTAGCCGTCCGGCGCCGCTTTCGCCGCCAGTTCGGAGGCGATGTTCGACGCCGCCCCCGGACGGTTGTCCACCACCACCGGCTGGCCGAGGCTCTCGGTCAGGCGCGCGGCCAGGGCCCGCGCCATGATGTCGGTCGCCCCGCCCGGCGTGTAGCCGACCAGCAGCCTGATCTGCTTGCTCGGGTACTTCTCCTGCGCGTGCGCGCATGAACCGGCCACAGCGTAAGCCACCGCCGCTACAAAAGTAATTACACGCCGCATCAAATCTCCTTGCGAAGCGCCGTTGCGACATGCGCGGCGCCCTTTTGTTGCAGTTCCTCTTGAAATCGACCGGCGCATTTACGTGACCGCGCGGCGATTTCAAGCAAGTCAGCCTCGAAAAAAGTAGGTTTGTACTTTTTTCGACTCAGTCCGCTTTGGCGCCCGAAGCCTTCACCACCTTGGCCCATTTCGCGGTTTCCTTGCGCATATAAGCGCCGAATTCGTCCGGCGTATTGCCCACCGGGTCGGAACCCTGCTGGATGAACTTCTCGCGCAGTTCGGGGATCGCCAGCGCGCGCGCCACTTCCTTCTGCACCGCCAGCGCCGCCTCCTTCGGGATGCCCGCCGGCCCGACCAGGCCGAACCACGAGGAAGCGTCGAAATCCGGGTAGCCCAGCTCGGCAATCGCCGGCACATCCGGCATGCCCGCCGAGCGCTTCTGGCTGGTGACGGCGAGCGCCTTCAGGCGGTTCGCGCGCACGTGCTGCACCACCGAGGGGATGGTGGCGAACATGCATTGCACCGAATCGCCCGCCAGCACGTCGTTCAGCGCCACCGCGCCCTTGTAGGGCACGTGGGTCATTTTTGTGCCGGCCATCAGGCCGAGCATCTCGCCGGAGAGGTGGCCCGAGGTGCCGCTGCCGGTGGAGGCGTAGAAGAACTTGCCCGGGTTGGCCTTCACCAGGGTCACGAACTCGGCGAAGGTGTTCACCGGCATGCTCTTCTGGTTCACCACCAGCATGTTGGGCACGTGCGCCACGAGCGTGACGGGAGCCAGGTCCTTGAGGTTGTCGAACGAAATCTTGCTGTACAGGCTGCCGTTCACCGCCAGCGGGCCGACCGAGCCCATCATCAGGGTGTAGCCGTCCGGCCGCGACTTGGCGACATACTCGGCGGCGATGTTGCCGCCCGCGCCGGACTTGTTCTCGATCACGATCGGCTGGCCCAGGCCCTTGCGCAGCTCGTCGCTGATCAGGCGCGCGATGATGTCGGTGGTGCCGCCGGCGGAAAAGCCGACCACGATGGTGATCGGCTTGCCGGGGAAGTTCTGCGCCGACGCGCTGTGCAGCAGGGCGGTGCCGAGCAGGGTGCCCAGGGTGACACTGCGCAACACGCGCGTGATACGGGAAGGAATGCCAGATGCAGGGCCATGGGGCATGGCTTTGTCTCCTGTTTTATTGTGGTCTTGAGATGACGCTTTCATGCATCGCGCCCTCATTTGCGTCTAGTGTCTCACGCACCCGGCGCGGTTTGCGTACTGCGCCGGATAAGCGCGGCACGCATGCCCCTGCCGCGTCCGGCTAGTCCGCCTTGACGCCGGCCTGCCTGACCACCTCGGCCCAGCGCGTTGCTTCCTTTTTGATGTAGGCATCGAACTCGGCGGGAGTGCCGCCTACCGCCACCGTGCCGTCGGGCGCGAACTTGTCGATCAGATCGCGGCTCGTGGCCGCCTTGTGCGCCTCGGCCGAGAGCTTGTCGATGATGGGCTGGGGCACCTTGGCCGGCGCGATCAGGCCGTACCACTGCGAGGTCTCGAAACCGGGAAAGCCGGATTCGGCCACTGTTGCCACGTCCGGCAGCACCGAGAGGCGCTTGGCCGTGCCCACCGCGATGGGCCTGAGCTTGCCCGCCTTGATGTGCTGCAGGAAGGGGCCGAGCCCGGCGGAGCTGGCCTGGGTCTGCCCGCCGATCAGGTCGGTAAGCTGCGGGCCGGTGCCCTTGTAGGGCACGTGCACCACGTTGATCTTCGCGACCATCTTCAGGTATTCGAAGGCCAGGTGGCCGGCGCTGCCGTTGCCGGCCGAGCCGTAATACATCGCGCCCGGTTTTTCCTTCGCCAGCGCGATGAACTCCTTCAGGTCTTTCGCCGGCACGCTGGGGTTGACCACGAACACATTGGCGACGATGGCAAACAGCGACACCGGCACGAAGTCCTTCGCGTCATACGGCAGCTTCTTGAACATCGCCGGGTTCATGGCCAGTGTGCCGACATGGCCGAGGATCAGGGTGTAACCGTCCGGCTCCGCCTTGGACACCGTCTCCATCGCGATATTGCCGGCACCGCCCGGGCGATTGTCGACGAACACCGACTGGCCCAGCGAATCGGTCATCTTCTGCGCGTAGGCGCGCGCGATGATTTCCGAGGAGCCGCCGGGCGCGAACGGCACCACCAGGCGGATCGGCTTGGTTGGGTAGGCCTGCGCTTGCGCGGCACCGGATGCGGCGATACAGAGCGCGGCGAGCGCGCCCGATAGCTTGACTCTCATTGCTGTCTCCTGTTTGCGGTCGTGCCGTGGCTACTCGTACAGCCCCTTCGATTTGAGCCACTCCTGCATGATCTCGGCGATCTGCTGGTTGTTCTTGTCCATCATCATCATGTGCGAGTTGCCGCGGATGCCGCGCTTGGGCAGGTCGATCACGTCGGCGCTGCCGCCGGCTGCCTTCACCTGCTCGAAAAAGCGCACATCATTGCCGCGGATGGTCGGCCAGCGCGAGTCCTGCTCGATGAAGTCACCGAACACCGCGAGGATGGGCGTGTTTTTCAGGTTCGCCGCCATCGCCGCGTCGCCGGGGCCGGCGGGCTCGGCCAGCACCAGCGCCTTCACCTTGTCCGGGCGCAGCTGCGCGACCTTTTGCGCGAACGGGCCGCCCTGCGAGTGCGCCAGCACCACGCAGGGGCAGACCTTGTCGACCAGCGCCAGGTAGCCGCGCACGATCGCATCATCCGTGGTGGTCCAGCGCGGCACGCCCTGTTTTGTAAAATTATCGTAGCCTTCCAGCGGGAACTGGCTGCCCGGCAGGGGCTTCATCTTGCTCACGTCCTTGTTGTATGAGCCGGGCCCGGCGCCGATGCGAAAGCGCTCGAAGGGGTTTTCCTTGGTCAGGAACACCGGCTCGCCGGCGAACACGTCCGGATACATGGCCCAGCCGGAGCGGCCGCGCTCCACCGCGTCCGAGTTGTACACTGCCCAGCCCTGGCGCAGGAAGTAGTTCATCCAGCCGGGCCGGCCGTCCGGGGTGCTCTCGTAGGTCACGCCGGTCAGGCCGCCGCCGTGCCACATCAGCAGGGGCAGCTTGCCGCGCTGGTTCGCCGGAATGAAGTACTGCACATACATCTGCTCGACCTGGTAGACCCCGTTCGGGTCCACCTTGGCGGGCGCGCCGCCGACGGTGAACATGACTTCCTTGATAGGTTTGCCGCTGACCACGAACTCGCGCCCGCCGACGTGAAAGGAGCCCATGTCCTTGAGGACGATCTGGCCGGAATTCTGCGCGGCGCAGCCCAGCAGGGCGGTGGTGCAAAGCGCGGCGGCGAGCGTGCGCAAATGAGCGCGCGCGCGGGTGAGGCGATGGTGCATGGTTGTCTCCGATGGTTGTTCTTGGCGCGCCGCCAGATTGAGGCCGGGCGCCCTGGCCGCAAGTGTAGCCGCTTGGCTTCCCGGTTTGGCTTGTGCGGGGAATAAGGCGGCGGGCAGGGGCGGCGCATTGACAGGGGCCGGGGCTTGTCCACACAATGCCCTGCGCTGATCGCCTCAAGGCGTGCGCCAATCAAAAAACGCCCGCCCGGGCATAAAGGAGGAGACAAATGTCCAACCGTTCCAGCACCGCTGCCCACGTCGCTGCCCACGTGCATTCCGCCGCCTGCGCCTGTGAGAGCCTTGATGCTTCACGCCGCCATTTCATCCAGGCCCTGGGCGCGCTGGGCGCGGCTACCCTGGCCGGCTGCGCGGGTAGCGCCACCGGGCCAAAGAGCAGCCCGCGCGTGATCGACACCCACCATCACTTCTACGCGCCCGAGTACCAGAAGGCCTGGCTGGACTGGGAAGACAAGCGCAACATCCCGCACTTCTCGCAGCAGGTTGGCTGGTCGCGCGAAAAGGCGGTGGAGGAAATGGACAAGGCCGGGGTGCGCACCTCCATCCTCTCGCTGGCCTCCACCCCCGGCGTGTGGTTCGACGCCGGCGTGCCGGAGGCGGCGCGCATGGCGCGGCTGTGCAACGAGTACGGGGCGGGCATGGTGCGCGACTTCCCGGGCCGCTTCGGCCTGTTCGCCACCCTGCCGATGGTCGACGTTGACGCCAGCCTGAAGGAGATCGCCTACGCCTTCGACGTGCTCAAGGTGCAGGGTGTGGGCCTGCAGACCAACTACGGCGACAAGTGGCCGGGCGATGCCGCCTACCGCCCGATCTTCGAGGAACTGAACCGGCGCCGCGCGGTGGTGTATTTCCACCCGCTGGTGGCGAGCTGCTGCGGGCGTCTTTCGGTCGGCACCTTCCCGGCGGTGATCGAAGTGCCGCACGACACCACCCGCGCGGTGGTCAGCCTGCTGCTCTCGGGCAGCTTCGCGCGCTATCGCGACATCAAGTGGCTGTTCTCGCACGCCGGCGGCACCATCCCCATGCTGGCCGGGCGGATCAATTTTTTCCACGGCAGTGCAAAGAACGCCGACCAGTTCGCCCCACAAGGCGTCGAGGCGGAACTCAAGCGCCTGTACTACGACACCGCCAATGCCACCCATCCGGCGTCGATGGCGGCCCTGCTCAAGCTGGCGCCCGAATCGCACGTGGTGTTCGGCAGCGACTACCCCTATGTGCCGATGGATACCCAGATCGCGGCGCTGGGCAAGCTGCAACTGGCCGAGGGCACGGTGCGCGCGATCGAGAGCAGCAACGCGCTCCGGCTGTTGCCGGGCCTGCGCATGTAGCCCGGCGCTTGTGGCCTGGCGACTTCGGCTTGCGCCATGCAACGCTGGCGCAAGCCCGTGTATCGCAAGCGCGGCGCGGGCCGCGCTTCACATGCCTACTTCAGCGACGAGTAGTTCACCGGCACGAACGCATAGCCGCGGCCGTCGCTGCGCAGGTGGCCCAGGCCGGGGAAGGAGAGGTGCGCCGCCGCCACCCAGTAGCCGCCCTTGGCCGCGTCCGCGTACGCCAGCTTGCGCTGTGCCAGGGCCGCCTTGTTGTCGGTATCGAACTGGATGGTGACCGAGGGCTCGGGGAACTGCACCGCCGCCACGTGCATCAGGTCGCCCCACAGCATCAGCTTCTGACCCTTGCTTTCGATCAGGTAAGTGGTGTGGCCGGGTGTGTGGCCATGCGCGGCCAGCGCCCTGATGCCGGGCACCAGGTCGGTGTTGCCTTCGAAGGGCTTGAACCTGCCGGCGGCGATGTAGGGGTTGATCGAGGCCATCGCGCCCTTGAAAAAGTCCTGCACTTCCTTGGGCGCGGCATCCATCTTCGCCTTCGAGAGCCAGAAGTCGGCATCGTGCTGGTCGGCGCGCACGATGGCGTTCGGGAAGGCCGGCTTGTCGCCCGCCATCAGGCCGCCGACGTGGTCCGGGTGCATGTGGGTGATGTAGATCTCGTCGACCTGCTCGGGCGTGTAGCCGGAAGCCTTCAGGTTCGCCAGCATATTGCCCAGGGTCGGGCCGAACAGGCCGGCGGCGCCGGTGTCGACCAGCACCAGCTTGTCGCCGGTGTTGATCAGGTAGCTGTTGAACGAGGTCTCGACCGGTGCCTTCTGGTAGGAGCGCGCCAGCGCCTTGGCGGTCTTGGCGGCCGGCTCGTTGAGCAGCTTGTCCACCGGCAGCGGCAGGGTGCCGTCGGAGAGCGCGGTGACTTCGAAGTCGCCCAGCATCATGCGGTACCAGCCGGGCGCCTGGGTCTTGACCTGGGGCGCGGCGGCCAGGGCGGCGCCGGAGACGGTGGTCAGGGAAAGGGCGCCGAAGGCCAGGCTCAGGGCGAGCAGGGCGGGACGCAGGGTGGAGGATTTTTTCATGGAGCACTCCTTGGTAAATACTGACTAAGTGGGCTACGCCCCCTTAACAACCCCCGACATCAGAGGGAGGCGCGCCGCGCATCTTTCTGTTTTCGGGACTTGTTCAGCGTTTCTCTTGTTATGGAAAGCGCGAGCGCTGCGGGATCACCACAGGCCGCCCCACGCCGGGCGCAAATTCTCCCATACCGATATGCCGATTTAGGTCTATCTCCATGCTGCGCGCGCGGCCTTTCCGGCTGGCGACGCAAGCGCCCGGCTGGTGGCCGGATTAGCAAATTTTCATGTTCGCCGGTAATCCATCGAATTGCCGCGCGCCGCTGTGAGCACGCGGCCTTTGTCCGTATAGTCGCGGACATCAAGAGCGGCATGGCCGCGCAAAACCACAATCCGAGACAAGCCCCATGATTTCGCATTTCGCGCGCGCGGCCGCCTTTGCCACCGCTTCCACCGCGGCCGCTGCCCTGGTCCTCGCCTGCAGCCTTCCGGCGCACGCGCAAGGCACAGCCCCCTGGCCCACGCGGCCGATCCATTTCGTGGTCGGCTTTACCGCCGGCGGCCCGAGCGACGTACTGGCCCGCGCCCTCGGGCAAAAGATGGCCGAGACCCTGGGCCAGTCCATCGTGGTCGACAACCGCCCCGGCGCCGGCGGCAACACCGCCGCCGAGGTGGCGGCCAAGAGCCCGGCGGACGGCTACACCTGGCTGCTCGGCAACAACAGCATCCTCGCCACCAACGCGGCGCTGTACAGCAAGCTGCCGTTCGACCCGGTGCGCGACTTCGCGCCGGTCGGCCTGGTGGCGACCCAGCCGAACATCCTGGTGGTCAACCCGAACGTGCCGGCGCAATCGGTCGCCGAGCTGATTGCCCTGGCGAAAGCCAAGCCCGGGCAGCTCAACTACGCCTCCTCCGGCGCGGGCGCGGCGGCCCACCTGGCCGGGCAGCTGTTCAAGACGGCGGCGAACATCGATATCGTGCACGTGCCCTACAAGGGCGCCCAGCCCGCGCTGACGGATGTGATCGCCGGCCAGGTGCAGATGATGTTCGCCACCTCCGCCTCGGTGATGCAATACATCCGCGCCAATCGCCTGCGCGCCCTGGGTGTCACCTCACCGAAGCGGATGGCCGAACTGCCCAGCCTGCCGACCATGGTCGAAGCCGGCCTGCCGGGTTTCGAGGCCGTCACCTGGCACGGCCTGGTGATCACCGCCGGTACCCCGCAACCGGTGCTCGACCGCATCCACGCCGAACTGGAACGCGCGCTGAACTCCGCCGAAATCCGCGGCCAGTTCAAGACCCTGGGCGTGGAACCGGCACCGGGTACTCCGCAAGCCTTTGCGGAGTACATTAAGGCCGAAATCCCGAAGTGGACCAAGGTGGTGCGCGAGTCCGGCGCGAAAATTGACTGAACCGTGCGACTGAACCGCGCACCAGACTCAAGAGAACAGGAAAAAGACGCATGCAAGACCAGCTCGCCCACAATCTCAAGCGTGTCTCCCGCATCGAACTGCCGGGCGCCGGCCAGGTCTGCGTCGCCGGCGACTATTCCTACGTCGGGCACATTCCCAACAAGGCGCAACTCGGCACTTCCATCCTCGACGTGTCCGACCCGCGCGACCCGAAGGTGATCGCGCAGATCACGTTAGAGGACCCCGAGTCGCACAGCCACAAGGCGCGCGTGGTCGGCGACCTGCTGTACGTGAACAGCGAGCGCAACATGACCCCGATCGGCCGTCGCGCCGACGAGCTGCCGCGGGTGCGCGCGAAACTCGTTGCCGAACTCGGCCGTGATCCGACGCATGCGGAACTGGCGGCCAGGCTGAACGTGAAGGAGTCCGACATTCCCCTGGTCGAAGCAGCGCAGAAAAAGCCCTATCAGGGCGGCGGCTTCAAGGTCTACGACATCAAGGACAGGAAGAACCCCAAGCTGATCGCCTTCCAGAAGACCGGCGGCATCGGCGTGCACCGCTTTGATGTGGACGAGAACTACGCCTACATCTCCACCGAGATGGCCGGCTATACCGGCAACATCCTGGTGATCTACGACGTGCGCAACCCTTTGAGGATCGAGGAAGTGTCGCGCTGGTGGATGCCCGGCCAGCATACCGCCGCCGGAGAAAAGCCCAGTTGGTCAGGGCGCCGCAACCGCCTGCACCATGCGCTGCGCTTCGGCGACGAACTGTGGGCGGGGCTGTGGCACGGCGGGGTCGGCGTGATCGACGTCAAGGACATCAAGAACCCGAAGACGCTGGGCACCTACAACTACCACCCGCCCTTCCCCGAGCCCTCGCATACCTTCATGCCGCTCAAGGACGCCATCAACGGCCGGCGCATCGCGGTGGCGATCGATGAGGAAGACCATGCGCACGACGCCGAGGAAGTGGCGCGCCGCCGCGGCCGCCCGCACGGCTGCCTGTGGGTGTTCGATGTCACCGACGTGGCCGACATCAAGCCGCTGTCGATCTATGAAGTCAGCGAGATGGATTCGCCCTGGAGCCGCGCCACCCCCGGGCGGTTTGGGGCGCATCAGTTCCAGGAGCAGCGCCACGGCACGCTGGTGTACTGCACCTGGTTCGCCGGCGGCTTGCGGGTGGTCGATGTGGCCGACCCGATGGCGCCGCGCGAAGTGGGCTACTTCATTCCCGAACCGGCGGCGGGACGCGCCGCGCCGCAGACCAACGATGTGTTCGTCGACGACCGGCAGCGCATCTACATGGTGGACCGCTATGCCGGCTTCGACATTCTGGAGTTGACTGCCTGACATTTGCTGAAAAGGGGCAAGCCCCTTCGGAACCCCCGATATTGGAGGTTGCTGCCACCAGGTTGCAATGCGCCAATCAATGTTCTTCAGGGACTTGGATCGAATCCCGACAGCCTGCCAAGTCACTGCATCAGGCGTTCACGCCGGGCAGCCATACGCTCCGCCGGCCGGGTTTACTCCGGCACGTGCGTGGCGGTGGCCGGGGTCGGGGTGTGCGAGCTGCCGGCAGCCGGTACGCTGGCGGTATCAACAAAAACGCGCGGCGCGGGGTAGTGCGCATTCTGGGCCAGCAACGCGGTCTGTTCATAGTGCAGGTGGATCAGGCGCGCGGCGCTTTTCTCCTCGCGCGGCGCGGGCAGGGTATCGGCACGCGCGGCGGGCGGGTGCGCGAAGCACGGCGCGGCGGTGCAGGCGGCGTTGAGCATCAGGCTGCAGGCCATGCGGCGCATCAACGGGGGCATGAGGTTTCCCTTTTTTGGGATTGCGGATGGCTTGTCGCGGTATGCCGGACCTTGTTCGGTCCGGCATGGTCCGCGTGATCATGCTTACGGCTGGACGGCGTCGAACAGCGTGCTGCTCTGGCTACCGGCGTCGGTGCTGATGGCTTGCTTGGCGGCGGCCGAGGCGGTCGGCGCGGGAGCCTGGCGCACGGCGACGGTTTGCGCGATCGGGGTCTGCGCCAGCCAGGCGTTGTCGGACTTGCCGTCCTCGCCGGAGGCAAAAGCGCTGGAGGAAGCGGCGATGAGCAGGGCGGCGGCGGAGAGGAACTTGATGGTGTTCATGATGTTTTCTTTCAAGGCTGAAGTTGGATGAGATCGTTGCTGCTTCGGCCCGGCGCCGGATCGACTTGCGGTCCGGCATCAGGGCTGATGGCCCATGTTCAGGGCATGGTCGAGCTGTTGGCCGACTCGAACTGGTTGCCGGCGTTGATGTTGTTGTCCTGCTTGGCGGTCGCGGCGGCGGTCGGCGCGGGAGCTTGACGAGCCACCTTGGCTTGCGAGACCGGGGTTTGCGCCAGCCAGGCGTTGTCGAGGTTGCCGTCATCGCTGGAGGCAAAAGCGCTGGAGGAGGCGGCGACCAGCAGGGCGGCGGCGGAGAGCAGTTTGATGGCGTTCATGATGTTTCCTTTCGGTGGTTGGGAGCGGATGCCGCGCTTGCCGTTTGAATCCGCTCTTTCCGGGAGCTCGGCGTTTGCTGCATCGACAACTGAACTTTAGGCCTCGGGCCGGCCGGCGCATGTGCGTTTACGCACCTGTTTTCGCAAAAGGCGTTTTGGCCCGGTGTGCCGCGCCGGACGGGCGCGCCTGGCGTTTTTTGCCCGTCCCTTGCCCTGGTCAGGCCAGGGAGAGGGCCGCGATGGAGGGGACGGCGTAGATCCGCAGAAGGCTGGCGCGCCCGCGGATACTCACGTCCTCGGCGGCAAGCTGGCCGACGTCCAGACCGGCGCCGCGCGCCACCGGCTCGGAGAGCACCAGGTGGGCGGCGCGGGTCTTGGTCAGCTCCTGCAGGCGGCTGGCGGTGTTCACCGCGTCGCCCACTGCCGAGAGCGTGCGGGTGTCCTGGTAGCCCACCGAGCCGACGGCGGCGCGCCCGGCGTGCAGGCCGATGCCGAAGTCCAGCCCCTGGCCGAATTCGTCCCGCAGGCGCTCGGAGAAGCTCTTCAAGCGCACCTCGATCTCGCGCGCCGCTATCAGGGCCTGACGGCAGGCAGCCTCCTGCGCGACCTCCAGGCCGAAGATCGCCATCACGCTGTCGCCGATGAACTGGTTCGGCACCCCGCCCGCGTTGCGTACCGCGCCGCCCACCAGTTCGAAATACTGCTCCAGCACGTAGACCAGGTCGAACGGCAGTTGCTGCTCGGACAGGCTGGTCCAGCGCCGCAGGTCGATGAACAGGATCACCAGGTCGCGCTCGATACCGAACTGGGCGCCGAATTGCCCACCGGTGGCCGCGCCATCGCTGCGCATGGCCGGCAGCAAGGGGATGACGCGCAAATCGCCGGTCGGGCGCAACTGGCAGGCCAGGCGCACATCCGCCGGCGCGCCGATGCGCTTGAGGGTGCGCCGCTCCATTGCCGCCGGCCGCGGGCTATGCCCGCCCGGGCCCTCGACGCGGATCCGGCAGGTCGAACAGCGCGCCCGCCCGCCGCACATCGACAGATGCGGGATGCCGTGCGCGCGGCTCGCCTCCAGCACCGACCAGCCGCGCGGCGCGTGCACCGTGGCTTCCGGATAGGCGAGCGTGATGAAGCCGCCGCTTTGTTGCTCGCGCCAGGCGCGCCATGCGCGCAGCAGCCCGACACCGCCGAGCAAGGCATAGAACGCCAGGGTGAACAGGTCGCCGATGCCGTCGAGCGTCCCGGCCTGCGTCGCGCTTACCGCGTTGACCCCGGCCGTGCGCGCGGCCAGCCAGGCGGCGTCCGCCGCATGCTGCGCGATCTCGCGGCCCATCGACACGTAGCCGAGAAAGCCCAGCACCGGCAGCAGCAGCGCCGCGCCGAACCAGTAGGCAAAGGCGCGCCGATAGGCGGGCCGGTGGCGCAGCACCAGGTGCAGGCCCAGGCAGCCGTGGCTCCACGCCAGGGTGATCAGCAGCAGGATGCGCGGGCTGGCGCCCTTGGCCCACAGCGAGCCCGCGATATGCGCATAGCGGTCGTCCTGGCCGAACAGCACATGGGCGAGCTGGGTACCGGCATAATGCTCGGCAAGCAGATAAGGCAGCGAGAGGCCGAGGATCAGGCGCGCCGCTTCAAGCGCCGGCATGCGAAAGGTGCGGCGCTGGTACAAGGCTTCGAGCGCCAGCGCGATGTGCACGGCAAAAGCGGCGTAAAGCAGCAGGCCCACCGGCAAACTGCGCCAGAAGCCGAGAAACCACGCACGCCCGGCCTCGGCTGCATCCAGCGACACCAGGCCGGCCGTATGGTTGAGCAGGTGCGTGGCCACGTAGGCGAACAGCACCACCCCGGAGGCCAGCCTCAGGTTGCGCCGATTCATCCAAGAGCGGATCTCCTGCAATGTCACCTGGCGTTCAACCGATCAGTTTGGGCCTGCGCAATATCGAGCTGCTGGCGGGGCTTTCGAAGCAGCGCCTGGAAGCGCTCGCGCGCCAATGCGCCTGGCGCAACCACGAAAAAGGGCAGTCGATTATCTCACGCGAGGCCGACGACGGCGGGGTCTACTTCCTCGTCACGGGCCGCGTGCGTGTCACCACCTACTCGCAGGCCGGGCGCGAAGTCACCTTCCGCGACATCGAGGCCGGCGAGATGTTCGGCGAACTGGCGGCGATCGACGGCGGGCCGCGCTCGGCCGACGTGGTGGCCCTGGATGGCGCGCTGACCGCCGCCCTGCCTCCGGCCGCCTTCTGGCAATTGCTGCGCGAGGAAGCACTGGTGGCCGAGCGGGTGGTGCGCCGCCTGGGCAACCTTGTGCGCCTGCTCTCCGAGCGCGTGCTCGACCTCAGCACGCGCCCCGTGCCCACGCGTATCCACGCCGAACTGCTGCGCCTGGCGCGCGAAGCCGGCGTGAAGGAGAACCGCGCGCGGCTTTCGCCCGCGCCCAGGCAGGCCGATATCGCCAGCCTGGTCAGCACCTACCGCGAGCAGGTGACGCGCGAATTTTCCGCGCTCACGCGTGCCGGCATCCTCGCCAAGGAAAAGGAAGCGCTGCTGGTGTGCGACGTCAAGCGCCTGGAGGCGCTGGTCGGGCAGGCTTGAGCAGGAGGCCCGCGCGGCAGGCGTGCGATGCGCGATGTGCAAAGCGCGCGCTACCGCCTTGTTTGCCACGGACAAGTTCTTAAGCCGAGCGCACCAGCCGCCCCGGCAATGCGCCGGTGGCCTGGCCCTGCTGCATCACCATCTCGCCCGCGACGAACGTGGCCTCGTAGCCCAGCCCGCGCTGCACCAGGCGGCGCCCGCCGGCGGGCAGGTCGTAGATCATCTCCGGCGGCGTCAGGTTCAGCTTCTCGAAGTCGATCAGGTTGATGTCCGCCTTCATGCCGGGCAAGAGCGCGCCGCGATCGGTGAGGCCCATGCCGCGCGCGTTGCGCAGGGTTTGCGCATGCACCAGGAACTCCAGGCCGAATTTCGGTCCCCGCGTGCGGTCGCGCGCCCAGTGCTTGATGAGATACGTGGGATAGCTGGCATCGCAGATGTAGCCGCAGTGCGCACCCGCGTCGCCCAGGCCCAGCAGGGTGGCGGGGTGGCTCATCATCTCGTGCACCACGTCCAGGCTGGTGCCGGTGTAGTTGTACATCGGGAAGTAGAACTTCCTGTAGCCGCCGTCTTCCAGCAGCAGGTCGTAAGCCACCTCCGGCGCGCTCTTGCCCAGCCGCTTCGCGATGCCGGCGATGCTGTCCTCCGGCTTCGGCTCGTAGTTCGCCTCCCCAACGATGGGGAACTGCTTGTGGAAATGCTGGGTGATGATGTTGAGCCTGCGGTTTTCCGGCGCCTGCGCCGCCTCGGCGAGGATGCGCGCGCGTACTTCCGGTTCGCGCATCTTCGCCACCCGTTCGGCGAGCGGCAGTTGCGCGATCGCCACGTACGACGGCGCAAGGAAGAACGGGTGCATCGAGCACTCCAGCCCGTGGATCATGCCGATCGCCCGGCACGCCACCTGCGCCTTGATGTCCAGCCCCTGCTCGCGCGCCAGACCGACGCGGCGCATCACTTCGCGCCAGCGCTCCGGCAAAAAGTCGTGCTGCAATAACGTGAAGGAGAGGGGCCGGCCGCTCGCCTGCGCGACATCGCGCAGCAAGGCGAACTCATCGTCCAGCGCATCGAAATCGGAAATCAGCTGCATCACCCCCTTGCCGGTGGCGCCGACCGCGCGGCCGATCGCCGTGAGTTCCTTCGCCGGCGCATGCAGGCTGGGCACCTGCTCGCCGCGCGAGGTGCGGTGCACGATGGTGCGCGAGGAGGTGAAGCCGAAGGCGCCGGCCGCCACTGCCTCGCCAGCGATGCGCGCCATCTGCGCGATATCTTCATCGGTCGCCGCTTCGCGCGCCGCCCCGCGTTCGCCCATCACGAACACGCGCAGCGCGCCGTGCGGGATCTGCGCGCCGATGTCCATGATCCGCGGCGTTCTGTCCAGCGCGTCGAGGTAGTCGGGAAAGCTCTCCCACTCCCAGCGCACGCCTTCGTGCAGCACCGCGCCGGGAATGTCTTCCACGCCCTCCATCAGCTCGATCATCCACTCGCGCTGGTGCGCGCGCGCCGGCGCGAAGCCGACACCGCAGTTGCCCATGATGGCCGTGGTCACGCCGTGCCAGGACGAAGGCGTCATGTACGGGTCCCAGCTCGCCTGGCCGTCGTAGTGGGTGTGGATGTCGACCCAGCCGGGCGCGACCAGCAGGCCGTCCGCATCCACCGTGCGCCGGGCCGGGCCGGCGACCTTGCCCACTTCGACAATGCGCCCGCCGCTCACCGCCACATCGCCCGTGTAGCCGGGGGCACCGGTGCCATCGACAATGGTGCCGCCGCGTATCAACAGGTCATGCATGCTGCTGCTCCTTCCGTCTCGTTACGCCGCACCAACGCGCCGCCGCCCACGGCGGAGCGCGCTCGCCGCCGCTACTTGTCCGACCAGGGAATCTCTTTCCACAACTGGCGGAACAAGGTGTCGCCGGCGCGCAGTTCCGCCTCGTAGGCCGCCGGTCCGAGGTAGCGCACCGGCGCGAAGGCCTTTTCCGCCGCCGCCCTGAAGGCCGGGTCGGCGGCGGCGCGTTCGATCGCCTGCGCCAGCCGGTCGCGGATCGCCGGCGGCATGCCCTTCGGTCCGACGATGCCGCGCAGCGAGGCCATCTCGAAGTTGTAGCCCTGCTCCCTGAAGGTCGGCCAGTCGGGCGCCATGCTCATGCGCGCGGCCGTCATCTGCCCCAGGCAGCGGATCGGCGACCCGCCCTTGAGGTACTGCAGCGCCTCGCCCACGTTGATCGCCGCCACTTCGATGTGGCGGCCCATGATGGCGGTGCGCGTGTCAGCGCTGCCCTTGAAGGGAATGTGGCTCATCTTCACGCCCGCCGAACGCTCGAACATCAGCATCGCCAGGTGGTCGTCCGAACCCACCCCGGTGGTGCCCACGCTGACCTTGCCGGGGTTGGCGCGGCTGTGCGCCGCCAGTTCGGCGAGCGACTTGATCGGGCTGTCGCTGTGCACGCAGAAGGTGCCGGGGTCGTCGACCACATTGCCGAGCAAATCAAAACTTTGCAGGGTCCAGGTCGTCTTGCGCTCGATCGGGATGGTGATCACCGGCGGCGTGTTGACGAACCCGATGGTGTAGCCGTCCGCCGGGGCGGCGGCGATCGCCGCGAAGCCGATGTCCCCGCCCGCGCCCGGGCGGTTCAGCACGGTGAAGCGCGCGCCCTCGCCCAACTGCTTTTCTAGGAAGGGGATCAGGTTGCGCGCGATGATGTCGGTGCCGCCTCCCGGCGCGTACGCGATGATCATGTTGATCGGCTGCTCGGGCCAGGCCGCCCGCGCGGCGCCCGGCAACAACGCGCCAGACAGGCTGCCGAGTAACGCACATCCACGCCAGAACCTGCTCAGGCGTGCTCGCGCCTGCGGCTTTGTCTTCATGTCTCCTCCGTGTTTTACAGCGGTAGGTTTGTGTACGGCTGATGTTTTGTGCGGCCAGTCCAGTATAGCGGGGCGCGCACTGCTCGCCGCTAATCCGCCTCTTCACTCAAGGCTTATATCGATTAGTTGATCGAGCTTGATCAACTAATGACCTGAGGCTAGGATGCGATGATTCCCGCAATCCATTTTTCCTTGCGCCGCATGAACGCTCCCGAACCATTCACCGAAGCCCCCGTGCGCGTCTGGCCCAAGGAAGGTGTCGCCCGCATTCCCTACTGGGCCTATACCGACCCCGCCATCTACGCGCGCGAGCAGGAGCGCATCTTCTGCGGCCGCTCGTGGAACTACGTGTGCCTGGCCGCCGAGATCGCCAACCCGGGCGACTTCAAGCGCACCTTTATTGGTGAAAAGCCGGTGGTGGTGACGCGCGAGCAGGATGGCAGCATCCACTGTTTCGAGAACCGCTGCGCCCATCGCGGTGTGCAGTTCTGCCAGAAGCACCTGGGCAACGCCACCGAGTTCATGTGCCCCTATCACCAGTGGACCTACAACCTCTCGGGCGACCTGATCGGCGTGCCTTTTCTCCGCGGGGTGAAAAAGCAGGGCGGCATGCCGGCCGACTTCAAGCGCGAGGAACACGGCCTCTCCAAACTGAAAGTGGCCGAGCGCAACGGCGTGGTGTTCGCCTCCTTCGCCGACGACGTGGAGGACTTCGCCACCTACGTCGGCCCCTCCATGCTGCCGCTCTACGACCGCGTGTTCGACGGCCGCGAGCTGGAAGTGCTGGGCTACCAGCGCCAGCTGATCCCGGCGAACTGGAAGCTGATGTTCGAGAACATCAAGGACCCATACCACGCCACCTTGCTGCACGTGTTCCTGGTCAGTTTTGGCTTGTTCCGCGCCGACCAGCCCAGCAGCGTGCGCATGGACGCGACCGGCCGCCACGGCGCGCTGATCTCGTGGAAGGCCGCCGTCGCCACCGAGGGCGAAGTGCAGGACATGAAGTCTTACCAGGCATTGAAGCTGCGCGACCCGACCCTGTTGCAGCCCGAGCGCGAGTTCCCCGAGTTCACCGTGGTGATGACCACCCTGTGGCCCAACATCATCATCCAGCAGCAGAGCAATACGCTGGCCATGCGCCAGCTCATCACCAGGGGCCCGGAGAGTTTTGAACTGGCGTGGACCTACTTCGGCTACAAGGGCGAGCCCGAAGAGATGCGCTTAAAGCGCCTGCGCCAGGCCAACCTGATGGGGCCCTCCGGTTTTGTCTCGATGGACGATTCGGAGGTGATGAAATTCTCCCAGGACGGCATCCGCCCCTACACCCAGTACGATGGCGTGATGGAGATGGGCGGGCGCGACTGGAAGGACGAGCCGCACATGGTGACCGAAGGGGTGATTCGCGGCTTCTATGATTACTACCGTTCGGTAATGGATTTGTAAGCCTCAACAAAGCAAGGGCTCCGCGCCGCTTCAACAATGAACTTCGAGACTCTCCCCCCGCGCGAGCTGCGCGCCGAACTGGACGCGCTCTACGCCGACTACGTCGAGACGCTGAACGACGAGGACTACGAGGCCTGGCCGCGCTTTTTTACCGACCAGGCCTTCTACCAGATCATTTCGCGCGAGAACTACGAGCGCAAGCTGCCGATCGGCCTGTGGCGCTGCGAATCGCGCGGCATGCTGGAGGACCGCGTGGTGGCGATCCGCCAGACTGCCTACTACGGCCCGCGCAGCATCCGCCGCATGGTCAGCGGGGTGCGGGCGCTGGGTTGGGAAGGCGGAATCCTCAAAGCCTCGGCCAGCTATCTCGCCGTTGAAACCCTGCCGGACGAGCTGACCCGCGTGTTCAACGCCGGCAAATACGTCGACGAGCTGGTTGCGGATAGTGGAAAACTCTTATTCTCCAAACGAATCTGTGTTTACGATACTCTCCTGATTCCGAATTCCCTCATCCACCCCTTGTAGAATTCGGCGTTTCCCCGGAGAGCGTTGCAAATGAGTGAATGGACCCAGGTCGCGCAAGTGGCCGATGTGCCTGAAGAAGGCACCTTCCCCGTCAATTTCGGCGACCAGCCGGTGTGCCTGTACAACCTGGAAGGCGAGATCTACGCCACCCACGACATCTGCACCCACGGCGCGGCCAACCTGTCCGAAGGCTTCGTGATCGAAGGCCAGATCGAGTGCCCGTTCCACCAGGGCCTGTTCGATATAAAAACCGGCAAGGCGACCGCCGCGCCCTGCACCATCGACGTCAAGAGCTATCCCACCAAGGTGGAAAACGGCGTCATCTGGATCAAGGAAGCCTGAGGCTCTTTTAGCTCGAAGGCGCTTCGCAGCGCCTGCTTTCAAACGGCATCGCGGCGTGCCGCCAGAGCGCCCGCGCTGCTGTCCCGCCCCGGCGGCCTATGCCGCCTGCGCCTGCATCAACCTGCGCTTGTTGTCGCGGCTGCGCCGCGCGTGTTCGCGCATCAGCGCCTCGGCGCGCGCGCCCTCGCGCGCCTCGATGGCCCGCACCACGTCCTCATGGTCGAACTGCGCGCGCTGTAAAAACGCCAGTTCCAGCGCAGGTTGCACGCCGCTGAACCCCAGCGCCCCGGGCGCGGCCATCGGCGTGGTCGCCACCTGTGCAAGAGCCGCCGCCAGCGCGGGATTGCCCGCGCCCTGCACCAGGGCCTGGTGAAAGCGCGCGTTGATCGCGGCCCAGCGCATCGGGTCGGCAAGCTGCCCGCCCGGTTGCGCGTCGGCCAGCAGCGCCGCCCCTTCCGTTACGCAAGCCTTCAGTTCATCCAGCGTCCGGGTTGACGCGCCGGCTTCGGCCAGGCTGCGCGCCGCCATCCCCTCGAGCACGCCGCGCACGTCGATGGCGTGGGCGATGTCGTCCAGGGTGACGCGCCGCACCCGGAAGCCGCGCGTCGGCAGGCGTTCCAGCAGCCCCTCTTTCTCCAGTTCGCCGAGCGCCAGGCGCAGTGGCGTGCGCGAGACCTGCAGGTCGGAGGCGAATTGCAGCTCGACGATGCGCTCGCCCGAAGCCAGCTCGCCGGAGAGGATGCGGCGGCGCAACTCGGCAATCACGCGGTCGATCTGGGAGGCCATGCGGGGCAATCTTTCTCGGGCGGGCGCTAAGAGGCTGCGATGGTAACGAGAGGCTGCGTGGTAGCGGGAGGCTGCGATATTAGCGGCCAGGCTGTGGCCCGTCCACCGGCATTATTGCATGCAATAATGCCAATTAATACGCGTTAAAGCTTGTTAATTGGAAATATTGCATGCAATAATGGCATTTCGCCCCTTGCGAGGGCCGCGCTATGTTCGCGGTTCCGCCCAACAGGAGACAAGTTCATGCCCCATGCGCCGCGCCCCGCGCGCAGCCCCGGTCACCGGCCGCCGTCCCGCGCGTTGCATCTCGCACCCGCGTCCCGTTCATCCCGGCGCCTGTCCATCGCCCTGCTGTTCGCGGCGGTCACGGTAGCGGCGGTGTTCGCGCCCGCCCCGGCTCGCGCCGACTATCCCGACAAGCCGGTCAAGGTGATCGTCCCCTTCCCGCCGGGCGGTGGCGGCGACGTGCTGGCGCGGCTGATGCTGATGCGCGTCGGCCGCGAACTGGGCCAGCCGATCGTTTTTGAGAACCTGTCGGGCGCCGGCGGCAACGTCGGCTCGCAGGCGGCGGTCAAGGCCCCGGCCGATGGCTACACCGTGCTGTACGGCACCAACGGCACCTTCGGCATCAACCACACGCTGTACAAGAAGCCCGGCTTCGACCCGCTGCGCGACTTCGAGCCGGTGAGCCAGCTCACGCGCATCGCCGCCATGGTGGTGGTGCGCCCCGGCCTGCCCGCGCAGAACATGGGCGAGCTGCTGGGGCTCCTCAAGGCCAGCCCCGGCAAGTACACCTTCGCCTCGGCCGGCAACGGCACCACCTCGCATCTGGCCGGCGAGATCCTCAAGTCGCGCACCGGCCTGTTCATCACCCACATCCCCTATCGCGGCGGCGGCCCGGCGATGACCGATCTGATCGGCGGCCAGGTCGACATGATGATCGACGTGATGCCCTCCACCGCCCCGCAGGTGCGCGCCGGGCGCGTCAAGGGTCTCGCGGTTTCCACGGCGACGCGCGTCGCCTCCTTCCCCGACCTGCCGACGATCGCCGAGTCCGGGGTGGCCGGTTTCGACGTCAGCGCCTGGGACGCCATCGTCGTGCCCGCCGGCACGCCCGCGCCCATCGTCGCGCGCCTGAACGAGGCCGTGCACAAGGCGCTGGCCGATCCGGAGTTGCGCAAGCAGCTCGCCGACCGCGGCGCCGAGGTTGCGCTCTCCACGCCCGCCGCCCTGGCCAAATTCATCCAGGCGGAAATTCCGCGCTGGGGCGAGGCCGTCAAGCGTTCCGGTGCCAGCGTCGACTGATCATCCAATCACTGCAAGGAAGTCCCCATGTCCGCCACGCCACCAGGCCTGCCCCGCTACAACCAGCCGCCGCTGATCGAGAGCCGCCGCCCGCGCTGCCCGCCCTTTGTCGAGATCACGCAGTCCGACCAGTTGCTGCCTTACCTCGAGCACGTCGCGCGCCGCCCCTACAACCACGGCCTGAATGCCTGCTGGGACCTGAAGGAAGGCGAGCGCGTGCTGCTGCGCGTGGACAACTGGCACAGCGAGCTGACGATTGCCGCCTGCCAGAAGATTCTCGAGAAGTACAAGGTCAAGTACGAGATCAAGAGGATCGATCGCGGCCCGATTCCGCAATGGGTCGGCGCCGATGAGGTGGAGTACTACCTGTTCCGCACCAAGGAGCTGGCCGAGTGGATGGACATGTGGGAGGAAGAGGAGAAGAAGCAGCAGTACGACAAGATCCTGATGGGCTACGGCGGCCCGGTGCTGGCCGAGCGCTTCATCAAGATCCAGCGCATGCCCTTCATCACCCCCGAGATCCTCGCCTCGCCCGCGCATGCGATGCCGATCGAGGTGATCAACGCCATCGACAAATGGACCTGGGACCGCATCCGCACCTCCAGGCGTGCGCGCATCCGCGACCCCGAAGGCACCGACCTAGAATTCACCAACCACGACGAGTACTGGGACGCGAACCGCGAGTTCTACAACCCGGAGCTGACCACCGCCACCTGGCGCGGCAACGAGCACTTCGGCAAAACGTACCTGCCCGGCCACATCACCGGCCGCCCCTGGATGTTCCACCCCTTCAAGGAAGACGGCAACGGCGTGATCGCCGGCACCACCAACCACATCGCCCCGGTCGACTGGACCCAGCTGATCGTCGAGAACTCGAAGATCGTGAAAATCAACGAGGGCGGCGCCTTCGGGGACAAGCTGCGCGAGGTGATGGAAAAGACCCGCGACATCCAGTACCCCACCTTCCCGGGCAAGGGCATCATGTACTGGTGGGAAGCCTCGATCGGCACCAACCCGCACATCCACCGCCCGCGCAAGGACTTCCCCTCCGGTTTTGTGAACTGTCTCTATGAGCGCGTGCGTTCCGGCGTGATCCACATGGGTTTCGGCACCATCATCTCCTCGATGGCCGAGCGCGAAGCCGCGCGCATGGGCCACCTGGTCGGCCACTGGCACCTGCACCTCTACTTCCCCACCTATACGGTGGAGCGCTCCGGCGACAACGAGAACATCATCGAGAACGGCCGCCTGCTGGCGCTGGACGACCCCGCGATCCGCAAGCTCTGCGCGAAGTATGGCAACGCCGACTTGTGGCTGGACGAAAGCTGGAACCCCGCCGTGCCCGGCATCAACATGGCGGGCGACTACTGGGACCACTACGCGAAGGACCCGCTGCACTGGGTCAAGACCGAGCTCGAAGTCTGCCGCAACTATCACCCGATGTTCATGAAGATGGTCGGCGCCGACGACAAGTACTGCAGCGGCGACGGCGCCAAGTGGTGGAAGGGCGGCTGCTGCGATCACAGCGGGGTGAGTTCCACGGTGCTGCCCGGCAACTGCTGCGGCACCGAGTCGCATGCCGCGCCCGCTCCCGCCGACGCGCACGGCCATGCGGGAGGCTGCTGCGGCAGCTAGGCCGCGCGCGGCGCCAGCACCAGTTCCGCGTCCTCCGCCATGTAACTGACGTGGCGATAGTCGCGGATGAAGCTGATCCTGCCGCCCTGCCACTCCAGCCACATCACATAGGCGGGCCTTGCACAGGCATGGTTCTCAAACACCGCGATCACCTCGCGGCCTTCGAGCCAGGCCGGTGCCAGCCACACCGCCGCGCTTTTCTCGTAGATGCTGAAGAACATGCCGACCTCGGCCGCGCCCTCGCGCAGCGGGTAGGCGGACTGCTGCAGCTTCACATCGTCGGCCAGGAGCGCGCGCAGGCCGTCCCAGTCGCGCCGATTGAAGAGCGAGACATAGCGCGTCACCGCGGCGGAGGCAGGCGGCGCCTCCGGCACCGTGCCGGCCTGCGCGCCGATCTCGCGCAGGCGCGCGCGGCCGCGTGCCAGGTGGCCTTTCACCGCATCGACACTCAAGCCCAGCAGGGCCCCGATGTCCGTCAGTGATTCGTCCAGCACGTCCTTCAGGACCACCACGCTGCGCTGCATGAGGGGTAACTGCGCGAAGCGCGAGACCGCGGTCTTCACCGCTTCCTGGCGCATCATGACCTCCAGGGGGTCGGGGTTGGCGGGGTCGGCAATCTCCGGCACGGCGTCCAGGGTCGCTGCGCCGCGCAGCGTCCGGCCGCGCAGCAGGTCGAGCGCGCGGTTGTGGGCGATGCGGAACAGCCAGGGCCGCAGCGGCGTCGCCGCATCGAGGTCCGGCAAGGCCGCGAAGGCGCGGATGAAGGTGTCCTGCACCACGTCCTCGCCGTCGATCACCGAGCCCATCAGACGCGCGCAATAGCGATGCAGCGCGGGCCGCAGCGGGCCCGCCAGGGCGTGGAGTTCTCCCTGGCGGTCGCTGCTCGGTGCGGGCTGTCCTGCGGTCAAGGCGCGGCTTCCTCCAGGGTGGTGACGCCGGTGTCGCCCTTCAGCCCGAAGGCGAAGCCTCCGGCATGTCGCGGGTCGTCCAGCACGGCCACTACATTCTCGCCGAAGCCGCGCGGCGGCATCGGCGCGCCAAAGCGGGCCACGAAAGCCTCGGGCGTGATGCCCATCGCGCCGGCGTAGGCGCGCGCGCCCGTGTCGCCGACCCCGGTGTCCAGAATCATCTGCTGCGGGACGATTACCTGGAAGCGGATACCCAGGCCCTTCTGCCCGGCGACCCCGTTGGCGTACTGGGCCATGAACCAGAGCATGCGCTTGGCGCCGCCGTAGCCGCCCGACATCGGCGAGCCGCCCACCGCCGCGCCGCTCGAGACCACCAGCACCCGGCTGCCGGGCGCCAGCGGCAGCCTGAGCGCCGCCTGCATCCAGTAGAGACCGGCCTTGACGTCGGTCTCCCAGTTCGCGCTGAAATCGGCCCAGCTGATCTGATCAAACCGGCCCATGCGCGGGCTGGCGCCGGCATTCAGCACCAGGATGTCCGGGCGCGCTTCAGCGAGGACGCGCCAGGCCGCGCCCTCCTCGGCCACGTCGGCGGGTACCGTCGCGACGCCCAGGCGGGCGCGCACGCTTGCCAGCGCATCGGCGTCGCGGGCGACCACGGTGACCCTGGCCTCGTGCGCGACCAGCGCTTCGACCAGGCCCAGGCCCAGCCCGCGGCTGCCGCCGGTGACCACCACTTGCTTATCCTTGAGGCTCATTATCTCTACTCCGTTGTTTGGATATTGCCAGGACGATTCAGGCGCCGGAAAAGAGTCAAGCCGGGTCGCGGCGCGGGCAGGCGTGATGCCGGCCTTGCGGCGGACGGCAATTCCCCAATAAGCGACAGGCCTGGCCGAAGGGCTTTAAAATCGCCAAACACCGGAAAGCCGGGTTCCCGGGGCATCGTGGCGACCCCGGTCTTTCCCTCGAATCCATGGCGAAGGATCTTCCTCCGCCCAACCGGAACGCACAGACAAAATGAAATTCTGCCGCTTCAACGACAACCGCCTGGGCATCGTGCAAGACAACGAGGTGCTCGACGTCACCCCCGCCCTCGACCTGATCCCGCCGATGCGCTACCCCGCGCCGATGGGCGACCAGCTGATCGCCAACTTCGCCGCGATCCGCGCCAAGGCAGAATCTCTGGCCGCGACGGCGCCGCGTTTTCCGATCGGTAGCGTCAAGTTCCTGTCCCCGGTCGGCAACCCCGGCAAGATCGTCAACGCGCCGATCAACTACGACGACCACATCGCCGAGTCCAAGGCCGATGCCGGCATCGCCCACGGCCGCACCAACATCACCCATATCTCCGACTGGGGCCTGTTCCTCAAGGCGACCTCCGCGCTGATCGGCTTCGGCGACGAAGTCAAGCTGCGCATGCCCGACAAGCGCAACGACCACGAGCTGGAGCTGGCGGTGATCATCGGCAAGACCTGCCGCAAGGCCACCCAGGCCGATGCGCTCTCCTACGTCGCCGGTTACGCGATGGGCCTGGACATGACCATCCGCGGCAAGCAGCAGACCTGCTGGCGCAAGTCGGTCGATACCTATGCGGTATGCGGCCCCTGGATGGTGACCGCCGACGAGCTGCCCGACCCCACCGCGCTGGACCTGGTGCTCAAGGTGAACGGCGAAACGCGCCAGGACAACAACACGCGCAACCTGGTGTACAACGTCCCGCGCCTGATCGAATACGCCACCGAGATGTACACCCTCTACCCCGGCGACATCATCCTCACCGGCACCCCCGCAGGCGTCGGCCCGGTGGTGCCCGGCGACGTGATGAACTGCTACATCCAGGGCATCGGCGCGTTCGACATGAAGGTGGCCAAGGAGTACGCGGTTTAGCTTTCCGGTCGCCTCATTGTTGTTTCACTGCAGTTCGGCGGCGCGCGCCAGCAGATAGGCGCGCGGCCCCGGCAGCACGGTCAGGCCGATGGCGCGCATGTAGGCTGCGTGCGCCGCCGCCTTCTCGCCCTGCCTGGCCAGCAGGTAGCCCTTGGCGACCCAGAAGGGCTGGTAGTCGCGGATCGCGATGTCATCGATGCGCGCCAGCAGCCGCAAACCCTCCGCTGTGCCCTCCGCCTTGCCCTGCGCTATTTCCTGCGCCTCTGCCGCCGCCACCGCCTGCCCGACCAGCGCGCCGACGGTGGGCGCGATGCGTGCCAGCGCCGCGTAGAGCAGCGCAATGCCTTCCCAGGGCACGCTGCCCATGAAAGCGCGCTGGCAGTGCGCCGACTGGATCGCGGCTTCGAGCTGGAAGCGGCCCGGCACCCGCAAGGCGGCCGCCTGCCGCAGCAGCAGCTCGGCCTGCATGATCATGTCGCGGTCCCACAGGTCCGCGTCCTGCTCATGCAAGGGCACGAACTCGCCTTGCGGTCCGCTGCGCGCGTCGCGCCGGGCTTCGCAAAACAGCAGCAGCGCGGCCAGTCCCGCCGCTTCGGCGCCGGCCGGCGCATCGGCGGGCAGCAGGTGCCGCGCCAGCTGCGCCAGATACAGCGCCTCGCCGGCCAGTTCCGGGGCGCTTTCCTCGCCGCTTTCCGTGCCGATTGCCGCGCCGTCCCAGCCCAGGCTGTAGGCGGCGTAGATCGCATCGAGTACCGCGTGCAGGCGCGCGGGCAGCTCGGCTTCTTCCGGCTCCTCGAAGCGCAGGCCGGCATCGCGGATCTTCGCCTTGGCGCGCACCAGGCGTTGCGCCAGGGTGGCGGGTGCGACCAGGAAGGCGGCGGCGATCTGCTTGGCCTCCAGGCCGAGCACGGTCTGCAGCATCAGCGCCGCGTGCACCTCCGGGGCGATCGCCGGGTGGGCGCAGACGAACATCAGTTTCAGGCGTTCGTCGGGGATCGGCGCGGCCGCATGTCGGGGCGCCGGAAAGGCGTAGCTGGCCGGTCCGATCATGTCCTCTTCGCTTTCGCCCAGCAGCACGGTGACCGCCGGGTCTTCGGTCAGGCGCCGGTGGCGCGCCGCCTGCAGCAGGTTGCGCTTGGCGGCGGTCATCAGCCAGGCATCGGGAGAGGCGGGCACGCCGTCGCGCGGCCAGGTGGCGAGGGCCGAGGCAAAGGCCTCGGCGAGCGCGTCCTCGGCGCTGGCGATGTCGCGCCAGCGATAGGCGAGATAGGCCAGCAGCCGTCCGTAGGACTCGCGGGCGGCGCGCTCGGCGGCCTGCGCCGCCGCGCTCCCGATGCCGGTCATGGTTGCTCCGCCCGCATGCCTGCCTACATGCCGCGCGGCGGCATCACCTCGCGCACCTCGGTCGTGCCGCTGCCGCACGAGGGCGCGCGCGCCGCCCATTCGAGCGCGGTGTCCAGAGACGGCGTTTCGATCACGAAAAAGCCGCCCAGGTGTTCCTTGGTGTCGGCGAACGGGCCGTCCTGCACCTGGCGCTTGCCGTCGCGGATGCGCACGCTGGCGCCGACGGTCGGCGGCTTCAGGCCGGCGCCGGAGACCACCAGGCCGGAACCGCGGATCGCCTCGACATAGGCCATCCACGCGCCCATGTAGGCTTCGGCTTCCTTGGGATCGTTCAGGCGGTTGTACTCGGACATGGGCTGGAAAAAGCTGATCATGTATTGCATGGCGCACTCCTTGGATAAGTTGGCGGGAGCGGCGTCGCGCCGTCCCTGACCTGTTGATGCGCGGGCCCCGGGCCAATCGACAGCGGTGCCGGATTTATTTTGCAGCAGGCGCCAAGTATGCGCCAGCGCGCGGTGCCGTTTTGCATGCCGGTGCCATGGCCGCGCCGGGCGGAGTAAGCTAGCGCATCCGTCTAGCGTTGCCGCAAAGGAACACCCGCCCATGAGCACACCGTACGAGATCGCCGTCCTGGTCGGCAGCCTGCGCAAGGATGCCCTGAGCCGCAAGACCGCCCTGGCCCTGGCCAAACTGGCGCCGCCCTCGCTCAAGCTGCGCATCGAGGAGATCGGCAACCTGCCGCTCTACGACCAGGATATGGATGTGGCCCCGCCCGCTTCCTGGGTCGCCTTCCGCATCGCCATCAAGGCGGCCAAGGGCGTCCTGTTCGTCACCCCGGAATACAACCGCTCGGTGCCCGCGCCTTTGAAGAACGCCATCGACGTCGGCTCGCGCCCCTATGGGCAGAGCGCCTGGAGCGGCAAGCCGGGCGCGGTGATGAGCATCTCGCCCGGCGCCCTGGGCGGTTTCGGCGCCAACCACCACCTGCGCCAGTCGCTGGTGTTCCTCGACGTGCCGGTGCTGCAGCAGCCCGAGGCCTACATGGGCGGGGTCGGCAACTGGTTCGACGAGGCCGGGCAGCTCAAGGACAAGAGCGCCGAGGAGTTCCTCACCAAGTTCATCAACGCCTACGCGGCCTGGGTGGAGAAGCACGCGAAGTAGGCTGGCGCGGCCGGCCAGGTTTTGAGGCGGCCCTGCCGGGGCCTGCCTCGCGATCGGCAGCCACCCGCCTCGGGAAAGCTTCCGGTGCGGCCTGGCGCGGCTCGTGCGCCTTGGTAGCGCCCCGGCCGCGCCTAGGGCTGCGCGCGATCCTCCTCCATCACCGCGATGATGCCGGGCAGGTGCTCCAGGAACAGGCGCACCAGCGCCGGATCGAAATGCCGGCCGCTTTCGGCATGCAGGTGCGAGAGCGCCTGCTCCAGCGGCCAGGCCGGGCGCCAGGGCTGGGCCCGGGTCAGCGCGGCGAACACGTCGGCCAGCGCCGCGATGCGCCCGCTCAGGGGAATGTCGGTGCCGGCCAGCCCCGCCGGGTAGCCGTTGCCGTCCCAGCGCTCATGGTGGGTCAGGGCCACTTCGCGCGCCACCGCGCCGGTCCCGCGCGCGGCATCTTGGGCCACCGCCGCGCCGAGAATTTCCGCGCCGATGCCCGGGTGGCGGCGCACCAGCGCGATTTCCGCTTCTTCCAGCGGGCCCGGCTTGGCGAGGATGGCGTCCGCCACTCCCAGCATGCCCAGGTCGTGCAGCGCCATTGCCTGCGCCAGCTCGTCGGTGCGCGCTTCGTCCATGCCGGCGGCGTGCGCCAGCACGCGCGCGTAGGCGCCGACCCGCGCGCCGTGCAGCGCGGCCGACTCGTCGCGATAGCGCAGCGCCAGGTTCAGGCTGCGCAGCAGGCGCGCGTCGGCGCCGGCATGGTGGCGCGCCGTGGCGGCGGCACGCGCCAGCGCCAGGTGGGCGCTGACCCGCGCGCGCAGCACCGCCTCGCTCACCGGCTTGGCGATGAAGTCGGCGCCGCCGGCGTCAAAGCCGTCGGCCTCGGCGCCGCTGTCGGCCAGCGCGGAGACGAAGATCACCGGGATCGCCGCGCTGCGCTCGTCCTGCTTGAGCTTGCGGCACACCTCGAAGCCGGTCATGCCCGGCATCATCACGTCGAGCAGGATCAGGTCGGGCCGCTCGCGCTGCGCCAGTTCGATGGCGCGCAGGCCGTCCTTGGCGAACAGCAGGCGATAGTCCTCCCGCAGGAGCTGGCGCAGCAGCTGCAGGTTGCCCGGATCGTCGTCGACCGCGAGGATGCAGGGAGCGTCCGATTCGGGGATCGGGGGCGGGGTGGCGGACAGGCTCATCGCGGCCTCCCGGCGCCGGCGGTGCACTCGGCCAGCAGGGTGGCCAGGCGGCTCTTGGCGAGCGCGAAATCGAAATCGTCGACGGCGCGGCGCAGGCCGGCGCGGCTGGCCGGCAAGCTGTGCCCTTCGGCCGCCGCCAGCAGGCGCGCCAGGGCGCGGTCGTCGAGCGCGCCGCGCTCGAAGCTGGCGACCAGGGTTGCCACCAGGTTGCGGATCTCCTCGATGCCGTGCGGCCCCAGCGTCGCGGCGGCCGGGGCCGGCCCGGTTTTCGCGGCGGTTGCGGCGCCCCCGGAAGGAACCGCGGATGGGCCCGGGGCCGAGGCCTCGCCGCTACCCACGGCGGGCTTGCCGGCGGGACCATGGGCACGATCTCTGATGAGCTTGCCGAAAAGAGCGTGGCCAGGGCTGCTGCTGTCGGGATCGCCGGTGGCGCGGCTGTCGGCACCGCGGTTGATGCTGCCGTTCGCACTGCTGTTCGCACCACCGCTCGCACCGCTGTTCGCACCATCGGCCAGGCCATCGCCGGCGGTGTCTCGCGTGCTTGCGTGCGCGCCGCCGCTTGCCGGCAGCGGGTCCGCTACCGGGCTCCCGGCCGCGCCGTCATGCCGGCCTGCGCGCGCAGCTTGCGCCGGTGCCTGGGGGTCGTCTTCGCGGGCCCGCGCGTGCGCCGCGTCGGCGCGTGCGTCCTCGGTCAGGTGCGCCAGCGCGGCTTCGGCGATGCGCTGCGCCGCCGGCGCCAGCGCCGGCCAAGGGGCGGACGGCGTACCGGCCGGTTGCGCGCCACCCTGCGGCGGGTCCGCAGGCCTGGTGCCACCCTGCGGCGAATCCGCCGGCCTGGCGCCGCCCGCCTGGGTACTGTCGGCGGCATGGCCGATACCCTTGTCGACACCCCGGTCGACTCCGTTGCCGGCGCCATTGCCGGTGGCGTCTTGCGGCGCCGGTTTATGGTCTTCCTGTTCGCTCATTTCGATTGCCGTTGTTCCAGATGCTGTTTCATGTGTCGTTGCGGTACCGCCGGCCTGTCCCTGTCCTTGTCCTTGTCCCTGTCGCGGCTCGGGTTCTTGCGCGGCCGAGCCGGCCCGCGCGATCGCCGCCAGCGCCTCGTCCATGCACCGCGGCAGCCGGGCCAGCAGCGGCGCCAGTGCGTGGGCCTGCGCGCCCGGGTTGCCCTGGGAGGTGGCGGCGGCATGCGCCAGGTTCTGCTCCAGCCCGGCGCACAGGTCGCATAGCGCCTGCAGCCCGAGGTTGGCGGTGACGCCGCGCATCTTGTGCACCGCCTCGCGCGCCCCACGGTAGTCGCCGCTGCCCGTCAGCTCGATGACCGGCGCCACCGCGTCGCTGTAGTGCTCGGCGAAGCGCCCCAGCAGGCGCAGGTAGGAAGCCTCGCGGCCGCCGCAGCGGCGCAGCCCGCCTGCATAGTCGAGTGCCGGGCTGGTGGCGTTGCCGCTCCCGCTTCCGCCGCCGCCATTGGCGCCGCTGCCGGGGTTGGCGGCGCCTAGGCCTGCTGTTCCTGATGGGCCGGCTGATCCCGCGCTGCCGGCCGGCCCCGCCGCGCCGGCGCGGCCCGCGGACTGCTGGCGTGCGGCCTCGATCACTTCATGCGCGGCACCCATCACCCGCGCGTCCGGCACCGTCTCGCGGCCAGCGCTTCCTGCCGTCCCCGCGCTTCCCACCGTACCCGCCGGCGCTGCCAGGCCGGCCGGGCCGAGCACCCGCGCCAGTTCGGCCAGCAGCGCGGCCAGCTCGACCGGCTTGGTGGCAAAGCCGTCCATGCCCGCCTCGCACGCCGCCGCGTGGTCGGTGTCCTGCACGCTGGCGGTCAGCGCCACCACCGGCACGCGCGCCCGCCCCGCCTGCGCCTCGGCGGCGCGGATGCGCCGGGTCGCCTCCAGCCCGTCCATGCCGGGCATGTGCACGTCCATCAGCACCGCGTCGAACACACCGCGCGCCGCGCAGGCCGCTGCCTGGATGCCGTCCGACGCGGTCTGCACCTCATGCCCCAGTTCCCCGAGCAGCAGCTGCAGCAGCTCCAGGTTCTGCGGCACGTCGTCCGCCGCCAGGACGCGCAGCGGGCGCAGCGCCGGCAGGGCGCGCGCATCGACCGCCCGCGCCGCCGCCTGTGCCGCCGCGTGCGCCGCCTCCTCCCCGCCCTGCGCCTCGCGCAGCGGCAGCAGCACGTGGAAGCTGCTGCCCTCCCCCAACCGGCTCTCGGCGCGGATCCGCCCGCCCATCAGCTCGGTGAGCTGCTTGGCGATGGTGGTGCCCAGGCCCGTGCCGCCATAGCGCCGGCTCATCGACGCGTCCGCCTGGGTGAACGGATCGAAGATCACCGCCAGGCGCTCCGGCGCGATGCCGATGCCGGTGTCGCGCACGATGAAGTGCAGGCCCCCGCCAGGCCCCAAGTTCCCGCCGGGTCCCAAGCCCCCGGCAGGTCCCAGGTTCCCGGCAGGTCCCAGGCCCCCGGCAGGTCCCAGGCCCCCGGCAGGTCCCAGGCCCCCGGCAGGTCCCAGGCCCCCGGCAGGTCCCAGGCCCCGGCCAGCCCCCCCATGGGCGGCGCCTTGCCCCAACGCCCCTTCCAGCGTGCGCGTCACGCTCAGGGTCACGCTGCCGCTGGCGGTGAACTTGATCGCGTTGCCCAGCAGGTTGATCAGGATCTGCCGCACCCGCATCTCGTCGCCGTGGAACAGGCGCGGCAGGCCGGCCGCGTAATGCACCTGCATCATCAGCCCCTTGGCCTGCGCCTGGTGGCCCAGGGTCGAGGTCAGGTGGTCGATCAGCGAGAGCAGGTTGAAATCGGCCGGCTCCAGCTCCATCGCCCCGCGCTCCAGCTTGGCCACGTCCAGCACCTCGTTGAGCAGGCGCAGCAGCGAGCGCCCGGCGCCGCGGATCGTATCCAGGTGGCGCCGCTGCTCCTCCGACAGGCGGCCCTGCAGCAGCACATCGGTAAAGCCCAGCACCGCGTTCATCGGCGTGCGGATCTCGTGGCTCATGTTGGCCAGGAACGCCGAGCGCGACTCCGCCGCCCGCTCCGCCGCCTCCTTGGCCGCGCGCAGGTCCGCCTCCATGCGGCGCCGCCCGGTGATGTCGCGCGCGATCATCGAGACGCCGACGATCCCGCCGTCCGGCCCGAGGATCGGCGAGACCGTCGCCGAGATGTCGATCAGCGCGCCGTCCTTGCGCCGGCGCCGCGTCTCGTACTGCTCCACCGGCCGGCCCGCCGCCACCTGCGCCACCACCTCGCCCGGCTCATGCGGCGCCGCCGGATTGGCCAGCAGGTCCGGCGCGCGCGCCCCGATCGCCTCCCCCGCGGTGTAGCCGAAGATCGCCTCCGCGCCGCGGTTCCAGCTGGTGATCACCCCGTCCAGCGTGCTCGAGAAGATCGCATCGCCCGACGACTCCACCAGCGACTGGAAGCGCTGCACCGCCAGCTCCGCCTCCTTGCGCTCGGTGATGTCCAGCAGCACCCCGTCCACCCACAGCGCCCGGCCGCGCCCGTCGTAGGAAGCGCGCCCGTTGCTCCACAGCCAGCGCATCTGCCCGTCCCGGCGGATGACGCGGAACTCCAGCAGGTGCGGCCGGTTCTCGCGCACCGCCTCCGCCACCTCGCCGAAGGTACGGTCGCGGTCCTCCGGATACATCATCTCCCACAGCCGCTTCGGCGGCGCCTCGCCGATGAAGTCGGCCGGCGCGAAACCGGTCAGGCCCTCCACCGCCTCGCTCACGTACAGCACCGGCCAGCCCGGTGCCGCCTGCACCCGGTAGGCGATGCCCGGCGTGCTGCCGATCAGCGAACGCAGTTGCGCCTCGCTCCGCGCCAGCGCCTGCTCGGCGGCGCGGCGCGCGCTCATGTCGCTGACGAACACAAAAAACAGGTCGCCCTCCACCTGCTGGCGAAAGCCGAACGAGGCGCGCACCGGCACCCGGCGCCCGTCGCCGCGGATCGCCACCATGTCGCTGCTGCGGCTGACGATCCCCGCCTCCTCGCTGATCGTCACGTTCGAAGCATCGCGCGCCGCCTTGGCCTCGCCGGCGCCCTCCTCCTCCACCAGCAGCTGCGCCAGCGGCCGGCCCAGCACCTGCGCCCGCGGATAGCCGAACAGGCGCTCCGCCGCCGCGTTGAAATCCTCCACCTGGCCCTGCGCGTTCAGGGTGATCACCCCATCCACCGCCGCCGCCAGCAGCGCCCTCTGGCGCGCCTCGTGCGCCTGCGTCCGGCGGAACATCTCCCGGTAGCGCAGCCAGCCGTTCAATGCCACCGCCACCAGCAGCAGCGCCACCACCACCACGCACAGCGCCGCCGCCAGCCAGCCCGCGCTGCCCGGTGCCTGCTCGCCGGTCGCCAGCCAGCCCGTGCCCGCCGCGCCTGTGCCCGCCGTCGCGCCTGTGCCTGCCGCCGCACCCGCCTGCGCCGCCGGCGTCCCGACAAAACGCGCCGCCGCCATCCCCGTGTAATGCATCCCCGCGATCGCGCAGCCCATCACCAGCGCCGCCGCCAGCGCCCGCCAGCGGTACCGCAGATGCAGCGCCTTCGACAGCCGGCGCGGCGCCAGCCCGAAGCGCACCCACAGCGCCACCCACGCCAGCCCCACCGCCACCACCAGCGAAAGCAGGAAGGTCGGCAGGTCATAGCGCAGATGCAGCGCCATGCGCATCGCCTCCATGCCCATGTAATGCATGCAGCCGATCCCCCCGCCCACCAGCAGCGCGCTCCACGCCAGGCGCCGCGCGTTCACCCGCCGCCGCGCCATCAACCCCAGCGCCACCATCGAAGCCGCCACCGAAGGCAGCATCGACGCGGCCGTCAGCACCGGGTCGTACGCCACCGTCGTGCACAGCGTCAGCGCCAGCATGCCGACGAAATGCATCGCCCACACCCCCGCCCCCAGTGCCACGCTCCCCGTGCCCAGCGCCGTCAGCCGCAGCGCCCGCGTCGGCGCCTCGCGCGCCTGGCCCGCCATCTGCAGCGCCATCCACGAAGCGAACACCGCCACCAGCACCGAAAGCCCCACCAGGCCCGGCGTATAGTTCGCCGCCACCAGCAAGGCCGGATCGGCGGGGACGGAAAAAAGGGAAGTCAGCTTGTCCAAGAAAATCGTCATTCCAGCGGCATGCCCCACCCGAAAATCGGGGAAGGGCGCCTATATGGTTAACGACCTTGGATGCAGCGGATAAATGCTTGAAAACTGTAGAAGTTTGTTACGCCAGGCAGCGGTTTAACAAACCCGCGTCCGCCGTAACAAAGCCGCCCCCAAGCCCAACCGCCACCGGTCCGCCGGAAAGGATGTTTAACAAACCCGTTTCACAAACCCATGGCGTGCGCCCGCTACAACAAACGTCCTGAACCCCGGGCCCCAACCTGATAAAACCCGAGGTTTTCGCGAAAAATTCCAGCCGGCCAAATCCTCCGACTCCCCCGACCTGATAAAACCCGATGTTTTTCACGAAAACGAAAACCCGCTTCAGGGCAAGCGCAACCCACCCAACCCGACAAAACCCGACATTTTTCGCAAAAAATCAGCCTTGGCCCAGGACAAACATCATCGCCCGCTCCGCCAAACCTGACAAAACCATACCTTTTTCAAAAAAAACGCCGCCTCGCCCAGGAGCCCAAGCGCGCCCGCACCACTCGCAACGATAAAAAAGAACACGGTCCGCCAAAGCACCCGCCCCGGCCAACCCGACGACCAACCCGCAGCTCCGGACCCGACAACACCGGTCCCAGGCAACACCGCATCCCGCGGCCCCGCCGCGCCAGGCGCATTGCACGCCCCGCGCATCTTCAACATCCACCGCGGCTCACATCGCCACACCCCGATTGTGCGCCCGGCCAGACAAAAACACAAGCACTAAAACAAACGACAACCTACCCCAGCCGCCCCGCCACCCGCCCCGCCAGGGCGCGCAACACCTCCACCCCCGGCTCCTTCCTCGGCCACGCCAGTTCCACCCCGTCCCCCGCATGGCGCGGCAGCACATGCATGTGCAAATGCGGCACCGTCTGCCACCCCGCCGCCCTGTTCGCCTGTAACAACGTCAACCCCGCCGGTGCGAACTCAGCCTGCACCGCCCGCGCGATCTTCTGCGCCGCCACCATCATTGCCGCCGCCGCCTCCGGCGTTGCCTCCAGGATCGTCTCGTAAGGCTCCTTGGTCGCCACGATCACGTGGCCCGGGTTCACCTGGCCCGCGTCCATGAAGGCGAACACCATGTCGTCCTCGTAGACCTTCGCGCAGGGGAGTTCGCCGGAGAGGAGGCGGGTGAATATCGTCGTCATTAACTTGTCTTCCTTGTTCACTACGTGATGTTCGTTCACCCAAGATGCGGTCCCCATTCAATAGCTTCTTGTTTTTCTCCCTCATATGTGGTAAAAAATCAGGAAGTTCGGTTGAATTGGGATTGTTCTATGAACTCCGTGCATGTAGATAGTCTGAATGTCGCTCAGGCGCTGGCTAAAATCGGCTTAGAAGAAGAGCCGCTTTTAGCCGCAGTGAAACAGGGCTATCTAGCCCGGATAAACGCCACACCAAATCATCCGCCTTTATATCCATCGTTCGTTGCTTGGGCAGAAACCGTTCGCGCGTTGCGTGATTATGGCGCCACGCTAGGTTGGACTCGAAGTGACGCAAATAATTATTCTCGTATATTCGATCCGCTTGGCCGAATCGCTATAGCGGTAGCCACAGGCGATGAATGGACGGGCAATCCGTCTGTTTCACCGTCTACGAAAGCTTCAAAAGGCCCAAGCACTGCGGCGGCAGTTGAAGTTAATCAAGCACAAGACTGGCTATTTCCGGAATTCTCGCTTCCGCCGGCCCAAGACCAAACCACTGAGGATCAGGTCGTAACGTGGATTCTTCTAATTAGTCGCAGTGCGTCGGAGATGCGTTGCGAGCTTTCTCGTCCTGCTTCGATGGGTAGTGATAATAGGGTCAACGGTTGGCAGGAACGAATCCTTCTCCGATCGATTCCACTTGATCCGCAAGAGCTTGAAGTTATTCCTCCCACACAACCTGACTTGGAAATTGAAGTCAGACGTAAGGCATGAAAGATCTATTCGACTTTAATCCAAAACGCTTAACTTTAGCTCGCCGTCGTCGAGGCCTTACTAAGGCGCGACTAGCCGAGATGATAGGCGTTGATGTGCGATCAATTACGGCGTATGAGGGTGATGAATTTCATCCGGAAGATGAAAGATTGTCGGAGTTGGCTGAAAAACTGCACTTCCCAGTGCAGTTTTTCTTTGGGGACGATTTAGAGGAGATAGAGCCCGACGCAGTTAGCTTTCGCTCTCTATCGAAGATGACAGCTGGACAGCGAGATACCGCGCTTGGCGCGGGCTCGATTGCGCTTTTGTTCAGCTATTGGATAGACCAACGCTTCGAGTTACCTAAGGCAACACTTCCCGATCTAAGTCAAGAGGGAAGCCCAGAAGCCGCTGCCGAAACATTGCGCCGCATGTGGGGTTTAGGGCAACTGCCAATCAAGAATGTGATTCACCTTTTGGAATCGCGTGGCGTACGAGTGTTTTCGCTATCGATTGATGCGACGGAAGTAGATGCCTTCTCAATGTGGCATGACGGTACCCCGTTTGTTTTCTTAAACACCAAAAAATCATGCGAACACAGTCGCTTTGACGCGGCTCATGAACTTGGCCATCTACTCCTACATCGCCATGCTGGTGCAAGAGGGCAAGAAGTAGAGCGTGAGGCGAATTCTTTTGCCTCCGCGTTATTGATGCCGCGCGCAAGCATCTTAGCGAATGCACCGCACATGGCAACGGTGGACAATCTAATTCGCCTTAAGGGATACTGGACAACGTCAGTTGCGGCGCTTGCCTATCGTTTACATGAGGTTAATCTGGTTTCAGATTGGCATTATAGAAACCTGTGCATTGAGATCGCAAAACGTGGCTATAGGCGGTGTGAACCGAACGAAGCTCCGCGAGAAACATCACAGGTACTGGCGAAGATTTTCGCGACTCTTCGCAATGAAAACATTACAAGGGCAGATATCGCTGCGCAATTACATGTCCATGTAGAAGAGTTGGATCAACTTGTGTTTGGTTTGGCGCTCACGGCGCTTAGTAGTCGTGGGCGCATTACCACTTCTCAAGGCGAGAGACCGAAACTTGAGTTGGTGAGTTCGCAAGAGAGCGTTAGAAAGAGCAAGCAAAGTTCTTAGAAGAATTTAGGGAATTGAAATGCACTTCATGTAGGGATCGCCCATCGAAAAGCTTAGCTACGCATAAAAAGGGGGAGACATGGCTGGCGCACGAGCAGAAAAGAAAGCACAACTTACGCTGATTGCAAACCCTGGTGAGGACATAGGTGATGAGTTGCGAGCATTGCATACACCTGAACTAGTAATTGCGTTGTGTGGTCCGATTGGTTCCCCAATGCACGACGTTTCGGCAAATATTGAAGAGCTATTGACCACAAAATTCGGTTATTTGAAATGCGAAGTGATTCGCCTTAGTGGGTTTATTGAGCGCTTCGCTATCGAGAGAAAGTTGCCTATTGAAAAGACCGGATTCGCAAGAATCCGAGATCTGATTGGATTGGGCAATAAGATGCGCGAAGAATATGGAACTGAAATTCTTGCGAAGCTCGCAATAAAGAAGATAGCCGAAGCGCGCGCTTCGGACGCACCATCAGTCGACGCTGGGCTACCTGCAGAGGAGGGCAAGCTAGGTGTTGCGACAAAACCGGCAAGGGTTGCTCACATCATTGATTCGATCAAAAATCAGAGTGAGCTAGAAATACTTCGATTAGTTTACGGTGACCTTCTCTATGCAATTGGAGTTTATTCTCCCTTGCCCTTTCGAGAGAACAATTTAAAAAGCAGGGGCTTGAAAGATCCTCAAGTCTCCGAACTAATCGATAGGGATTCTGGTGAAGAGTTAGAGAACGGGCAAACTGTTCGACAGACCTTTCCATTTTCGGACTATTTTCTTCGAATAGATAATCGCACCGAAAGTGAAATAACCTCCCGTGTTGAAAGATTCTTAAGCCTTGTACTTGGAGTAAAGCCGTTAACGCCGACCGTGCATGAGATGGCCATGTACTCGGCGGCATCGGCCGCAGGCCACTCGGCCTGTCTATCTCGGCAAGTAGGCGCCTGCATTACATCTAATGATGGACAAATTCTAGCCACAGGTTGGAATGACGTACCCCAATTCGGAGGGGGACTCTATATTTCTACTGAGGATTCCCGTAGAGATTTACGCTGCTGGAATAAAGACGGCGGAAAATGCTTCAACGATGAAGAAAAAGACTTTCTTGCCGATCGTGTGTGTCAAACGCTAATCGACAATGAATTTGTTTCCAAGGATAAAAAAGACAGTTTAATGGCGAGCCTGCGCCACGATTCTGGATTGCGAGATCTAATTGAATTCTCACGTTCAATTCATGCAGAGATGCATGCGATATTGCGTGCGCTTCAACTAAGTGGGAATGCAGTTGTAGGAGGAAGACTCTACGTGACAACTTATCCATGTCATTCCTGCGCTCGTCACATCATCGCGGCCGGAATTAAAGATGTTTTTTTCATTGAGCCCTATAGGAAATCACTTGCTATAAAACTGCACGATGATGCGATGAGTGAGGATGAAAATGACAAGGGCAAAGTCGTACTCAAGCAATATGATGGGGTAGCACCCAGGCGCTTTATGGCGATCTTTAAGACAAATGCAGAAAGAAAAGATCAAGGTAGATTAATCAAGATGAGGCCGATGATGGCGATGCCGGTAGTAAAGCTATCTTTGGAGGCCGTTCCGCGACTCGAAGCCATGGTAGTCAGCGGAATAAAGGATTTGAATCTATAATCAAATTGAACTCTGTTTAACTTGTATACGCTGGAGGTGCCGTGAATCAAAAACCGGATACAGATCAGCGACAATTGAGTTTATTTCCAGAAGAAAGGAAGAGCACTGCAGTTGTTTGCTTGGAGCAGTCGCCCGTTTCTGCTTCACCTGCTAGTACTGCAAAAGTACTCTGTTTCCAAAAAGAAAAACGTATCCGAAAAACGGACGCCGATGCGACGTTAACTGATCGTGTTCTGAGCCTCCTAAAACTATAGGAAAGGTGATCAGCCGCGTCATCAGACCTTCCAAAGTCATATTTGACTTCAGGCTCCTCGAGCACAGAAGACAGTAGCAGTTGACTTGTGTTGGGCTGTTGTGTTTTGTGCGGCTTGCGCTCTGCCTTAATGCGCCGGCTTGTGATGCGACTTCGGCAACGGCTTCGGGGCTTCCGCCACCTTCGGATAGCGGATCACCGTAATCTCCTCATCCGGCTCCAGCCAGAACTCGCCGTGCAAGCCTTTCAGGTCGCCGGTGATCAGCAGGATCAACCCATCTTCGTTCTTCACCTGCGTGACGGTCTCCCATGCAAAGGTCGGGTGCGCATTCGCGCCGTGGCCGCTGTAGACGTGGTCCTCCACCTGAACCTCGGAGGCTTTGATGGTGATTTTGTTGGTCATTGAATTAGTATCCACCCAAATCCAGACCTAAAGTTCCGCGCCGCAACATGCGATGTATCAGATGGCTAGCCTGTTTTGTGAGCTTGGGAGGGAGCGCCGTCTGGGATTCCATGAACTGAGAGAACTAACAATGAAAAATTCTTTTTGTGGCTTCTATCCGCCGACAGAAGCGCTCTACAAAGAATTGTGGGCGTCTGCATTAGTTGTGGTGGATGCAAATGTACTGCTCAGTTTGTATCGACTACCGGCAACTTCAAAAGCAGATTTATTTAAGGCGCTTGAGGGAATCAGAGAGAGGTTGTGGATTCCTCATCAAGTTGCGCTTGAATTTCATCGCAACAGGCCGACTGTAATTTCCTCCGAAAGAAAGGCCATCGAAGAAGCTCTGAGGTTGACGAATGAAAAGTCGGATGAGATAACTGAAAAATTCTATGGGCTACAAATAGATAAACGCGAGATCAGGGTTAACTCCCAATCGATAGTTGATGAGTTCAGTAGTGCCAAGGAAAAGCTAGTTAACGCGATTAAAGCCGCACATGCAGTACAACTTGAGCTATCGACCACAGACGCGATTCGAGATCGGATTGACGAGCTTTTCGAAGGAAGGGTAGGGCCTGGTCCGAAGTCGAAGGAAGAGATGGATTCATTATTGCTAAATGCGGACGAGCGGTACGCAAGCAGAGTTCCCCCCGGATTTAAGGATGCAGAGAAAGATAAGAATCCAAACGAATCGACGTACGTCTTTGACGGGATTAAATACCAGAAAAAGTTTGGCGACTTAATTCTGTGGCGCCAATTATTGGCTCATGCCAAAGCAGGGGATCATAGCTGCGTGATGCTTGTAACTTCAGATCACAAAGAAGATTGGTGGTGGCGAGAAGCAGGGAAGACTCTAGGGCCGCACGCTGAGCTGGTTCGTGAAATAAAAAGGGAGGCTGGAATTGATCTCTTTTGGATGTACACGTCAGATCAATTTCTTGAACAAGCAAACAGTTACTTGAATGCCAATGTGTCAGCCGAGTCGATCGCTGAGGTCAAAGGACTCGATGTTTGGAATGAAATTAAGAATCCCTATGAGGGAGAAGATAGCGACTTTCAAAAATGGACGCGATCTTATTTTGAATCGACCAAGAATCCTGTGGATCTTGTTCGCGCAGCACGCCTAAGCGAATCCCAAGAACTACGCAAAACTATTATGGAGTGGCTCAAGCCAAAAGGTTCCGCAGTTCAGTGGAACGACACGGAATTCCCTGATTTCTTGGTGACACGCGATCCAGCAAACGCGCCCGACGGATTTGAGCTAAAGGTGCTGCGTCAGGATATGCGCACCTTTTTCTCTGGTCCCATTCGCGATATCGCATGGAAAGGGGCCTCACTAATTAAGAGCGGAAAGCTATCCTGCTTTTCAATAATCGTATGTGTCCCTCAGCAGTATTTTCTTGAACTGATGGCAAATCAAGAACTCTCTGACGCGCTTGCCAATCGAATAGCGGCTCTTCTTATGGCGATTCCCATTACTTCGGTCATTGTAGGGGCGGAAGCAATGGGGCAATTCCTGACAGCACTTGAGCAGCACCGCAATTCCTAATCCCGAGCTGCGGCAGGTTCAGAAATATCGATCAAGAGTTGATGCTTGTATTTGTTGGTTTCGCACTACTACCGCACCTGCTCCCCATTCGGGTCCTTCACCACGCTGCATACCGAGAACGCTTCCGGCTTCACGCTGCCGTTCGCGTTACGGAACGGGGCGAAGCATTCCTGGCTGGCGTGGTAGGAGGCGAGGCGGTCGCCGCGGGTGGGGGCGGG
>Ga0307511_10000020_pt1 | contig 117812 bp, 96 predicted proteins | sample 13_EM_MG_FD_200266 | JGI IMG/M metagenome (GOLD analysis project Ga0307511, IMG submission 200266) | Populus trichocarpa ectomycorrhiza microbial communities from riparian zone in the Pacific Northwest, United States - 13_EM | ecosystem: Host-associated > Plants > Roots > Unclassified | place...
CGGAGCCACGCTCATGTCGTGTGCATCCTCTTTTCGTTCTTCCTGCTTTCAAAACAACGACTTACAAGCCATCATGCTCTCGAAGATTGGACACCACTGAATAATTATATATAAAAAGAGATAAGCATGATATATATAGAAAACTTATGTGATTTGAAGTCGATTGTCGAGTGCATCACTAACCAAATCGTTGTTGCCAAAGACGAGATTTCCCTCGACCTCTGTTACATCCCTTCCTCTAAGGAAATAACAAAAAGGGCATGGAGCCTAGGGGATTCGAACCCCTGACCTCCTCAATGCCATTGAGGCGCTCTACCAACTGAGCTAAGACCCCTGAGCCAGTTCGCGCAAAAGACGCGAACGCGGACGGTAAGAATAAGCATCTTCAAGCTTTGGACACAACGCAAATCACGGTGGAAAGGGGCGGTATAAGACAAAAAGATGATCGCCCGGCGGCATCTGCGCTGAATAATCTTGGCGATGGATCGCTTTCGTAGCAGTCGTTTTTATTTTCGAGGTTTGGGGTTGGGATTGATTCTGGCCATCCTTTCAGTGTCCGTGGATTGCAAAAAGACCGAGCCTGTGCCCAAGACGACAACGATCGAGTTTCCTGTCGTGCAGCCCATGGCGGCAAACGCGGTGCCAGTGGTTGCCTGGACTAATGCCGCGTCGGTGGTGCTTCCGATGGCTACTAACAGTCCTGCCCTTGAGTCGCCCGCGCCTGTGGTTGCTCCTGTAACGGGATCAAATCAGCCGCCTCAGCTTCCGCTCATTCCAAACCCAACTCCGCAACCGACGTTGCCGCCGACACCCTTTGCCACGGGTGGTTCGTTGCGTGTTCTTGCGTTGCCCGGTCATTTTCCCGATTGGCTGAAAACAAGTCTCGAAGAAAAACTCAAAACGAAAATCGAAGTCCAGACCTATGCCACGCCGGAAGAGGCGGTGGCGGATTTAACCATGCCGAATGCCCACTTCGATCTTGCCTTGATTGCCGACCGGATTGTGCCGGACCTGATTCAAGGCAAGGTGTTGCGCCTTCTCCCGGTCACGTGCGGTGTGAAACCCGACCATCTCTATCTTGGGCACGACCATATCGATCGGGATAATCACTTTGCGTGGCCTTATGCGTGGAACCTTGTGGAGCTGGCCTACAATTCCGCCGAGGTGAAAACGGCGCCGCAACATTGGATCGATTTGGCTTCGCCGGAAAAAGCGCGGGAGGCTTTTTTTGCGGATGGGCTCAGCGTCAAGGCACTCGATGAAAAAGGACGGCATTGGGCCGAGGTGAAGCACCTTGCCGGTGCGGGCGGTTCCGATGCCTTGCAGTCCAGACCGCTGCCGGAAGCCGCCGAAGCGGAGGCTGTTTTTCGGATCGATGGTTACGGCCCGTTGCATCACGTCCTGGCTGGTCAGATGAATTGGAAATATGTCTTGCCCGAGGAAGGCTCGATTATTTTTCTCTATCATCTCGTCTTGCCCGCGAGTGGAATGAATCCCGCCGTGGCGGATACGGCGGTGGCTTTGTTCATGGACCCCGCGAATACCGCGCGGCTGGCGTCGGAGAATGGGCTGGCCGTGACGCAAAAAGAAGCGTTGCCGCTGGTGCCTGCGGAATTGGCGCACGATCCACTGCTTTACCCGCCGTTGCCGGTCATGAACCGGTGTTCGTTCGCGAAGCCCTAGAGTCGCCTCATGGAAGAACCTCAAGGTTACATCGATTTTTGCAGTGTTCGCTCGTTTTGGCGCGAAGGTCTGCTCGTCCTGATGTATCACTCCATCGAGACGCCTCCCTTGCGTCATTCCTGGCGCGCACTTCATGTTGAACCGTCGAAATTGCGTTCGCAGTTAAAGGGATTGCGGGCCAGTGGCGCTCGTTTTGTTTCGCTCACCGATTGGAATCGCAACCGTTCCGATGAGCGTCAGGTTGCGGTGACCTTTGATGATGGTTTTCAGAATGTCCTGCTCCAAGCCTTGCCGGTTTTGCAGGAATTGGCTGTTCCCGCAATTAGCTTTATTGTCGCGGGACTCATCGGACAGACGAATTCCTGGGACCACTCTGCAGGTGCGCGAATGATGCCGCTCATGGAACGGGCCGAAATAGATGCCTGGCTTCAGGCGGGTCAGGAAATTGGGTCGCATGCCCTGACGCATCGGGATTTGACCTCCCTTCCCCGGGATGAAGCCCGGTACGAAATTTTCGAGAGCAAAAAAATTCTCGAGAATATCTTTGCCCGCCCGATCCGCCATTTCTGCTATCCTTACGGCAAGTCGAATCAGGCCTTGCGGGATTGGGTCAAGGAAGCCGGTTACGAAACTGCGTGCTCGACTCAGGCAGGATATAACGTGAACAAGCAGGACGCCTATGCCCTACGCCGTCTACTTGCGCGTCATCGGCGTCCCTACGCCGTGGCTTGGGGCAGATCCGTGCAAAATTTCCTGCTTCTGAAAAACCAGGTGGGCCGGTAGCCTTTTGTTGTTCGGACAGCGCTCCAGTGGAGCGCACCGCCGCCATGCCTAATTTCGAAGATACTCCCGAGCACCCGATGAAAGGCAGCGATCCGGTTGACCCGGACGTTTCTTCTTCCACGCCTGAAGCTGAGGAAGAGGAAGTTCATACCGTTGAGCTCGTCGGTTTTGGCCCCACTTTCACGATCGAGAATGCGATCCCGCCCAATCCTGAAGATGTGGCCTTGCTCGTCCGCAGCAAACGGCGTCGCTGGATATGGGTTCTCGCAATTCTTGCGCTGGTCATCCTGGGTATGTCTGTGGGGCCCGGAATTTATCGGACAACCAAGGGGCGTCTCGCTGCTGCCATGGCCCGGGAAGCGGAAAGCGAAGTCGATAAAAAGCATTTCGATGAAGCCATCGCCTCGGAGCGTTCCGCGTTTAAGATGTCGCCCAATGATCCGGAAGTCTTGCGGGCCATGGCCCGGATTCTTTCCGCCCTCAATATTCCGGGGGCGATGATTTATTGGAACTGGGTTTTTGAATCCAAGGGAGTGACGGACGAAGATCGCAGGCAGGCGGCAGACTATGCCATTCATCAGGGTTTGGATGGCGATGCCGTCAGGATCATTCAGGAGTTGCTCCATGAAAACGGCAATGACTCGAAAAATCTTGTCCTGGCCGCTCAACTCTTTTCTGTCACGGGGGATTCCGCCAAGGCCATGGCCTATGCCACGCGGGCTGCCCTCAACGATCCGAACTACCGGCCCGCGGCCATTCTTCTCGCCTTCGAGGAACTTAAAAATCCCCATCTTTACCAAACCGGCATCGATTCCCTTTTCAAAATCGCGGATGAGGATAACGAATACGGGCTTCTGGCTCTTCAGCGCATTGCCACGGTGACGACTCTCCAGCCGCAGGAAATCGATCGTGCGATCGCCCGGCTTCGTTCCCATCCCATGGCTGGCGAATTGGAGAAGCTTTCGGCTTTTGCTTTGGAAATTAAAAAAAATCCCTCCCAACGCGGTGTCTTGTTGAAAAACGCAGTAGCGGCCTACCAAAATGCTCCCCTTGAGGTTCTCCAGCAATTTGTCACATGGCTCAATACCATGGATGAACCTGCCCTTGTCCTGGAGCTGGTTCCTCTTGAAAAAGCGCTTACCGATAAAAACCTTTTCCAGGCCGACTTGGATGCCCTGATCGCTCTAAAGAAGTGGGCCGATCTCAAAAAGATGCTTTTCCAGCAGAAAGTTCCCTTGGAACCCGCCTACGTGCAGCTCTATCTCTCCCGCTGGGCTTCCGGTACGGGCGACGACCAGGCGGAAGACCTCTATTGGCGCAAGGCCCAGATGGCGGCTATCCATAATCCCCGACAAGGTCTTTACCTGGCGCTTTATGCGGAAAAAATGGGGCGTAACGATCGCGCGGACGCCATCTACCGGCTTTTGACGCAGGAGCCTCTCGTGTCCCGGGTGACTTTTCTTGGGCTCTTGCGGGTGAATGCTTCCAAAGATACCCAGGTCATCCGGGAGATTCTCGACCAAATGGTGACGCGGTGGCCTTTGGATACGACGGCCGTGGATCGTGACACCTACTACAATTTGCTGCTTAATAACCGGATCCAGGAAATGTTTCAACGCGAGTTGACCCTGGTGAAGGATGATCCTTATGCCTTGTTTCATCGCACCAATCTTGCCCTGGCTTACCTGCGCCTGAAGAACCCCGCAGAAGCCTTGAAGGTCTACAACAACACCGGTGTCCAGTGGGATCATGCTCCGGGTTCGGCCCTGGTGGTCTACGCCGCTACTCTTGCCGCCAATGGACAAAATACCCAGGCACACCGTATCGTTCATCTCATCGATCGAGATACTCTTCGTCCCGAGGAACGGGCGTTAATTAAATCCATCCACTAAAGGCACTGCACACGTGAATTCTTTGCTGCCCCGTCAATGGGCGATCATCGCGTTGACTATCCTCGCGCTGGCATTGGGGGGGACGACAGAATTTTGGGCGCAAGCCGTTTTCGCCGCATTGGCGGGTGTCATCATCCTGTTTGCGCCGCCTCATCATTTGTTGGGTCGTCTTCCCAACATTCTTGTTCTTCTTTTCTTCGCGCTGGCCCTGACGGCTTTTCTTCCCGCGGATTGGGTAACGATCCCCGCTTGGCGACAATACCTGGTTCAAGGCCTGCAAATTCCGCTTCCTTTTACCCGTACTCCTCAACCCTGGTTGACGTTGCAGTCATGCAGTTTGCTTTTTGTCATCTTGGTCTGGGCCTACTATGTCTTGACGCAGAAATGGGATGGTGAACAGCGCCTTGCGGCCTTGCAGCTCATTGTGCTGGGCGTGGCCATCCTCGCGGCCCTGGCGGTGGTGACCTTTAATGTGGGCTGGCGAATGCCCGGTTGGAACCAGCAGCTCAATCGCGGCTGGTTCCCCAATCGCAACCAGACATCCGATGTCCTGGCTCTGTGCGGCATCGTGAATTACGGTTTGATTTTTGACCGGTTGCGTAAGGGCCGTCTCCGGGGCTTATTTTGGCTGATCACGCTCGCTCCGATTTGCGCGGCGCTGGTGGTTTGTTATTCGCGCGCGGGCATCCTCATGTTTTTTGCAGGCATTGGTCTTTGGCATCTCTGGCCTTCTCAACATCGGAAAGCGAGCCGTCATCGGGTCAAGTGGACCGCCCTGGGCATGGCACTGGGATTTATCCTGCTGACGCTCTTTTTCCTTTTTGGGGGGGATACCCTGGAGCGTTTTCAAAATCGCTCCAATGCCCAGACCCCGTCACTCATGGAAAGCGACTACCGCATCTTCATCCAGAAGGATGCCTTGTACCTATCATTTCAACAGCCCTGGCTTGGCATGGGCTTGGGAAATTTTGAGGCCCTTTTCGCACCAGCCCGGCATTTTTCAGCGGACCAGAATCGGGCCATACATCCGGAGAGCGACTGGCTCTGGGTAACCTGCGAAATGGGCTGGTTTGCTCCTCTAATTCTTCTTATCGCCATTGGATGGTGGTTCCTCCGCTGCCTACCGTTTGAACCCAAGCAGGGGGAGTCGCTTCGCCGGGCGGCGACCGTGGCTGTCGTGATGTTCCTGATGCACGGATTGGTCGATGTCTCCGGTCATCGCGTGGGATCAGTCGGAATGGCGATTCTCCTGGTCAGTCTGTCCATGACGCCTCCAGACATAACGCCTTTCCAGCGCTGGGGCGGGCTTTTCTTTCGCGGTCTGGCGGGAGTGGTGATGGCGATTTCGGGCTGGTGGTTTGCTTCTCTCCATGGCCTATCGGTTCCACCCACCACGGCCAAGCTGGTCCATTTGGAAGGGCTAAGCAAGAGTGCCGCGGTGTCAGGGCAAATCGGATCGCTCGAAAAACTGGCCAATGAATCTCTCCAAATCGCTCCGTTGAGCTGGCCTTGCTATTTTCAGCGCGCCCGGGCGGAAGCTTTCCAACGGGACAAGTTATCCCGCGCGATTGCCGATTTTCAGGTTGCCCGGACGCTTGAACCCCATTGGGCACGGCTTTGTTTCGATGAAGGCGTTGTCTGGCTCTCGGTCAATCAGCCCGATCTCTGCCTGGACGCCTGGAAGGAAGCCATGCGTCGCAATCCTGAGGACAGCCGGCATCTTTATCGCGAGATGATGGATCTCACGCTCTCTCCCTCTCTTTTGAATCCGCTGGTCTGCGAATATTTGAGGGAATTTGCACTGGAACACAAGGACTGCCTCTCGCTTTCCCTGGGCTACTCTTCTCCGGAGGATACGAAGAAAACCATCGCCGAGTTGCTGGCTTCCGACCCCGATTTGCAATCGCTCAACCCGGAATACCGGGCCGACTTATTTCGAATGTGGTGGTCCAAGGGCTATCAGGCCGATCTGATCCAGGAACTCCTTGGTCATGAAGATTGGCAAACCACGGGCTGGCCTTATCTCGCCCAATCTTATGCCCAGCAAAAGGATTTTAAACGGGCCTGGGATACGGTGGACCACTTTTCCAAAGCGCCTAACATGCCCCTTACCCCCACGGACCGACCCCTGGCCGATTTGGAACGCGATTTTTATGGTCACCCCGACAACGTGGCTACCGGGGTCATGCTTCTCCTGGCTCAAATCAAGCAGGGGCAGGCGGACGACGCTTTCATTACGCTGCATGCCCTGGAGAAACTCCCCAAACCTCCCAAATACATTTTCTATCTTGAAGCTCGTTTGTGGGCTGAAAAGTTGGAATGGGAAAAGGCCTGGAATGCCTGGTGGAATTTTTATTCCGCGTAGACCTTCGCCTGAACGTGAAAATTCTCCACGTCATTCATTCCGTTAATCCCCAGGGAGGCGGCACGGCTGAGGGTGTCAGACAACTTTCCGCGGCCTTGTTGCAAGAAGGCGCCTCGGTCGATGTGCTGACTCTGGATGCTCCCGATGCGCCCTGGATTCGTGATTTTCCGCTGCCTCTTTTTGCTCTCGGCCCGGGCCGTTTTGGTTACGGCTATTCGCCCCGAGTCGTGCCGTGGCTCGTCCAGCATGGCGGCGCTTACGACATGATTCTCGTCAACGGCCTTTGGCAATTCGGTGGTCTTGCCGTCTGGCTCGCTTCACGCAAGACCTCTCTCCGTTACGCTGTTTTTCCCCACGGCATGCTCGATCCGTGGTTTAAGCGCCGTTATCCACTCAAACATCTCAAGAAATGGCTCTACTGGCCCTGGGCCGAATATCGTGTGTTGCGGGATGCCGCCGATGTCTTCTTCACCTCCGACGAAGAACGGCTTGAGGCCCGGAAATCTTTCCCGCTTTATCGTTGTCACGAACAGGTTTTGGGTTACGGGATTGCCCTGCCGCCCGGTGAGGCTTCCCAACAACAGGCTCTTTTTTCCGAACATTATCCAAATCTTGCCGGGAAACGGCTCATTCTCTTTCTTGGCCGCATTCACGAAAAAAAGGGCATCGATCTGCTGTTGCAGGCGTTTCATGAACTACTTCCCGCCGCGAAAAGCGATTTTCATTTGATCATCGCCGGCCCCCACGACAATCCCTATGGCGTGCGGATGCAAGAGCTCACCCGGCAATTGGGCCTCGATTCTCATGTCACTTGGCCGGACATGTTGTCCGGCGATATAAAATGGGGCGCGCTCCGTTCCGCCGATGTCTTCATTCTTCCATCCCATCAGGAGAATTTTGGTATTTCGGTTGTGGAGGCCCTGGCTTGCCGTCTGCCGGTGCTGATCTCCAACAAGGTCAACATCTGGCGTGAAATTACTTCTGATCAGGCGGGCTTGGTTGAAAACGATGACTTGGCCGGGACCCGCCACCTCCTCCAACGTTGGATGGAACTGCCTTTAGCTGAAACGGAGCTCTTTAGAAGTCATGCGCAGGACTGCTTTGAGAAACGATTTCACATGGCAACGGTGGCCAAAAAGCTGCTCTCAATCGTAGAAGATTTAAAAAGAACCGGATAATCTGTAGAAATTTATCTCCTGACAGAGGAAATCGCGGGTCGCGATTGCACATCGTTGAAAAACTATGTAAACTTTTCAGGACTGTACAGTTCATCTCTCGCTAAAGACAATGAGTCAACAAGGCCCTGACCCTAAAAACAGATGATTCTCCAGCGTACCCGAGGTCTTCAGTCGATCCTGCTCTTGCTTCAGAGCATTCTTATCGCCGTTTCCTTTGCGTTGTCCCTGCTCGTTACGTTGATGTTCACATCCCTGAGCTGGATCCAGATCGATCACTATCCTATTTACGCCCTCATCATGATCGCCGGGCTGTTCATTGAATTTAATCGCCGAGAACTCCTGGGCAAACAATTCAATCCCCTCGTTTTTAGCTTTCTCAAACAGCACCAGGTCAGCCTGAATCAAACGCTCTTCGCCACCGCCGCCCTCTTTATCTATCTGGTGGCCACCAAGGACAACTACATCTCCCGTATTTCTTTGGCGCTCTACCTGCCCGCGCTTTATTTGACCCTTCTTTGGTCGAATCGCTATCTATGGTCGGCGCTGGCCCATACTCTTTTTCGGGGTGCCCGCAAGGGGCGGGTTTTGCTGATCGGGACGCCACCCAAAGCACTGCACTTGAGAAGCTGGCTTAAGAGCAAGGAAATCTACGGGATCGAAACTCTGGGTATTGTCTGTGACGAAACCCGCATACCTGAGGGATTTCCTCGGTTGGGCGGGATGGACGAGGTGGAACAGGTGATTCAGAAATACGGCATTATCCAAGTCATCCTCCTGCAATTACCTGAAGTCCTTGAAGAATATAAGACGTTGATGGCGACGATGGAGCGGCTCGGCGTTCGCCTGCTGATCTTCAATAACCTGGAGGATAAGCTGCATCATCCCGTGATTTACATCGAGGACGATGGCTACCATTTTATTTCCCTGCGCAAAGAGCCTCTGGAGAATCCGCTCAACCGGATCGCGAAGCGGCTTCTCGATCTTTCCATTGCCCTGCCGGTCGTCCTGTTCATTCTGCCTCCCGTTACTGTTGGGGTCTGGCTGATCCAGCGTTTCTCGTCACCCGGCCCTGTTTTCCTCAAACAAGTCCGGGCTGGGATTCAGAATTACCAGTTCTCGATCTGGAAATTTCGTACCATGCACGTCAACAATCCAGATGCGGCACGTCAGGCAACCCTGCGCGATAAGAGAATCTATTACGGCGGACATTTCCTGCGCCGGTTCAGCATCGATGAATTGCCTCAATTTTTAAATGTGATCAAGGGAGAGATGAGCGTTACAGGGCCGCGTCCACACATGATCGAGCACAATGCGCAATTTGCCCGGGAGATCGCCCGTTATGCCATTCGCACCGTGGTTAAGCCGGGTATTACCGGATTGGCCCAGGTGAGAGGCTTCCGGGGAGAAGCGCGCACGGCTACCGACATCGCCCGCCGACTCGAATCGGACATCGATTACCTCGAAAATTGGAGGCTTACCCTTGACCTTGCCATTGTCATTCGGACTATCTGGCAAATGGTTTTTCCGCCGAAGACGGCTTATTAATGGAGGGGTGGGGCACTGTCCCGGTATTTCCACAGCAAGGGAATCAGCCGGAGCGCTTTGCCGTAACGCGGGACATATTTCCCGGGAGCCGACAGGCACCGCAGAAACCAACCCAGCATCCAGCGATCGGCCCAGGTGGGAATATTCACTTGGTCTCCGCTTAAAAACCCGATCGCCGCACCCGTGCAATGAATGGCCGGGCGATGGGAGGTATTCTCCTGAAGATAGTAACCCAGTCGCTCCTGCACCCCGCCACCAATGGCGACGATGATGTGCTTCGGCTTGCGTTTGGAAATAATTTCGATCAAAGCTGAATCGACAATATTGCCGGGACCGTAAAGAGGCGCGACGTAACAATCTTCCCGCGTGAAGGGATGCCCCTGCTCCTGCAACCAGCGAAGATTCCGGTTCAATGCCTCCTCGCCGGGCATAATCCAAAAAACGGTTCCCGGTTCCCGGAGTTCCGGTTTCTCCAGCAACAACTTCATATACTCCAATCCGGAAACGCGCCGGATGTGGTCCCACTTCAATAAATTCCAAAGCAGCACCATCAGACCGCTATCCGTAATGGCCAGCGAACTGTGCAGCAGGGCCTCACGCGTGGAGACATCTTCCCTCATCATGATCAACAAGGGTGCAGCTGGAACCACCACCAGGCCGCCACGCATTCCCATCTGAACGGTTTCCTGTGCGTTGCCCGTGAAAAAACGGATGCCGAGAATGGTGCGGAAATTTTCCTCGTTACTCATGGGATTTTCGATGAGCGGGCGTTCTCTTCCCGTAAGGCGCGGGCTTTCAGCTCATGCGTCTTGGCCACGCTGAGAAATTCATAGAAGCCGTGCAGCCGCGCAAAATAATAGCCTTCGCGCCCATCGAGAAAGCCGCGCTGAAAAATGTAGACATAGAGAAAGCGCTGCAGACCGCGAAAGGGCAGGTATTGGGAAAGCTGTTTGAGTTTCCGGCGCAGGCCGACCGCAGGCATTTGCAAGTGGCCGCTTCGGCTTTGCAGATAGCGATCCACCGCCACTCGAGCTTCCCAATTGGAATAGCGGTTATGCTTTTCCACGAAAACTTCGACCGAGGGAAAGGCGTAATGGTCCATCTCGCAACGCAGATGTCCCGTTTCGCCCTGGACGGTGACGTGCTCGTGCACTTCGTTGTCGCCGCTTTGGGTGTCGATGTCAGTCAGCTTTTCGTAGCGTCCGAATCTGTGTTTGAAGAGACGCAGGTTCCAGTTTGGGTAGTAGGCGTGTCGCAGCCAGCGGTCCATGAACATAAAGCGCCGGTTGATCCAGTAACCGGGCCTGGCCTGCGGATCGATAACGATGGCGTGAAATTCCTGTTCAGCTTCCGGCGGCAACACTTCGTCGGCATCCAGAATGAAAACCCATTCGTGTTTGAAGGGTAGATTTTCCAGCGCCCAATTTTTCTTTTTCGGCCACGTGCCGTTGAATTGAAATTGCACCACCTTGGCTCCGAATCCTTCGGCGATCTTTTGGGATCCATCGGTGCTCTGGGAATCGACGACAAAAATTTCATCGGCCCAGGCTACTGAACCCAGGCAACGGGAAAGATTCGGCGCTTCGTTCTTGATCGGAACCAGGATCGAGACGGGAACTCGAGTCGGCATTCGTCATTACTAACGAAGCCAGCCAAAATCGCCCAGCCTTAAGTCGAGGAAGGCATCTTAAATATTACAGAAAGTCTTTCTCTTTGAAAAATGGACGCTTGCCCGGTATTGACGAGCTGCTTTCAGGGAGGGAGTCTTGTGAAAAGCTAATCACTTACTATGAAAAACCTCCTCTCCACCTCGTTGGCCCTGCTTCTTGCTTCCACCCTCCTCTGTCAGGCGAGCATGTCCGAACGTATTCACGATGCGACGGAAATTCTTGAAAAGAAACAAGGCTCAGCCCACCCCATCCCTACTGAGCTGTTTACCAATGCCAAGGGCGTTGCCATCTGCACCATCTCAAAGGGCGGAATTGGAATCGGCGGCCAGGGCGGCGACGGTATTATTTTTGTCCGTCATAATGATGGAACTTGGCGTGCTCCTTCCGCCTTCAACATCAGCGGCGCCAGCCTCGGAGCGCAACTTGGCTTCTCCACCATCCGCTACATCATCATCCTCAATACGGAACAGGCCGTCGGTCAGTTCGTGGGTACCGGCAAGATGAAGTGGGATGCCACTGCTACCGGGACAGCTGGCGATGATACCGGTGTGGAAGGTGCTTCCACGCGCGATCTCCAAAAGCACTCGGTCATTGTCTACCGGGATTCGGGCGGAATTTTTGGCGGCGCCACTTTTGGCGGTAGTTCAATCGAGGTGAGCAACGAAACCAACCAGGACTATTACGGCGAACATGTTTATATCCGCGACATCCTGGAAGGTAAGATCAAGCCGCCCACCGCCGCGCTTCGCATCTATAATATCCTGCAGGGAAAACGCTAGTTATCGGACTGCGGCCCAGACGCGGTGAACATCGTCGTGGTCGTCGAGGAGTTGCAAAAACTCCCCGACTTCCGCGAGTTGCTCCTTCGTCAAGGTCGGAAAGTTCTTGGCGATGTAGCCCATTTCGCTCGTGATTACTTTCCACCCGTTCTGGGAAAGCCACTGCGATACGGCGTGAAGGGCAGCGCGATCGGTAATGAATCGCGCTCCGCACGCGCCCTCCGGCACGTCATTATTTTGGCCATGGGTCAGGGGTTCGACTTCATTCGCTCCGGCTTCGATTGCTGCGGCTTCGATATCTGCCGCCGTGTCCGGGTGATGCGCCTCGACCAGACCAACATGATCGAAGAGAAACTTGTTGCTGCCCGCGGCGCCCAACTGGCCCTTCTTGAAAAGAACCCGGATTTCCGGCGCGGTGCGGTTGTTGTTATCGGTTAGAACCTCGACGATGACTGGAACCTTGTGCGGGGCGTATCCCTCGAACGCAATATGGTCGAGAACCATTTTTTCGTCACCAACGCCCGCGCCTTTCTTGATTGCGCGTTCGATATTGTCGCGGGGAACGCTTTCTTTGCGCGCCTTTTCCACGGCGGCAAAAAGCCGGGCATTACCTGAGGGATCGGCGCCACCATGTTTGGCTGCGACCATGATTTCCTTCAGGAGCTTGCCGTTGGCCTGTGATTTTCTGAGCGAAGTAACCTCGCGTTTGGCTAGTAACCATTGACGACCCATACCTGATCCTAAACGAAAGCCATCACGTCGCCCAGCGCGAAAACAAAATCAGAAATAAAGTGTCGCGTGACCCAAGCCGATATTTTGGACAAACTTTCTGAATCATGAGGTCATGGTGAAAAAGCGCGTTTTGTTATGCTGGAACATTTAATTCATTTCATCGGTCGGATGGGGCATTGGGGGTATTTCGTCATTTTTATCGGAGTGGCCATGGAATGCGCCGCATTTTTCTTTCTCCCAGGCGAGAGCCTAGTGGTCATTGGCGGTTTTTACGCGGCGCGGGGTCAACTCGATTTGGGCGAGCTCATCGTCATTGTTTCGGTGGCGGCAATTCTTGGGTATTGCGCTGGTTTTGAATTGGGTCGAAGACTTGATCGTGCTCGTATTCTTCGCCTGGGCCGGTGGACTGGGTTGCGGGAGTGGCATTTTCATAAGGCCGACTCTTTTTTTGCCCGGTATGGCGGCAGGACAGTGCTTATCGGTCGCTTCACCTGGATTTTACGTGCCTTTGGGGCCGTGGTGGCGGGATCGTCGAAAATGTCTTATCGCCGGTTTCTTTTTTACAATGCATTGGGAGGCATTAGTTGGTCGGTTGCTTTTACGCTTCTTGGTTATTTCGTCGGTGAGAGTTGGCCCATCATTGTGCGATGGATGGGCCGCGCCGATGTCTTGGCCGGAGCTGTCCTGCTCGTCATTAGCGGGGCGATGTGGTTGCGTCGTAAGAAATAGAATTCACTCGAAGCTCCTCGACAGATACTAAAGTCGAATTCAGGAATGAAGTGAATTGACTTGAGATAGTTGATTTCAAAAACGTGACGATTTAAGTGAGCGGCGCATACTGATGACATGCTTAGGAAGTTGGTCATCTGTTTGGGATGCTTGGCAGTTATGGCCTCCCTTCTCTGGTTCGCCTTTATTTTTGTGCCGGCACAATCCGCAGGAAAGCTGGTTTCCATTCGGTTGAGCCGGGAGGTTTTGACTGTTTTGGAGTTTTCTTCAAAAAAAACGCAGACCTCAGCCGTGGTCCTCTTTCTTTCGGGTGATGGTGGTTGGAGCGATTTGGAAGAAGCCATGGCGCGTGTGTTTCAGCATCATGGGTATGAAGTTATCGGGATTGATTCCGTGGAATATGCCAAAACGGATTACAACCTGGATATTTTGCAATCGGACTTCAGCAAGATTGCGCAAAGCGTGTTGACCCCTTTTGGAAAGAACCCGCCGCCTCTGATTGTCGGTGGTTATTCGATGGGGGCAGCTCAGGCCATTGCCGTGGCCGGGGGGCCGCATCCGCCATCGGGATTGGTTGGGTTGTTGCTGGTGGATCCCTGCAGCCGTGGACGTTATGGTTTGCGTGCTTCCGATCAGGTGAATGTGCTCCCCACGGGGCCCGGTACTTTTAGTATGGAAGATTTCGCCAAAACAATGGGGAAGCTACGCGTTGTCCAGTGGCATGCCGCGGCGGATGAAATTGATTCCCGGGCATGGCTCGATTTGCTGACTGCAAATCACGAGACATTTGTTTTTCCTAATGCCGGACATGACTACGCAAATAATCGGGAGGATTTTCTTCACCGGTTGGTTCAAAGTGCGGATTGGATTTTGCCGTCTTCTTCAAATTCGTCCCAAGCAGAGATGGACAAGAATTAGCCCATGAAGAATACGGGGCCTTACACCTATACACCGAGATCGAGGGATGAGCCCTACGATCCTGGCCGAATCGTATTTCCAGTCAGGCCAAAACCCATCCCGGGTTGGTCGACGAAAAATGTCAGGATACTGGCCTGGGCCGTCCGCCTTGCTGCGATAGTGAACATGGTTATTTCGCTGCTACGGCATGAACCAAAGTTGATTTACTGGCTCGGAAAATGGGTGCCTTTTGAAATCAGCGAAGGCCATCGACTGCGGATGCTTCTCATGTCGGCGCTGCTGCTCATTCTCGCTTCCGGGCTGGAGCGGGGCAAGCGATCGGCGTGGCTGTTGACCATCGCCGTATTGACGATCGCCCCCATCTTGCATCTTGGCCGAGCCGTTGTCTGGCCGCAAGCGCTGATGAGTTTGTCCCTGATCCTTTTTCTGGTTATTAATCGTCGGCATTTTGTCGCTCGTTCGGATCAAAATTCCATCCGAACGGCTCTCGTCGTTTGTCCAATCCTGGCTGCTGCGCTCATAGTATTCGGTACCGTGCGCCTACACGCGTTGCACAAATACACGGAGGGAAAGCATACCTGGATGGAGTGTTTCCAAACCGCTACCGAACTGGTCATCGTTCACCAAACACACATCGAATTACCCAAGACTCCGCACGCGGTTCAGCTTTTTGTTGTTTTGCGCATGGGAGGAACATCCATCGCTTTGCTTGGGCTAATATTGATGCTGCGGCCGGTTTTATTACGACAAAAAGCCTCCGAAGAACAGAGGGCGCGGGTTCGCAGGTTGATTCATTGGTATGGACGTGATCCGGTGGATTCTTATGCCTTGCTTGAGGATAAAAGTTATTTTTTTACGGAAGGTCGCAACTCTGTAGTTCCTTATGTGTTGTCAGGAAAATTGGCTGTAGCTCTCGCGGATCCAATTGGAGCAGCGCACGATCGTCCACAGGCCATTGCAGAGTTTTCTCACTTTTGTCGATGCCAGGATTGGGAGCCGGTCTTTTATGCGATCTCCCCCGAGTTGATCTCTTACTATAAACAGGCGGATTTTTCCGTTTTTAAAATTGGGGAGGAGGCTCGCTTGAGGGCCGATACATTCGATCTTAAGGGAGCTGATTTTCAAAACCTGCGCACAGCCTGTAATCGGGCGCATAAATCGGGTCTTCGATTTCACTGGTACCATGCGGCCCAGGGCATTGATACCGCGCTTGAACAACAACTGGCGGAGATTTCGCAAACGTGGTTGCGGGAGAAAGGAGCGCGCGAGATGACCTTTGATATGGGTTCCTTTTGCCTCAAGGATATTCGTCAAAATGGCGCGGCCATCGCGATTGATCCCGCAGGACGGGCCCTGGCTTTTGCCACATGGCGACCTTTTGCCCGCGTGAATGGGCAGGCCCTTGACTTGATGCGCTCGCTTCCTGAGGCGCGTAACGTCATGGATTTTGTTCTCGTCAAGTCGATCGATTATTTTCGCAAACAGGGGATCGCAGACATTAGCTTGGGTAATTCCCCGCTCGCGAATGCAGAAAAGGAAACAACCACGCTGCTGACGGAAGAGAAAGTCGTGCAATTTCTCTTCGAGAATCTCAACCGTATTTACGGTTACAAATCTCTTTTTGAATTCAAACGAAAATACCGTCCGACTTGGAGTGGACGCTATGTTGCCTACCGGCGCGTTGCGAACTTGCCTCGGGTAGGATTGGCCCTGGTCCGCATTCATGCCCCGGAAGGAATTTGGAAATTTCTCGTCGGTTAACAGCGTTGCTTGCGCTCCATATATATGTTCACAGCAAGGATCATCTTTGTTGCCATGGCAGCCTTCTGCCTTGGGCAGATTCCAATGCAGGCCCAACAATCGGATGCACCGGCGCGTGAAGAGGTTCAGCTTAAGCTCAAGCGCGGTGATTTCATGGTCTTTCATTTTCCGGCTCGATTGAGCGGTTCAGACAAGATTCCCAAGGCGGTGATTCTTTTTGGCTCCGGTGGAGGTGGTTGGTCGGATTGGGAAGATAGAGTCTTCCACAAACTTCAGATGGATGGTTGCGAACTGATTGGCATCGATTTCGCTATTTATGCAGGTGCCGATTATAATCTCGATACCCTGCAAAGCGATTATCAGACAATGGCTCAATATTGTCTCAAGCCTTGCGGAGAGCATTCCCCGCCGCTTATTATTGGCGGCTGGTCTACGGGAGCTGAGCAAGCGGTTGCTGTTGCTGGGGGCCCACACCCTCCTTTCGGGATAAGGGGTCTACTCCTGGTTTCCCCCGGGAGCACTGTTGGTTATGGCCGGGATGCTCCTTATTTCATCAGAATTGAGGTTGATCCCACGAGAATCTTCAATCTGGCAAGTTTTGCTCCCAAGTTGACCAATTTACGCGTTGCTCAATGGCATGCCGGACTAGATCCATTGGATTCACGAGAGTTGTTGAACGCATTGAAGGGGCCGCATCGGGAATTTGTTTTTCCTGGAGTTATTCATACTTATGGATGGGCTTGTGACGGATTCCTGATTCAATTGAGCGATAGCATCTCCTGGATTCTGGATAAAAAGCCGGACGCCTCTCCGTCTCGGAATTTATGATGTGGGACTACATCATTTCTCTGTTGTGTGTTTCGGTCCATTTTTATCATCGACGCGCAGTGTCGTTGTGAAGTGGCGCGAGCTTGCCGTGGAGAGTGCTGAACAGGTCTTAGAGGGAAAAGACCCGGTAATCCGTTGACCCTGAGAAAGAGCCTGCTTAGGCTGTGGACGGTTGGCCCAGAATAATTTTCCAGTGACAAACACGACTTCTGCCAGCGGTCCTGAGACCCAGCTTTGCTATATTCCTCCTGTGATGCCGGCGAATGAAGCCGAGCGGCAGGAAGAATTGCTTCGGCTTAATCTCCTTGATACTCCGGCGGAGGAACGTTTCGACCGCATCGTGCGGCTGACGCGTCGTCTCTTCGATGTTCCCATTTCCTATATCTCGCTTTTGGATCGGGACCGGCAATGGTTCAAGTCCCGTATCGGCGTTGAAGTGGAAAGCACGCCACGTCAGATTTCTTTTTGCGGTCACGCCATTTTGCAGGATCAGCCGTTGATTGTTCCGGATGCTCGCAAAGATCATCGCTTTGCCGGTAATCCTCTCGTCATTGGCGAGCCTTTCGTGCGCTTTTATGTCGGTCATCCCTTGCACGGACCGAATGGCTTTAAGGTCGGAACGCTTTGCATGGTCGATCGCCGTCCGCGCAGCTTCACTGAAAAGGAAATCGAACTTCTGAGTGAACTCACCGCCATGGTGGAACGCGAACTGGAACTTTGCGACGTCATCCAAGCCCAGGCCGAAGCGATCAAGATCAAGGACGCGCTCGCAAAAAGTCAGTTGGAACTGGCCAAAACCGTGGAGGAACTTCAGGTCGCCAAGCAGCAGGCCGAGGAGATGCTGCACAACATCCTTCCCAGCGAGCTGGCGACGGAATTGCGGACCAAGGGTTCGGTCAATCCGGTACGACATGAAAAAGTCGTGGTGCTCTTCGCCGATTTTGCCGGTTTCACCAAGGCTGCTGCTGCCATGGGTGCGGGCGACCTGGTTGAAGAATTAAACGAATGTTTTTGTCACTTCGACTGGGTGATGGCCAAGCATGGCGTGGAAAAACTCAAAACCATCGGTGATGGCTATTTGGCCGTGGTGGGTATCCCGGAGTCACATCCCGATGACGCCATGCGCGCGCTTCGGGCTGCATTTGAAATCCGCGATTACATGACGGAACGAAAGACAGAACGGGAGCGCAAGGGGCTGCCTTTCTGGGATGTGCGGGTTGGCCTGCATTTGGGGCCGCTGGTGGCTGGTGTGGTCGGGGTGCGCAAGATCGCTTACGATGTGTGGGGTGACACGGTCAATACGGCTTCGCGGATCGAATCGGCTGGTGAGCCGGGCCGCGTCAATGTTTCCGCCTCCTTTCACGACTGCATCCGTGAACAGGTCATTTCGGTGCCACGTGGATCAATCGATTGCAAGCACAAGGGCAGGCTTGAGATGTTTTTTGTCGATGGATTTAAAAATCCTTAAAATATTTCTTTCAAATCCAAGCTAGGAGAACAGCTTCATGCATAGCTCCTTGTCCTTTAATTAATTCGGAGGTAAAGTTTTAATTACCCTATGGGAAGAACCAGTGATGCCCGACAACGGTTGATGGATGCAGCCTATGATTTGATCTGGGAGCATAGTTATGGCGCGGTGACAATTGACGCCATTTGCGAGCGCGCTGCGGTAAAAAAAGGCAGCTTTTATTATTTCTTTGATTCGAAATCGGATCTGGCTGTCGCGGCCATTGATACCTGGTGGGTCGAGCGCAAGGTTGTCGTTGAAGAGATGTTCCGTGCTGAAGTACCTCCATTGGAGCGAATCCGGAGTTACCTGAATTTCATCTCCAAGCGCCAGCTCGATGCTTTTGAGACCACGGGCCAGATTCTCGGTTGCCCGCTTTTTACTCTTGGATCGGAGATCTGCACCCAGGACGAGCGCATCCGGTCCCGCATCCATTCCTTTCTCACCAGTATGACCCAATATGTTGAGACGGCCATTGCCGAGGCGCAGGCCTCCGGTGAAATCGAAGGCAAAAATGCCGCGCTAAAAACCCAGTTTCTTTTGGCCTACTACGAGGGCATTCTCACCCGGTCCCGGATTGAGAACAACCCCGAACCTCTTCGCCATCTCAGCTCGAATGCTCTCGAATTAATCGGAGCCAATCCTGCGTTGACGGCGGCTTGATTTTTTTGCTGATGCGTCAAGCTTGCAATGCTTCGCGCATGGCGCGGCTGGTTTCTTCGATGTCCTGCGTCGTGTGGGCGGCACTGATAAATCCCGTTTCGAATTGCGATGGGGCGAGATAAATGCCCTTGGCCAGCAAGGCGTGAAAGAACCGCGAAAAATGTTCGAGGTCCGATGTCTTGGCATCGCTTAATTGGTGGACAGGCCGCCCGGTGAAGAAGAGACAAAACATCGAGCCGTAACGATAAAAGGAGTAATCGAGGCCTGCTGATTTAAGAGCGGCACGTATTTCTGTTTCCAGTTGCGCACCCAGTTTTTCCAGCTTCGCAAAAATGTGCTGTTCTTCCAGAAGCCTGAGTTGGGTCAGTCCCGCTGCCATGGCGAGCGGGTTGCCGGAAAGCGTGCCCGCCTGATAGACCGGACCCAATGGCGCGAGATAATCCATGATCTCGGCACGCCCCCCGAAGGCCCCAACAGGCAGGCCCCCGCCGATCACTTTACCAAAGCAGGAAAGATCGGGGCGCACGCCGAGCAATTCCTGGGCGCCGCCACGGGCCAGCCGGAAGCCGGTCATTACCTCATCGAAAATCAACACGGTGCCGTGCGTGGTGCAAAGTTCCCGCATCGTTTCCAAAAAACCGGGCAGGGGAGGGATCAGCCCGGCGTTGGCCGGGATGGGCTCGACAATCACCGCCGCAATTTCCCCCTGGTTCTGCTCGAAGGCGAGTCGCAGGGCATCCGCATCGTTGAACGGTAACGCGAGCGTCAGCTTCGCCAATGCTTCGGGAATACCGGCGCTGTCGGGTTGGCCAAGTGTGAGTGCACCCGAACCGGCTTTCACCAACAGGGAATCAACATGTCCATGGTAGCAACCCTCGAACTTGATGATCTTGTCCCGGCGGGTAAAGCCCCGGGCGAGGCGGATCGCACTCATCGTTGCTTCGGTGCCGCTATTGGTCATGCGGACTTTTTGTACCGAGGGTACCCATGTACAAATTTTGCGGGCCAGTTCGACTTCAAACTCGTTTGGAATTCCGAAGCTGGTGCCGCGATCGGCGGCTGCTTTGACAGCGGCAATGACTTCAGGATGCGTATGCCCCAAAATGGAAGGCCCCCAGGTGCAGACGTAATCGATGTAGGTATTGCCGTCGATGTCCTCCACCCGCGAACCGTAAGCCTTCCGGGCAAAGAAGGGAGTGCCACCCACGGCGCGAAAAGCACGTACGGGCGAATTGACGCCGCCGGGCAAATACTGGAGCGCTTCAGCGAAAAGTTCCTGGGAACGGGCGAAGTTCATGCGCCTTCATTCTAGAACCGTCATCCTGAGCTTGTCGAAGGATCAGACGCGTGTACCCGATCAAAGCGAGCAACCCAACGTGAGTCCTGCTGGTTCAGGTTCAGGAGGTACGGGCGGCGGCGCTCAAGCGATTGCCCAACGAGACCAGAACCAAACGCAAGATCGTGAGATTGCCACTCAACTTTCGGAAGGACGGGGGCGACAGAATGAAAGGGCCATGGCCGATCAGGCACTGTCGGTCGGTGCCTACCGCCAAGCTCGTGACACTTCACCTGGTGCCGTCACTCGAAAAGAACAGACCGAAGAATCGACAGCCCTTGGTATCGACCCGAAATCTTCAGCAACGGATATCGCCAGCGCGGCATCTGGTCCTGTGACCTTCGATAATAAGGGAATGCCTGCTGGCGGTGACACGGGCGGAACCGGATCTGTTTCACCAGCGCAACCGAATGATGTGCGCAATACCATTCTCCAAATTCAGGCTCAAAAGGATGGACAGCAGAATACGGGAGTGGCTGATTCCTACGCCAAGGGCGTTGACCAGGCGACACCGTTTAGCCCCGCGACCAATGCTTCGAGCATGCCAGTGCTTCAGACCAATCCGGCTGCAAGCATGACGTTGCGGCCCCCAATCCCTGCGGGAGGAGCGCCTCCCGCTCCAGCTACGCCACCGACCAACCAGCCTGCTACCGGTCTTCTTGCTTCGAGCAGTGCCCCTTCGCCAAGCCGAATCATGGCACCGCGAGCCCCAGGTGTATTCGATCCGACCAGCGGCTCAAGGATGAATCCTTCGACCTATCCTAAACCCACGACGAAGAAACGCGTCGCCAGTTATTAAAATCCTATGCGTAGACCTCCCTTTTTCGGAACCACGACCGTCACGACTGCGGGCACACGCCCTACAACGTTACGCGCAATCAATGGGGGGCCGAACAATACTCGAATCCCTACAGTCCCGCCAGCGCACGGCTTCGGGTCACTCCCGAGGGAACGATCATGGCCAAGCCGCTCGGTAAAGGTTCGGCGGACCTTCCAGAGAAGGACGTCAGCAATGACGGAGTGACGACCGACAAAGATGGTAATGTCCAGGTCGACCCGAATGCTCCGATTAACGATCCTTCCGTGAAGACGGCGATTGCGCAGCGTGAGCAGACGTTGGTGCAGAAAGCAGCTAAGCAGCATGTGGCCGACACCGTTCAATCATCCGCCGATGACGCACAACAGGCTTTCTCTGATGCCCAGAATGATCATCGTGAAGCACAGTCTGCCCTGTCCGAAGCGAAAGCCAACGCCAAGACCGACACCGATTACGAGGGTTCTCAGAAGAAATTGGCCGATGCCCAGGCCACTGCGGATCAAAAACAAGCCGCCCTCATCGCCGCCGGGCACGCGCTCGCCGCGAAGAAGGATACAGCGAAGAAAGCCGCGGCTGATCCGCTAGGTTATACTGCCTGGCGTGGTCGCCGGCGCCGGTGCTGGTAGTGGATCGGGTTTGGCCGTGAGCATCCTCCCAGGTGGAACCGACAAGCGTGGTATACTTCGCGTTGCGACCGGAGCAAGCCAGGGAGCCCCACAGATTACTATTACTATTACTATTACACGGGGGCAGCTGGATACGACTGGCAGGTAAAGAACATTACATCAGGCGGGGCGGTATCTCGAGTTGTCGTTCCAGCCCACCGTTACCCCTATTCGCCGAATTATAATTACGATAACCAACCTTACAACGGGTTACTGAACGTCACGACTCCGATTGTTTTTCGAGGGTTTCGTTACCGTCTGGTTGCCGGATCGGGCGATCCTGTCGTCGTATCAACCCAAACGTTCGCCCACACGCTTATTGATACTGGAAATTTCTTAGTCAATACCGACGAAGAACCGACGGGCGCTGATGCATGGAATGATTTTCAAGGTAATTATTTAAGCAATGTCGGAGCGTACCAATCCTTCACCGAACGACTGTGGACGGATTATGGAGCCCATGACTACATCATCACAGGGGTTGTGCGCGTCTTTTCCACGTATTCAATCGGACCTTCCAATTATGTAAGAGTGGTGGATACCTATACCGTGAAGTTCATCAAGTTCCCCGACATCACCTGGTCGGTCGAACCGCTGGCTCAGGTGACATGGGAATCCATCATTCCTCCGAGCGTCACCTATCAATACTACCCTCCCGATTACGGCGATTACCTTCTGTTGGCAGAGCGATCGGAAGCGCTGAGCTTGACCTCAATGGATTGGAAGGGGAAAGCGGCCGATGGTGTGTGGACTTTGGAATTTAACGCCACCAGTGCGCCCATCGTAGCCGCAACCACTACCTATTACAGCAGCACAGCTTATTCACCAACGGTTCAGCCGGCGACCGTTCGAATCGATAACCTGATCATCACGATCAAGTTCAAACCAAACGCCCAGTACCTGACGGCCAATATCTCGTCCACCACGCCATCCACCGGAGTCACACAGGCCTATGCCCAAGGTAACCTCAGGGCCAACGGGGATGATCGTGCGTTTATCGGAATCCTCTGCGGTATTTCGGGTAGCACGACGATGGGAATTCTGTGTGGCTACTCTGTCCTTCGCCATGGCCGAACCGGAGAAATTTACGATGTCTCCTACGCGATAGCGACAGTCTGCAACATCAACCACGTCAATTCGCCGAGGAATAGGAAGGCGATTTCCTACTGGGCCCAGAACTGGGGCGATCGGCCGTTCAGTACAAAGGGCGACGCCGGCGAGGCTTTCACTTTGGGATCGACCGAGTGGCGTATTTACCCGGTGCGCGGGCGGATCGGCCTTCAGGTTCAGATTCAAGGCCAGCAACTTGTTTTCCAACTGATGGGGCAGTACCCGCCGCTGGTGTTAAATGATCCCACGGTGACGCTCGTCAACACTTTCACCCGTCTATCGCTCAACGCCTAATCCTATGCCTAATACCTGCCAAAGCTGCAAATACTGGGCCCGTCAGCGCGTCATTCCGCAGTTCACCGCGCCGGGCATCTCGCTCAGCCTTCCACCTGGAGGGTGTTATTGTCGCCTGGGACCGCCTACAAACAACGCGAGCGGGCTTCCGTGGCCAGTCACTGGTCCGAACGATTCATGTGGTCAGTACACATCGAATCAGTCGGCACCAACAAGTTAAGTTCTTCGATAATGGCTTTAGTGATGCCCCCTCCGAATGGGTCTGTGCTCATTTCGACTTACTTTCTTACCTATCATGAATCGATTGATCGGTACCCAGCACGGGGCACCGAGGGGACAAATCTCGTCTCCGGACTGCATTTCCATGCCCTCAGGTAAAAGAATGTAGGTATACTTGTCTTTGCCAATGTCGATATTCACGCGACCTCTCTTTTGTGTTCACTTTTCATACCCTCGATTCGCGATTTCTCTTCGGTGGTTAGGAGCGCTATGTCCTCATGGGTTAGACGTGCGCTAAATTCCAACATCAGAGCGGGAGCGTCCGGAGATAACTTTTTCTGGTTGAGGCCAAACATCGCCCGGAGATCCAGCAACGCTTGGCTTGGCATTGGTATGTGAACTACGGGAGCGGTTGACCGGGGCCGAGCTCGCTCAGCCCGCGCAGGACTCGAAGCACGGCACCGGCAAATGATTTCCATCTATCCATCAACCCCCAACGCGAGGAGACGCAGTAATGAATTATTGAAACAACCGAAACCTTTCCGCACCCGTCCCGCCGTCCGCTGGCCCGGCGGCAAAACCTGCTTACTTGATAGCCTTCTCCCTCTGATTCCAAAGCATGAAGCTTATGTCGAGTCCTTCGCCGGCGGTCTGGCCGTCTTGCTGGCCAAGCCGCGCTCCAAAGTCGAGGTGGTCAATGACGTTGAGAGCGATCTTGTCACCTTTTATCGCTGTGTCCGTTTTCACTCAGAAGTCCTGCTCACTGAGATGGAATTCGTTCTCAACTCCCGCGAGGAATTTAACGACTTTCGGGCCCAGCCGGGCCTCACAGATATCCAACGCGCCGCGCGCTGGTTTGTGCGCAACAAAATCGGCTTCGGTGGCAAAGTTGATTCTTTCGGTTTTTCCGTCACCCAGGGCCATAGCTCGCGCGTCAATCGGATGGAGAGTATTCGCCAATTGAACGTTCGGCTCGATCGCGTCACCATTGAGCATCTCGACTGGCAAAAGTGCCTCGATCTTTATGATCGACCGACGACGTTCTTTTTCTTGGATCCACCTTACACCGATTGCGGGGATACGAACTATTCGGCCTGGAAAGAGTCGGACATCCTTCTTTTGCGTCAGCGCCTGGACCGCTTGCGCGGCCGCTGGCTTCTCACTTTGAACGATTCCGGGCCGATCCGGTCCATTTTCCACGATTGCCAATTGAAGGCCGTCAGTCGCGCCCGAGGCATCAATAACAGGTCTGGAAAGACCGCCCTCTACAAGGAGCTGATCATTGCGCCAAAGTAAATCATTCTGGCAACGATGCTGTAGCGCCGCGCTTCGTCAGTTGACGCGCTGCCGCTCGCAGGATCATGGCCCGGAATTGCCCCTGCGCGGCGATTTTATCGCCATGGTCCCGGAGGTCGAAATATTGCCCTCTGATGCCTTGGTGGGCCGGCACGCCGCTTGTAGCGAGCCATTTCTCCGCTTCCCTCTGCGCTTTTTCCCAGCTCATCGCCAAATTCAATCGACTGGCTGCCTGATGGAAAGCTCAAACCCGTATAAATAATGCCACTTATTCCCCGCCCAGGAGCCTTCCCTGGCTTTCCAGGATTAGATCTTTTCCGTGCGCGACCCAAGGTTCGCGCCGTATGCGTGAATGGAAGAATCATGCAGCCCGTCAGCGGAGTGGATTGGCTCCTTTTTGGCGTTGTCTCCGCAGTGGCTCACCACGGCCATGTCTTTCCCTTGAATTCTCCTCATCCCGGGGGAGTTCCGGTAAAAGCTATCTCGCTGTTTTCGATCAAAACATCGATGCCGCGTAACGATGTTGCCGCCCTTTTTATGATCAAGAGTAGACGACTTAAATTCGGCCAGTGGTTCCGAAACACCCACACGCTCGGCTGCATTGCCCGGATCAGGGCCGCCACGGCCCGCGATATCGAGGAGCTTCAGCAGGCGCTGGCCAGCGAAAGAACCTGCAGACGCCGTCGCAAGAAACTGAGCGCCTTCCTTCAAAAACGCATCACAGAACTTTTCTCCGAAACCGCCGTCAGCATGGCGGCATGACGATCGTGCCTAAACCGACTTCCCTCTTCCCCTTATTTTGTCGCGGAAGCCGACGGAAGCCTCCCTCGCTGTCTGGAAATCTGTTTCTTATCAAACCGAAAACTCGGCCTTTTTGGAAAACTGTCGTTCAGTCTTCCAATGCCGTCCTAAGTGGTTGATTTCACGCATGCTCACCCTCTGGAACTCTGTTTCCTTTGCTTCGTGTAGTCCAGCCCGCTTTTGGTCGGGCCGATCCGAGGGAAATGGCGCTTCCAAAAATAGCGCACCGAAGGCGTGGCGTTGCGGGGAAGTTTATCGGCGAAAACAGCGTCCTTGATTTCGTTTTCACCCAGCTTCAATCGACCCTTCCGCAGGGTGGCATGAAAGAGCACCGCCAGGCTCGCCTTGTTGGGGCGATCAAAAAGATCGATGATCTTTTCGGAAACGACGGTCAGGCCGATTTCCTCCTTCACTTCGCGGCGCAGGGCCAGTCGGATTCCTTCCGTGGCGCGAACTTTGCCGCCGGGAAGTGACCAAAGTTGCTTGCCATAGGATTGCTGTACCAGAAGCACATTGCCGTAGGCATCTTGAATCCAGGCCAGAGCCGAGGCTTCCTTGGCGGAGACTTCTCGGATTTTAGGGGTACGTTTACGAGCAGGCATAAGCACCTTTAGATGAAATGCCGGAAATTGTCACCTAATTGTAACAATTGGTTATTCCACCTGATTATGACTTCGGCATTTTACTCAGAGCCTCAACCGACTTTTTTGGATTAATGAGCAGGATGCGCTTGTCTTTGGGATTAGCTTCCAGTCCTGCTTTGATCACGTCGATCACATCATTGGGTTTCAGTTGGGGATTCAGGGCGAAAAGCTTTGCCGCCAGATTGGCCACGGCGGGTGAAGCCATGGAAGTACCGGAAAGTTTCAAGTGGGTGCCCCCGGGAATGGGACTATCCACTTCGAAGCCATCGGCATATGCGATGACATTATGACCAAAGCTGGTGAACGAGGTTTCGTCTCCCGCCTGATCGACCGCGCCCACGCTGATGAGATTGGGCAATTGCAACGAGGAGGGAACGACCTCGTCGAAATTGACATCGTTGTTGCTGTTGCCCGCCGCCGTGATGAAAAGAATATCGGGTGCGCTTTTCAATGCTTCGTTGAGACCGTTTTTCCCAATATCGAAAATCTCCCGGGCTTCCTTTTTGCGTTCTTCCGCGTCGCCCATGCCATTTTTTTCCAGGGCATCATCGACATCCTTGAGCGAGCCGCCCCAGCTCATGTTCACCACGCGCACGCCGTGTTGCTTGAAATAATCGACAGTGACCTGATCCGCCGCGACATCTTTGCGGGCCTGTTCGACGGTCGGCTTTTCCGGGATGAGATGATAATCGAAGGTGATGCGGGCGATCAGGAGGCGGGCGAAAGGATTGCCGTTGGACGCGATACCGGCGACATGGGTGCCGTGGATGTAATTGCCGAAAAGTCCCAGGTCTTCCAGGAACGATTGGACCTGGTCTTGGGGAAGTGTGCCCATTTTGGCGCGTAGGGCCGTGGCTTCGGAGCTATCGACGGCCGCGTTGATATCGAGCATGCCCTTGATCTGGTCGCGGAGTGCAGGCAGGCGCTTGACGTTGTCGCCCAGGGGATAGAGTTCGCCATGGACACGATTGGAATGGAGGTCGAAGGCAAGGCCGTGGAGATCATATGGAGCGCCATGAGGATCGGGTAGATTTTTTTCCGGGACTAGAATAGAGGGATCAGTAAAAAGTTGGTTGGGATAGACGGTAGGATCGACGCCCGAATCCCAAATGCCGATGACGACCGGCGTGGCCTTTTGGTCCGGCGTCAGTGTGACCGCGCGTTCCTTCCAGATGTTGGCCTTGGCGACGCTGTTGGCCTGGATCACCGTGTTAAGTGCGGTGATAACCGGCTCCTTGAGCGGAATCGAAATTTCCAGGCTGGACCGGATGCCGATGACCGAGTCGGCCAGGTCGTTGCTAAGTGAGCCGGTCTTTTTTACTGCCGGGTCGATTTCGCTCTGGACCACGCCGAGCAGCAGGTTGCGGCTGCGGATTTCGAAGCTGCCTTTCGTGTGCTTGAGTTCGTCCTGGACGAGGGCCCACGGTAGGGCGGCTGTGCGCGTGGCCAGTTCCTTTTCGAAGGTTTGCTGAAAAGCGGGCTGGGTCAGGTCGGTCTGATGGGTTTGATCTTCCACGTCGAGCCGGACTTCGCTGATGAACCCGGTGGTGTATTTCAAAGAGGGCTTGTCTTCCAGGGCCCGTAGTTCGGCGATCAGGGCGCGCGCATCGGCATTTTTTCCTTCAAGCAGGTCGAGCGTCAGCAAGGTTCCTTTGAGACGCTTCAGAGTTGTCTTGTCCTCGATATCGTAAGTGGCCAGGTCCTTTTCTGTATTGATGCGAACCTGCGCGGCCAGGGACGCGAATTTATCCGCCGAGGTAACGAGATCGACGACGCTTCCCTGTACGGGGTAAGTATGGCGGGGCAGATCATCCAGTTTGGTGATCTTGGGCTTGGCTGATTCCGTTGGGGGTTGGGTCGGAGCCTGGGCTTCCTTTTGTTTTTGGCAGGCGACCAAGCCAAGAAGAACGAGAGTCAGGACGGAAAAGCGCGCGGACGTGGCAAACGAAGTCATAAGCCCGTCATCCTAACAGGCGAAGTTTTTTTGGCGAGTGCGGCGTGTCTAAAGAAACCTACTTCAAGCTCAGGATGACCGCTTGTGGATGTGACAACTATAGCTATGCGCTGAAGCTTTCGCCGCAGGAACAATGGGCGGCGGCATTCGGGTTGGTCACCTTGAAGCCGCCCTTTTGCAGGTCTTCGCTGTAATCGAGAAGGGAACCGGAAACGAAGAGAGCGCTTTTGGGATCGATGACCACGTTGACATTGCTGGAGCGGACGAGGATGTCCCGGTTGGCGGGGCCATCGACCAAGTCCATCTTGTACTGGAGACCGGAGCAGCCGCCGCCGACCACGGCAATGCGCAAGGCTCCGTTCGGACGGCCCTGACGGGTGAGCAAAGAGGTCAGCTTGTTCGAGGCGGGCTCGGTGATTTTGCAAAGCTTCTCGTTGCCGATCTTGTAATTGACGGCGGGCTTGGGAGCTTCAATGACTTCCATGCCCCTAATATGCCGTCAACGGGCCATTGACGCAAGCGGGCTTAATGTTGGACGAGGGCAACCGGTACCGGATTGACCGGGCCGTTTTGCGCCAGCGTGGCGCTTTTGACCAGGACGGACATCGATTGCGCCCAGAATCCGGTGACGATGAGCAGGACAATAAGCAGGGCGAGGACGGTACTGGTGGAGCGGTTCAGGCGGATGGGCGTATTGTCGAGCGGTTCAGACCAATACATGGCCTTGATCGGACCGAGGTAGTAGTAGAGAGCCGCAACGGCTGCGAAGATGGTGAAGAAAAGAAGGACGTAAAGATGCCGGTTCCAGGCGACGAGAACGACGAGCAACTTGGCGATAAATCCGCTCAACGGTGGGACACCGGCCAGCGAAACGAGCGCGAGGGCGAAGGCGGCAGCGAGAAGCGGAGAACGTTGGGAAAGTCCGGCAAGGTGATGGATTTCGAGTCCGGCAAGACGGCGGTTGAGCACCGCCAACACAATGAAGCAGGTGAAGGTGGCTAAAAGATAGGTGACCAGGTAGACGCTGACGGCGATCTGGCCGGTCTCGAGGTCTTCGATGGGCGGACGGCCTTCGCCGGGCAGGTAGGTGGCCGCGCCGATGACCGCGACGAGAATGAAGCCGGTGTGGCCAATGCTCGAGTAACCGAGCATGCGCTTGAGATTGCGCTGGGGAATGGCAGCGAGGTTGCCCAGCAGGAGGGAAAGAATCGCGCCGATGGAGAGGAACGGCACCCAGATCTCGGAGCCGGACAGTCCGCCAAAAGCGCCGAGCACGATGCGCATGAGGATGATGAGTCCGCCCGCTTTCGAGCCGACGGAGAGAAACGCGGTGATGGAATTAGGCGCGCCTTCGTAAACGTCGGGTGCCCAAATATGGAATGGTACCATGGCGACCTTGAAGCCGATGCCGACCAGGACGAGGAGCAGACCGAACTGGATACCGACCGGCATCTGGCCCACGCGGAACCAGTGCATGAGAAGGTCGAACTGGGTGGTATGGGAAAGGCCGAAGATGTAGGCGACGCCCATGACGAGAAAGGCCGAGGAAAGGCCGCCCATGATGAGATACTTGATCCCGGCTTCGAGGGCGAGGGGGTTGCGGCGTTGATAGGCCACGAGAATGTAGAAAGAGATGGTCACCAGTTCGAGCGCAACGAAGAGCAGCATGAAATCGTTGGCCGAGGCGAGAAGCATCAGGCCGACGGTGGTGAAGAGCGGCAGGACGGCAAATTCACCGCGACCGTGCGGGACCGGTTCCTGCACTTCCTCTCCCATCCAGATAACCAGCGCCGCCACGGCGAGGAAAAAGAGGTGGAAGAACTTGGCGGCGCCGTCCCAGCGATAGAGGCCGCTCCATGCCAGTGTGGGAGCACCATCGAAAAGAAGTGTCGGTACTGTCGCAACCAAAATACCGAGCAGGGCGAAGGCGGCGGTCTGGCGGGGTGTCAGAGGAAAAAACGCTTCGGCCATGAGCAGGAGCATGGCCCAGATGGCGAGGACGACTTCGGGAGAAAAAATGGGATTGAAAGCAAGCAGGTGCATCGGATTACCTTTGGGGCATGTAGGGCAGGAGGGAAACGCTGGGCTGGACGAGATGAATCATGAGAAAGGGCATGAAGCCAATGACGAGGGACGCAAGAATAAGCAGAACGTAGGGGGCATATTCGCCAAGTGAGGCGGTGTCGGTCATGCCGGGTGTGCTCAAGGCCACCTCTCCGCTGCCGCTGGCTTTTTGCATTTGATAACGCTCGGGCATCGGGCCGTAAAAGACATTCTTAATGGCGCGTAGTTGAAAAATGGCGGTAAGGACGGTGCCGTAGATCGCGATGATCGCGAAGCCGGAGCCGAGGAGTGGCAGTGCCGGGACCGTGGCGAAAGAGGCGAAGAAGACCATCAATTCCCCGGCGAAATTGGCGAGTCCAGGTACGCCCATCGAGGCCATCGAAGCAAAGGAGAAGAGAACGGCGAGCAGGGGTGCACGCTGGGCCAGTCCGCCGAGTTCGGCGAATCGGTTTTCACCGGAGCGATGCGTGATTTCGCCGCTCAGACCAAAGAGGAGCGCGGCGGAGAGACCGTGCGCGACCATGAGGATGACCGCTCCGCTGACGCCGATAACATTCCAGCAGGCAATGCCGAGGAAGAGATAACCCATGTGCATGATGCTGGAAAAACCGATCATGGTGGGGAGCTCCTTTTGCGCGAGGGTGACAAATCCCGCATAGAGGAAATTGCCGACCAAGAGCGTGAGCATGACGGGGAGCCAGGTTTGAAAGCCATCATGAAGCATCGGGATGGCGATGCGGATCAGGCCATAAAGGGCAAATTTCTTGAGAATGCCCGCGTGGAGCATGGCGGTGGCGGGCGGTGCCGAGGCGTAACCGGGAGGCGCCCAGGAATGGAAGGGGAACAGGCCGACGAGAATGCCGAACCCGACCAGGATCAGGGGAAAAATGGTGTTCTGCGAAGCAACGGCAATGGGATGGTTCTGGAGATAGCCCTGAAGCCCGACGATGTCGAAGGTGCGTGCGGCGGTGGGTATGGCCATGACGAGCGCAACCAATCCGGCCAGCAAAACAAGACTACCTGCCATGAGATAGATCGTGACCTGGAAGGAGGCAAATTGCCGGTTTTGCGCTCCCCAGATGCCGATGAGCAGAAAGGTGGGGATGAGGGCGAACTCGTGGAAGATGAAGAAGAAAAACATGTCGAGCGAGACAAACGCGCCCATGGCGCCGAGCGACATGAGGAGCAGGTAGCAGTAATACTCCGAGGAACGACGAATCGTGCTGGGTGAAATGGCGATGGCCGCGAACGTCACAATGGCGGTCAGGAAAACCAGAGGCAGGCTGATGCCGTCGACGCCCAAGTGCAGATGGATGGGCGGCAGACCAGGCAGGGTCACCCATTTGTAATCCATCACATAGTCGTAACCGCCGGGCGCGGCAGGATGATAGTTCCAGATGAGGATGAGGGAGAAAATCAGGTTGAAAGCGGCGGCAAAACTCGCGGTGCGGCGGGCCGGGGCTTTGATGATAATGAAAAAGATGGCCGCGACCGGGGCGAGGAGCAGGACGAGGAGCAGGGAGATGGCAGGAGTCATAAAGTTAATGCCAGAAGAGGGTGAAATAAATCAACAGGACGCTGCCCAGGCTGAAAAGAAAGGCGTAGCCTTGCAGGCTGCCGGTCTGGAAAAGTTTCAATAATTCGCCGAGCCCGACGCTGAAGTAAGCCGTGCCGCGAATGATGAAGCCATCGAGAATCCAGCTGTCGATCCAGGCCAGAAAATGGGCCGCCAGTTGCTGGCCGCCGACTAGGCTGCGGTCGTAGAATTCATCGAAAGCAAATTTCCGGGCCAGAACCGTGATGTGGAGTGGATCAGTGCGACGGCCCTGATAAAGGAAGTAGGATAAGCCAACACCCAGCAGGACAAACGCGAAGGGTACGGCCATTTCAAGACCCAAACCGATTTCGGATGTGCCAACAGTGGAAATCTGCCCGGTCATTTGGAGCTGATGGATAGACCAGTTATGGAAATAATCTTTGATGCCGAGACTGGTGAGGGGCCAACCACCGATGACAGAAAGAACGGCGAGGATGACGAGTGGAACGGTCATCACGCGGGGTGATTCATGCGGATGCTCGGCTTCGGGAACGTGGGCCGATCCAAAAAAAGTAACGACGAACAGGCGCGTCATATAAAAGGCGGTGAGAAAAGCGGTGAAAACGCCGACCCAGTAAAAGGCGGGGTGGTAGGCGTACGCAATGGAGAGAGCGTAGTCCTTGCTGAAGAATCCAGCGAAGGGAGGAACGCCAATGAGGGCGAGCAGGCCGATGGCAAAAGTCCAGGACGTAAGGGGGATTTTTTTCCAGAGGCCGCCCATTTTCCAGATGTCCTGTTCATCGTGCAGGGCGTGGATGACGGAGCCGGCGGCGAGGAAGAGCAGCGCTTTGAAAAAGGCGTGGGTCGAAAGGTGGAACATGGCGGCATCGGGGCCGCCGCAACCGACCGCCATCACCATGTAGCCGAGTTGCGAGAGCGTCGAGTAAGCCAGGATGCGCTTGATGTCGTTTTGCTGTACGGCGATGAGCGCGGCAAAAATCGCGGTGAAGCAACCGATGCAGGCAATGACAAACATGCCTGCAGGGGAAAGAAGCAGGAGCGGATAGACGCGGCAGAGCATGTAGACGCCCGCGGCGACCATGGTCGCGGCATGGATGAGCGCGGAGACGGGAGTGGGGCCTTCCATCGCATCGGGCAGCCAGACGTGGAGCGGAAACATGGCCGATTTGCCGACGCACCCGGCGAAGAGGCCGAGGACCATCAGAGTGAGGAGCATCGGAGAGGCGCTCATGAGGCCGCCGGAATGGGCAAAGAGTGCCCCGTCTTTAATATGAGCGAGGACTTCGGGCTGGACCGAGACCGTACCTGCTAACGACCAGAAAGTGAGGATGCCGATCATGAAACCGAAATCGGCCAGGCGGTTGCAGACGAAGGCCTTGTTGGCGGCGAGAGCGGCGCTGTCTTTCTGGAACCAGAAGCCAATGAGGATGTAGGAGCTGAGGCCGACGCCTTCCCAGAAGAAGAAGAGTTCGATCAGGTTGGTGGCCACGACGATCCCGGTCATCGAAAACATGAAGATGGAGAGGCCGCCGAAGAAGCGCCCGCGTCCCGGATCGTTGGACATATAACCGATAGAGAAGATGTGAACGAGCAGGCCAACGCCAGTGACGATGAGCAACATGCCCTTGGCTAGGGAATCGAAGACCATGCCGATCTCGATGTTGAGGCCGGGAAAGGAAATCCAGGTCCAGGGGGCGGGCTCTGGAATGCCGCCAAAAGCAATGGCCACGGCGATGAGAAAGCAGAGGGAGGCCGAGCCGACCGAGGCGAAGATGGCCTCGTTATGCTTGCGATAAAGATGGAGCAGAATCGCGACGGAAGCGGCAAAGGGCAGAATGAGAAGGAACCAGGCGATGTCCATGTTCAGAAAAGGTGATTAGAACTTGAGGGTGGTGAGGTCCTGGACCTGGAGGGTTTGCTTCAGGCGGTAAAGGGCGATGATCAGGGCCAGGCCGACAGCCACTTCCGCTGCCGCGACGGTGATGACGAAGAAGACAAAGACCTGACCGTCGAGCAGGCCGTTAAAACGGCTGAACGCGACGAAGGTGAGATTGGCCGCCTGCAACATCATTTCCAGCGACATATAGATAACGATGAGATTACGCCGCACGATGACGCCCGTCATGCCGATGACAAAAAGGATGGCGGCGACCGCGAGATAATGATTAAGGGTGATGTCCATGGCAGGGAATTGGTTTAGCGGTAGTGGGAGGTCTCCTTTTCAGCAACGAGGGGAGGTGCTTCACGGACGATCTCCTCGCGCGGGGCAGAGCGGCGTGGCTCGTCCTGCTTGCAAAGAACGACCACCCCGATCGTCGCGACGAGCAGGAGCAGGCTGGTGGCTTCAAAAGGCGCGACGTAACGGGTGAAGAGAAGGCGGGCGATTTGATGGGTATCGTCCAGGGCATCGGGATTGGCGGGTTTAATCACACTTACATGCAGGGCATGGGAACTCATCGGGGGCAGCGAATCTGCTGTGACGAATCCTTGTGGTGTGACATCCAGCGTGCGGGCAACGAGGTAGATAAAGCCCAGGGCCAGGGCCAGCGAACAGCCCATCCAGACTTTTTGACGGGGCGCATGTTCCGCTGCGGTGATGTCGAGGAGCATGATGATGAAAAGAAAGAGGACCATGACGGCCCCTGCCGTGACGAGGATTTCCACCCAGCCGAGAAAGAAGGCGCTGAGCATGAAGAAGAGCGCGGCCATGAAAACGATGGTGCCCACAAAACAAAGCGCACTGGCGACGGGATTGCGGTTCAGAATGACGGCCAGACCGCTGACGATCATGGCGGAAGAAAAAAACCAGAAGAAGAGAGTTTCCATAGGAAAGGTAAAAGGAAGAAGGAAAAAGTTAAAAAGGTGAAATCGGGGAATAGTCAACGTGAAGTCGTTACAGACCTTTTTCCTTTCCCCTTCCTACTTGTTCTTGTCCCACTTGTGAATGGGTTTGGGCAGCGTGCCGCCCAGTTCGTAAAGCTTCGCCTTGTCATGCACCATCTCGGCGCGAGTCAGGCCGGTGATGGCGTAATCCTTGAGCAGGAAGATGGCCTCCTCAGGGCAGACTTCCTCACAGAGGCCGCAGTAGATGCAGCGGATCATATCGATATCGAAAGCCTTCGGCGCCTTTTCCACCTTGGCGTGGGGAGAATCGAGCGGGATTTCACCCGGTTGGATGCGAATGGCGCGAGGCGGACAGATGAATTCGCAGAGCTGGCAGCTGACGCATTTCTCGCGGCCCTCTTCATCCTTCACCAGGGTAGGCGCGCCCCGGTAGCCATCCGGCATGGGCCATTTTTCCTCGGGGTATTGCATGGTCACCTTGCGGCGACTGAGAAGTTGATCGATGAAATGACGCGCCGTGATCGTCATGCCCTGAAAGATGCCGGGCAAATAAAGATTCTCGAACCACGAGAGTTTCGGGCGAGAAACGATCATACCGGCCCAATCGTAACGGAAGGAATTCAGGAGACAACGAGATTATGCAATAATTCGCGAGAGATTTTTTGACGGGCCAAAACATGAAGGACATGAAGGAACGGATGATCGCGGCAAATCACGAGACAGGTTCTAAAGGGGCATGAAGGTTCTTGGCCCGAATTTTCTTGCGCCCGTCCGACCTTATCCTACGATCCCGTTTCAAGGTAAGTTGACGTTCGATGCTAGGTGAGTTTTAGCTCAGTGGCAGCGTAGATCCGATCCCGGAGACATCAGCAAGCCATCCAAAAGGAAAAAATGAGCGTAAAACTCTATGTGGGCAATCTGCCCTTCAGCATGACGGAAAACGACCTGACCGATCTCTTTGCCCAGGCGGGCAATGTCGCCCGGGTGCAAATGATCAATGATCGCGTGACGGGTCGTCCTCGCGGTTTTGGTTTCGTGGAAATGGGTACGGCGGAAGAAGCCCAGGCGGCTATCTCCAAGTTCCATGGCCAGGAAATCAATGGCCGTGCCTTGACCGTTAATGAAGCGCGTCCGATGGAACAGCGCGAAGGCGGCGGCGGTGGCGGCGGTGGATTCCGTGGCGGTGGCGGCGGTGGCGGCGGTGGTGGTCGCGGCGGAGATCGTGGAGATCGCCGTGGCGGAGATCGCCGTGGCGGTGGAGACCGCGGCCGGTACTAAACCGTAAACAAATTTTAAAAAGCGGCTCTCGCAAGGGAGCCGCTTTTTTTATGGTTATAAAGTTTCGTCATCCTGAGCGGAGCCGAGGCTAAAAATATTGGTTGGAGATAAAGCTTTCTCGAGGCGAAGTCGAAGGACCTTCTCCCTCATGGCGAGGTATTTTGAAATGCGTCGTAATATTTGCACATAATGCAATGCTCTCTCGCTCTCCGACTATACGACAAGCGAGATGTTTTTCTCGATGATTTGATGAGAGATGGCGCTATCTGAGCATTTTGTTCAGGCGAACCAGGTCCTTCGACTTCGGCTCGGGTAAGCGCTGAGGTAAAAATTACCTTTGGGTTCGCCTTCGCTCAGGATGGCGGAACTTTTTAGCGAATTACTCCACTCGACCAAAAACAAGAGACGAGTTAATCCCGCCAAAACCGAACGAATTGCTCAGCGCGTACTTGATCGGCTGGGCGCGTCCCTTGAGCCGGACGAGATCGAAGCCGGGCGTGACTTCCTCACACGGTTCGTGGCAGTTGAGTGTTGGCGGAACGTAACCGTGCTTGATGGCCAGGCAACAGATGGCGGCTTCGATCGCGCCGGAAGCGCCGAGGGGATGGCCGTAGTAGGCCTTGGTGCCGCTGATGGCAGGGGTTTTTTGGCCGAAGACTTTTACCACGGCTTTGGCTTCGGTGCCGTCGTTCATCGGGGTGCTGCTGGCGTGAGCGTTAATATAGTCGATCTGGTCGGGGCGTACTTTGGCTTCTTCGAGGGTCGCCTGCATCGAGGTGATGGCCGATTCCCCTTCGGGGAGCGAGGAGGACATGTGATAGGCGTCATTGTTCAGAGTGTAGCCGAGCACTTCGGCATAAATGTGGGCTCCGCGGGCGCGGGCATGGTCGAGCGATTCGAGAATGAGGCTGCCTCCGCCCTCGGCCATGACGAAGCCGGAACGAGAAACGTCAAAGGGACGGCAGGCCCGCGTGGGATCCTTCAGTTCTTTCGACATCGATTTGATGACATCGAACGCGCCGAAAGTAAGCGGAGCGATGGGGGCTTCGGCGGCGCCGACGATCATGATCTGCGCCTTGCCTTCGCGAATGATGCGATAGGCTTCACCGGTGGCGACGGTGCCGGAGGCGCAGCTGTTGGAGTTGGTGGTGCTATAGCCGCGCAACCCGTACGCGATGGAAATGTTGCTGTGGGCGGAACCGCCGAAGACCTGGAGGGCGAGGGCGGCGGGGATGGCCTTGACTCCGTCGCGCAAGAAATTGGCGTGGCTGATTTCCGCCGTGGTGATGCCGCCCAGCGCGGTGCCGAAACTGACCCCGATATCGGTGCGTGGATTTTCAGGGCTTAATTTTAGTCCGGCGTCATCGAGTGCCTGCTGGGTCAGGACCAGCGCGAACTGCGCGTAACGGTCGATTCGTTTAAGCTTATGCGGCGGAAAATGGTCGGCAGGAACGAAGTCATCGATCGTGCCCGCGCACTTGGCGTCGTAAGGAGAAGAATCGAAGCGGGTCAGGAAATTGATGCCGGAACGTTCACGCAGAATTCCATCCCACAGACCCTGACGTCCGTGTCCAATGCAGGTGAGGGCTCCAATTCCGGTGACAACGACTCGAGAACTCATGAAGGCATGCTTTCAACTTTGCGCTTAAGACCTGCCAGGGTGCGGGAGGCAATATGGTGAATAAAAAAGAGACCCACAAGATACTTCCCTACAAAGCCACCGATTAGTGGCCAGCGCAAATCCAAATCGTGGGTAATCTCGACCTGGACACCTTCGGGCGTTTCCGTGAAATTCCAGACCACAATCATGCCGCGTGTGGCGTTGAGGGTGGAACGGAGATGTTCGAAGTGAAGCTGGCGCCTCTCGGTATCGATCCGGTAAATGGAAATCCAGGTCGTGGGAATGAAAGTGCGGACGGCCGACATTTTGACGATGCCGCCCCAGGGCATGGGCGAGAGAAAGTGGTTGTAACGATAGTGCCGGAGGAATTCGGGCCAGCGCGGGAGATTGGAAGCAACGCCGAAGATCAGGGAGAGCGGGGCGTTGATGGTAATGATATTCGATGTTCTCATGACGGAAGGCGTGCGATGACGGCCTGCTGAAACCAGAAAAATCTGATTGGTTTAAGATTAGGCCATTCGGCCGTTTGAGCCAATGATTTCATTTCGTCGTGAGTGAAGGCGCGGCGGATGGAAAGACGGGCATCATGGCGGACCATCGGGTCGCGGATCAGGAAAGTGGTAAGTAACCAGATGCAAAAAGCGGCCAGGCGGCTGCGCACGAGATCGACGCAGGCCAGGCCGAGCCGCCCGACGCGTTTCATTTCCCGGAGGACAGCGAGGGCATCCTTGTCCGCAAAATGATGCAGGGCCAGGTTACAGAAAACCAGGTCGGCGCTTTGTTTGCGGAAGGGCAGTTGCCGGGCATCGGCCTGAACGAAGAACATTTTTTGGTTGGATGGTGTGGCGCGGCGGGCAATTTGGAGTGTTTGAAATTGCACGTCCAGAGCCACGACGGTGACTTCGGTTTGCCGGGCTTGCGCACGCTCGATCAGATTACGGCCCTGGTCGCCGTAGCCGGAAGCCAGGTCGATGAGGATGAGGCGCCGGGCTTGGCCGGACAACAGGCGAAAGATCTTCTCCACTGCTTTCCTGCCGCCGAAGGTGCAGTTGAGACGGGCGATGTTTTCCAGATCGCTGCGCAGGGCGTTTTCCTCCTGGTTCGGCAGATCCATCAATTCGGGTTGGCTCTCGGAAAACTCGCGTTTCATCGCTTGAGAATGCCAACGGTTAAATCTCCGTCACCGCTTTTTTGCGAAATCGTATTATTTCGATTTGCACTTTTCAGAAACCGCGTTAGCCATTAGACCGTGAATCGTTTTCGTATTGGCGTTCTTACCAGCGGTGGCGATTGTCCCGGGCTCAATGCGGTGATCCGGGCGATCGTAACGTCGGCGCATACCCTTGGTTGGGAAGTGCTGGGTTTCATCGATGGGTACGAGGGTTTGCTCTCCCCGGTCAACTACCGGATTCTGACGCTGGAAAATACGCAGGGCATTACGGCCACCGGCGGGACGATCATCGGCACGACCAACAAGGGTCGCTTCGTGGCCAAGCACGGGCATGGCGAGAAGGCGCAGATTCCCCAGCCGATCATCGATGAGGCGAAGAAGACTTTGCAGGACCTCGGTGTGCGCGCACTGATTTGTATTGGCGGCGACGGCTCGCTGACCACGGCGGACCAGCTTTTTGAAAATGACGTTCCGGTGGTCGGAGTGCCCAAGACAATCGACAATGATCTTTCCGCCACGGCGACGACGTTCGGTTTTGATTCCGCAGTGCAGTGCGTGGCCGATGCGCTGGACCGGCTCCGCACCACGGCGGCCAGTCACAAGCGGGTGATGGTTTTGGAAGTGATGGGGCGTTATGCCGGTTGGATTGCATTGCACGGAGGATTGGCGGGCGGCGCGGATGCGATCCTGATTCCCGAGATGCCCTTTTCTTACGAGAAGCTTTCCCTGCATGTCAGCAAGCGGATGTCGGGCGGCGCTTCCTCCACGCTTATCGTGGCGGCGGAAGGTTCCTGTCCGCAGGGTGGCGAAATCACGACCCTGACCGCCGAGACAATCGGGGAGAAGCGGCTGGGCGGTATCGGTGGGCAGGTGGCTTATGAGATCACCCGGCGGACGGGCCTGGAGACGCGGACCGTAGTGCTGGGGCATTTGCAGCGGGGCGGCGCGCCGACGACGCTCGACCGTATTTTGGGTACCCGTTTTGGTGTGGGTGCCGTGCAGCTTATTCAGGAGAAGAAGTTCGGCCACATGGTGAGCTACCTCAATTATCAGATCGGCGCGGTGACGATCAAGGAGGCGGTGGGCCAGCTCAAGCGCGTTCCGCCCGAGGGGCAGATGGTGAAGACGGCCCAGGCGGTGGGTGTCTATTTCGGGCTTTAGGCCGCTGGAGGGCGGTGGCTTATTTGGCCTGTACGGCCAATAATTTTAGGCCGAATAGGATAATTAGGCCGTATAAGGCCGCCTTACGCGGGTTGCTTGATGATGAAATGAGAGCGGCCTTATGAAGAGAAAGAGCTCTTGATACCATGCTGTGTTATTTCTTGGCGGGAAAGGTCCTTCGACTTCGGCTCGGGTAGGCGCAGTGGTAAAAGATATTGTTCGATTCGCCTCCGCTCAGGATGACGGCATGGGAAAATGAAGTTTATTGCCGTTCGCAGGACTTTGCCTCCCCCCTTCGACTTCCTCAGGGCTCGGCTTGCTGTCTCGGCTGAAGACAGGATGACGGAAGGGGGAGCGGGGATTCGGCTTCTCCCGCCGTCGAGCCGACGGCGGCTACCCATTCTTGGATTTACCGGTGGAGGGTCGACATTTTTTCGCTGAAGAGCAGGTCCACATCCGTGCTTTGGATAAAGTTGGCGAGGTGCTCGCTGGTGTCTTGCAGGGTGATGTCCCTGTCGGGTTGGGCGGGTTGGCCGCCCGTGATGGGATGTGCATCTTCCTGGACGATGCCTTTGAGTTTTCCGGCGTTTATGGCTGCGGCAAGGACGGTGCTGGACATGTTCCAGCTGGAGAGTTTCTGGTCTGAAGATAAAGCGTAACGGAGCAGGACGTACATTTTGAGAGGTTTCCTCTTGTCGTCTTTGCTGTCCATTTGGACGTTGAGGAAGGTTTGTTTTCCAATCACCGTGGGGAAGAGGTCGTAGGAGTCGGGCTTGTCGTCGGTTTTGCTGTGGGTGATGACGACGTGCATCCAGGCCCCTTTTTTGAGAGTGAAATGATAGGTATCGTGGGAATCATTCGTGTCGCCATACCAATCGCCGAGTAGTCGTTGATCGGGCTGGGCGGTCTTTGGTGAGGAAAGGGGGTTGATCGAGGTGGGCGTGCAGGAGGCGAGGAGGAGGCAGGCGGTACATCCGAGAACAAGGGTGGAGAGTTTTTTCATGGACGTACTTTTTAGTTGGAGGGCTTGGCGTCGAAGCTGCCGACGATGACGGGTTCGAGGTATTTGGCCTGGAGCCAGCCGAAGTGGTGGTTCCGCGCTTCGATCCAGAAGTAGTCGTTGTGGCGTCCCTCGACGGTGACGAGTTCGCCTTCGGGGATGGGGCCGATTTTCTCGGCGCTGTCGAAGGGGGAGAGGCGCAGGTCGGCGTCCTTGGTGACGATGACGCCTTCGATCCGATTGGTGAGGCCGATGGCGCTGAGTTCGACAAAGCCGAGGAGGAGGCAGACCGGTATTCCGATAAAGAAGACGCCTTTGATGATTCGCTGCAGCAGGGGTTGCTGGATTTTGCGGGCGGAGAGGAAGGCGGTTCCGGCCAGGGCGAGGATCAAGAGGGTGAGGCAGGTGACGATGAGGTATCCGGCGAGGGGGTTGATGGCGCGGAGGAAGATTTGCCACCAGCGGTAGGAATTGGGTTCGAGTCCGGCCTGTTTGCGGGCGAGTTGGAGGTTGTGGTCGATGTCGCGGTCGCCGGGAGCGAGATAGCGGGCGCGTTCGTAATTGAGGATGGCGAGGCCGAGGTGTCCCGCCTTGGCTTCGGCGTTGCCGAGGTTGTAGCAGAGCGGGGCGGAGTAGCCCTGGGTGCCGATGATTTGCTGGAAGAGTTTGGCGGAGTCGTCGTAATGGCCTTCGAGGTAGGCGCGGTTGGCGGCGTCGAGTTCGGTATCGGTGGTGTCGGCTGGCAGGGAAAGGGGGAGAAGGAAGAAGGAGGCGAGGAGGGTAAGAAGCAGGGGCCGGGTTAATTGGCGCGAAATGAAATTTTGCGGGAACATGCAGCGTTCCCAAGTGAAACTTGGGAACGAGGGGCGCGGGAGGTTATGGGAAAAGTTCATGGTCAGGAGGATTGAAGTTGGAGGAATTCCTGACGGACGCGCTGGTCCCATTGGGCGAGGTCGAGGCCGGAGCTGGCGACGCCGGAGTAGATGACTTCGTCGGCCTGTTGAAAGAGCGGTTCGAGGGCGATGGCCAATTGGGGATCGCGGTGGCGAATTTCGGAGAGGGTGATGGCTTCGGGCTTGAGGCGCCATTGGGTGCCGAGTTTGAGTTGGACGGCGTGGCGGGCGGCGAGGAAGAAGGCACCGGCATCACCACGGCGGACGGCTTCGCTCATGGCGTCTTCTTCCTGGTGCATGGTGTGGAGGCGCGAGGCGCGTTCGGTCTGGAAATCATCCGAATGCTGCGGGGAACGGAAGCAGGTGAAGAGAGCTCCGAGAATGAGGCAAAAGATCAGGCCGCCCTGGATGGCCCAGAACCACGGCTGGTGATAGACCGGGACGAGGCTCGATTGCGGAGTGCCGATTTCGACACGGTTGGGCAGGAGGTTGGAAGTTGGGGGCGCGGCCTGGACTGTGGTGGATGAATCCGGGTTGGCAGGATTGCCGGAGGCGGTGGCGGCGGCTGGCAGCGAGCCGGTGACGTTGATGGAGGGTAGGCTGACCGGTACGGTGACGTATTGTTTGGTGGTGGGGTCGAAGTAGCTGAAGCTGGCGGCGGGGAGCGGGAGGTTGCCGTTTTTTTGCGGGATGAAGGCCTGCTCGAAGGTTTTGACGCCCTGGGTGTGGGATTCGTCGTGGTAGTCGATCTTGGAGGAGGGGACGTAGCTTTTCCAGGCGGGGTCGGGGGCGAGGTTGGGGCATTTGACGTAATCGAAGTTGCCTTCGCCGCTGACGATGAAGTGGAGCGTGACCGGTTCACCGACGTCGACGGAGTCGGGTGCGGCGTTGGCGGCGACTTTGAGTTGTCCGATGGCACCGGAAAAGTTGGCGGGGCGGCCTTCCTCGGGCAGGGGGCGGACGTGGATGGTCAATTGGTTGCTGGGGATGCTTCCGTGAACGAGGCTGGGGCGATTGAAGAAGAGGTTGCCGAAGGGATCGGAGAAGCGGTTCTGGGTCGGCTTGGTCCAGTAGGTGTCGCGTTCCATTTGCAGTGGGAAGTCGCCGTTTTTCGGAGCGGAGATGGCGGTGACCCAGGTTTCGCGGTGATAGGGCGCGTCCATGAGCGAGACATCGTCTTCCCGTGGGCGGACGGAGAGGTTGTTGATGAGGAAGTCGCTGCCTTTGATCGTGGGCAAAGAGTCCTGCTGCGCGATGACGTCCATGCGGATGTAGAATTCGATGCGCATGGGGATGGTTTCGCCGACGTAGGCGTCGGTGGTTTTGGGCATGATGACCATGAAGACCCGGGCGGGCTGGCCGTTGGCGTCCAGGGGGACGTTGATGTTGTTGCCGTTGCCGTCGGTGGAGGCGGTCGAATTCGTGGCCGGTGGCGGTGAGCCGCCCGGCGGGATGGTGACGGGGCCGCCGGGTATGGTGGCGGGATTTGGGGCCGGAGCGGATGAGGGATTCGAGGGAGCGCTTCCGCCTCCATTGTCGGTGACGTGGAGTTTGATGGGTTGGGTGTGGAGGGTCTGGCCGTCCTGGGTGTGGATGTCGAAGGCGGGGATGGTGAAGTCGCCGGTGCGGGCGGGGACGACGACGAAGGCTTGGGAGATGGCGCTGGAGAAGGAGCCGTTGGTGAAGGTGATGTTGGTGGAGCTGTTGTTGCCGATGACCTGGAGGCCTTCGACGGGGGGCAACTGGATGTTGACGCTGCCGCCGTTCTGGACGGTGAAGGTGACGGTGACCTGGTCGCCGAGGCTGACTTCGGGGGGGTCGATTTGCTGGCTGAGGGTGGCGACGGCGAGGGAGGAGGTGGTGGTGAGGGCGAGGAGGGAGACGAGCCGGAAGGCGTCGCGGATGAATCGCGGAGGTGTGGTTAATAAGGGTCGGGTGGGAAAAAAGTTCATGGCTACCAGTCTTTGCCGGAGTTGGGCGGTGGCGGCGGTTGATTGTTGCTGTTCAGCGAGCGGGCGGTGACGTGTTTTTCGTCGTCCTTGAGGGAGTCGAGCAGGTTTTCCGCCTGTTGGCGCGAAGTGACGCCGGGGTCCTGTTCGCGGCCCTGCGAGCGGGCGCTTTGCGGGGTGTTGCCCTGGCTGCCGCCCTGGCCCTGGGGTTGCTGGCCATTTTGCTGGTCGTTGGGTTGTTGGCCGTTTTTGTCCTGTTCGGGGGAGCCGGGAGGCTGCTGGCCCTGGCCTTGGGGTTGATCGCCGGGTTGTTGCGGCGGGGCCTGGGGCTGATTCTGATCGCCGTTGTTGTTTTGGGGATTGTTCGGGTTGTTTTGGTCCTGCTGGTCTTTGTCCTGGTCCGAGCCTTTATTTTGATCCGGGGAGGGATTTTGGCCTGACTGCTCTTTTTGGGGCTTGGAGGGATTATTTTTTTGCTGTTGCTGCTGTTGCTGTTGCTGCTGCTTGAGCTGCTCCAGTTTCTTTTTCACCAAGTCGTAATTGTATTGGGCGTCGTCGGATTTCTTGAGTTTGAGGGCGTCTTCGTAGGAACCGAGGGCATGTTCCCAGAGATCGATGGTGCGTTTGGTGTCGGCTTTTTGCATTTGTTCGCCGTGCCGGAATTGGGCGTTGCCGAGGTTGTAGTAGGCTTTTTCCTGGAGATCGAGGTCGGGGGTTTCCAGCGATTTGCGAAAGGCCTGCTCGGCTTCGGGAAATTCGCCGGATTTGTAGGCGGCGGCACCGCAGTTGTATTGGAGGTCGTTTCGATCGGGCTGGTTTTCAACTGCCTGCTGGTAATTGTGCAGGGCGTCGTCGTATTTGCCGGACTTGTAATCCCGCTCCGCAATGTCGGCGGTGGCGGCATGGGCGGGGCCGAATGCGCCGGAGAGGAGGAGGCCGAGAGCAAGCAAGGGCGTCGCGGCCAGGGCGTTGGCGTTTTTTCGGGGACGGCGGCGAATCGGGCGAGGGGCGCCGCCGGGGGAAATGGCGGGGGGTTGGGCCTGGGCGCGTTCGTTGGTCATGAACTCCCACATGAGGAGTAAAATAGCGAGGGTGAGGGGCCATTCAAAGCGCTCGAAGCGGATTTTTTCGCGGCGTTCTTCCAGGTGTTGCTTGGGCAGGGTGGCGATGTAGCGGTTGTAGATTTCTTCGAGGCCTTCGCCGCGTTGGCCGAGCTGGACGTAGGCCCCGCCGGTGATGCTGGCGATCTGGCGCAGGGAATTTTCGTCGAGCTTGGAGTCGACGATCTGGCCGCTGCTGTCGTGCAGGTAAAGGATGGCCCCGGTTTCGTCGCGTTCGGGGATGAGGCCGCCATTGGGGGTGCCGACGCCGACGGTATAGATTTTGAGGCCGCTTTGCGCGGCGGAGCGGGCGGCGTCGAGGACGCGGCCTTCGAGGTCTTCGCCGTCGGTGACGAGGATGAGGAGTTTGGTGTTGCCGGGCTGGCTTTTGAGGGCGAGCACGGCTTGATCGATGGCGGTGGCGATGTCGGTGCCTGGGCGCGGGATGGTGTCGGTGTCGAGTTCGCGGACGGCGGACTGAAAGGCGTCGCGGTCGAGCGTGAGGGGGCATTGGAGAAAGGCGTCCCCGGCAAAGGCGATGAGGCCGAGGCGGTTGTCCGGGAGGCGGTCGGCGAAATCGGCGATGGCGAGCTTGGCGCGTTCCAGACGGCTGGGCTTGACGTCTTCAGTGAGCATGCTTTTGGAGCAATCGACGGCGAGGAGGAGGTCGAGGCCGGTGCGGTCTTCTTCGCGCCAGCCGAAGAAGAGATGGGGTCGGGCGAGGGTGATGAAAAGAAAAGCCACCGCGACGATGAGAAGGATCGATTTGAGGAGTCGCTTGGCGGGAGAGACGCTGGCGGTGAGCGCCTGGACGAGGTGGGAGGCGGCGAAGAGTCGCACGGCTTGCTTGCGGCGGCGGCGGGCGCCGATTTCGAGGAGGATGATGGCGACGACGGCGAAGAAGCCGATGATCAGCCAGATCGGATCGAGGAAGCCGGGGTCGAGGCGGGTCCAGAGGTCAGAGATCATGGTGTTCCTCCACAATCCTGCGGGTGGCAGCTTTTCTGTGTGAAGAGCGGGAGATGGCTGCGGCATCCCAAATTACTTTGGCGCTTTTGACGCGGGTAGGTGATGCCAGGCAGGTCCTTCGACTGCGGCTCTGGGAGGCGCAAGGGATAAAGATACGGGTTGGTTCGCCTCCGCTCAGGATGACAGCATGGGGAGAGCGAAGTTTACTGCCGTCGGCAGAACCGCCTCCGCTCAGGATGACGGCATGGGGAGAGCGAAGTTTACTGCCGTCGGCAGGACCGCTTCCGCTTAGGATGACAGCATGGGGAGAGCGAAGTTTACTGCCGTCGGCAGGACCGCCTCCGCTCAGGATGACGGAATTTATAGTTGTGCTTTTCATGGGACCCTCCGCCAGCGGGTGTGGGCCAGGAAAATTTCAAGGCCGAAAAAGAGGAGGCCGGGGTAGAGTGCCCAGGCGAAGAATTCCTGCACATGCTGAAAATGTTTCACCGCTACTTTGCTGGTTTCGAGTTTGTTGATGTCGTCGTAGACATGCTCGAGTGTTTCCGTGTTGGTGGCGCGATAGAATTTGCCGCCGCCGATGTCGGCGATTTTTTGCAGGGCGCCTTCGTCAATGTCGACGGGAATGGTGATGTAGACTTTTTGACCGAACGGGCCCCGGGTGGGGAATTTGGCTACGTCGGCGGAAGCGGCCCCGATGGTATAAATTTTGATTCCGAGCGCATGGGCGGCCTCGGCTGCGGCCATCGGCGTGATTTTGCCCGCGTTGTTGGCCCCGTCGGTGAGCAGGACGATGATTTTCGATTTGCCGGGTTGATCGCGCAGGCGGTTGGCGGAGGTGGCGATGGCCGAGCCGATGGCGGTGGCGTCACCCGCCAGGCCGACGTGGAGGCGTTCCACGTTTTCGAGGAGCCAGTCATGGTCCAGGGTCAGCGGGCTCATGAGGTAGGCATCGCCGGCGAAGGCGACCATGCCGATGCGGTCGTTGGGGCGGGCTTCGATGAATTTACCGACGGTGTCGCGCACGACTTCGACGCGGCTTACTTCCTGGCCGTTCTTGTGAAAGTCGAGCGCTTCCATGGAGGGGGAAAGATCGATGGCCAGCATCATGTCGATGCCGCTTTCCTGCACCTGCGTGCTGGAATCGACTTTTTGCGGGCGGGCGAGCGCGAGGAGAAAAAAGAAGAGGGCAAAATAACGGAGGGCCGAGAGCCAGCCGCCGGTCTGGACTTTGCGGCCCCGGATGAGCGGCCCGAAGAGGCTGAGGCCGGAGTATTGAATGGCGGCGGCCTTGCCCCAGTGTCCGCGTAGAAAAGCCATCAGCGGCAAAAGCAGCAGGAAGGCAAAGACCCAGGGGTGTGCGAATTGGATCTGGTTCATGACGTGGCGGGGGACAGCTTGGCGGTCGCTTGCTGGTCTGGAGTGGGGATCGGTTTCGTGGCCGTGACGAAGGTGAGGGCGCGTTCCTGGACTTGCTCTAATTCCGCAAGGGTGGGTTGGTAACGCGCAAATTTGACCATGTCGCACGCGTGCAGAAAATCGCGCAGCAGTTCGCGGTGCGCGGCCAGGGGCGTGGCGGAATCATTTTCCATCTGGCGCAAAAATTCCTCGGTGGTCCGGCGGGTGGAGGGGTTCTGGAAGCGTTGGCCGAGATAGGTGCGGATGATTTCCGAGACGGCGACGGCATAGGGCACGGGGTTCTCCTCTTGCAGAAGGGCGCGGGCCTTTTCGAGTTTTTCGAGGGCCAGGTCGTAGGCGGTTCGCGGGTTAAGCACCGAGCCGGGTTTGAATCGCTGCCAAAGGAAGATCGCCAACGCGATCAGGGCCGCCACGGCCAGCGCGAGCCAGATCAAGAGCCACGAGTGAAGGTAGAAGAAGGGTGGGCGGATGTCTTCGATGTCTTCCTGTTTTGGTCCTGCGCCCTGGGGCGTGGCGGGAATAAAGGAGGGTTGGATGACGGGGCCTGATGCGGTGTCGGTTGGTGCAGAAACCGGGGAGGTGGTTTGGGCTGAAATGACAAGGGGCGCACCGACAAGGAATACCGTGAGGAAAAGAAGGGGGGCAACACTCCATCGGGTGGCCCGGACAGCTTTAGATTTTTGCGAAAATCGTTCACTCAACAATCCGTCATCCTGAGCGCGGTCGAAGGACCTTGCTCGCAAAGAGGAAAATGTCGCACGGTACCAAGACGCTTTCTGTTCGGGGGGCCGTTCTTGCTTTGTCCCCACGCGACCCGCGAGAGGCATTCCTTTTGATCCTGAATCTTTTTGACGCTTTTTAACGTATTGCCTCATCGGGCAAGGTCCTTCGACTGCGGCTCGAGAAGCATTTAGGGTTAAAAGAAATTCATCGGCTCGCCTTCGCTCAGGATGACGGAGGGGGAAGGAAACGCTCTTCATCACAACCTCCGGCTGGTGCGCGTTTTGAAGAACGTGTAGAGCGCCTGGCTGTAGGGTTCGCCGGTGCGCAGTTCGAGGGTGTCGACCCCGGCCTGGCGGGCGGCGCGGCGGAACTGGTCCATTCGTTCCTGGCCGAGCAGGGAGAAGGCTTGGCGCACGATTTTGCTGTCGGTGTCGATTTCCACGACTTCGCCGGTTTCGGGGTCTTCCAGCGTGAGTAGGCCGAGCGGGGGGAGTTCCTCTTCATGCCGGTCGCGGAGATGGAGCAGGACGAGGTCGTGGCGTTTGTTGGTGAAGCGGAGTCCGCGGCGCAGCCGTTCGAAGGCTTCGGGCGATTCGATGAAGTCGGAGATGACGAAGACGACGGCGCGGCGGCGGAGGACGTCGTTGCAGAAGTCGAGGGCCGAGGCGACGTCGGTGCCGCGACGTTGCGGGGTGTGGAAGAGGATTTCGCGGATGACGCGCAGGACATGCTGGCGGCCCTTGGTCGGCGGGATGTATTGCTCGACTTCGTCGGTGAAGAGGAGGAGCCCGACTTTGTCGCGGTTGCGGATGGCTGAGAAGGCGAGGACGCTGGCGATTTCGGCGGCGAGTTCCTGTTTGCTCTGGGCCTTGGAACCGAATTTGCCGGAGGCGCTGACGTCGACGGCGAGGAGGATGGTGAGTTCCCGTTCTTCGCGCAGTTTTTTGATGAAGGGGACGCCGGTGCGGGCGGTGACGTTCCAGTCGATGAGGCGGACTTCGTCGCCGGGGGAGTATTCGCGGACTTCATCGAAGTCCATGCCGCGGCCCTTGAAGACGGAGTGGTACTCACCGGCCAGCGCGTCGGTGACGAGGCGGCGGGTGCGCAGTTCGATCTGGCGCACTTTCTTCAGGATTTCTCGGGTGACGGCGGGGTCCATGGGGGAGAAGAACTAAGAGCGTAGAGCGAAGAACTCAGAGGTTGGAACTGGGGAAGCTACTTTCGTTTCAGTAGTTTTCAGTTCTACGTTCTTAGCTCTAAGTTTTTTCACGGCACAGGGAGCGTATCGAGAATCTTTTGGACGATGTCGCGGGAGCTGAGGTTTTCCGCCTCGGCTTCGTAGGTGACGGTGACGCGGTGCTGGAGGACATCGTGGGCGACGTCTTTCACGTCTTGCGGCGTGACGTAGGCGCGGCCGTTGAGGAAGGCGAGGGCGCGGGCCGCGAGGGTGAGGGCGATGGTGGCGCGGGGCGAGGCGCCGTACTGGATCCAGCCGGGGAATTCGAGTTTGTAGGCCTTGGGGTCGCGCGTGGCGACGACGATGTCGACGATGTAGTCGCGCACTTTGTCGTCGATGTAGATGGTGTTGACCACTTCGCGCGCGGCGAGGATTTGCTCGGGGGTGACCACCGGTTGCACGGTGAAATTCGGCGTGGTGGTGGCCATGGTGTCGAGGATGCCCCGTTCTTCGGCGCGGGAGGGGTAGGTGACGACGACCTTGAGCATGAAGCGGTCGATTTGCGCTTCGGGCAGGGGATAGGTGCCTTCCTGCTCGACCGGGTTTTGCGTGGCCATGACGAGGAAGGGTTCGGGCAGCGGGTAGGTGTTTTCGCCGAGGGTGACCTGGCGTTCCTGCATGGCTTCGAGTAGGGCGCTTTGGACTTTGGCCGGGGCGCGGTTGATTTCATCGGCGAGGACGAAATTGGCGAAGACGGGGCCGAGCTTGGGGTTGAAGGTGCCGTCGCGCGGGTTGTAAATTTGCGTGCCGACGATGTCCGCGGGGAGCATGTCGGGTGTGAACTGGATGCGTTGGAAGCGGGCTTCGACGGCCGAGGCGAGGGTGCGCAGGGCGAGCGTTTTGGCAAGGCCGGGGACGCCTTCGAGCAGGACGTGGCCGTTGGCGATCAGGGCGATGAGGAGCCGGTCGATGAGGTATTTCTGCCCGACGATGACGCGGCCGACTTCCTGGCGGAGTGGGTAGACCCAGGCGCTGGCTTCCTTGACCGCGGCGGCGGTGGAGGCAAGGCTGGTGTGGCCGTAGGTGATGGCCCGGGCCTGGTCGTTGGTGGGGACCGGGGGCAGGCCCGAGGTCAAAGCGGTGGATGCGAATACGGGTGCGGCTTCCATAGTATAGGTGGTTTTGGCCCTTGTTATGAGGGCAAGATACCCTCAGCGCGAGGCAAAAGCTTCTCCATTACCAAGACTTAAGAATTCGGCAAGGGTGAGCCCTTCAGCAGGCCATTGCGGGCCCGGCGCAGAGCCTGCGCCAGCTACCTTGAATGTCCCATCACGGATAGGGAGGGCAAAACTCAGGTGCGTTCGGGCTGCCCGGAGGCTGGGAAAATAATCCCAAAGATAAGCTTGATTTGTGCCAGCCGATGGCCAGAATGAAACTTTTCCGCTTGACCTCATATAGGCTCAGGTGATTTCCGTTGATTATCCCTATGAAACAGACGCTCGTTCAAGATGCCCTTAAAGTGGTGCACAGTCCCCAGATCCTCGTGAATATTATTTCCAAGCGCGTTCGGCAGCTTGGTCAGGGTTTTCGTCCGCTCGTGGCCTTTGATCCGAAGCTGACTTTCATGGATGTCGCGCTGAAGGAAGTGGCCGAAGGCAAGCTGGGCTTTGAGATGATCGAAGTCCCCTCGGCTGCCGGTACTGCCACCCCGATTCCGACCAAAAAGGGCCGCAAAGCCGCAGCTGCGTAAGCTCCTTCCCTGTAGCGACGTGCAGATGGCAGTTGCCATCTGTTGGATAGCGATCCGCTGTCGAGCCGATGGCGGCTACCTTGAATGCCCCGCTGCTTGCAGCAGATGCGGGAAAAAAATTTAAAGCTGCGAGTACCCTCAACATGACCTATTGTACCCTAGTGAAGAATGACGGTTTCCATTACGCCTCGGCTGTGGCCGCCGGTGTTCGTTCGATTTTCCGGCAAGTTTCCAACCTGGTTCGAGGGGTGTCCAAATGAGCTTCTCACCTTACATTGAATCGTTGCGGGCTGCTTTCAGGGCGCAGTACGGTTGCGATGCCCGGCATGTGGAAACGGTGTCGGTGACCGAGCGGCGCGAGGGGAAGGTCGTTTGGGAAGGCGAGGTCGAGGTGTTCGATCTGATCGGGCATGGGAAGGCTGCAACCGGCTATGCCTGGACCGAGGGCAAGAGCAAAGAGGGCGAGACGGTTTGCCTGCTGGAGCTGCCTCCGGTGACTTCGCCCGAGACGGCGGTGCAGGCGGCGATTGCGGAAAAGTCGAAGAAATAGCGCAATTTATTTTGAGAGTGCTGGTGAGTCCGATGCAAAATGGCGAGGCTGGCTACTCAAGATGGAGACGCTACCTGTTTCGTGAACGCAAGGGCTAAAGGAGGCAGGTCCTTCGACTGCGGCTCGGGAAAACACAAGGGGACAAAGAGAATTTTCCGGCTCGCCTTCGCTCAGGATGACGGATTGTTTGGAGAAGGCTTTTCGTTGTGACCGATTACGTTTGGCGGAAGTGATGTGATTGTTCGACTGAAGCGATTGTTTTTGAGGCGATTCTGATGCAGATTCAGGGTCGCCATGCGGCAGGTCTATACTAACCAAGATTCTACTCAGGTTGGTTATTACAAATCCATTTTGGATGAGGCCGGGATTTTATCGTTTATACAGAACGAATTTAGTAATAATCCCAAAGTTGCTGGCGCAGTGTTTTTCCCTTCCTTATGCGTTATCAAGGATGCCGATTACGATGAGGCCATTCGTATTTTGAAATCGCTACAAATCAAAGAAGTTGCTCGCGTTGATGAGTGGAAATGCCCTTCTTGCTCCGAGATAAATCCCCCCAATTTTGAACTTTGTTGGAATTGTAATTCGCTGCGGCCAGAGGCTTAGCGGAGCACTCGAGTCAGTGATAGTAATCCAAAGTAAGACATTCCTTCCATTCAGCGCGGCTTGACATTTTGGCTCCGTCACGTAGGCTGCAGCTAACTTATCGAGAGCGGTGGAGGGGCTGGCCCTGTGAAACCGCGGCAACCGGTCGGTGATTTTTCATGAGGAAAACTCGCTGGCGTCCAGGTGCCAAACCCAGCTCGGTGCGGTCCGCCTGATGCGGACAATGCCGGGGAGGATAAGGAGCGAGTGCCTACTCGTCTATTAGGCGCTTGCCCCCCTGTCCCAAAGCATGTCGAGGTCGATCCTCGGTAAGGGTCGGAAATTATGGGCAAGGAATTTTTCAGCAATCTCAAGTGCCGCGAGTGTGGTCGCCTTTACAAGAAGGAGGCGGTTCATGTTTGCGAGTTCGACTTCGGTCCCCTCGAAGCCGATTACAATTACGAGCACATCCGCCATTCCATTTCGCGGCAGGTCATCGAGTCGCGCGAGCACAATATGTGGCGCTACCGGGAGTTGCTCCCCATCGACGGCGAGCCGACCGTCGGGCTCAAGACTGGTTTTACCCCTTTGGTGAAAGCGGACCGTCTCGCCCGGGCCTTGGGCGTGAAGGAGCTTTATATCAAGAACGATGCTTTCAATCACCCGACGCTTTCTTTCAAGGATCGCGTTGTTTCGGTGGCGTTGACGCGGGCAAAGGAGCTTGGCTTCAAGATCGTGGCCTGTGCTTCGACCGGCAATCTGGCCAATAGCGTGGCGGCCCATGCCGCGGGCGCGGGATTAAAGAGCTATGTGCTGATTCCCGCCGACCTGGAGCAGAGCAAGGTGCTGAATAGTCTTGTTTATGGCACGCAGGTGATCGGGATTCACGGCGCCTACGATCAGGTGAACCGGCTTTGTTCGGAGATCGCGGGCAAGTACGGCTGGGGTTTTGTGAATGTGAATTTGCGGCCCTACTACGCGGAGGGTTCAAAGAGCATGGGCTTTGAGATCGCCGAGCAGTTGGGCTGGCGTACACCGCGTCATACGGTGGTGCCGATGGCCAGCGGCTCGCTGCTCACGAAGGTGGCGAAGGCGTACCAGGAGGCGATCAAGGTGGGGCTGATCGATGAGCAGCCGTTTACCCTGCATGGTGCGCAGGCGACCGGATGTAATCCGATCAGCGCGGCGTTCAAGGCCGGGACCGATTTGATCAAGCCGCAGCCCAAGCCGCAGACGATTGCGAAGTCGCTGGCGATTGGCACGCCTGCGGATGGTTACTATGCCGTGAATGCGATCAAGTCTTCGGGCGGTTCGTGCGAGGACGCGTCGGACGAGGAGATCGTTGACGCGATCAAGCTGCTGGCCGAGACGGAGGGTATTTTCGCCGAGACGGCGGGAGGTGTGACCCTGGCCTGTGCGAAGAAGCTGATCGAGTGCGGCAAGCTGCCGAAGAACGAGTCGATCGTGATTTGTATCACCGGGCATGGGCTGAAGACGGCGGAGGCGGTCGCGCCGCACTTGCCCGCGCCCCGATTGATTAATCCCAGCCTGCGCGAATTCGAGGCGCTGATCGCGAACGATGCCGTGCATGCGGCGGCGGCGTGACTGACGAATAGTTAGAGATCCTTCGACAAGCTCAGGATGACAATCTTTTAAAAATTATGCCTATCCCCGTATCCATCCCCACTCCGCTCCGTACACTGACCGATAATCTCGATACCGTTGAGGTCGACGGCGCCACCGTCAGCGAATTGCTGGCCGCGCTCGATAAGAAGTATCCCGGCATCGGAGAGCGTCTGCTCGATGCGCAGGGCAATGTCCGCCGTTTCGTTAATATTTACGTTAATGGCGAGGACGTCCGCTTTCTCCAGGACAAAGAGACGCCGGTGAAGCAGGGCGATGAAATCAGCATCGTTCCCGCGATTGCGGGGGGGTGATTTTCGCATTAAAAATGCTGTCATCCTGAGCGGAGGCGAATCGAGAAATGTCGTTTTCCATCAGGTTTTCCAGAGCTGAAGTCGAAGGATCTGCTTTGCCCGAGTAAAAAGCTGTGAAAACGGGCTACGTTTACATCGTGAGCAGCCAGTCACGCCGGCTTTATATCGGTGTCACCAGTGATCTTGTCAGGCGTGTATCAGAACACAAACAAGGCTTGGTCGAGGGGTTCTCTAAAACGTATCGGATCAATCAGCTTGTTTATCATGAGGATTATCCTGACATGCTGAGTGCGATTACGCGGGAGAAACAACTGAAGGGTTGGGCCCGGGCGAAGAAGCTTGGGCTCATTCTTGGGCGGAATCCCGGGTGGGAAGAGTTGCGTTTGGGTTAAGGCGAAGCAGGTCCTTCGGCTGCGGCTCTGGGGAACGCAAGGGATAAAGATATGGGTCGGTTCGCCTCCGCTCAGGATGACGGAGTGGGAAGGCGGCATGGCATTAGTTTTTCTTTGGTAACGGCTTGGATATTTCACGAATCCCAGTCTCGACATCTCCGGCAATTCAGCGAAATTTTACCCATGATCGTCACTACCGCGCAGCTTTTCAAAGTCGCTTACGGCAAGTTTGCCGTTGGCGCATACAACATCAATAATGCCGAGCAGACCATGGGTCTGTTCAAGGGCTGTCTCGACTCGAAGGCCCCTTTTATCATCCAGCTTTCCAAGGGCGCGCGCAGTTATACCGACAAACGGATGCTGGAGGCGATCATCCGCAGCGCGGAGGAGATTTTCCCGGAAGCCATTTACGCGGTGCATCTCGATCACGGTGATGAGAAGACCTGCTACGATTGCATCGACAGCGGTTTCTACAGCTCGGTGATGATCGACGCGTCGCACGATCCGTTCGATGAGAATGTCGCCATCACGAAGCGGGTGGTCGACAAGGCCCACGCGAAAGGGCTGAGCGTCGAGGCGGAACTCGGCATGCTCGGCGGCGTGGAGGAAGACATCAGCGTGGACGAAGGCAATGCCTGCCTGACCAATCCGGACGAAGCGGTTGAGTTCGTGAAAAAGAGCGGGTGCGATTCATTGGCGGCGGCCATCGGCACCAGTCATGGCGCCTATAAATTCAAGGGCCAGCAGTCGCTTCACTTCGAGGTGCTGGAAGCGATCCAAAAGAAGATTCCCGGTTTCCCGATCGTCATGCACGGCAGTTCCAGCGTGCCCAAGGAGGAAGTGGCGCGGATCAACAAGGCCGGAGGCACGCTCGACCCGACCGCCTGCGGCGTGAATGAAAACGAATATATCCCCGCGGCCAAGCTGGGAGTGACCAAGGTGAACGTCGATACCGACGGGCGCCTGGTCTGGACGCGCGTGCATCGCGAATTTTTCCGTGATAATCCGGGGGCTTTCGATTTTCGTCCTCCCGGCAAGGTGTTCATCGAGGAATACGCCAAGTTTATCGCGCATAAGAACGAGAAGCTCGGTTCCGCCGGTACGATCGAAGAAGTCCGCAAGGCTGTGACGAAGAAGTAGGTCGATTTGCGGTCTGCAATTGGTAGCCGCCATCCGTTGGATGGCGGTTCGCCGTCGAGCCGACGGCGACTACCTTAGATACCCCGCTGTTTGCAGCGGGGTTCTTTATTTCCGTCAAAATTCAGCCTCTTCTTTTGTCCTTTCATAACTCGCTGAAAATCAACAAATAGTGGCTTAAATTAAAAAACACCACAACTAATGGTGGTATTTCCTTGTCAGGGGTAAGGAGGCAGGCGTAGAAAAGCGGGATGTACCTGAAGTCGCTTAATGTGGTCGGATTTAAGTCGTTTGCAGACCGGACGACGCTCGAATTTCATGAAGGGGTCACCGCCATTGTCGGGCCCAACGGTTGTGGTAAGAGCAACGTTCTCGACAGTATTCGCTGGGTGCTGGGCGAGCAGTCGGCCAAGGCGTTGCGCGGCGGCGAGATGAAGGATGTCATCTTTTCCGGCACTGAAACGCGTCCCCCGCTCGGCATGGCCGAAGTGTCGCTGACGTTCGGCGATTGCGAACAGGACCTGGGCGTCGAGTACAACGAAGTGACGATCACGCGGCGCGTTTTCCGTGATGGGGCGAGCGAGTATGAGCTGAACAAGACGCCCTGCCGCTTGCGGGATATCCACAGCATGTTCATGGATACGGGTATCGGCCGTTCGGCCTACTCGATCATGGAGCAGGGCAAGATCGATTCGATTCTTTCGTCGCGGCCCGAGGACCGTCGCGCGATTTTCGAGGAAGCCGCCGGGATCACGAAGTACAAGAGCCAGAAGAAAGAGGCGCTGCGCAAGCTCGAGAACACCGAGGCCAATTTGATCCGTCTGGCCGATATCATTCGTGAAGTGAAACGGCAGATCGGGTCGCTGCAACGGCAGGCGGGCAAGGCGCGCCGGTACCAGTCGAGTTTCGAGGAACTGGCGACGTTGGAGAACCGTTTTGGGCGGCATCAATTCGAGGTGTTTTCCGCGACGATCGCGACGTTGCAGACGGATGTGGACGGCGCGCGCCAGAAGCAGGAGGAGCTTGAAACGGAAGTGGCCGGGCAGGAGGAAAAAGTCGGCGCCGCCCGGAACGATCTCGCCGTGGTCGAGGAGGAACTTGTCCGTTTGCGCGAGGAGCAGGGCGCATTGCGTCACGCCATGGAGCGGGCCGGACAGCGGGGCGCGACCAATCGCGCGCGCGTGGAGGAATTCACCGGCCTGCGCGATCAGGCGCGGCAGGAGATTGCCGGGACGGAAGAAAAGGTGCGTGTGGGCGAGGAGCAACTGGCCCAGCTGAGCGCACAGGTGGAAAATTTCGCGCGGTTACAGGGCGAGACGCAGCAGCGCTTCGACGCGGCGCAGGAAGCCCTGCAAATGTTGATGGCCAAGATCGGCACCGTGGAAGCGGAGCGGGCCGAGATCGAGGAGGAAAAGCTTCAGCAGGAGCGGCTGCATCAGCAGCAGGGGCAGGAGTTGGCGGGGCTGGAACTTCAGCAGCGTAATTTTCAATTGAGGGTCGAGGGCCTTCAGTCCGAGCAAACGACTTTGGCGCAACGCCGCGATGAGGCGCAGTCCGCCGCGGCGCAGCATGCGGCCCGTTTGGCCGAAGCGGAAAAACTTCTGGGCGAACGTCGCGAGGCGTTGCAACTGGCGCAGCAGACCCGGCGTGAAGCGGAGGAAAAACTTCGCGGAGCGGAGCGGGCGAGGATCGAAGCGGGCAAGGTTCACCAGAATTTGCAGGCCCGGCGCGATGCCCTGGCGCAATTGGAAGATCAACACGCGAGCGCACCGCAGGCCACGCAGCGTTTGTTGAAGGCTGAAAGTAGCCGCGTTCATGAGAGCGTAGCCGGGAATCCACCGCCTCACGGCGGCGGCTACGAACTGTACGGTACACTTTCCGGCCATATTTCCGTTCAGTCCGGTTACGAGGCGCCGTTGGCGCTGCTACTGGGCGATGCGGTCAATGCGTTGATTTTGCGCGACGATGCCTCGGCGCAAGCGTGGCGCGGAAAGTTGGCGGGCAAGGAACAGTGCGCTTTTGCTCCGTTGCGGGCGGCGCGTCCGACACCGTTGCCGTCCAGCGCCGGAACGCATGCCACGAAATTTGTGACCGCGAAGCCGCTGGTGGCCGAGTTGGTGGCGGCGTTGCTGGAAGACGCCCATGTGGTGGACGATTTGGCCGCAGGTTGGGAATTGAAAGCCGCCCAACCGCAGAGCACGGTCGCAACCCGGAGTGGAGAACTGATCACACGCAGCGGTCTGTTGCTGGTCGGGCAGGAAGCGGGCGCGTCGCTCGCCGTGTTGACCCGGCAGTCGGAGATGCGGAAGCTCGAGGCGGAATTGGCCGAATCGTTGGTTTTGGTGACGGGCGCGCAGAGTGGGGTCGATGCGGCCCAGCTCGCGCTCGATGAGAAATCGGTTGTGATCGAGCAGACCCGCACGGCCGTGCAGGAGTCCGAAATTTCCCTCGCGACCCAGCGGCAGGAAGAACGCGCGGCCCAGGCGACGGTGGCGGAAATCGTGCGACAGGTCGAGGACGCCACGCGCGAGATGACGCGGTTGAACGCGCAGGAACAGGTCGATCATGAGCTTCACACCCGTTTGCGGGAGACACTCGGATTGGCGGATACCGCCCGTCGCGAGGCCGAGGGGAAGATGAAGACTCTCCAGGAGCAGTTGAACGAACTCGTGGCCAAGGAATCGGCGCAGAGCAATGCACTGACCGAATTGCGGATCGAGCTGGCGACCCAGACCCAGCAGCACGAAGCGTGGCAGCAGCAGCGCGAACCGGTGGCTACCCGGTTGCAGGAATTGCGCGAGTTGGTCGAGCAGCGCACGCGCGAATCGGCTGAGCATGAGCAGCGTGTGGCCCAGGCCCGCGAGGAAATTACCGCGGCGGATCGGGAGCAGGCGGAAAAGAGCGAGGAACAGAATCGCGTGACCGCCGTGCTGGAGCAATCCCAGACGAAACGGACCGAGGCGCAGGCGCGGATCGACGAGCAGGAAGGCGTTCTGAAGACGCTTCGTCGCGGGCATGGCGAGATCCAGACGGCCCGCACGGAAAATGAAGTGAAGCTGGCTGAGCAGAAACTTTTCCTGGGCAATCTGCGCGAACGTTTCCGTCGCGATTACCAGAAGGAACTGGAAGATTTGCCGTTGCTGACCGAAGAGGAAGCCGCGACCGATTGGGAGGCCGTGGAGGCACAGGTGGCGGAGAAGCGGGCGGCGCTCGATGCGATTGGTCCGGTCAATCTCGAGGCGATCACGGAGTACGACGAACTGGAACAGCGTTACCAGTTCCTGACCGGACAGGAGACCGACCTACTGACGGCCAAGGAGCAAATCATCAAGGCGATCCAGGAGATCAACCGCACGACGCAGAAGCTTTTTGCGGAGACCTTCGAGCAGGTTAAAATCAATTTCCAGGAGATGTTCACCGAACTCTTCGGCGGCGGTAAAGCGACGCTGTCGCTCATGGATGAAGGCGATCCGCTCGAGTGCGGCATCGATATCGTGGCGAAGCCGCCCGGCAAGCAGACGCAGACGGTGAGTCTTCTTTCCGGCGGCGAGCGCACGATGACCGCTGTGGCGTTGCTCTTCGCGATCTACATGGTCAAGCCGAGTCCCTTCTGCGTGTTGGACGAGCTCGACGCGCCGTTGGATGAGTCGAACATCAACCGCTTCATCAAAATCCTGAAGCGGTTCCAGGAACAATCGCAGTTCGTGGTCATCACGCACAACAAGCGGACGATCAGCATCGCCGATGTTCTTTACGGGGTGACGATGGAAGAGCGGGGTATTTCCAAGTTTGTTTCGATGCGCATGCAGAAGCGCGATGAGACGGACCAAAGGAAAAGCGAAGAGCAAGTGCCCTCGATTGCGGAGTCGGTTCGCGGGTAGGGGTGGGCTATTTTTACATATTATTGCATAATAATTTGAATAAGTTGACTAGTTGGCGTGTCCAATAGTCGACATGGAATTTTTGTATATTGACACTCCGCTTCATTCCTCATAACTAGGCTTACGCTGTAACGAAATACAGTCGCAACGATTGTGTCTAACTACCTGCATATCATCGCGATTGGTCTTATTGTCGTCGGATGGGAAACGGGGGTTTTAGCCGAAGAGGATGTGACCATTATTGCGCCGCCGATGGCGTCTACCCCGACGGCTTCGGACACGGCATTGGCCCCGGACGGTACGCCGGTTATTCATCAATCTTTCCACCGGAAAAACGAAAATAACCCGGGCACGGCTTTGACCGGTTCATCGGTTCTCGGTACGAACCAGGCGGTCCCGCTGGGAAAATCGGCTTTGGGTAATTCGAGCCTGGGGAGCAAGCCGTTGCCGGTAGTCACCACGGCGGCCAACCACTCGTCTTCGGTGGGGCCCGCGGTGGAAACGGGGTTGCCGATTGCCAAGCGCTCGCTGATGGGCAGCACCACGGTGAACGATGCCGCACCGATTCCCACCAGCGCCACGCTGCCTGCGGTGAGTTATAGTGACCCCACGATTTTGCAGCATAAGTCCTCGTCGTCGCTTCCGGCGATTTTTCCCGGCACTTCTTCCACGACCGTGGCGAGTTATTCCCCTCCGATCACGGCGACAGGGTTGTCGGGTGAGGGTTCGCTGATGACTTCAAGTTCCGTTCACCGGAAGGAGCCGAAGAATAGCTATCCATGGAAGACGAACATCATCACGACGATGTTTTATATCGGCGAGGGAGACACGCCGATCAGCCGCACGACCAATGAGGCGAGCGCCTGGGATGAGGATTGGCGTACCAATAACGGCGGCACGGATTCGCCGAACGATCGCGTGGGCTACACTCCGGGGAGCCATGCCGCGCGGGTGAATCCCTTTTACGTGGCGTTGCCGTTTAATGACCTGGCTTTTCCGGACAAGTCCCGTCGATGGTTGCCCAAGGGCTGGTATCGTGCCCCGAAGGACGGCAAGCAGGTTTCCGCCTGTCAGCATCGCTGGGTGGAGATCAAGAATGCGCAGGGTCGTTCCTGCTTTGCGCAGTGGGAGGATGTCGGGCCTTTGAGCTACGATAATGCGGAATATGTTTTTGGTTCCGAGCGGCCGGAAGGTTTGGGCGGTAACCATGCCGGTTTGGATGTTTCGCCGGCAGTGGCCCAATGCCTCAATCTCGATTCGGATAAAAAGGGCATCACGCGCTGGCGTTTTGTCGATGCGGTTGATGTGCCGCCGGGAGACTGGCTGAAGTTCGATGAGGAAGCGGTCATTTACCAGGCTCTCCACGACATGAAAAAGGCGGGGAGATCATCAATTCTTCCTTCCGTTCAGAAAGCTGCCGCGCCCATCGAAGACGCGCAGAGCATCGATTCCAACGTGAAAAAAGTTGGCGCGGCCAAGGGGTAGGGCGCAGTCAAATAGCTCGCTTCCGCACAGGATGATGGAAGGGCAAGGCACCGTCGCACGGAGTGCGACGGCTACCTCTGATGGCCACGCTCTCACGAGTGCGGCTACGGAGAGAAGCCTACTGCCGACCGCAGGTCCGACGGCTACCTATTCTGATGACGGTATGGGGGCGGGGACTCAGTTTCTCCCGCCGTCGAGCCGACGGCGGCTACCTTAAAAAATACCCCGCTGCTTGCGGCGGTTTCATGACTCGTTCAGGGATCGATATCGGGTCGCTTTTCGCCGTTGAGGGCGCTGAGAAAACGGGTGGTCTGGCGGCGTAATCCCTGGAAGAGCAGGCTTTTGCTCTTGGCGAAACCGTAGCGATCTTCCAAAAGGTGCATGCGCTGCTCGGCCGACAGGATGATCATCTTGAGTTGCAGCTCGAGCTTCAGCTGCTTGTGCGTTTGGGACGAAAGGAGGCAGGTGCTGAGTTGCTGGTCGAAAAGGGATTCGATCTGGAAGGCTCTTTTTACAATTTCAAAGACCGATTTGTTGATATCGACCGGTTCGACGTCGGGGATGAAGAGCGAGCCATGGGGCCCTTCATGGTCTTCGGACTGGGTAAAAGATACCGCCTCTCCAGCAGTTTCGCCCTGGGCGATTTCGGCCTTTGAACGGGAGAGCGACGTTAAGGTATCAACTTGCTCGTCGAGAATGGAGAGATCCTGTTGGAGCTGTTCCGTGCAGCTGTTGAAGAGTTCGAGTGACTTGGCGCAGCTGGTGACGCGAGGGTGGCTCTCGAGCGCAGAGTAGATTTGGTAGAGTTCCGTAGCACTTACCAATAGGTCGTTCAATTCAGTCAACTGTTGCGGCGTGGGCAACATTGGAAGGGCTGATGAATCAAACTTCATAGTTTCCTTGACCATTAATGCATAGCACATGCCAAATGACCATAGAATATTTGCGGAGACAAATTGGCGCGATCTCGGTTACTTTTCCTGAACCTGACGCTACGAAACGGGCATCTCATGCGTATACCTATTCTTGGCTTGGTGCTGGGGGCTGTCCTGATTCTGGGTGTCATGGGCGAAGCCCGGTCGTGGGGGGCCGATTCGTCAGGTTCAGCGACAGTCGTGTCTCCATCCACGGCCATGCCGCTAAAAATCGTTCAGGCCCAGGAACGCGCCCGCGAGGCCGAAAATCGGGAAGATGAACCCGGGCTGGTGTCGGCCTTGAACGATGAGGCCGACGAATACTTAAAGGCGCATGAATTCGACGCGGCTGAAAAATTGCGTCTGCGCGTGCTCGGTTTGGAGGAGGACCATGCGGGCCATGATTCTCTTCCGGTGGCCGATGCGTTGCTGAATCTGGGTTGGTTTTACGATAACATGGCCCGTTACGAACCGGCGCAGAAAGCTTTGGATCGGTGTCTGGAGATTCGCCAGCGTTTGCTCGGTTCGGAATCCGCGCCCGCGGCGGAGGCGTTGAATGCGCTGGCGGTGCTGGAGGAAAACCGGAGTAATTACACGCTGGCCGAGGGCTTTTATCACCAGGCGATTGCGATTCGGGAGAAGGTGCTTGGGCCGCAGAATCCGGACACGGCGACGTCGGTGAATAATCTGGCGACGCTTTACTGGATCACGGGTGATTATGCGCAGGCGGAAAAACTTTTTAACCAGGCCCTGACCATCCGGGAGAAAACGCTCGGCCCGGACAGCCTGGGCGTGGCCGGTACGTTGAATGCCCTGGCCTTACTCGATAGCAGTCTCGGTGATTACGATGAGGCCGAGGGTTATTTCGAGCGCGTGCTGCAAATCCGTCAGGCCCGGCTTGGGCCTGACCATCCGCTGGCCATCACGACGCTGTTTCAGCTCGGCCTGCTGCACGTGCGCGAAGGAGACGATGACAAGGCGGAACCGCTTCTCGTCCGTGCCCTGGAGGTTCGGCAAAAAGTTTATCAGGGCGATCACCCCGATGTGGCGCGAAGCCTTTTCCAGCTTGGCCTTTTGTACGAGCGCCAAAAACTTTACAGGAAAGCGGAACCACTCCTCAGGCGCGCGCTGGAAATTCGTTACAGGACGCCAGGTCCGGAGCATCCCGAATACGCGGCCAGTTTAAACGCGTTGGCCCGTCACGATCATTCGCTGGGACGTCTGGCCGAGGCGCTTCCGCTTTACGAGCAGGCCCTGAAAATCGATGAAGTGGCACTCGGAAAAAATCACCCCGATACGGTCGATATCGCCACCAATCTCGCTTACCTGAAACTTGATCTGGGGCGGCGCGATGAGGCCGTCAAGCTTGTCCACGACGCGACGGATGCGCAGCAGAATGTGCTCAACGGGGTGCTCGCTTTTGCCGCGGAACGGCAGCGGATGGATTTCGAGCGGACGATTGAGCCGTGCGATCTTCCCGCCGCTTTGGGCGAGGCCGATCTGCTGGCGCGGGTGGTTTTGCGGACGAAGGGCGTGGTGCTCGATTCGCTGCTTGAGGATGAAGCGGTGACGCGGGCGGCACGCGATCCCGAGGTGAGGGAGTTGATGGACAAGGAACGGCAGCTTTCGGCGCAATTGGCACAGGCGAAGGGAGATGTTTTGGGTGGCGAGTTTGTCGATTCACCGGCGGCTATGGCCGAACGCGAAAAAATGGCGAAGGAAGAGAGTCAACTCGAGGCCAACCTGGCCGCGAAAGGCATCGGGAGCGGCAAGATTCGTCGCGCGCTGGCTACCGAAGTGTCGGAGGTCCAGGAGGCGGTGCCCGAGGGCGCGGCGCTGGTGGAATACATCGCGTATCAGCGCTATGCGGGACGCTTGAAATTTGAGCCGGCTTACGGTGCGGTCGTCCTGACCCGCAACGGACCGCCGCAATGGATCGCGCTGGGGGCGGCCTTGTCGATCGATGGACGCGTGCGTGTTTATCAGAGATACATGCGCCATCGGGTTCGCGAGGCGGCTTTGACCGATGAGTTGCAGGAGCTTTATCAGGTGTTGTGCCAGCCGATCCTGTCGACCCTGCCAGCGGGAATTCATCGGCTTATCGTCAGTCCCGATAGCGCCTTGAATTTTGTTTCGTTTGCCACGCTGCTCGATTCGCAAGATCGCTTTCTCGGGGAGAATTTCGATTTGAGTCATGTTTCCAGCGGGAGGGATTTGGTGGAGCGTGCGCGCGCCGCCCAGGACAATTCGGTGCAGAACAAGCGGATGGTTGTTTTTGCCAATCCCGATTATGAGCATGCGCCCGTGACGGCGGGGAATGCGCCACGCAAATCGCGGGCGGGGAACGATGGCCTGTTTCCACTTTTGCCGGGCACCGAACGGGAAGCTCTATTTTTACAGGAAGAGGCCAGGAGCCACGGACTTCAGGCCGAGGTTTACCGGGGAGCGGAAGCTTCGGAGGCCAATCTCGCCAGACAAAATTCTCCCTATGTCCTGCATCTCGCCACGCATGGGCTTTATCTTTCTCCGGACGACGTGCCGAGTTTTCCTGGGGTTTCGGGTGAAAGCGCGAAGCTGATCGCCGGGCAGCCGATGTTGCGCAGTCTTCTAGCCTTGGCGGGAGCTTCCGTGACTCTGCGGGACTGGCAACACGGCATTTTTCCACCCGCGGATAATGATGGCCTGCTGACTGCGCAGGAGGTGTCCGGTCTGAATCTGGAACACACCTGGCTGGTGGTGCTGTCGGCGTGCGATACGGGAAATGGCGAGGCGCGCGCGGGTGAAGGCGTGCTCGGATTGCGACGCGGCTTTGCCGAAGCGGGCGCGCAAAATGTGTTGATGACGCTTTGGGCGGTGGATGATGCCGGTACCGCCGAGCTGATGAAGTCCTTTTACCGCGAGGCGTTGAGTAGCGGGGATGCTCCCGGCGCCTTGGCGCGGGCGCAGCGGACGAGCCTTCAGGAAATCCGGCGAAAATCGGGTCTGTTCGAAGCGGTGCGCAAAGCCGGGCCGTTTATCCTGAGTTATTGATTTTCCCCAAAAAAATCAGAGGACGAAATAGCTCGCGGATGAAATAAGGCGGGCGCAGGTTGCGATCTAGACTCAACCTCCATGAAACGATTTTTCGATAGTGCCTCCCGGTTTGTCCGCCGTTTGCCCCAGTTGCTTCAGGTCGCCATTGGCGATATCACCTGGCGGCCGCCCGGCTGGGCGGGAGTCGTTCGGACGCGGGTAGTCAAGCGGCCGATCCTGTCCCTTGCGTCGGCTTTGGGACTGATCGTTCTTCTGGTGGCGGGGTGGTTCACCACGAATTGGTACGAGCATCGGCCCAAGCCTCCCTCGGTGAGCTGGATCATTCATTTGGCGGATGCGCCCGATCCCAGTAATGATTTTCAGCCGCAGAATCTCACCCTGACGTTCGATAAATCGGTGGCGAAGCTGGAAAGCATCGGCAAGGACGTGACGAAAGGCGTATCGATGTCGCCGAAGATCAAGGGGAGTTGGTCGTGGTCGGGCGGCACGCAGTTGATTTTTCAACCCACGGAAAATTGGCCCGCCGCCACGGTCTTTCGCATCAAGCTGGCCCGCTCTCTCTTTTCTCCGCATGTGCGGCTGGATGCGACGAGCAGGGAATTCCATACCGCGTCGTTCACGGTGGCGATCAGTGGCGCGAAATTCGATGTGAGTCTGAAGGATTCGTCGATCAAGAAGATCGTCGCGACGCTGACTTTTTCCCATCCGGTGGATCGTGCGAGTCTGGAAAAAAATCTGAGTCTCGCGATGGAAAACGGAGAGCCGGTTTTTCAAGGTTCCTCTTCCGTCACGGGTCGCGGGGCAATTACCTACGACAAGAACGATCGCATCGCTTATGTGCACTCCGTCAACATCGACCTGCCGAAGGACTCGGACCACGCCACCTTGACCGTGCCCGATTCGGTGACGAGTGCGTCGGGCCATGCGCCTTTGGAGGCTGAGCAGAAGACCCAGGTGCTCGTGCCGAATCTCTACGATTTGTTTCACATCGACTCGGCCAAGACGATCATCGCCACAAATCGCACCGGTGAGCCGGAACAGGCGTTGGTTTTAACGACGACAGTGGGCGTGAAATCGGAAGCGTTGGCCCAGGCCATTCATGCCTGGATTTTGCCGAAACAAAAACCGCACGATGACGCGGAAACTTACGAGTGGAAAAGCCCGGCGGAAGTGGATGCGGCGATTCTGGCCCACGCTTCACCGGCCAAGCTTACGCCGATGCCGAGCGAGGAGGAATATAGCACGGTTCACTCCTTCAAGCTCAAGGTGCCGGAAAATGGCTACCTTTATCTCGAAGTGGGCAAGGGATTGCAGTCGATTGGCGGCTTTCAACTGGCCGATAAATTTGCCTCGGTGAATCAGGTTCCTCCCTATCCGCGTGAAGTCCATATCATGCACGATGGTTCGCTTCTCGCGTTGAGCGGTGAACACAAGTTGTCGGTTTCAAGTCGCGGTGTGGAACGATTGGAATTTCGGTTGGGCCGAATCACCCCGACGGCGATCAATCATCTGATCAGTCAATCGGAAGGCAGTTTTCAAAGCCCTGTTTTCACCAATTCAAATTTCGACGAGACCAACATTACCGAGCAGGTTGTCCGCCGCCAGGATATCGCTGCGACGGACACGTCGAAGAATGATTATTCGGCGCTCGATTTTTCCGAGTTCGTCAATGGCGGAGCAAATCACGGGAAACTCGGGCTTTTCATTCTGCGGGTGTTCGCGCGGACCGGCGGCGACGATAACGGCTTTTATAAAAATGACGGGAGTGTTCTTCCTGAACCGAAAAAGCAGCCGGCGGATGCGCAGAACGACAATCAGGATGTGCGCGATCCGGCCGACCGGGACGATATGCTGACGGATCGTCGCTTGATTCTCGTCACCGATCTCGGCTTGCTCATCAAGGACAATGCGGACGGAACGCACGCGGTTTTTGTGCAGTCGATCAAGACGGGCGGCCCGGTTGGGGGGGCGCATGTTGAGGTGCTGGGTAAGAATGGCATTCCGGTGGTTTCAGCGCAGACCGATGATACGGGTTGCGCCACGCTGCCGTCGTTGACCGATTTTACCCGCGAAAAACAGCCGGTGGCTTACGTGGTGCGGCGGGACGAGGATGTTTCTTTTCTTCCCTTTGACCGTGAGGACCGAAAACTTAATTTTTCACGATTCGATACGTCTGGAGTCACGGGGCTGGCGGCGAATGATCTTACGGCTTTTATTTTTACTGATCGCGGTATTTATCGGCCTGGCGATGAAGCGAAGCTTGGTCTCATCATCAAACAGCGTAACTGGCAGGGAAAACTCGACGGTGTGCCGCTTCGACTGGATGTGGTCGATCCGCGCGGCACGGTGGTGCAGAGCCGGTTGATGAAGCTTAATGCGACCGGTTTTCTCGAGGCGGCTTTCCCGACGCGCGAAACGTCGCCAACCGGGAAGTATGAGGTGAATTGTTATCTCGTGAAGGGCAAGGACGACGAGACGTTGCTGGGTGCGCAAACACTGAAGGTTGCGGAATTTCTTCCCGATCGGATGAAAATCAAGGCGACGCTTTCGGTGTTGTCATCGGAGGGTTGGGTTTCGCCGAGCGGATTGCAGGGGCTGGTGTCGCTGCAGAATCTTTATGGCACGGCCTCGGTGGGGCATCGCGTGTCGGGGAAGGTGACGCTCAATCCGGCGCAGTTCAATTTCACGCGCTATCCCGATTACACCTTTACGGATCCCTATCTTAATCCCGATGTGCCGCGCAAATCCCATGACGAAGATTTGCCCGATCAGACAACCAATGATTCGGGCGCGGCGACTTTCGATTTGAGCATGGCGAATTTGGAATCATCCGCCTACCGGCTTTCGTTTCTTGCCGAAGGTTTCGAGAAGGAGGGCGGACGGAGCGTGACGGCCGGAGCGGAGGTGCTGGCTTCCCCCCGCGCGTGGCTGGTCGGGGTCAAGTCAGACGGCGATTTCAGCTACGTGCATTTGGGTAGCAAACGCTCCGCGCAATTTCTCGCGGTCGATTCGCAACTCAAGCCGCAGGCCGAGCAACATCTCAAGCTCAAGCTGAAGGAGCGCCGCTACGTTTCAGTTCTCGTGCAAAAGCCCAACGGCAGTTATGCCTACGAATCGGTGCTGAAGGAAATTCCGGTGAGCGAAGAGGATGTCTCCATTCCGGAACAGGGTCTGGCGTGGCCGTTGAACACGTCGCAGCCGGGCGACTTCGCGGCACGGCTCTATGACGATCACGGTGATCTGGTGGCGGATGTGCGTTACTCCGTGGCGGGGATGGGAAACCTGACCCGCTCGCTGGAAAAAAATGCGGAGCTGACCGCCAAGCTTTCCAAGCCGGAGTACCAGCCGGGCGAGGAGATCGAGGTTGAGATTACCGCTCCTTACGCGGGTTCGGGCCTGCTGACCATCGAGCGCGACAAGGTCTATGCGCATGCCTGGTTTCAGGCGAAGACGACGAGCACCGTGCAGAAGATCACGTTGCCGAAAGATTTCGAGGGGAATGGCTATCTCAATATCGCTTTTGTGCGAGCGCTTGATTCCCGTGAAATATATCTGAGTCCGCTCAGTTATTCCGTGCTGCCGTTCAAGGTCAATCAGGAGGCGCGGCATACGAAAATAGAAATCAATGTGCCGAAATTGGCGCGTCCCGGCGAACCGCTGAAGATTGATGTCAAGGCAAGTCGCCCAACGCAGGCCGTGGTTTATGCGGTGGATGAAGGGATTCTCCAAGTGGCCCGGTACACGTTGCCCGATCCGCTTGGTTATTTTTTCCGCAAACAGGCGCTGGAAGTCGATACGCGTCAGACGGTCGATTTGATTCTGCCTGAATACTCGATTGCCCGGGAAGTTTCCGCGGCAGGTGGTGATGGGGACGAAGATGCGCTGGCGCATTATCTTAATCCGTTCAAGCGCAAGCACGATGCGCCGGTGGTATTTTGGTCGGGCCTCGTCGATCTCGGGCCGCAGGCGAAAACATTTACGTATAATGTGCCTGATTATTTTGCCGGGACAGTTCGCGTGATGGTGGTGGCGAACACAGCTGATGCGGTTGGTTCCGAACAGGCAGCGACGCAGGTGCGAGGGCCGTTCGTCATTAGTCCCAACGTGCCGACGTTTGTCGCTCCGGGTGATGCCTTTGATTTGAGCGCAACCGTGGCGAATAACATCGAGGGTTCCGGTGCCAATGCTTCGGTGAATTTGATGATTCAGGCAACCGGTGGATTGACGGTAACGCAGAAAGCCGCCGATGCCGCAGTTATTCCCGAAGGGCACGATGCGAGCTTTCATTGGCAGCTGCAGGCAAAAGATATTTTGGACAATGCGGACGTGACGATCACGGCGGAGAGTGGTGGAAAAAAATCGAGTCTGACTTCGCACGTGAGCATTCGTCCGCCGGTGCCGTATCTCACGACGTTGACGAGCGGTTATTTCCGTGAGGACGAAAAGCGTGTGCCCATCACGCGTAAACTTTACCCCGAGGACCGCAAGGTGACGGCGCTGGTGTCGCCGGTGCCGCAGGGTTTGAGTCGCGGGCTGGGCACGTACCTGGTGCATTATGAATACGGCTGCACGGAACAACTCGTGAGCAAGGCTTTCCCAAGCCTGGTGAGTAGCGAAACAATGGCGCAAGGGTTGAGCCACGCCGAAGTGGCAAAAAAAATTCAGGAAATTCTGGATGTGGCGGCCACGCGTCAAAATGACGAGGGTGCTTTTGGTCTGTGGACCGCGCAGGTGAACGGCCATTTCGATCTGCCCTCCGCGCACATCATGCATTTCATGATCGAAGCGCAGGAGCAGGGCTATGAAATTCCCTCCGATATGATGACGCGGGGAATCGGGCATTTGCAGAAGATGGCGGACGGCACTCCGGGGAACTTTGACGAGGCGCGTGTCCAGGCTTACGCGATTTATCTTCTGGCGCGAAACGGAACGGTGGTGACGAACGCGTTGGAGCACAATCACGACTGGTTCGAAAAAAATGCGAAAGACTCATGGGCCGATGATGTGGCCGATGTTTACGAAGCGGCGAGCTACGCGTTGCTGAAGGACCAGGACCAGGCGGATAAGCTGATCAAGCGTTTCCATTTGCGGGATGCCAAGCTCGTCTATCCGGGAATCAAGAGTGATTACGAGGATGTGTTGGGACGGAATGCACAATACGTCTACTTGCTTTCGCGTCATTTCCCCGAACGTTTGCAGGCGCTCGGGCAGGACGATCTCATGGCGCTGGCCGACCCGGTCATGGGCGGGAAATATAATACGATCTCAGCCGCCGAAGCGATTCTTGCACTCGACAGTTATGCGCGGGTAATGAAACAGAATTTTGCCGCAACTGATGTCGAGATCGATCGGATGATTGGCAGCGCGTCCAAAAAATTGGAACTTACGCCAGGGCTTTATCCTGAAACAACCTGGACGCCTGACGCTGACGCCCTGGTTTTCAAAAAGGGACATGGCGGAAATAATTCGATGCCGGGTCTTTTCTACCAGATCACCGAAAGCGGTTTTGACCAAGCGGTGGTCACGACGCCTCTCAGTGAAGGAATCGAGGTTTCGCGCGAATATCAAAACAAGGATGGGCAGGTGGTGACCTCTGCCAAACTCGGAGAGGAATTGACTGTGGTGTTGCGGGTGCGGAGCGTGGGCGATCAGGATGTGCCCAACGTGGCGATTGAAGATTTGTTGCCTGGCGGTTTTGAGATCGTTTCCGAATCGATCCATACCGGCGCTTGTTCTGGGCTGGGTGAGATGGAATACGAAGATGTCCGGGAAGATCGTCTGCTGGCCTTCGGTTCCGTTTCAGGAACGGAAACGGAAATCAAATACCGCATCAAGGCGACGGACCCAGGCACCTATGCCGTTCCTCCCATTCAGGCTGAAGCGATGTATCACCAGAAGATTCGCGCACGCGGCGTGTCAGGCACCTTGACGGTTGGCGATTGAGAAGAGGGTCATGAATGCTCCGCTGTTTTTCATTTTTCTTCGATGTCTCTTGAAGGCAGGCGCCGTGATGCTGGGCGCATTTCTGCTTGTCGTTGTGCTGGTGCCGAAACCGCATTTGCTCGACGAGGCCAGTTTCTCGCCTTGTTACGCGGATCGTAACGGGCAGTTGTTGCGGTTGGGTTTGGCGGAGGATGATCGTTACCGGGTCTATGCGCCGGTGGAGAAAATTTCTCCTCAGTTGGTCGAGATGACGCTGTTGCACGAGGACCGCTATTTTCACGAGCATGGTGGATTCAACCCGGTGGCGCTGGTGCGGGCGACGTGGTTCGATTGGTGCGGGCATGGCCGGCGGTTGGGCGCATCGACGATCACGATGCAACTGGCCCGGCTTCATTATCATCTCAACACGCGTACTTTTTTGGGTAAGGTGGTCCAGATCGTGGCCGCCATTCATCTGGAGGTGCACTGCTCGAAACACGAAATTTTGGAGACCTACCTGAATCTCGCGCCGTATGGCCGGAATATCGAGGGGGCTGGGGCGGCGAGCCTGATTTACTTTGGCAAGGAGCCGGGTGAATTAAGTCCGGTTGAGGCGATGACGTTGGCGGTGATTCCGCAGAGCCCTGCCCGTCGTGCGCCTGGTACTGCCGCTCATGATCAAGCCCTGCAAAAGGCGCGGAACATTCTGCTCTCGCAATGGCTGGAGCGTCATCCTGAGGACGATCGGTTGCGGAGTGTAACGGCCATGCCGCTGCAAATGAAGCTTCCGCGTGACCTGCTTTTTCGTGCGCCTCATCTGGTTGAAGAAATGATGATGAGCGAAAAGTCGCCGCGCGCGGAAACCCGCCTGACGGTCGATCTCTCCGTGCAGAATTTATTGGAACGGCAGGTGACACAATATCTCGTGAAGCGCAAGGCGGACGGGTTCAAGAATGCGTGCGCGTTGCTCATTGATTATCGGACCATGGAAGTCCGGGCGGCGGTGGGGTCCGCCGATTTTCATAATGGGGAAATTCATGGGCAGGTGAATGGGTTGAAGGCGCAGCGGTCACCGGGTTCCGCGTTGAAGCCTTTCATCTATGCCCTGGCGCTGGATGAAGGATTGATCCAGCCGAACACGTTGCTCAAGGATGCGCCCGCCAGTTTCGACGGTTATGACCCGGAAAACTTCGATCATAATTTTGCCGGACCGATCCGCGCGCGCGATGCGCTGATCCAGAGCCGCAATGTTCCGGCGGTCGATTTGGAATCGCGACTCGATTTGCGGCGTAATCTTTATACGTTGCTGCGCGATGCGGGCATCCGGCATTTGCAACCGGAGAAGCATTACGGATTGACCGTGGCGTTGGGTAGCGCGGAGGTTTCCCCGGAAGAGATCGGCACGCTCTATGCCATGCTGGCCAATCGGGGCATGTTGCGGCCGCTGCGCCGGTCGCAGGATGAACCCGTTGATTCCGGGGCGGCGATGCTTTCGCCCGAGGCGAGTTATCTGACACTCGATATGTTGAAGGACGGGGTGCGTCCCGACGCGGTCAATGTGCCGCTGTTGGCAAGCGCGGCGCGGCCGATTGCCTGGAAGACGGGAACATCGTTTTCTTATCGCGATGCATGGTCGGCGGGGGTCTTCGATAATTACGTGTTGGTGGTTTGGGTGGGAAATTTCGACGGCGAGATCAATCCCGAATTTGTCGGGCGCACGGCCGCCGCCCCGCTTCTTTTTTCCATGATCGATGCCCTGCGCGCACGTGATCCCATTCCAGAGCAAACCTGCTTCACGTTGACGCCTGACTTGAATTTGCGGCAGGTCGATTTGTGCGCGGTCTCGGGCATGATCGCAGGGCCGAACTGTCCGCATGCGGTGAAGGGCTGGTTCATTCCGGGCAAATCGCCCATCGCAGCCTGCGATATTCATCGTCGCGTGTGGATCGATAATCTCACCGGTTTGAGGCTGTCCGGTGAACCGGAGAATACCGCCACAGCTCACCCGGAGGTTTGTGAATTTTGGCCATCCGATCTGGCCAAGCTTTTTCAGGCGGCGGGTCTGCCGCGAATGGGGCCACCCGCAATGGCAAGCCAGGCAAAGGTCATTTCCGTGACGGCAAATTCCAATGCCGACAGGGGGCCGCGTATTGTTTCACCCAAGAAGGGGCTGGTTTATCACGTCCGCGTGGGAGCGGAGAACGACGAGATACTCAATCTCGAAGCCACGGCGGAAACCAGCCGCGAGCAGTTGCGCTGGTTTGTCGATGCGACTTATCTCGGTGTTTCGGCGCCGAGCACCGCGCTGCTCTGGAAGCCGCAAGCGGGCAGGCACATTATCCGGGCGGTGGACGATTCAGGTCGCGCCGATTCGCGTCTCGTGACGGTGACAGCGGTGGAATGATTTTGTTTCCGTCGCACGGAGTGCGACGGAAACCAGTTATTCGCATCGAGAACGCAGGTTGCGATTTCCGTCTGGCCTGGCGCGAGCCGGCGCAGACCTTCGCCATGATGGATGGCGTTGGGCAGGCCGAGCCACGGTTCGATGCAGTAAAAATCGGAATCGGCGACCATGGTCCAGGTGGTGACGGCGTGCCATGGCAGGGAGCCCGGTGAGTCCAGCTCAAAGACCAGGCGTTGTTGGTTTTTTGTATTTAGCAAGGTGACCTTGGATTCGAGGGGTTTGATCTGAAAGCGGTCAACCAGTTTGGGATCGTCGAGGCGAAGCGTAGCGCTGGAAGCTTCTTCATGGATGATGGAGCCATCGGGGGCCTGTCGCCCCCACGAAACGCAGGGTAGATGTAGCGTCCAGTCGGTTCGCTCCTGGTGCGGTAGGGCGAGATAAAAATGGTGGCCCGCGTAGTAAGGCAATTCCTGGTCGCCGGTATTGGTGGTTTCAAAACGAATTTCCAGGCGCGAGCCGGGTTGCAGGCTCACCACGACATCGAACTGGAAGGCAAAGGGATAGCTGGAACGTGTTGCTTCCGAATCCACCAGTCTCATGCGCAGGGTATTTTCCGTTTTGTCATCGATCACGGTAAATCGGGCGTCACGCGCAAAGCCGTGCTGGGGCATGGGACGAACCGTTCCATCCCGGTCACGCCAGAGTTCATTTTTGCTTTCGACAAAGTGCCGCGCGATGAATGGAAAGAGGACCGGATTTCCGCCCCGCACCTTGAGAATCTTGCTCCAGTCGGCATCCGCTGGCCAGGTGATGATCTCGCGATTCTCCCGGGTCCAGCGCAAAATGCGGGCTCCGTGGTCGGGTGAGACCAGAACCTGGCTGGAACCGTCCGTTAATTGAAACGCAGGTTGGTTCTGGAAAAGGATGGCGCTTTTCATATGATCTTCAGGATATGCCCGTCGAACCCGTTTCACACGAGTCCAAAGTCAGCCCGGATGCCAAGGCAATTGCCGATGCGTACGAGGCCTGCACGAAGCTGGCCCGTGCCCATTACGAAAATTTTCCTGTGGGCCGCCTCGTTCCCCGCGAGATGCAGCCTCACGTTCATGCTGTCTACGCGTTTGCCCGGTATGCCGATGATCTCGCCGATGAGGGTTACGCGGGCAGCGCCAGGGCGCAGGGCGCGCAGGATGTCATGACGCAGGAGGAGCGGCTGGCGGCGCTGAATGATTGGGAGCGGCAATTGTGTTCCGTGCCGGGAACGCCCGGACTGCATTTTATTTTTGTCGCGCTGCACGAAACGATTCGCGAACTCGATTTGCCGGTCAGTCTTTTCACCGATCTACTCTCGGCGTTCAAACAGGATGTCGTAAAGCGTCGCTACGCCGATTTTCCCGAGGTGCTTGATTATTGCCGACGCAGTGCGAACCCCATCGGGCGACTGGTCCTGCTGCTGCATGGCAAAAAGGACGAGGAATTGCATCTTCTCGCCGATGAAATTTGCACCGGATTGCAATTGGCGAATTTCTGGCAGGACGTGGGGGTCGATCTGGAAAAGGACCGGATTTACCTTCCGGAGAATGATCGCAAGGCCCATGGCGTGACCGAGGAGGCGCTGTTTGCGCATCATGCGGATGATTCCTATCGCCAGCTTCTTGAATTTCAGGTGAAGCGGACGCAGGAAATTTTCGACCGGGGCGCGCTGTTGACGAAAAAATTGCGGGGCCTGCTCCGTCTCGAAATCCGGTTGACCTGGCTCGGTGGGACGAAGATCTTGCGCAAGATTGAAGCGCTCAATTACGACACACTGAACGCGCGTCCCAAATTGGGCAAAGGCGACATGGCGGCACTTTTCTTCCAGGCGCTGACTTCATGAACGCACCGTCCACCAGCATGCCGGTTCTTCCCGGAAGCGAAGCGATTACGCAGTCGAGCAAGTCAAACCTCGCGCTTTCTTTTGCGGCGCTGCCCGAGGCGGAGCGCCGCGCCATGTCGATCTTTTACGCGTTCTGCCGCGTGGTCGATGATGTCGCCGATTCAACCGAATTGCCCATCGAGGAAAAACGGCGGCAGTTGGAGGAGTGGCGCGAGGAAATTCGCCGGGCCTACCTCGCCACGCCGCTTACGCCGCTCGGCCAGGAATTGGCGCAGATCATCCGCACTTACCTGATCGCGCCGACGCCGCTCGAGGAAATTCTCAACGGGATGGAAATGGACATGTCCATTCTGCGCTATCCCACTTTCGCGTTGCTCGATCAGTATTGTTACCGGGTGGCGAGCGCAGTGGGGCTGGTCAGTATCGATATTTTTGGCTGCCGCCAGGCACGCACGCGCGAATATGCGGTGGCTCTGGGTATGGCGTTCCAGTTGACGAATATTTTGCGCGACGTGAAAAAGGACGCTTCGTTCGGGCGCATTTACCTGCCGCTGGACGAGCTAGCGGCTTTTGGCGTGACCGAGGATGATATTATTGAGGGGCGCTGGTCGGAAAAGATGCGGCAGCTGTTTCGTTTTCAGCATCATCGCGCACGGCATTATTTTGCCAAGGCACACCGGTTGATGGTGCCGTCTGATAGGCCGAAACTTATCGCGGCGGAAGTCATGCGGGAAGTTTACGAAGGTCTGCTCAACGAAATCGAGCGGCGCGATTTCGACGTGATGCGGTCACCGGTAAAATTAAGCAAGATGGCCAAGGTCCGATTGGTCCTGCGCGCCAAGGCCCGGGAAAAACGCGCTCCGGCCCGTCCCCCTGCTCCGAAAAAGGTGGTCGTGCTGGGTGCGGGCTATGCCGGTCTCACCGCGGTGAACGAATTGATTTTGCGTGGACATGACGTGACTTTGATTGAAGGGCGCGCATTGCTCGGCGGTCGGGCGCATAGTTTTGTCGATCCGAAGAGCGGCCAGACTCTCGATAACGGCCAGCATGTTCTCATGGGTTGCTATCGGGAAACGCTTGGCTTGTTGCGGCAACTAGGAGTGACGGATCGCCTTTGGTCCCCGCCGAATTTGCGGGTGCCCTTTCTCAGCGAAAAGGGACAAAGCACGTTGGCCGCGACCTTGCCCGCGCCGTTACATCTCCTTTCGGCGTTGCTTGGTTATGGCGAGCTTTCGGCTGCGGACAAGTTTTCCGCGGTTAAATTGGCACTGCGCCTTCGCCTGGGACAGAATCCGACCGCAGATGAAACGGTGGAGACCTGGCTGCAACGCTGGAAGCAGACGCCGAATATGATTCGCGCATTGTGGGAACCGCTTTGCCTCGCGGCGCTGAATGAGCCGGTGAATACAGGCTCGGCGCAACTTTTTGCCACGGTCATTCGGCGCTCGTTTCTAGCTGGCGCGGATGATCCGAAGATTCTTTTAAGCCGGGTGGGCCTGAGCGAGCTTTTTGCGCCGGAGGTTCGTCGGTTGCTGGATATGTGCGGCGGCACGTTGCGATTGCAAGCGCCGGTGACGGGTTTGAACTTCGAGGGTTCGGCTTTGCGCGAAATCAAGCTGAGCGACGGCTCGAGTCTGCGCCCGGACGCGGTGGTCAGCGCGTTGCCCTGGCATGTCTTGAGGGCTCTGTTGCCAGAGGAAAATAAACTGACGCAGGCGTGTCGGCAGATGGAGGATGCGCCGATTGTCAGTCTCCACCTCTGGCTGGATCGTGCCATCATGAATGAGCCGTTTGTTGGTCTGCTCGATTCGCCCGTGCATTGGATCTTCAGTCGCGACCACATTCACGGGGCCGATGCGGGTCAATCGGGACACGTCATTACTGCGGTGGTCAGCGGTGCGCGCGATCTGGCCGAAAAATCGGCGGTGGAATTGGAGGAGCTTACGTTGAAGGAGCTGGCTCGTTTTGTACCGGAGGTGAAAGACGCCAAGGTACTCCATCGCATGGTCTACAAAGCGCGGAGCGCGACCTTTGCCGCGACTCCCGAGATGGAATCGCTGCGACCCGGTGCATCCACGACCTGGTCGAATTTCTGGTTGGCTGGCGATTGGACGGATACGGGTTTGCCCGCGACGATTGAGGGGGCGGTGGTTAGCGGTTATCGGGCCGCCCACGCGGTCGATGTGGCAGTTCTTTAGCGGATTGTCATCCCGAGCTTGTCGAGGGAACCGACTCGTGTCTATAGCGGACAGACGGAAGAGTTCTCACTCGATACGAAACAGGAACATCAACCTTATCCAGGAAAAAGGAATGCGTCTGATCCCTCGACAAGCTCGGGATGACGGAATTTTTAAACGACAAAGGCGATCCGCGCCGTGCGCAGGATCGCCTTTGTGTCACGCCCCCGCTTAGGGAGCTAAGCGAATTTATAATTAGGGTTTGAGTTGAGTGAAAACAACGCCACCGGCATCAAAAGAGGTTGAAATAAAGGAATCAACGGATGAACCATCCGAATCATTAACTTTCTTGAATTGGGCGTTATTACCCTTGTAACAGACCGCAATTCCCATTTTTGAGAAGGGATTTGTCGCACTTAAGGTATTTGCATTTGCTCCCACACCAACTGAAGCTGGGTAGGCAAAGGTATTTCCTGTTGTGAAAACGAGGGGCAACTGATCCGGAGCATTCGAGTTAATTCCAGAGCTTGCCGGAGTTCCTGCCATGCCGCTGATATCCCAGCTGTTGTTTTGTGGACCCAAGGCGCCCGTTGCACCCGGAGCTGAACCTGAATACTTGCCGGTAGTCGCTCCGCCTGAGAGCCAGAAAATGTCGTCGGAGGTGGTGTACTTATTCGTCACGACCTGCTCAAAAGCGCCTGATGAAGTGATAGGGAAGGCAGCGCCTTGGCTATTATCTGGAGGATAAAGGTTATTATTATCGATGGAATACTGGAACATCAGCATGCCGATGCTGCGGGCATTTTGCATCGCGACATTTTCTTTGGCCGTGGTCAAGCCACTCATGACGGCAGGGACAGTGACGGAGGCGAGAACGCCGATGATCGCGATAACGACCAGTAGCTCAATGAGGGTAAAACCGCCTCGGCTGGATCGGCGGGTGGGAAAGGAGGAGAGACGGTGATTTGACATGCCGTAAAGTAGTACAGTGGAGCTTAAACGTCAAATAACGAAATGGGTCTGAAATTGCTTTTTTTCGGTTCTGTTCGGCACTACGGCTTTTCTTTTGAAGGAGCTTCTGCTTGAGTAAGGTTCATGGCCAATCCGCCCTCCCTGGAAGAGATCATTCGGGTGGAATGTTTGCCCCTGCGGGATTGCATGCTCACCGTTACGGATGCCAACGGCGAGGCGGCTTTTCTCTACTTCAAGGAGGGCGAACTGATCGAGGCCAATTATGCGGCGTTGTGGGGCAAGGATGCCCTGGCGCAGATTGTGACGTGGAGACTGGCGGAGCGCACCGTGGCCCCGCTCCCTCTCGGGATCAAGCGCTCGCTTTGGGACCAGATCGAATTTCTGCTCAATCCCGGTGCGGCGCCGACGTCCAGCGGCAAGCTGCCCGTGCTCCCTGCGTTCACGGCTCAAAAGCAGAAAACATCGAGTCCTTTTGATCGCTTTCGTTCGCTCTCCGGTTTGCAGAAAATGATTCATATCGAGCGCGACAAGGAGACGGTGATTTTCGATGCGGGCGCCGACAAGGGCGAATCGGAGAACACTGCCTGGCTGGTCGAGTTTGCGGACCGGGTGAAGTCGGTCGGTGATACCCTCGGCTTTGGGACGTGCGAAAAATGGACGATTGATACGGAGCGCTATCAGGTCGTCGGGTTGAAACATGACACGAGTTACATGGCCTTGTTGCGCCGCAAGGATGCCGTCCAGGAAGACCTCGAAGCATCGGTGACGGCGATCCTCGAAGCGAGCTAACCACCCATGGCGACAAAACTCGAAGATGCCTTGCGAAAAGTGACGGCGCTGCCCGGCGTCCGGGCGGCTTTTGTCTTCGATCAATTTCACAGCATCATTGCTCGGGATGTGCCCGGCCAGTACAGCAACGATATTCTCAAGCGGATCGCCACGCAGCTGTATCAACTCGCCCTGTTTAGTTGGAAGACGCGGGTGCTGACGCAGGAATTTCGCCTGGTTTACGACAAGTACGCGGTGTACGCACGGCTGTTTGCGAAGAATTTTTACCTGATCGTTTTCATGGAGAAAAATCTGGAGCCCTCCGACTTTCGGCAGCCGCTCAACCTTGCCGTGCTGGTGCTCGACAAGGCCCTGCGCAGCGAAGATGTTTTTGAATCGAGCCGCGCACTGGCCAAGGTGGCCCAGATGGCCGAACATTCGTTGAAGGAGTCACACGAAAACGATGGCGGATTTGCCGGGGACTTTCGGCGTCTGTGCGTGACGTTTCTGGGACAAACGGGACGTGACTTGATCGATCTGGCCATCGAGGAGGAATATCTTTTCCCGCCACTGCGCACGGAGAGCGACATGCGCAAATTACGCACCTTTGCCCTCTCGCACATCGTGCATCCGATCAAGCGTCAGATCATCTCGAAGGATTCCGAGGAGTTGATCCGAAAGACGCTGGCGAGCTTTACCTAAAGCGTTCTTGATCGAGGCCTTTTTTAAAAAAGGGCGAGCGACTTTTTTATTCACGTCATAAAGCTTTTTTTGAGAAATTTGTGTGACGGAGCCCTAGTCGGCTTGACCTATGCTCTCCACTCATCTTAAGGTAACCACCATCACCTATGTCCTCATTTCTTGACACCAGCAAACGTCCACCCCTTCCCACCGATACTTCGCGCTCGGGAGGAAGTCGCAACACGACGGTTCTAACCTCGGACTGTGAGTTCAAGGGCGCACTGGCTTTTTCCGGCGAATTGCAATTGCACGGCCGATTGGAGGGAACGATTGAATCCGAGGGCGGTGCTTTGACGATCGGCGAAGAAGCCATCATCAAGGCCGAGATCCGCGTGAACGATGTCCAGATTCGCGGCAAGGTTCAGGGCAATATCTACGCGACGGGCCGCATTGAATTGCGCGGCAACGCGGAAGTTTACGGTGATCTCCACACGGATCGTTTGGCGATGGATGACGGCGTTGTTTTTGTTGGCCGATCCAACATGCTGAATGGCAAACCGCAGCCCTCCGGCGAATTTTCCAAGATGTTCACCCGCCTGGGCGTGGCCAAGAACGGCGCGTCGAGCAAGACCAGCTCGGACGAGTAGTCGGTCATTCCTCGATTCCTCGCCCACAAGGACAACTTTGGTGGGAGGGGATGAGGTTTCGCACGGAGGTCACTGAGTTCGCGGAGGCTTTAATCCCTCGGGGCTCAATTCTCCGAAGCTTGCTTTGGCTTTGCTGTAGCGGCGGTCTATGACCGCCGAAGCATGGGCGACACACTTTCTTTTTCCCTCGGCGGTCATAGACCGCCGCTACAGAAGAATGCCTCGAGGCTTGCTCCGGGGTTCTTTACGTTTTTTTGTTCCGTGCTTTCCGTGGCCTCCGTGCGAAATAAAATTTCGCGTGAACAGAAAACGTACCCAAGTACAACTTGGGTACGAGAAAAGAAGAAAAAACCTTACGCCTTCTTGGCCGCAGGCTGGTCTTTGTCGAGCGCGGGGCTGAAAGCGATCGTGTCTTTGCGGGGCAGATCGGTCAGGGTATGGATGGTTTCAATCCCCGCGCGCTCCATATCGGCGACCAAGCCGTGTACCTGCGCCACGAGAAGATTGTGCGCCAGATAGCAGGGAATGGCCACGGCCAATCCAGCGGCAGTAGTGATGAGGGCGGTATAAATTCCCTGCGAAAGCTCACCCACCGAAGCGGTGCCACTGGTCCGGTTGATTTGGACGAAAGCCCCGATCATGCCGGTGACCGTGCCGAAAAGTCCGATCAGCGGGGCGACATAGCCGATGGTGCCGAGTAGCGAAACATTGGTTTCGAGGGAGGGAATTTCCAGTTGGGCGATTTCCCGCACGATTTCCCGCAGTTCATCGGCGGGGAGATGGCGTTTATAAATGGCGGTGCGCACGACGGAGACGATGGGGCCGTGTCCTTCTTCGCAGCGGGCGATGGCTTCCAGATAACTCTGACGGCGGACGAGGGCCAGGACACCGGCGAGAAACTCGTTCACATTCATCCGGCAGCGTTTGTAGAAAGCCATGCGCTCGAAGAAGACGCCCACGGCTACGACGCTGAAGACAAAGAACAAGCCCATGAGCGGGCCGCCCTGCTGCATCAAATGAAACAGGCCAACATTTTCCTCGATGGGCGCAATGTTCACCTGCGGGAGAGTGTCGGCAAAGGGAGTCATTACCAGATGAAGGATTTGGCTTCGGCGACCACCGTATCGCCCTTGAGGATGGTGAACCGCCACGAGCTGACCGGGCCGTAGGCGAGATAAGCTTTATCCACCACGGCGAAATAGGAGCGGGTGGCGCCGGAAATGTGGGGCATTTTCTGTGTCAGGGTGCGGACAATGGCTTTGCTGTTGACCTGACGGTATTGAAACCGGGCGACAAAATCACCGCTGGGTCCGCCATTCGACCAGGTGATGGTAAAGTAATGTCCGCGGCGCGCCTGTTGTTGTTCCTGGGTCACCGCGCCCCAGTTGAGATAATCGATTTCGCCCTGAAACGCATGATTATTGGCCGCTTTGTAACTGCTGTCGTTCTGGACATCGTGGATCTTCGGTATGCGGATGTGCTTGTCGAGGGCGATGGTTTCGTGGCTGGGCGTATTGGCGGTCTCCGCATCATCCTGCGAAGCGAGATCGTCTGTGTCCGAGGCGAGAATGAAATGCTTTTGCGCCGGGCCGCGATCCGCTTCCGAAGGGCCTGCCCTTTCGGGCGGGGCGGGGGGAGCATAGCCTTGGGCATTTTCCGGTTCAGCGGTGGAAGGGGCCATGTGAGCCTGTGCCGACGGCTTCTTGGGAACCGTTTGATTGGTCGTTTGGGCGATGGCCGGTGCGGCCATAAAAAAAGCCATCGACGCGATCAAACATATCCAGCGCATAAGCGAGGGTAATGAGCGGGCGGCCTTGGTGTCAATCACCCGAAGCTGGATAAATGAGGGTAACAGATTAGTCATGAGCTTATTGGGCGATGAGGTCGTATTCCTTCGCTGCGATCACCGTCACCTCGGCAAACTCGCCGACCGGGAGATTTTCCGGCACAAAAACCTTCGCGTCCACTTCGGGAGCATCGGCTTCGCTTCGGGCCACGCCAGGGGTTTCCACCAGCACGCGGAGTCGGCGTCCGACGGCGGCGACGGTTTGCTCCAGCGCGATGCGTCGTTGCAGGGCCATCGCTTTTTTCCAGCGCGATTCCTTGGTGCGGGCGGGAAGATGGCCTTCCCGTTTGGCCGCGCGGGTGCCTTCTTCCTGGGAGTAACGAAAAACGCCGAGGCGCTCGAAGCGGGTCTCCTCGATGAAGTGAAGCAGCGTCTCGAAGTCTTCTTTTGTCTCGCCTGGGAATCCGGCGATGAACGTGGTGCGTAGCGAAATGCCCGGCACGCCCGCGCGGATGCGCTTGATCAGGTCGCGGATATGTTGGGAGGACGTTTCGCGACGCATCGCTTCCAGCATCGGATCGGAAATATGTTGGAGCGGCATGTCGATATAGCGGGCGACCTTGGGGCATTCCGCGATGGTCTGGATCAACTCGTCGCTCCAGTGGGCCGGATGGGTGTAGAGCAACCGGATCCAGAAATCGCCCTCGATCTTTTGCAGTTCGCGTAGAAGAGCGGTGAGCGAATCGCCCCGGGAGGAATCGACCAACGCGCGCGGCCCGGCCTTTTCGGCCCAGCGATCCATGCCGAAGTAAGTTGTGTCCTGGGAAATGAGATTCAACTCCCGCACGCCTTCGGCGACAAGCTGCCGCGCCTCCGCCACCACGGAATCGACCGTGCGGCTGCGGTGCCGTCCGCGCATTTGCGGAATGATGCAGAAGGAGCAGGGATGATTGCAGCCCTCGGCGATCTTCACATAGGCGGTGTAGTTCGGCGTCAGGCGAAAGCGGGGTGTATCGAAATCGGGAATGTAGCGGGGCTGCGGCGTGACGAAATTTTCCGGGGCTTCCTCTTCCGCGCGTTCCTTGGCCAGGAGTCCTTCGATGATCGGCGCGACCTGCGTGAGCTGGTCCAGCCCGATGAAGGCATCGACTTCCGGCATGGAACTGCGCAACTCGGTGGCAAAACGTTGCGCCATGCAACCGGCCACGATCAACTTCTGCGCGCGATGGCGCCGATGCAGGCCGCGTTGCTGATTGGCTTCGAGAATGGCTCCGATGCTCTCTTCCTTGGCGGCGTCGATGAACGAGCAGGTGTTGACGATCATCACGTCGGCCTGGTTGGCGTCCGAGGTCAGCGTCATGCCCGCCAGCCGCAAATGCCCCGCCATGATTTCCAGGTCCACAAGATTCTTGGCGCAGCCCAGCGAGACCATCCCCACTTTCACCATCCCAGGGGTCGGCGTTTCACAGGTAGCTGCCGATGGCTCGTCGGCAGTCGATGAAATAGGGGGAATGGCACTCACGGGTGGCGAGACTCCACGGTGAAAGTCTCGGGGGCTTCCTGGTCACTGTGCGGGCCGTAGTTTACTCCATCGAGTGTGATATCGACGGCGGAAGGAATGCCGACGTTGACCGAAAATTTACGACCGTCGAACCCGATCGATTGCCCGGCATGAAGCACCGAGGCATAGCGGACTTGTTCGAGATCGGGCGCATCCACGGCGGTGACCCGAACAAACGAATCCCGCGAGGCGGTTAAAATAAGATGCTTTTCGGAGGTGGGAGCATTCGGGGTTTGTGGGACGCCATTGGTTGTCGCCGAAGTGTGAGTCGAGAGCGGTGAGGTGGCCGTCCCTTTGCTCGACGTGGCGGCAGCGGCCAGCGAAGCGGCGTCGTGGGCGGTCGTCGGGGCGGGAGCCTTGGGAGCAACCGGAGAAGAAACCGGGGCCACCGGTATGGCTGGGATCGCCCCGGCATTGGGAGAATTATTGACCGCGTTGAGATCGACCGGCAGGGCGCGGGGGGCGGGTTTGGCGTTGGTATCTCCATCGGGATTGGCAGCAACCGCAGTCAGGGTCGGAGCATTGGTCAAGGCGTTGGGATCAACGGGAAGGGCTCGCACGGATTGCGGAGGGACATCCGCATTGGTCTCGCCGGTGGCGGCGGCCACGGCGGAAGCTGCATTCGTGTCGGTCGTCGCAATGGAATTGGTCGGGGGCGCATCGACTGCGGGCGGGACGGGTGCGTTGGGATCAGCCGGAAGCGCGCGGGTCTCCGACGGCGCATCGGGCTTGGCCGGGGCGGTATTGGTCGCGGGGCTGACCGCGCTAACGAGCGTATCGGGGGCCGTGTTATCGGCGAAAATGTGCTGCAACTCCCCGGAGCGATAAGCCTGGAGCATGACAAACGAAATGATGAACATCACGGCGGCGCCGAGCCCGAGAACGACGTAGAGTCCGGTCTTGTTCGAGGTGATATGGGCGTCGCTGTGCGGTTCCGGAATGTAGGGGAGGCCCGAATCGGGGACGAAACTGGAGTTGTCGTCATCGGGCAATTTGTTATCGAGCTGCCGGAGAAGCTTGTATTCGTCCAGGCCGAGGGCGCGGGCGTAGGTGCGCAGGAAACCCCGCGCGTAGGTGGGGCTCGAGAAATGGGTGTAGTCGTCCGCCTCAAGATCGCGCAGCCGGTCGACCTTGATCTTGGTCTCGCGCGCGGCAAGTTCGGGCGTCCAGTTTCGGGCCAGACGCGCCTCTTGAAGTTGTTTTCCGACCGTTTTCATCGCAAGGGGTTAGCATAGGGATTTCTCCCGCAGGATACAAGACACTCCGCAGTGGAAAAGCGGGCTCGTTGCGGCAACTTGGCGCATGGGTGAATTCCTTTCGGAATCTCTTTTGGTGCCCTTTTTGTCGTCATATTCTACGGAGCTTGCCAAGAGGACAATTATTGCGAGGATTTAGCTCAAGGTTGACGATCAAGGCAAAGAATGTACGGTTTTTTTGACGATGAAAATCTTGGCTCCCTCCCACAAAATCTTGCCGACCAGGCGAGAGCTTTCATCTCAGCCGCGACGGCCATTGACGGTGGAGCAAGTTCGGCATCAAGTTCAGGAGCATCTTCAAGAGGCAAAACAGGAGATGTTGCGGAGTGGGCGAGACAGCAAGCCAAGTTAATTTCAGACGAAACACTGGCCGCATTTCCCATGGTCTCAAATTCCACTAGCGAGCACGAAGTTCGTTATCGCTTGGAGGATCACTCAGCGGTGAAGCGTACCTGGGCGGGTGTTTATGGCCAGATTCCTGTTGCCCAAGGAGGAAAGCTTGATCGAAAAAATGCTCTGCCCGCGGAATATTTATACCGTATGGCATTGCATATTGCCGTGTTTGGAAGCGACCTTCGGCTTGAGGGTGTCAATATTTCCGATCGGCCCAGCATGATTATTGGACATCCACCGAGTGAACCTGCCTTTGTGATTTCACAGCCTTGGTATGAAAAGACAGGTCGAGCTACGAACGAAGAAATTGAGGATTATCTGAAAGAAGAAGGTTTTGTTTCCGTTCCCAAAGCTTATTACGGATGGTATCGGCCTAACGATGGCGTCGTTATCGTTGATGCCAAACCAGATAATTTCATCAAAACGACATTTGGATTGGTGCCGATCGATTTACAAATGGCTAGATTTACCTCGGAAGAGTTGAGTCAGGCGGGTTTGTCTTCGTGACCTAAAAAGTCAGCTGGTAGTCTTCGAGATCGACGAGGATTTCGCGGGGTTTGGCGCCTTCGCCCGGCCCGAGGACGCCGATGCGTTCAAGGTAGTCGATGACGTAGGCGGCGCGATTGTAGCCGAGGCGCAAGCGGCGCTGGAGATTGGACGTGCTGGCCCGCTTTTCCTGGCGGATGACTTCGAGGCACTGGACGATGAGTTCCTGGTCTTCCTCGCTGACTTCCATTCCGGCGGATGCTTTGCCGGAGAGCTTGGCGTGGATTTCCGGGACGAATTCGGCTTTGGCCTGGTCGCCCGCGAATTTGACCACGGCCTGCACTTCCTCGTCGGAGACGAACGCGCCCTGACCGCGCGTGAGGCGACCAATGCCGGGCGGGCGATAAAGAAGGTCGCCGCGTCCGAGAAGATTTTCCGCGCCGCTTTCGTCGAGGATGACGCGGGAGTCGAGTCCGCTCGGAACCTGGAACGCCATGCGGGCCGGGATGTTGGTCTTGATCACGCCGGTGACGACTTCGCGGCGCGGCGTCTGCGTGGCGACGATGAGATGGATACCGGCAGCGCGGGCCTTGGCGGTGAGTCGCGCGACGGCGCTCTCGACATCGGCAGGCGCGGTCTGCATGAGATCGGCGAGCTCATCGACGATGACGACGATGTAGGGGAGCTTGTCGGGAATGATGATGTCTTCATCGCGGGGCACGCGAATGGGCGGCGCGGGTGCGGCCAACGCGTCGTCGGATTCGTCCTCCTCCTCGGGCTCCACGTTGAGTTCGAGTTGGGGCGAGGGCTCGGGCTTCGGTTTGGGATCGAGCGTGCGGGAGTTGAAGCTGGCGATATTGCGCACGCCGACTTTGGCCAGGATGCGGTAGCGCTTTTCCATTTCGTTGATGACCCAACGCAGCGCGAGCATGACTTTTTTCGGATCGGTGACGACCGGGACGACGAGATGCGGGATGTCGTTGTAGACCTGCATTTCGACCTGTTTGGGATCGATGAGGATGAGCCGCAGTTCATCGGGCGTGAAGCGGAAGAGGAAGCTCATCAGGATGCAATTGATGCAGACCGATTTTCCGGAGCCCGTCGTGCCGCCGATGAGAAGGTGCGGCATGGCCGCGAGATCGGCGACGAGGGTCTTGCCGTAGACATCCTTGCCCAGCGCAATGGGAATTTTGGCGTTGGTGGTGTTCCAGTCCTTGCTTTCGAGAAGTTCGCGCAGGAAGACGCCGACTTTATCGGAGTTGGCGATTTCAATCCCGACGCTGTCCTTGCCGGGAATGGGTGCGAGAATATTGAGGCGTTCGGCGCGCAGGACGCGGGAGAGATCGCGCTTGAGACTGCTGATTTTATCCACGCGGACACCGGCGGCGGGATAGACCTCGTAACGGGTGATGGTGGCGCCGGGAGTGATGTCGCCGGGTGCGGCGGAGACGCCGAAAAGACGAAGCGTCTCGACGATGAGTTCGAGGTTCTTGCGGAGCTGGTCTTCGCTCAACCCAACGTTGCGCGCCTTGCCCGCCGGGGCGCTGAGAAGTTGCAGCGAAGGAAGAATATAATCGGGATGGGGTGTCGCGGGTGAAGGAACAATCGGCGCGGATTTGGCGGCGGCGGGTGGGCGGACAATCCTGGCCGGTTTGGACGAGGGTTTCTCTTCTTCCCCTTCTTCTTCGTCGGGGCGGTTGATGTTGATGCGCGATGGCGGTGGGGCGGCGGGAGCTTCCACCGAGGCATTTTCCCGCGCGGCTTTTTTCTTCAATTCCTCGATTTCCTTGCGGATGCGCTGCTGGCGAATGGCGAGCTGTTCTTCCGGTGGGGCCTGTGCGATGCGGGCCTCTTCGCGACGCGCCATCCAGTTGCGGTACCAGGAGAAAGCGCCCAGCATCGAGACGACGGGATTGACGTTGAAGAGATAGACGGCGGAGATGACAAAAATGGTGGAGAAGAGAACTCCCGCGCCGACGGTGCCGAGGGCGTAGGGCACGGTGAGGCGGATGATCTCCTCGCCGAAGATGCCGCCCGGGCTGTCGAAATAAGTCTCGGTGCGGATGAGATGCCAGCCGCCGAAATGTTGGAGTTGAAGCAGGCAGCAGCCGCTGAGAAGAAAGAGCGAAAGCCAGATCGGCTTCCAGCGCCACTGGACATTGAGGCCGAGGAAATTGACGAGGGAGCACCAAAAGAAAAGCAGGGGGAAGAGATAGGCGCCAAAGCCGAAGCCGAAGTAGAGGATGCCCGCGAGGCCCGCGCCGACGTAGCCGATGAAGTTGGACGGGATGGGGCTGGGCGGAAAAACGTTGGAGCCGAGATCGGCCGGCTCGTAGGAGACGAGCGAGAGCACGGTGACGACCCAAAGCGAGGCCCAGAGAAAGCCAATGACCTGCCTGATGAGCGACAGATGGGCGATGTTTTTTGCGCCGGACTGGCGCTGCGAGACAACACTACTCGGCATGGGAAAGGCTAACGATTTAGCTCTGGTGACGCAATAGAATAGAGGAAAGCGGCGCTAGTCGCCGCCATATGTCTTGGGTTTGACGCCGAGACGAATCATTTCCGGTTTAACGATGCTTTCGTAACAGTCCGGGCAAATGGAATGGCTAAATTTGGCTTCCGAATGACGTCCGACGTAGGCCTCGACCTGCTGCCAGTAATTTTTGTCGTCGCGGATTTTTTTGCAGTAGCCGCAGATGGGCAACAGGCCGCTGAGTTGCTTGACGCGGACGAGTGCTTCCTCCAGTTCCGCCACGTGCTTGGTGAGGGATTGCTGCAACTTGACCATCTGGGCGCCGACTTTGACCCGGGCGAGGAGTTCGGTTTTGTCGAAGGGCTTGGTGACGTAATCGTTGGCCCCGGCTTGCAGGCCGTTGACGATGTCCATCTTGCTGTCCCGGACAGTGACAAGAATCAGAAAAAAGGGAGGTACCCCGTTCAATTTGCGGGCCTGACGGCAGACTTCGATGCCTTCGATGCCGGGCATTTCCCAATCGATCAGGCCAACGATGGGTTCGGTGGCGCTTTTCAGGAAATCAAGAGCCGCAGTGCCATCGACCACCTCGACGACCTCGTATTTTTCCGTATTGAGCAGCGTCCGCAGGAGCTTGCGATTAACGTCGTAGTCATCGGCGATCAGGACGGTCATGGTACGGTTTTTTAAAGGACAATAGCTGGAACCCGACTCCAGCTTAATAAGGTTTCTGCCTTTGTTGATAACATACTCTGGGTTGGATCACGATAAAATTCCCGGGCTAAATGCGAACCGGGAAGAAAGTGCTTCCATTTATCGGGGCGGATCAATCCTGAGGTGGATTTTCGCGTAGCTGTTCCGAGAGCGCGACGTACGAAATGAAGCATCCGATTCCGGCGATGAAGCCCAGGCCAAAACCAAGAATCGGATAATTCCAGGCGCGTGTGCTTTTCTTGCCGTCATATTCCTGGATTTTCTGACGGACAAAAATCCGGGTCCGGATCGGCACGTATCGCGCCGAGGTGCGAAACCGGGAAAGAACCGCGGTTGCCTCAAAGGGGCCGCTCGGCGAGAGGGTGGGCGAGCGATTGGTCAGCGGGCTTTGTTCACCGTCGTCGATATCGTCGTGGGAAAAGCCGTGATCTTCCGTCCAGGTCAGCGCCCGATGACGCCAGTACCGGTCGTAGCAAAGTTGAAATCCGTAAATGGTCTCATCCGGCTTGTGCCAGACGAGCAGGTCCAGGTTCTCGTCCGCAAACCAGCGGCGAAAATAATCGCTGGGTACCTGTTGGACATGATTTATTTCGCGCAGCATGAAATAAGCTAGCTTCTTTTTAAATCCTCTTCAAACAATCCGTCATCCTGGTTCGCCTCCCCTTCGGCTTCGCTCAGGGCTCGGCTTGCTGCCTCGGCTGAAGACAGGATGATGGGTGGGGTCGCTTCAATTTCTCGGTAAATTCCCCGCCGCTTGCGGCGTGCAGTTGGTAGCCGCCATCCGCTGGATGGCGGTCCGCCGTCGAGCCGACGGCGGCTACCTTAGAGCACGATTGTCACGGGGTATGGGAAAGCGCATGCTTTTGAGATGCGTTTTCTTTGTGGTCTTGCTCTGGTTCTCGCATTTCCGCTCGTTGCCCGGGCGACCAAGCCGCAACACCAGGTATTCGATAGCTACGATGACCTGGCGGCGGGCAAATGCCGGAGCACCAGCCTGACCGATGATGGCGTTCTGGCCGCCGGTCCCGCCGTGGGGAAGCTGGCCGATCTGGGGGCTGACGAAGCGTGGTCGGTGCTGCCGCAGGCCGACGGTTCGATTTTGGTCGGAACGGCGCCGGAAGGAAAACTGTTCCGGGTCAGCTCGGACGGGACGGTGAAGCAACTGGCCAAGTTTGATGAATCGCATCTCTACGCGATGGCCCTGGGACCGCACGGCGAGATTTACGTGGGAACTTCGCCTGACGGAAAAATCTATCAGGTGGGCGCGGACGGCAAGGCGCAGATTTATTTCGAGCCGAAGGAAAAATATATCTGGGCCCTGGCGGTTGCGCCGGACGGGACGCTCTACGCCGGAACGGGCACGAAGGGAAAAATTTATCGCGTGACCGGCAAGGGCAAGGGCGAGGCCTGGTACGATAGCAACGAAACTCATATCCGTTCGCTGGCCCTGGAAAAAGGCGGCGCGCTTTTGGCGGGCAGTTCCGATTCGGGTTATCTTTACCGGATCACGGGCAAAGACGAAGCAGTGGTGCTGGCCGGGACGGGCAAGGAAGAGGTGAACCAGATTCGGGTGACACCCGATGGCACCATCTATTTCACCGCGACGGGCACGGCCCCGGTTGCCGTCAAGGCTGCGCCTGATACCGATAAGAAACCATCCTCATCCGGTGCGGACAGCGCGGTGGGGAGTTTGCGCGATCTTCTGCTCGTCAACGGTGAGCACACGGGCGGCGGCGGCGTTTCGAGTCCCGCCAAGGAGGAGGGAGCATCGGTTCTTTATCGGTTGGATGCTTCGCGTTATTCGCAGGCGCTTTGGCAGACCAAGGAGACGATTTTGTCGCTGGCCTGGAACGAACGCGAAGGAGACGTCTGGGTTGGAACGGGCAATGAAGGTTATACCTATAAGGTGACGCCGCATGGCGATGCCACCCGCCTGGGCAAGATCGAATCGGACAGCATCACGGCGATGGCGATCTCGGGTGGCAATACGATTTTGGCGGCGAGCAATCCGGGACGCCTCTTTCGCCTGGGGCAGGCCATGAGCCAGCCCGGGGTGTACGAAAGCGATGTGGTCGACTCGTCCGGTTTTGCGCGTTGGGGCGCGGTCTCCATCGGTGCTTCCCAGCCCGACGCGGTGAAAATTCTGACCCGCAGCGGCAATACCGCGAAGCCGGACAAGACCTGGTATCCGTGGTTGGAGGCGAGCAATGGCCAGACGCAAAGTCCCCCGGCGCGTTACTTTCAGGTTCAGTTGCAGATCGAATCTGGAACGGTGGATCGGATCGACGCCTGCTATCTGCCGAAAAATTTACCGCCGCACATCGATCAGGTTCGGGTACTGCCGGTCGGCACCGGTTATACGGCCATTCAGTCGCCGACTTCCACTGTTCCAACAAAGAGCGCGGACCAATTATTATCCATTCCAGATCAGCCGAGTGCGGACGTGAAACCGCAGACGCGTTGGCAATCGGCCAGTGGCCACGGGATGCGCACGGTGACATGGAAAGCAGGCGACCCCAACGACGATGAGCTGAGCTATACGGTTTCCTGGCAAAGCAAGAACGACACGGCTTGGCACGAACTGGCCCACGAGATCAAAGAGACGGTGCTAAGCTGGGACACGAGCGGCTGGGCGGATGGCCGGTACGAATTGAAAGTGGTGGCGAGCGATGCTGGTGACAACGCGCCGGGCGAGGGGCTGACGGACCAATCGATCAGCCGCGAACTGGTGATCGATAACACGCCGCCGATCATCCATATCATCGCGCAGAAAAAGGATTCCGTGGAATTTACCGTGGAGGATGAACTAAGCGGGTTGCAAAGTGTGACGATTTCGACCAACGGCAAGGATTATCAGGCGCTTCCGCCCATCGACGGGATTCTCGATACCGGCACGAAACGGTTCAGGGCGAAAATCCAGCTGGGACAGATGCTTTTCATTCGCGCGGAAGACGGCAGCGGAAATGTCTCCGGCGCGCAGGCGGGGAGCTGAATTTTTTAGACAGGATTAACAAGATTTACAGGATTGGGAAAAAGACTTTGGACAAGGGTAGTGTCTTAATTTGAAAAACATTTCAAATAACCGCCCCGTCATCCTGATCCTTCGGCAGGCTCAGGATGACGGATGAAGAAAGAGGACACTACTTCACCGCGACCTGGACTTCCTGGTGACCATGAACGACGCCGGGGAGTTGCGCGCTGAGTTCGAGCCAGACTTGCTCGGGGAGGGGGACGGAGGCGACGGAATTATTGTTGCCCTCCATGACGTTGCGGATCGAGCCGGGCAGGGCCGGCATTTCGCGGTCATGCACGACTTCGCCGGTCGCGGTGGTCACGGCCTGGACATAGACGCGGTCTTGCAGGCGGCGTTGGTTGAAGAGACCGATCATTTCATCGACGGTGCGGGCGTTCTGGATGTTGCGGGTGAGGCGGTTGTTGTCGAGTTCCGCCGAACTTCCGACGCGGAGGGAGACCGTGCCCGACTTGATATTCTCCGGCAGGCTGAGCGCGAAGGTCTGTGAAGTGCGGGCCCCGTATTCCTCGCGCAATTCGACGGTGAGATGGATCTGGCCGGTGGGCTCGACTTCGCGGGCGTCGGTGTGGATCGATTCGACCGTCCAGTTTTTCATCCGTTCCTGCGTATCGAAGGAAATGTGGAGATTTTGGGCCACGAGATGGTCATCGCGCTGCGCGAAGAGTTTTTGCAACGGTTGGAGCGTGCTGGCGAGAAGATCGGGCAGGGTATTTTCCTCCCCGCTGAAAATACCATCTAGCTTCAGGGCCGGGTGATGGGCAAAGGTAAGTTCGCCCGTCATGTGGACGGAAAGGGTGCGGGCCATTTCCAGCGAATTGCCGAGCGCGCTTTGCATCGCGGTGCCGACCAGGAGCGGTGTGAGCAGCGGGTGAGGCGCGAAGGTGCCTTTGAGATCGGGAAGTTTTTCGCCTTCATGCGTGCGCTCGATCAGGTAAGTGGCGAGAGGCGGGGCCTGGCCGAGGACACCCGCGATGGCGGAGACTCTGTCCTGATAAATCGTGCCGATGATGGGCCCGGTGTTGGAGAGTTTGTAGGGCGTTTCATAACTCGGGATGGTGGTGATGATCTGGGCCCCGGCCATGGGTAGCTCGGAATTGCCGAAGCCGAACATGGGATGGCCAAAAGCGAGAACGTGGTCTCCTTTTCTCCAGGTGCAGGTGCCGGTGCCCGCGATGTTGATGTCCCCGCTCATGAAGACGGCGGCGAGGGGCGAGCCGGCCTTGATTTCCATCGCGTCCTTGAACGCTCCGGCGCTGGCCGCATCCATGGAGCCGCCACCGGGTACGGTGAGAAACAGGTCGCGTCCCAGGCCGCAACGATCGAGCCACTTGCTGAAGATATCGGGTCGGACCCCGCTGACCGAGAGCGGCACGGTGAGGGCCGAAAAGCCGGGGCCGGAATCGCTCATGTTTTTAGGCAGCAACGCCGTGAAATTCATCAGGGGCAGGGATTCGGATTGCTGCCGGGCCTGCGGAGCGGTGTGGACGAGGTCTTCCACCTTGAACATGTCGGCAATCGGCGTGAATCCGCAGTGGCCGTCCTTTTCAAAAGTGGCGATCCTTTGGGAAAGCGCACCGACAAGCTTGCCGTCGATGTAAAGCGGGCTGCCGCTCATGCCGTGGACCGCTTCGGTTAATTCCGTTTTCTCGTCAATGAGGCGGCCAATGATCAGGTCGAGGCCGGGGCCTTGAGCATTTTTGGCTACGCCGAGGATTTCGGTCTGGAGCGGGACGATTTCCTTGCCCTTCATGACCGTATAAGTCTGGCCATGCATGCCGGGTTTGACTTGATCGACGGGAAGAATTTCGGGCTGGGCCGGTGGCGCTTCAGTCGCATGGAGCGGCAGGGCCAGCAAAATTCCGAAAAGGAGAAGGCGCATCAAGGCCGCAGTATAATACGAAATGGCTTAAAATGCGCGTGATTTTGCTGCAACCCAGAGAGGTATCCCGAAAGCCTGCGAGGGAGCTTGGATTATAAGACCACTCAAAAACGTTTTGTTTTCACTAATGATAATGATTACATAAACGTAACATTTGACTATTTGGTAAACTACTGCATGTTTTACCCACAACGTTTAGCAATTATCACCATGAAGGTATTGTCTGTCTTATGAGTATTTCCCCCATTTTTACCTTTGCCCCCGTGCCCTTGACCAATGAACTTAGTCCTTTGGCCCATGCCGCTGCTTTGGCCCGACGCCGACAGGCTGAAAATCAAGTGGTTGCCAAGCCTCGGCACCGAATCAATCCCCCGGAAAAAAAGAAATCAGTAAGCGGGAAGATCAGCGAGCCAGCTTTGGTCTGATTTTGTGTTACGTTTATAGAAACTCTGTTGCGATTTATTGATCGCTGCATACTGCAGTTAAGTGAGTGGCCTTCGCTTTTCAAAAGCAATCAACGTAACGGTTTGATGGCGGAAATGATCCGCTTTAATTAGGTTCCCAATAAAGTTCAGAGGTTGCCAATACGGGGACAATCGGTAAGAATACGGCGTCATCATCTATCCCTAGATTTTGCAAAATGCGCAAATCAGGGTTTCTTCGTGAAATTTTCCATTAATCACTCCTTTTTCGGATGTATACTGGGGCAGGGGCCTTTCCGGGAGAGTGGGCACAGAAAGAAGACGGGACTTGGATACTAAAGTAGAATCACAGCGTCGGAGCGGGGAATCGGAACGTCGTCCGGGATCGTCTTCCACGACTGGAGCCAGGCCGGAACCTGGAGGGAGAAACTTGCCGATCACCCGGCATTACACCCGCCGCTATGCCGTGGTCACCCTGCTTTTCTGGGCGGCACTGACGATCTTTTTTATCCCCTTGGCCCACGATTTTACCAGCCGCATTCAAAGCACGCTCAGTGGCATGAAGGGCACTCCGTCGGAGGTTGTCCGCCAAAACGTGGTGAAGAATTTTTCCACCGCTCTGGCTTTTCCAACCGCGGTGGTCTGGGAGGCCAAGGGCATTCCGGCAGAGGAAGCGGATGCCACCTGGAAAAATACCCTCGATGTGCTGCGCGCTGACTCCAGCGTGAACGATGTCACCGATGGTCGCGTGATGATCGAGAACTGGCCGAGGAATGACTGGTACGCCGCCTTTATCGCGGTGAAGGCAACCACCTACGGAGGGGCGGAAAAAGTAATTCCCATCCTGCGTTCGGATTTGGCGGGTCTTACCTTTCCCGAGGGGAAACATCCCTGGGTCACCGGCGGCCCGGCTCTCTTCCTGGATCTGAATCTCGCTTCCACCGAGTCGCTGCGAACAGGCGAGATGTGGGCATTGCCGGTCACATTGGTTATATTACTTCTGGTCTTCCGTTCGCTTGTTGCCGCCCTGCTCCCCGTATTGGTGGCGACCATCGGGGTCATCTGCACCCTCGGCATTCTGAGCTTCTTCGCATCGAGCCACAGTATTCTTCCGTTCGTGCCCTCACTACCGATTACTTTTTTCGTGCCCAACCTCGTCACGATGATTGGGCTGGGTGTGGGAATCGATTACTGCCTCATCTATCTTGCCCGCTACCGGCGCGAACGGGCCAATCACCTCACGACCCAGGAAGCGCTGCAAATCACGCGAAAAACGGCCGGCAAGACGGTCCTGGTTTCCGCCATCATGGTGATCAGCGGCTTTTTCACCCTGCTCTTTATCCCGCTGGAATTTTTCACCTCGATTGCACTGGGCGGTGTGCTCGTGGTCATCTGCGTGGCGCTGGCCACCCTCACGCTTTTGCCCGCCATGATTTTCATCGTGGGAACGCGGCTGGAATGGGGTAGCACGCTGCTTCGATCCTTGCGGTGGACACAGGTGTCGCCGCAGTTCAGTGAAAAATGGGGACGATTGGTGGTGGGGCGTCCCTGGTTCTGTCTCTTCATTGGATTATCGATTCTGACCCTGTTGGCGCTGCCTGCCGCCCGATTGCAGATCGCTTCGGTCGAGGTAAAAAACATTCCGGCTAAATCGGATTCGCGCCTTGGTTACGAAAGCTTGGCCGAAAATCTCGGCGCGGGCTGGATGATGCCGGCGATTATTCTCGTCCAACATTCGGCGGCGGAATGGTTGACCGGCGATGGATTGGCCCAGGAAAAAGCTTTGGTGGAGAAGCTCTCCAAGCCTTACAACACCGAGAAAGTCATCACGGTGACGGATAGTACCGGTGCCCGGCGTGTGCAGCAGACCCGCATGGGCCTCTTGACGAGTTACAGCGACCCCACGCAAAGCGTGATCCTGCTTTTGAGTCATACCGATCCACAGTCACGTCCGGCCCGCGACTGGCTCGATGACGTGAGCCGAACGCTGGCGCAGGAAGAAATAGCGGATCCCAACGGCCCGCGTTACTATCTGGGCGGGTTGCCGTCAGTGACTCTTTCCGCGGACCGCGTCATCATGAGCGCCTTGTGGACGGTTATTCCGGTCACGCTCTGCAGCACATTTCTCCTTCTTCTTATTTTTATGCGCTCACTCCTGGTGGCGCTCAAGGCAATTGCCCTCAATCTGATCTGCGTTCTTGCCGCCTATGGATTTCAGGTTGTTTGTTTCCAGGATGGATGGGGTGCGAGCCTGTTCCATCTTTTCCCGACCAATGGCCTGAACACCGTGGTGCTGGTCATCTGCTTCTGCTCCCTCTTCGGCCTCTCGATGGACTATGAGGTCTTCATCCTCAGCGCAGTGCGGGAAAGCTGGCTCGATCAGCACAACATCCGCCTGGCCGTTCAGGAAGGCCTCCTGCGCGTCGCGGGAATCATCACCTCCGCCGCAGTCATCATGATTTCGGTGTTCCTCTCCTTTGCCTTTGGCGACGTGGTGGAAATTGAGCAACTCGGCGTAGGGCTCTCCTTCGCCATCCTGCTTGATGCGACCGTCATCCGGCTCCTCCTCGTACCGAGCATCATGACGTTGATGGGCCGGTGGGCCTTCTGGTTCCCGGGCCATGCCTTGCCGTTGATGGAACGGCAGCGTGGACATCACTACGAAGCGGAAAAATTAAATCCTCCGGACGACAACGAAAAAGTCGCGGGACTGTAATCAATCGGGCTGCAGGGATTTGAACCCTGGACCTCGCCGACCCGAACGGCGCGCTCTACCAAGCTGAGCCACAGCCCGAATAAATGGATACTGGCCTTTCCCCGATTCGTTGTGACTTGAACCAGGAGCGTTACTCTCGCATTTTCAGGACGGGTGGCAAGCTCAGGATGAGAGCCGCCAAAACTATTCCCCCGTCAGCAGCGCAATCTCCCGCTCTTCGAGTTGCTGCCGCCACCGCGCCAGGTACGAATACTTCCGATAAACCGTTTCGAGTGCGTTCAGGTCTTTTTCTCCTGCGCGCCAACGCGCATCCAACGCGGCCAAATCTTGTTCCAGCGTCGTGCCCAGTTGCTCCAGCTTTCCGCGCAACGTCATCAGTGCATCCTGCAACGCTAATTCCTCGCCCATCAACGCAGCCCGTTCCAACGCACCGCCTGCTGCTTTTTTACGCTCCAGGAATTGATCGAACTGCTGGCAGGTCTGGCCCACCTCGATGAATAGATCCATCGTGCCCGGTGGAATTCGCTGCACATCGCGCGGTTTCTCGCCTTTCGTCAATTCATACAACGCCAGCAATCGCTGCCGGGAATCGACCAGTGTTTGATAGGCGCGATTCAGTTCCGTATAGCGTGTTTCCGCCGCGAGTTTCTCCGCTTCCGGTGCCTGCTGGAATTTGTCCGGATGCCACGCGGCGGTGGCCCGGGCGAAACGTTCCTTCAACGCTTCGCTATCCAGGGCCGGACTCGGCTCCAGCTCAAAAGCCGCGAAGGGATTAAAGCTCACTTGGCTTTTTTCTTGGCCGCCCGCTTCCGTGCTCCGCTTTTGGCTTTAATAATGGTCGTGGCCAAAATCGGGCCCTTTATTTTTTTCGCGTGGCCGTTTGTTTCGGCTGCCGGCTTTTCCGGGTCTGTTTTGCGGGGGAAAGTCTTCCGAGGTTCACCGTCCTTGTCCTTGCGCGGCTCGAATTCGAACGAGGTGCGCCCCTCTTCGCCCATGACGAGGTAGGCCGAAAACTTGCGCCGGGTTCGCTGCGAGACGAAGCCCTTCAGCAAATCGGTTTTCTTTTCGGTCAACAGCTTGTTCACCTGGATGAGATCGATGTCCTGCAGCAGGATTTTCTTGCCGATCTTCATCTTGCACGTCGGCGCGTCGCCAAAAGTATTCTCGCAGGCGAAGGACATCATCGTCTCAAAAACGCGACCCCCGCAGGCGGGACAAACCCCGATCGGTTCCTGCGTGTTCAGATCGAGTTTCGTGCCGTCGGCATTGATCGGCGCGTTATCGAAGACAAATTCGGTCTCGCCCGCATCGTTCAATTTCAGCGCAGCGGCAAACGGACGTCCCAATCGGCTGCGAAAACCTTGCAAAGGGCCGATAAGCCGTTTCTCCAGCAACTCTTTTGCTTCGAGCGGTTCGAGCAGGCGCCCGGCCACGACTTTCCGCAACTGGTTCGTGCCATCATCCGCCTGATAATGACGCAAGGTCTCCACCATCGGCTTGCCGTTGGGCGCGTTGAAGCCAAGCGGCTTTGCGGTATAACCCGACTCTTCAAAATTTTTCGCCTTTTCGACGATCTTTTGCGTCAATCCGACGATCTCCTCCATGAAGCGGCTGCGCTGCAATTCACCCCGCTCCATCTGCTTGAGCTTATATTCCCACTCGCCGGTCATCTCGGGCGAAGTCAGCGCCGGGATATCGACGGCATGCAGCAATTCCATCAGCGCCCATGCCTTGGGCGCCGAACTGATCTCGCGTCCTTCGCGGCGCAGATATTCCTCGGCGAGCAGCCCTTCGATGGTCGCGGCGCGGGTTGCGGGCGTGCCCAGTCCCTTGGCGGCCATCGCCTCGCGCAATTCCTCGTCCTCGATCAGCTTGCCCGCGCCTTCCATCGCGCTGAGCAGCGTCGCTTCCGTGAACCGCGCCGGGGGCCGCGTCTCGAGGCCTTTCACCTCGATCTCTTCCGTCTTCACCGTTTCGTTTTCCTGCACGGGAATCAACGCGGGTTGTTCGTCGGCGTCCTTTTCCTCGTGGCCGTAAATTTCCATCCAACCGGCGAAGATCAAAATTTTACCATCGGTCCGGAACGGCTCGCCCTCGACCCGCGTAATGCGCGTGGTCACTTCAAATTGCGCCGCCGGGTAAAACACGGAGAGAAAGCGCTTCGCCACCATGTCGTAAACCTTCCGCTCGATGTCATCCAGTTTCTCGGGCGATTCGAGCGTGGGCGTGATGGCGAAGTGATCGGAAATCTTTGCGTTGTTGAAAATGCGCTTGTTCGGTTTCACCCAGCCTTCGTCCAAAACTTTCGTGGCGAACGGGCCCAGGTGACTGCTCTTCAAATTTTTCAGGACCTGCTTCACCGTATCGATGTAATCCTCCGGCAACGCGCGGGAATCGGTACGCGGATAAGTCAGCACCTTGTGATGCTCGTAAAGTCGTTGCGCGATCTGCAGCGTCCGCTTGGCCGAAAGGCCGAGCCGTCCGTTCGCTTCCTTCTGCAACGTCGTTAAATCGTAAAGCGCGGGCGAAGCCTGCGAGGCCGGTTTTTTCTCCTCGGTGACGATGCCGTTCTTGCCGCGGCATTTTTCCTCCAATGCGCGGGCCTGCGCCTCCGTCCAGAGACGTTCCGGCTTCGCGTCGAGATCGTCTTCCTTCTTGGTGAAATCTTCCTTGAACCAGCGTCCCGGATACGTGCCCGCCTTGGCCTCGAACGTCGCATGCACTTCCCAATAACCCTTCGGCACAAAGGCTTTGATCTTCTGGTCCCGCTCCACCACGATCGCCAGCGTCGGCGTCTGCACGCGCCCCACCGGTGTCAGTTGAAAGCCGCCGTTGCGCGAATTGAAAGCCGTCAGCGCGCGCGTCCCGTTGATTCCCACCAGCCAGTCGCTTTCCGAGCGGCACACCGCCGCGTTGGCCAGCGGTTCCAGTTCCGTGCCGGGCCGCAGATGGGAAAAACCATCGCGGATCGAAGTCGGCGTCATCGACTGAAGCCAAAGCCGTTCGCTCGGCTTTTCGCACCCGCTCAGTTTCACGATGTAACGGAAAATCAGTTCGCCCTCGCGTCCGGCATCGCACGCATTGATCAGGCTGGTCACATCCTCGCGCTTCATCAGATGTTCCAGCAGGGCCAGGCGAAGCTCGGTCCGCTGGATCGGCTTCAGAGAAAATTCCTTGGGGATGATCGGCAGGCTGGCGAAGCTCCACTTCCCCTTTTTCTTGTCCAGTTCGTTGGGCAGGCACAGCTCGACGAGATGCCCGACGGCTGACGAAATCACGTAGCGATCGTTTTCGAAGTACGATTCCTTTTCCTTGATCATCGCCGGTTTCTTCTCTTCGGCGGCCTTTTTCTTGGACTTTGATTTCGACTTGGGCTGAGGGACGGGAACCGACACCTCGACGCTTTTACGCGAAAAGCCACCCAACGCCTTGGCGATATCGCTGGCGACGCTTGGTTTTTCAGCAATGATAAGAGCTTTTCCCATAATTACTTATGAAATCGATGCAAAACAGCTGGCCCATGGCGGGTCAACTGGCCTGCTTCATTTCCAAGCCGTGCAACGTAGAAGACGCGCCTCTCAAAGGCAACCTGCATTTTATTACACCGGGTTAATAACCGTTACCATTTAGTTCCGAAATGTCGTCATCCTGAGCGAAGGCGAACCGTATTATTTATTTTACCGCTGATTTTCCAGAGCCGAAGTCGAAGGACCTATCGCGATTGCACAGGTGGTGTGGAATGCGCCGGAGGGTCTCAGGGAGAAAAGCCACATGACGCTCTTTGCCCGGACAACCAGCGGGTAGTTTGACGAGAAATTTGACCTCTGTTGGTGCCATCTATACGAGACGGCTTTTCGGGGAAGGCCTTTCGACCTCGGCTCTGGAAGTTTGGGGACAGGCACAATCTCTTGGTTCGCCTCCGCTCAGGATGACGGAATGATCACGACGTCCGCACGAACATCTTACCCGGCAACTGCCGCACCAGCTTCTTCATCTCCAGCCGCAGCAAAGTCGAGGAAACCGTGCCCGAGGGCAACCCGGTGCGTTGGGTAATCGCATCGATCGGCGTCTCGTCCATCTCGAGGGCCGCGTAAATTTTCTCCTCGTCGCCGGTCAGGTTCTCCGGCAGGGGACGCGTCGTCGCCACGCTCGCGCGCGGAATTAAAAATTCCAGCTCGGTCAGGATATCCTCCACGCCCTCGACCAGCTTTGCCCCATCCTTGATTAACTGATGGCAGCCCTGCGCGGACGGATTATCGATCCGGCCCGGCACGGCGAAAACCTGCCGCCCTTGTTCCAGCGCCTGCCGCGCCGTGATCAACGCGCCGCTTTGCCGGCTGGCCTCGATCACCAGCACGCCGAAGCTCAGCGCGCTCACGATCCGGTTGCGCATGGGGAAAGTCCGCTTGTCGGGGGAAGTCCCCAGCGACAACTCGCTAATCAGACATCCACCCGACTCGACAATCTTCGCGGCCAGCGCATCGTTCTCCGGCGGATACATCTGGTCCAGGCCGCAGCCCAACACCGCCCAGGTGATGCCCTTGGCCGCCAACGCACCGAGATGCGCGGCGGTATCGATCCCGCGGGCCAGCCCGGAAATCACCGGCACGCCCGCGTAACCGATCTGGTAGCTCAGCTTCTTTGCCGTCTCCAGGCCGTAGTGACTCGTCTCGCGCGACCCGACCACCGCCACGCCGCGCGGCCACGTCTCGGGAATCTTCCCCTTAACATAGAGAACGAGCGGCGGGTCCCATATCTCGCGCAGGCTCGGGGGATAGGCGGCATCCGCCTGGGTCACAATGGACAGGCCCAGCTCCTCAGCCCATTTCCGTTCTTTTGCCGTGTCGGTAGTCGACTCCCACGCCGCCAGCGTCTTGGTCAGTTCCGGCCCGATCCCCTCGACCGACCGCAAATCGCTTTCCCGCGACACCAGTGCCCGATCCAGTGTCCCGAATCGCTCTTTCAACCGTTTTGCCCGCACTGGACCTATTCCAGACACGAGATTAACGATAAAGTATGCCTCAGATTCAGTCATTGAGCCTTCTTTTTAAGCAAGTCGAGAAATAGGGAATGAAGAATCGAAATTCCTGCCCAACCGAAAGCGGAAAGGCCAGTGCCAAATACCAGCACGAAAATCCATCCCTCAAAAACATCCATTTGGAAGGGGCCGGTGCCTCCATGACGAATCTGGATATCGTTCCGTCCAAGAGACTTGATGGCGAGTTCAATATCACCGGTCTGGCCGGGTGTAGTTATGTAGAGATGCTGCTTATGATCATCCTCACCGGACGGAATAAAAACCGTCAGGCTCAGCAGCAGTCCTGCGGCCAGGCAAGCCAGCACTCTCGGCAAGTAGGGACGCAGAGGAGAACTCATGGCGATATATAAAGGAGATCGACAGCCTTCCCCTCGTTCCCAAGTTGTACTTGGGAACGCAATTGTCTGCGCAATTTCATTGCTTCCGATTGGGTCATCTTATTTAAAGTTTGTCATCCTGAGCGGAGCGCAGCGAAGTCGAAGGATCTCTCACTATTCTTCTTTTTCACAAATACACCTTATATTGAATAGAGTAGATCGACAGCCTTCTCCACCAACTCCTCGGGCAACTCATGTCCCGAACTGGCCTCGCCGATGCGCTTCAGCAAAACCCAGCGATTTTTACCATCGGCGGCAACCTTCTTGTCATTACCGAGAGCAGCCAGAATTGTAGTGCGGTTTACATCGGATTTCAGCGTCAGGGGCAACTGGCTCGCGGCCAAGGCAGACTCAATCCGCCGCGCCTCAGCCTCAGATAGACCCGCCTGCCAGACCGAAAGCCAAGCCGCCGCCCGCATCCCGAGTGAAATCGCCTCGCCATGCAGGTAAGTATTATAGCCGGTCGCCTTCTCGATGGCGTGACCGATCGTGTGGCCAAAGTTCAGCAGGGCCCGCTCGCCCTTCGTCTCGAACTCATCGTTCTCCACAATCCGCGCCTTGATCGACACGCACTTTTCGATGATCTCGTCCAAATCGGCGTCATCGTACTTTACTCCTTTTGCCACGCGGTCAAAAAGCGCCTTGTCTCGGATCGCACCATACTTGATCACTTCGGCCATGCCCGCCGCAAACTCACACGGAGGCAACGTCTTCAGCGTATCCAAATCAGCCACCACCAACTTCGGCTGATGAAACGCCCCCACGAGATTCTTCCCCTCCGGCAAGTTCACGCCGGTCTTCCCGCCAACAGAGCTATCGACCATCGCCAGCAATGTCGTCGGCACCTGAACGAAATTAATGCCCCGCAAATAAGTCGCTGCGACGAAACCAGCAAGGTCGCCAATGACGCCGCCGCCAAGGGCGATAACTGTACCAGAGCGAGGAAGTCGTATTTTGGCAAGCGCAGACAGTAGCTTTGCAACTTCTCCGGGCGATTTACTCTGTTCCCCTGAATCTGTCGTGAGAAAGTCCCAACCATTGGAATATAATCCTTCCCATGTTTTGGATTTGGTTATTGGCTCAATATTTCTATCGGTGATTAACGCCGCAGTTCTCTTCATTCCGCGCTGACTCATTAATTCACCGATACGATTCAGTAGCCCCCTCCCAATCAGCACATCATAACTCCGTGGCCCGAGATCGACATGGACCTTGCGATGGGGCGGCAGGCTTGATTTGGAATCAGCAGGCGAAGACATGATCGGTGAATTTAGTCACAAAATCGCCGGATGCGATGCGTAAATAATAGGAGACCATCGGTCGTCTAACGGGAGCTGATCCTGGCACAGCTTACTCCGGGGTTCTTTTACTTTGAAAATATTTTCAAATAACCCACCCGTCATCCTGATCCTTCGGCAGGCTCGGGACTAAAGGCAAGGCGAAGGTTCGCCTTGTCGAAGGATCAGCTTCCCCTGCACTTTCAGAGTTATCCAAGCCGACAAATAGTTCGGAGGCTGATCCTGTCACACGCGTGTGCGACAGACTCAGGATGACGGACGGGGAAAGTCCCGCCGTCGAGCCGACGGCGGCTACCTACTTCATCTTCTGGATAAGGGCGTCGGCCATTTCGGCGGGGGTGTTGGCGATGCCGACTCCCGCAGCTTTGAGTGCGGCAATTTTCCCTTCGGCGGTGCCTTTGCCGCCCGAGACGATGGCTCCGGCGTGGCCCATGCGGCGTCCGGGAGGCGCGGTGGCCCCAGCAATGAACGCGGCGACCGGCTTTTTGACGTACTGCTTGATATAAGCCGCGGCATCTTCCTCGCCCGTGCCTCCGATTTCACCGATGAGGATGATGGCTTCGGTGTCGGGATCTTCATTGAACATTTTGACGGCATCGGTGTGGCTGGTGCCGTTGATCGGGTCGCCGCCGATGCCGATGCAGGTGCTCTGGCCGAGCCCGCGCGAGGTGAGCTGCCAGACCGCTTCGTAGGTGAGCGTGCCGCTGCGGGAGACGACGCCGACTTTGCCGGGCTTGTGAATGTAGCCGGGCATGATGCCGATCTTGCACTGGCCGGGTGTGATGATGCCAGGGCAATTCGGGCCGATGAGGCGGACCTTCTTGTCGCGGAGGCCGACCTTGGCGCGCATCATGTCGATGACGGGGATGCCTTCGGTGATGCAGACGATCAGTTCGATGCCCGCATCGGCCGCTTCGAGAATGGCATCGGCTGCACCGGCGGCGGGGACAAAAATCATGGTGGCGTTACAGCCGGTTTTCTCGCGCGCTTCGTGTGAAGTATTGAAGACGGGGACCTTGCTTTCCCACTTTTCACCGCCGCGCCCGGGGGTGACGCCGGCGACGACGTTGGTGCCGTATTCGGCGCATTGCTTGGCGTGGAATCCGCCGGCTTTTCCAGTGATGCCCTGCACGAGCAGGCGCGTGTTTTTATCGACGAGGATGGACATGATGGTTGGTGGTGAAGGTAAAAGTTTTTAGACGTTGCCGGGTTTGCGCTTATGGATCATCACGGCGTTGTTATCGGGATCGCGGATGATGGCGAAATGGCAGATGGGGCTTTCCATGCCGTCGAAACTGAAGGGAATGTTTTTTTCTTTTAGTTCCGCGATGGTTTTTTCGAAATCATCGACTTCAAGGGCGAGCATGGCGCCGTCTTTCGATGGCAGCCAGTTGTCGCCGTAGGCGCCAAGACCGAGCGTGGCATTGCCGAGATCATATTCGATCCAGGGCGTTGTCGTTGGTTCCATGCTGACTTTGAGGCCGAGCACGCCTTCGTAAAATTGTCGCGCCCGGGCCATGTCGGTGACCGGGTAGGCAAAAAAGGAAGCTTCCAGAACTTTCATGGTTTTATTTCTTCGCGGCAGCGACGACTTTTTTGGCCGCGTCGGCCAGATCGTCCGCCGCGATGATGGGCAGATTCGATTCCTGGAGAAGTTTCTTTCCTGCGGCGACATTGGTGCCTTCGAGGCGCACGACCAGCGGCACCGGCAGCGACACGGCTTTGACCGCGTTGATGATGCCCTGCGCGATGGTGTCGCATTTCATGATGCCGCCGAAAATATTGACCAGGATCGCCTTCACGTTTTTGTCGGAGACGAGAATCTTGAAGGCTTCGGTGACCTGCTGTTCGTTGGCGCCACCGCCGACGTCGAGGAAGTTGGCCGGTTTGCCGCCCGCATACTGGATGATATCCATCGTGCCCATGGCGAGCCCGGCGCCGTTGACGAGACAGGCGATGTTGCCGTCGAGCCCGATGTAATTCAGGCCGAACTTGCTGGCTTCGACTTCGCGCGGGTCTTCCTCGGTGATGTCGCGATAAGCGAGGATGTCGGGATGACGGTAAAGCGCGTTGTCGTCGAAGTTGAACTTGGCGTCGAGGGCGAGGACTTCATTTTGCGCCGTGGTGACGAGGGGATTGATTTCGACGAGCGAGCAGTCGGTCTGGATGAAGAGATTGTAGAGCGCGTGGAAGAGCGCGCAGGCAGGCTTGAGCAGTTCGCCCTTCAGGTCGAGGTACTCGGCGAGTTTGCGCGCTTCGTAGGGCTGGAGGCCGAGCGCGGGGTCGATCTTCATGTGAAGGATCAACTCGGGCGTTTCGTGGGCGACGTCCTCGATATTCATGCCGCCCTTGGTGCTGGCGATGACGACCGGGGCCTGGGCTTCGCGGTCGAGGACGATGGCGAAGTAAAGTTCGCGCAGGGGGTCTTTCGAGACGCCGATCATGACTTTGCTGACGAGCTTGCCGTCTTCGCCGGTCTGCACGGTGACGAGGGTCTGGCCGAGCATTTTACCGGCGATGTCCTTGATTTCGGCGGGCGTTTTGACGAGATGAACGCCGCTTTTGAAACCGTTCTTGAAGGTGCCTTTGCCGCGTCCGCCGGCGTGAATCTGCGCCTTGATGACGAGGTCGGAGGTCTTGAGTGATTGGGCAATGGCCTCAGCTTCCTCGGGTGTGCTCGCGACCGCGCCGGGGGGCGTGGCGACGGCAAATTTTTGCATGAGCTCTTTGGCCTGGTACTCGTGGATGTTCATGGTGCGTTATAAAAAGGGATGAAATTTTTGACGAAGAGCGAAGATGCCTGCGATTCGGAAAAAAGAACAGGCTGATTTTATTGAGTCCAATAAAACGATTAGCGACGATACAGGGTCACTTGGCTTTGCTCGAAAGCGCGGAAAAGCGGGGTTGAATCGATTTCCTGCGGTAGGCCGAATTGGGGGACTCGTGCCTTGCGGGTAAAGATGTTTCCAAGATCAGGTTTGAGATCAAGATCAACCAGGAGAAAGGGGTGCGTGCCCTCCCTGATCTCGGTGATGGTACACGAATTGATGTCCCGGAAGAACGAGGTGAAAGTAACAGTGCCGTGTTCCCCGGTGGAGAAGTCCATTTCGATGCGATCGGGGTAGAGGCGCATGGCGTTGCCGTTACTCACCCAGGCGATCCCACGGACCAGCGCGTTGAACAAAAAGGTGCCGATGCCACCGGTGGCTACAGCGGCAGGGTAATCCCATGACTGGAACCAATCGTCGCCGAAGAATGAAGCGTAGCGGACGAGAAAATAGGTGCCGGTAAAGAAGGCGAATTCAAGGGCACGGATGAGGTGAAGATGTTTTTTAAACCGTTTTTCCATGATGTAGCGGCTGTAACCCCGTCCGGTGGACCAGGTCATGATGGGGATTTCTTTGCTCATGGCGTCGACGATGGTGGCCGGGCTCACGCCAAAGCCAATGGAAATTTGAAGAGGAGGTAGAGAGATTTTTGGGGCATAAGGAAAAGGGTTGGAGTAGAGTGAAAAGCTTGCTCATGACCGTTTCCCCGACACTCGAACACCGTGCCGCCACCACGCGCATCAAACCGGAGTTACTCGCTCCGGCGGGCGACTGGGAATGCGCGCGCGCAGCCGTGGCGAATGGAGTAGATGCGGTTTATTTCGGCCTACCCGCTTTCAACGCGCGGATGCGGGCGACGAATTTCACGACGGACGATTTGCCGAAGCTGATGGAATTTCTTCATGAGCACGGTGTGAAGGGTTACGTCGCATTCAATGTTTTGATTTTCACGGACGAGCTGGCCGCCGCCGAGGAACAGTTGCTTTTGCTGCAACGCGCGGGAGTCGATGCGGCGATTGTGCAGGATTTGGGACTGGTGTCGCTGGCGCGGGAACTGGTGCCTGATTTTCATATTCACGCCTCGACGCAGATGACGTTGACGTCGCCCGAGGGGATCGCTTTTGCACAGCGCCTGGGTATATCGCGAGCGGTGCTGGCGCGTGAGTTGTCGCTGCGTGAGTTGGCAAAATTTAAGGCATCCGCCGTCGGCTCGACGACGGATGAATCATTGCCGCTGGAAGTTTTTGTGCATGGCGCGCTTTGTGTGGCCTATTCGGGTCAATGCCTGACCAGCGAAGCGCTCGGTCAGCGGAGCGCGAATCGCGGTGAATGCGCGCAGGCGTGCCGGTTGCCCTATGAGATGATCGTGGATGGCGTGAAGCGCGATCTCGGCGACAAGCGTTATCTTCTTTCACCGCAGGATCTGGCGGCGGTGGAGGAAATCCCGGAGCTGGTGCGGCTCGGGATCGTTTCATTCAAGATCGAGGGGCGGTTGAAGACACCCGAGTACGTGGCTGCGGTGACGCAGGTTTATCGCCGGGCGATCGATCAGGCTTGGACTCCAACTGAGGGCAGTAAAGAAGAGCCGGGCAAACTCCATGATCGAACGGATGATCGCTACAAACTGGAGATGGCTTTTTCGCGCGGGCTTTATTCGGGCTGGATGCATGGAGTGAATCACCAGCGCCTGGTGCATGCGCGTTTCGGAAAAAAACGCGGGGCGTTCATCGGCGCGATCAGTTCCATCGGGCGCGGTTATCTTGAGGTGAAACCGGAAGCTCCGCTTAAACCGGGCGACGGCATCGTGATTGATCGCGGTGGGGACACCGATCGCGAGCAGGGCGGGCGGGTCTATGAAGTCCTGCCGCTGCGCGACGGGGCGGTGCGTCTTGCCTTCGAATACGGGAAGCTCGATTTCAATGTGATCAAGGTCGGCCATCTTCTCTGGAAGACCGATGATCCCCAGTTGAACAAGGAATTGCGCAAAAGCTGGTCAGGCGAAGTTCCGAAAGCGAAGCACGAGCTTGATCTGCGTGTCTCAGGCCGGGCGGGAGAACCGCTGGTTCTTTCCAGTGGAGGCGTCGCCGAACGTTCTCAAATGCCTTTGGCGGTTGCGCGAAAACGCCCCCTGAGCACCGAATCGTTACAAGAGCAACTCGGGCGGCTGGGTGATACGCCTTTCACCCTGGGTTCCCTGGTTAACGAATTGGTGGGTGACGTGATTTTGCCGGTAAGCGAATTGAACCGCATGCGGCGGGAGTTGGTGGGGAAGCTGGAAGAAAATTTGCATCAAGAAGTCCGTCATCCTGAGCTTGTCGAAGGATCAGTTCAGCCTGTAGCGGGGGTCTGTGACCGTCGAATCGTTCGTAATCGACTCAATCTACTGGAAATCAAACGGGCCGCCGCACCCAAAATTGAGAAGCCGTTACTGACGGTTCTCTGCCGCACGCTTGATCAAATCCAGGTCGCGCTGCGCATGGGGATCACCGAGATTTACGCCGATTTCGAGGACATTCGCCGTTACAAGGATGCGGTCGAACTGGTGCGCCATCGCGGTGTCCGTGCCGACGCCGGGCCCGCACGGATTTTCCTGGCGACACCGCGCATTCAGAAAGCGGGCGAGCAGGGCTTTTTCAAGCTGATCGAAAACGCCGCGCCCGACGGCGTGCTGATTCGCAACCTGGGCGCACTTGATTATTTTAAATCGAGCTCATTGCAGCGAATTGGGGATTTTTCGCTGAATGTGGCCAACCCCCTCACGGCAGAATTGCTGATGGCGGAAAAACTGGAACGGTTGACGGTTTCCTACGATCTCAATGCGGGACAGGTGCTCGATCTTCTTCGCGCCGCGCCGCCGAATTGGTTCGAGATCACGCTGCACCAGCACATCCCGATGTTCCATATGGAGCACTGCGTTTTTGCGGCGTTTCTTTCCGATGGCACGGACCATACCAACTGCGGGCGGCCGTGCGACACGCATCGCGTCGAGTTGCGCGACCGGGTCGGGTTGAATCATCCGCTAAAGGCGGACGTGGGTTGCCGCAACACGCTTTTCCACGCGCAGGCGCAATCGGGCGCGGCGTTTTTTGAGGCATTCCGCAAGATGGCCCCGGCGGCGTTTCGCGTGGAGTTGCTGCTGGAAGATGTGGTGGAAACGGAACGCACTCTGCGCGGTTACCAGCGCCTTCTTTCCGGCCAAAGCACCGGCCCGATGATTATCCGCGAACTGAATCTGCGCAGCCAACTCGGTGTCACAACCGGAACGCTGGCGATGGAGACATAAGCTGGTGGTGTCTTCATTTGAAAAACATTTTTAAATAACCGACCCGTCATCCTTTGACATTGCTCAGAACAGGCGCCGACGGCCGCTACATTCAAACCTAAAACACCTGCGGCATGCCCTCGATCAGGAAGCGGATATTTTGCAACATACCGGCCTCGGTGCCGGCCAGCATGAGACGTTGCGCCGGTTCGTGCATCGGCTCGTAGCTCATGCGGTAGGTGCCGAAATGCATCGGCACAAAAGTCTTTGATTTCAGTTCCTGGAACGCCTGCACCGCCTGTTCCGGCCCCATGTGTACGTCGCGGAACGAAGGCGGCTCGTAAGCGCCAATGGGCAGCAGGGCGATTTCCGGTGCGAGACGGCGACCGATCTCCCGAAAGCCGGAGAAATAGGCCGAGTCGCCGCAGTGATAAACTTGCCGTCCCTCGAACTCGATGGCAAAGCCGCCGTACCCGCGATGACGATCCGTCAATACGCGCGCGCCCCAATGCTTGGCCGGGGTGAACGTGATCTTGAGTCCGCGATAATTCCACTCGTCCCACCAGTTCATCTCGTGCACGCGCTCGAAACCGAGATCATGCACGAGATTATGCACCCCGATCGGCACCACGATGGGTTGATGCCCCGCGACGGCCCGCAGCGAACGGCGATTCAGGTGATCGAAGTGGGCATGCGTAATCAGGACCAGATCGATATTCGGCAGATCGTGAATGGCCAGGCCAGCGCGCTTCAGGCGCTTGATGACGACGAGCCAGTTGGCCCAATTCGGATCGATCAGGATATTATGTTCCGGCGTCTGGATGAGAAAGGAAGCGTGACCGATCCAGGTCAGTGCCAGTTGGCCCGACTTGAGCTTCGGAAAAACCGGGCGATGCTGCACGCCCGACTTGCGAACAAAGAAGGAAGGAATCAGCACTTCCGTGATGAAGTTGCGTTCATTCCAGCGGGTCGCCGTTTTCTTTTCTTTTTTTCTTTTTACGTTGGATCCAGCCATGACAATCAACTTGCGGTAGTGGTGCAGTTTGAGATCTCTGCGAAAAACCTTCTTCCAACCATCCGTCATCCCGAGCTTGTCGAGGGATCAGTTCGGTTGGTCTTTTCAGAGCTGCTGAACTGGTCCTTTGACTTCGCTGCGCTTCGCTCAGGATGACTGAATACTCAAAGAAGTCTCTCGCTGAATCTCAAACTGTACCACTACCCAACTTGCGCCAAGCTCGCCTTGACGCAACCGTTCGTGCATCTTGGCGCGAATGATTCGATAATGAAACGCGATTTTTCATCCCCCATTCGCCAGGCCAAGGAAGACTTGCGCCAAATCATGCGCGCACGTTTGCGCGAAATGACTCCAGCCACGCGCGCGGAAGCTTCCCTCGAAATAGGCCGGACTGCGGCGCAACTCCCCGCTTTTACGGCGTCCCGGTGCGTCGCGCTTTTTGCGCCGTTGTCTTCGGAGCCCGATGTTCATCCGCTGATCGAGGAAGCCTGGGCCCACGGCAAACGGGTCGTCCTGCCCCGCCTGATTCAGGGCGATTCCAGTCCCAAACTCGAATGGCGCGCCGTGCTCCATTGGGGCGAAGTCATCGAACCCGGCCCCTTTGGCTTGCGTGAACCCGATCCTTCGCTTTGTTCCTTGGTTGAGACGCAGGAAGTCGAATGCGTCTTTGTGCCCGGTCTGGCTTTCGACGATTTGGGATTTCGCCTCGGACGCGGTGGCGGGTTCTACGATTATTTTTTAAGCCAGGTTTCCGCGAGCCTGCCCCGCTTTGGCTTGATGTTTGGCTGCCAGCATGCGGTCGCCGTTCCCCGGGAGCCGCACGATCAGGCGCTGCCCGCCGTGATTACCGAAGATGGGCTCGCCTTATTTGACGGGCTTTGATTTCGGCTTGCGCGGAAAGGTCAGCATCAAAATAACCAGTCCCGAAAGAATGAGCAGGATGCACGCGGGCACCAGCCGCGTATGCCAGAAGATGTGGTAGATGTGATGCAACTCCGTCCATAAGTGAGGTCCGTCGTCGGCCATGCCCTGATCAGATCCCGAACCAGCCCGACGCCAGGCCTGGGGGAGGGCAATAAAGCCGTAAAAAATAACGAAAACACCGAAGAGGCCGGCCAGCCAGGAAAAGAGTCGATGTAAGGGCATGGGTTTATTCTCCAATGAGGGCCTTGTAACCGGCGGCATCCTTCAAGGCATCGATCTCGGAGGGGTTGGAAAGTTTGATTCGAAAAAGCCACGCCGCATTGTACGGATCCTTATTTACCAGTTCCGGTTTTTTGACGAGATCTCCATTCACCTCCACCACTTCGCCGCTGACCGGCGAATAAATATCGGAAGCCGCCTTGACGGATTCAATCACCGCGATGGTCGATCCTGCGGCGGCCTGGGCGCCGACCTTGGGCAGGTCGACATAAACCACATCGCTCAGTTCGTGTTGGGCGTGATCGGTGATGCCGACCGTACCGACGGCGCCCTCGACTTTGATCCATTCATGCGAAACAGCGTAACGAAGTTGCTCGGGAATATTGCTCATGGAATTAAAATCAAATGCTGGCTTATCCCGCCCGTTTGTAAAAGGGCTTTTTGACCACTTCCACCGGTACCCGCGTCCCGCGCACTTCAAGATCGAGTTCCGTCCCCGGCGCGGCGCAATCGGTCCGCACATAAGCCAGCCCGATGCCGTAGCCAAGTGTCGGCGATGGAGCGCCACTGGTCGCTTCGCCCACCTGCGCGGCGCCTTGAAATAAAAGATAATGCGGGCGCGGCGGCGGCCCTTTGTCCTTCAGGCGAAACGCGACCAGCTTCTCTTGGGGCCCCTCGGTTTTTTGCCGCAGGAGAACGTCCTTGCCGGGAAAGTTCGCCTCTTTCGTCAGTGAAACAAAAATACCCAGGCCCGCCTCCAGCGGCGTCCGCTTGTCGGAAAGATCATTGCCGTTAAGCGGCAGGCAGGCCTCGAGCCGCAACGTATCGCGCGCGCCCAGGCCGCACGGTTTCAGCCCGAACGGTTTCCCTGCCTCCAGCAGCGCAAAGAAAAAATTCTCCGCGATTTCGTTCTTAAAGAAAAGTTCGATCCCGTCCTCGCCGGTATAGCCGGTCCGGGCGGCCAGAATTTCCTGGCAATTCCACGAATAACTCGTGATTTCATTTCGCTTCGGTTCCGTCCAGCCCGCACCCAAAAAGGCGCGCGCAATTTCCAGGGCTTTCGGACCCTGTAGCGCGACGGCACTGTAAGCACCACTCTGATCCGAGAAACTTACACCCGTTGGCGTCTTCTTCTCCATCCAGGCGCGGTCCTCATCGATCTTGGAGGCATTGACCACGAGAAAATATTGATCCTTGGGCAATCGGTAAATAATAAGGTCATCGATCACGCCGCCCTGTTCATTGAGCATCAGCGTGTATTGGCCTTGTCCAACGGATAGCTTCTCAACATCGTTCGTGAGTAGTTGATTGAGAAACGATTTTCCAAAGTGGCTATCACAAAAAAACTCCCCCATATGGGAAATATCGAAAACGCCCGCCGCTTCGCGCACTGCCTTATGCTCTTCCAGGATGCCCGCATATTGCACCGGCATATTCCAGCCGCCAAAATCAACCAGCCGTGCGCCCAGTTTTTGATGGGCGGCAAACAAGGCGGTTTTCTGTAGGTTAGCGGGATCGGTCATGATTTTTTAGTTGGTGGCCGCCGCTGTCCCAGCGGCGGACCGTAGCTCGGGGAGCGACGGCTACCACCGAGCAGCGCGTTCTTTACAACTAGCGATAATAGGTCGCCTCAAGCAAGCGCGCCGATTCGATAAAGCCCTCATGCAAAACCTGCGAACGCGATGCCGCCAGCAAAAGCGCCTGCACCGCCGAGCGGCGTGTGTCGGCCCCGAGCAATTTGGCGGCGGCGCGGACCAGGGCATTGTCCTCTCCGCTTGAGGCCAGGATGCGAAATTCCCGGCTTTCAGTTTCGCTCATGCAACCCTCGACCAATTCGAAATAAGCGGGATCGACCGGCACCCGCGCCATCTCCAACAGGGCGAAGCCGCGAAAGATACTCGCGACATACGCGACCCGCGCCGAACGCTGATTGTGGTGCAGTTGCAGGACGTAATCGCCCACACTCATCCCGCGTTGCTTCGCCGCCTCGACGATTTCCAGGCTGATCGTAACGGTTCGGCGGGTTTTCGGCGACACCTCAAGAGGGTAGTGCCGAGGCCGACGCTGGTCAAATTCTTGAAAGAAAGAAAGTGAGTGATTAAAGAGAAAGCCGTCGGTCAGCATGAGCTATTTCTAAAGAAGCCTGTCATCCCGAGCTTGTCGAGGGATCAGTTCATCTGTAGCGGCGGTCCATGACCGTCGAGAGAAAAGAATGCTCTTCTTTTATTTTTCCTCCCATTTGGCAAATGACGGTAACAGGCTACGCTTTTTCCCATGAAACTTTTCCAAATCGAAGCCTTCGGTCTCGATCACCTGAAGCGCACTGAACGCCCCACCCCGGAACCGGGCGCTGGAGAAGTTCTCGTCCGCATCCGTGCCGTCTCTCTCAACTATCGCGACCTCCTCATCGCGCAGGGCAAATACAATCCTCACCTGAGTTTTCCGCGCATTCCCCTTTCCGACGGTGCGGGCGAAGTCGTCTCCGTTGGCGAAGGTGTTTCTGCATGGAAACCGGGCGACCGGGTCGTCATTCCTTTCATGCCCGGCTGGCTCGATGGCAAACTCAATGCGAGCAAGGCGACCAACGCGCTGGGTGGAGACATCGACGGTCTCCTCCGCGATTTTGCCGTCATCAAGGCGGATGCATTGCTGCCCATTCCCGATCACCTTAACTTTGAGCAAGCGGCAACGCTACCCTGTGCTGCGGTTACTGCATGGAACGGTCTCTTCGTCTCGGGCAACTTGCAGCCGGGGCAAACCCTCCTGTTGCAAGGCACTGGTGGCGTTTCCCTTTTTGGACTCCAGTTCGGCAAGCAAGTCGGAGCCACCGTCATCCTCACTTCCAGTAGTGACGAGAAACTGGAGCGCGCTCGTGCGCTGGGAGCAGACCATCTCATCAATTATCGCGCGACACCCGATTGGGAAAAGCGTGTCCACGAAATCACCGGCGGCAACGGCGTTGACCTCACGCTCGAAGTTGGCGGCGCGGGCACTTTGTCCAGAACGCTCCGGGCCACGAGCTACTCCGGCTACGTCAGTCTTATCGGCGTTTTGTCCGGTATTACGGGCGAAGTGCAGACCGCCCACATCCTGCACAAGGCGATCACGATTCGCGGCATCTACGTCGGTTCACGCGCCATGTTCGCCGACATGAACCACGCCATCTCGCGGGACAAACTCATGCCGGTTATCGACCGCGTCTTTTCCTTCGAGGAAACTGTGGAGGCGTTTCGTCATCTCGAATCGGCCCAACACTTCGGCAAGATTGTCGTTCGAATGGATTAAAGCGTTCTTTTAAAAATCTGTCATCCTGAGCGGAGCCGAGCCATCTAGTTTGGGGCAAGCTCAAGATAAACCCGAGGCGCAGTCGAAGGACCTGCTTGGGTTTAGCCTAACGCTTCAAGAGCGCCTTAAGTCATTCAACCTATCGAAAAATTATTCCGCTTTTTGCGCAGGCACAAAGCGGCAATTCCAATAAAAGTATTTAGACGCCCGCTTCGTCTTGCGATCAATCGAGGGTAGGTCCCTCGACTTCGGTTCGAGTCAATCCCCCGATTTCCAACATTCTGCGGCTCACCTCCGCTCGGGATGACGAAATGCCCTAACTCCACTCCGAAGGCGGCGCGGCCTTGATCTTCCACTCGTTCACCATCCCGCGCGGAAAATCGCTCACGAACCGGGACGGCTCCTGCCACCGGTCGTCGAACGAAGCGGTCGCGCGCATCAGCGGATAGGTCAGATAAAGCTCATCGCAGGCGCGGGTCACGGCCACGTAAAAAAGCCGCCGCTCCTCTTCCTCGCCCTCCGTCGTCTCCACCGAGCGCGAGGCGGGAAAAAGGCCGTCGCAAAGCATGATCACAAAAACCACTTTCCATTCGAGCCCCTTGGCCTGGTGGATCGTGCTCAACCGCACGCAAGGCTGGCCGCTGAACGGGCCTTCCTTTTTGGGACCGCCGTCCACGTTGGTCATTAGCGCCAACTGGGCGAGGAATTCTTCCGTCCGCTCGAAATTCTGCGCGAAGGCCCGTAATTGCCCGAGATCCTCCAGCCGCGACGAGAAATTCGGGAACTTCGTCTTCATGTAATCCTCGTAGATCGCGTCGATCACGATCTGGATTTGTTCCGATGCGCGCCCGCGCAATTCCGGTGCGGTGATTTGCTTGTGTGTTTCGACCCACTGCTTCCACGGCACGGTGGCTTTCGCAGGCGGCTCCAGCGCGGCGAATTCCGCGCCCTCGGTCAGTTTCTGCCACAGCTTGTCGGCGGTGCGATCGCCCACCCCGGGCATGATTCCCGCGATGCGCTTGAAGGCCAATTCATCTTTCGGATTGAGCGCAAATTTTAGAAACGAGGCGACATCCTTCACATGCGCCTGCTCGAAAAAGCGGAGACCGCTCAACAGCTCGAACGGCATCTGCCGCCGGGTCATTTCCATCTGCACTTCCATCGAATGAAAATGGGCCCGGTATAAAATCGCGATCTCGTTCAGGTCGATGCCTTCCTCGCTCAACTCCTCGATCCGCTGGCAGATAAACTGCGCCTGCTGGTTCGCGTCCTGCAGGCAGATCAGCGCCGGCTTGGAAAATTTCTCGGCGGGCCGGACCGAATGCAGGTTCTTGGGAAACTGTTTCGTATTTGCCGCGATGGCGTGGTTCGCCAGCGTCAAAATTTCCGGCGTGCTGCGGTAGTTCGTCTCGATCCGGACCTCGCGCGTACCGGGAAAGCGTTGCGGAAAAGTGAGCACATTCTCGAAGTTCGCCCCGCGCCACGAATAAATACTCTGCGCGTCGTCACCCACGGCCATGACCTGGTGATGATACGCCGCGAGCGTGTCGATAAAGTCAGACTGGATTTTGTTCGTGTCCTGGTATTCGTCGACCAGTACGTGCTGGAACTGTTCCTGATAAAATTTGCGGATCGACTCGTGGTCCTTGAGCAGCTTCAACGCGTAGACGAGCAGGTCGTCGTAATCCATCACGTTGTCGGCCTGTTTGCGGTCGCGATAAATGCGGTGGATCGCCTCCAGCTTGTCGATCAGCTCGCAGAAGTAGGGATAATTTTCGACCACCACCGTCGCAATCGATTTCTCCGTATTGGCTGCAAGGCCGAAAATATCGAGCAGCACCGCACCCTTGGGTAGCGACTTGTCCTTGGTATCGAGGCCGGTCGCCTTCAATGCCGCCACGGCCAGGTCGGCCGCGTCATCCCGGTCGAGAATCGTGAAATCGCTGCTAAATCCCAGGTCGTTCGCGTGACGGCGCAGGAGCCGGTTCGCTACGGAATGGAACGTCCCGCCCCAGATGCGCGAAATGTCCCGCGGCAACAGGTTTCCCACCCGCTCCAGCATTTCCCGCGAGGCTTTGTTGGTAAAAGTCAGCAGCAGGATGTTCTCCGGCTCGATCCCGTTCTCGATCAGGTAGGCGACCCGGTAGGTCAGCGTCCGCGTCTTGCCGCTGCCCGCCCCCGCGATGACCAGGATCGGCCCCGGCTTAGCCGTCACCGCCGCGTACTGCTCGTCGTTGAGGGCCGCGCGGTAATCGATCTGCGCTCCCGCCGGCGCGGTGGTTTTCTTCAGGACATACTCAACGGACATCCCGCTACATTCGCGCCTCTGCGTTCGGGCGCAATGCGGATTTTCAAGGAGATTGCCGAAAGGGATCTTTATTTTTTAAAAGATGTCATCCTGAGCGGAGGCGAGCCGACGAATTTCTTTTAATCCAAAATACTTCTCGAGCCGCAGTCGAAGGACCTTCTCCCATGCGACAAGACGTAAGAACAGTATAAAAGGATTCAGGATCAAAAAGGCGGCTAAGAGGGTGATCGGTCTCGCGCCTCATAGAGTATAAATAATTGTAACCGGTTGTTCCCGGGTGGGGTCAATCTCTGTACGGGCAATAAAGCCCCAGATAATCGGACTCGAT
>Ga0307511_10000021_pt1 | contig 117311 bp, 87 predicted proteins | sample 13_EM_MG_FD_200266 | JGI IMG/M metagenome (GOLD analysis project Ga0307511, IMG submission 200266) | Populus trichocarpa ectomycorrhiza microbial communities from riparian zone in the Pacific Northwest, United States - 13_EM | ecosystem: Host-associated > Plants > Roots > Unclassified | place...
CATGGTCAACGACAAAAGAACTTAGCTGTGACCCTGAGCGGCTGGTCAGGTTCCAGCCGTTGTCTTTTCGAGACAAGCATAATAGAAGCCGTCGGTACCCGCCTGCGAGCCTGGAATCAGCTGTATCCCGATTCTTTTGTCCCGCCCTCCAGGCGCCAGGGCGCCTGCCGGAGGCATCGCCGCAACGCGGGCCGAGGGCTCGGACGCCAGCAGCCGTTCAACGACTTCCTCATTTTCCGCCGGCAATAGAGAGCAGGTGCAGTACACCAGCCGCCCTCCGGGAGCGAGCATGCTGAACGCCGACCGAAGAATCTGCTCCTGGACCTCGACAAAAGAGGGGATGTCGGTGACCCGGCGTAAGAGCTTGATATCTGGGTGGCGTCGAATGACGCCCGTTGATGAGCACGGCGCATCAACCAATATGCGATCGAAGGGTCGTCCGTCCCAGAATGTCGCCGGCTCACGAACATCAGCGACTTGCAGGAGCGCCTTGCGTCCCAGACGCTCCAGATTTTCCTGTATGTGAGCTACGCGTCCCGCGTCAACGTCTATAGCGACCAGCTCGGCGAGATCGGGAGTGTGCTCCAACAGATGCCCCGTCTTTCCCCCAGGCGCTGCGCATGCGTCCATCACTCTCATGCGGGGTTGGGCATCCAAGAGCTTTGCCGCCAGCTGTGCCCCAGCATCCTGTACCGACACATTGCCCTCGCGAAATCCGGGCAGGACAGTGACGGCGACAGGACGATCGAGGCGCACGGCGGCGGGAGCCCAATCAACAGGGCTTCCCGCGATATCCGCAGCTCGGAGCTCTTCGATGTAGGCAGCCCGGCTCTTGCGGGTCAGGTCCACGCGCAGCACCAGCGGCGGGTGCTCGTTGTTCGCCTCGAGAATGCTCTCGGCACACTCAGGCCAAGCCTGCTCGAGCAGCTTCACCAGCCATCGGGGATGGGCGGTCCGTCCGGCCAGCTTCCGATCGACCCCCGCCAGAAGACTCGCCTTCTCGGCTACAAATCGGCGCAGGACCGCATTCACCAGGCCACTCGCACGAGCCTGGCCCAGTATCCGCGTCGCATCCACGGCGGCATGTGCCGTTGCCTCTGGAGCGTTGCGTGAATACTCGATTTGATGAGCACTGACGATCAATAGAGCGCGGATTTCGCCGGCCACCCCTTGGGGGCGTGACAACAGGCCATCGATTGCGGGTGCAAGCCGCAGGTACCACCGCAGGGAACCCAGCGCGATAGCTCTGATTGCGGCGCGTTGAGAGGATTCCTCATACGCGCGCAACGCGTCGTCGGTTGAGCGGCCGTCGAATGCCACGGACGAAACTGCCCGGGCGGCGTCCGCGAGTGCCGCGGCGCCCGGAGCCCACCGGGATCTTTCAGCCAAGACGCCGCCCCACCAGATTCAGGGTATTGATGAGATCGCGTGCCGCCACCGGTTTGCGCCCTGGCCGTTGAAGCTCGGTCAGTGCCAGAGAGCCCTGGCCGCAGGCAACCAGAATGGAATCACCCCGAATTTCCGTGATCGTGCCGGGTTCTGGGGCAGAGACGGCGCGATCACCGTCTATCAGCCGGGCTGAGTAGATCCTGAGCTGCTCGCCATCCAGCCGGGTTTCGGCGATGGGCCACGGGTTGAACGCGCGCACCTTCCGCTCGATCTCCACGGCGTCGCGACGCCAATCGATCAACGCCTCAGCTTTGTCTATCTTTGCAGCGTACGTGACGCCATCCTCGCCCTGTGGCGTCGATTTGGCGGAATCCACAGCCAGCTCATCCAGTACCTGCACAATGGCCGTGCCGCCAATATCTGCGAGCCGGTCATGAAGTGAGCCTCCCGTCTCCTGCGCGGCAATGGACACGGCCCGCTCCAGAAACACAGGCCCGGTATCCAACCCCACGTCCATTCTCATAATGCTGACGCCAGTCTGCACATCCCCCGCGAGAATCGCTCGCTGAATCGGCGCCGCGCCCCGCCATCGAGGCAGCAGCGACGCGTGGATGTTCACACAGCCCAGGCGTGGCAGGTCCAAAGCGGCGCGCGGAAGGATGAGACCGTAAGCCACCACAACCAGGACGTCGGGTAGCCACGCGACCAGATCGGCCCTATCTGTCTCCGTCTTTAAGGTCACGGGCTGGGAGAGCGGCACACCACGCTCCACGGCAGCAAGCTTTACGGGGCTGGCGGCTAATTGACGCCCGCGACCCTTGGGCCGGTCCGGTTGAGTGAGCACGCCCACGAGCTGGTGGCGCGAGCGAGCCAGGGCATGAAACGCGGGCAGCGCGAAGTCAGGCGTTCCAGCGAACGCAACGCGCAACCCGCTCACGTTGAAAACAACTGTTCTGAGGCTCAGTACGTGTGACCCGACCGGGTCACCGTGTCACGGGCGCGTGTCGAGCGCTGCTTGCGCTCTTTCTCCAGCTTTTTCCGAATCCGCTGGCGCTTCAGGTCGGACAGATAGTCCACGAACAGCTTGCCCTCGAGATGATCCATCTCGTGTTGTATGCAGACCGCCAGAACGCCGTCGAAATCGCGCTCGGACACGGCTCCGGTGCGGTCCTGGAAGCGCGCTCGGATCTTCGCGGCGCGCTTCACCTCGTCAAAAATTCCCGGCACGGACAGGCAACCTTCCTCGGTCTCCTCAACGCCTTCGCGCGACAGAATTTCCGGGTTGATGAACACCAGCGGCTCGTTCCGGGTCTCCGATACGTCGATGACCAGCAGGCGCTTGTGGACGTCAACCTGGGTAGCGGCAAGCCCGATACCTGGAGCTGCGTACATGGTCTCGAACATATCGTCGATGAGCTGTCCGAGCTCGGCGTCGAACTGGGTCACCGGCTGGGCTCGGGTGCGCAACCGCTGATCGGGGAATTCCAGAATGGTTCTGATGGCCATGACGCTAACTTCCGCTAAATACGGTAATTCTGGGGGAGAAACTGTCGCGAACAGTCGCGATTTTGCGAAACACAGGGTGGCACCGCCGCAATCGCCAACCGCTCATCGCCAGCCGTGACCCAGCGCACAAAGTTGACATTAAATCATGTGCCCGCAAGTGCGCTCCAAGTATAACAACGCAGATGCTGGCGCAGCGTGTGTGGCGCTCATGCCCAGCGTGTGTCGCCCGATCGAGGTGCATAGTGTCAAAACGAACTCTTTCGGCTCGCCTCCTCCCTGCGAGCCTCTCACTGCTGGTGACGGTCTCCGGCTGCTCCTGGTTTCATCAGCGCAGCGACGAGCCCGCCGTGGCGGCCATGCCGTCATCGCCCCAGGTTCCGGACTCCGGGGACGCTCCCCCGGTCGATGAGATGACGGCTACCGAAGCGGCCGTCAGCGGAGCCGGAGCGACGGCCTCGGCCGAACCGAGCTCGATGCCGGCCGATTCAGGCAGCATCATCAATCCGAACGCGCCCAAGAGCTACACGGTCAAGCGTGGCGACACCCTTTGGGGGATCGCCTCGACGTTCCTCCGTGATCCTTGGTTGTGGCCTGAGGTCTGGTATATCAACCCCCAGGTCGCCAACCCCCACCTGATCTACCCCGGTGACACGCTTGCGCTCGCGTACGGACGTGACGGCAAACCGATTATCCGACTTGAGCAGGGCGGCGCCGCGCGCCTGGACCCGCGTCTGCGCAGCTCGCCATTGGATGGCGCTATTCCGACGATTCCGTACTCCGCGATTTCCGCGTTCCTGTCCCGGCCGTCGGTCCTGACCAATGACCAGATTCGCGAGGCTCCACACATCGTCGCTTTCCGCGATGAGCACGTCGTTGGCGGTACCGGCCACGAGGTATACATCGCCGACCTGCAGGCCACACCGAATTCCCGTTTCAGCGTGGTGCACGTTGGCGACCCGCTGCGCGATCCCGACGACAACAAGGTTGTTGGATACGAAGGAATCTACACCGCTACCGCGCTGATCTCGCAGCCAGGCAGCCCCGCCAAGGCGCTGTTGATCGACACCAGTCGCGAGACTGTGCAGGGCGACAAGGTGCTGACTGCCGACCTGGACGTGCCGCTGAACTTCATGTTGCGCGCACCGCGTAACGATGTGCACGGCCGGATTATTTCGGTCCTGGACGGTACACAGGCCATCGGCCAGTACCAGATCGTTGTCATCAACCGGGGTAAGCGCCACGGCATCGACGCCGGTCACGTGCTTGCCGTGGATCAAGCAGGCAAGGTTGTTCGCGATGTCTATGGCAAGCAGTCGGGCTTCACCCGGGCCATGGGTGGCGTCGGCACTGGGTTCGCGCCGAAGGTAAAGCTGCCCGATGAGCGCGCAGGCACCCTGCTCATATTCAAGTCGTTCGACCGCATCAGCTATGGCCTGATCATCGGTGCGAATAACGTCATTCACGTGCAGGACGTCGTCCATAATCCGTAAACGGGTGTAACACCCAGATTTTCGGGACTCTCAATGCGCCATAGCCCCACTAGCATGTGGGGCTATGGATGCGATAGCCGTTCGTGCAGTGTTGGCTCGGGTACCGGCGCTTTGCGGCCAGCACGTGCGGGCACTCGTAGCTGCCGCCGATGGCGACATAACTCGCGCCATTGAGCAGGAACCGCTCGGCAGCGTGGCTCTGCCACCTGCAGCACGGGCCTATCTGAGATTCCCCGACCAAGACACGCTGAATTCAGATCTTGCGTGGATCGAGGCCAGCGGCGCGCAATTGCTCGCGAGCACGGATCCAGGTTATCCAGCCCAGTTGCAGCAACTGCCGGATGCACCCGCGGTGCTGTTTGTCCTCGGGGATGTGAGCAAACTCTCCTCAGTGCAATTGGCGATGGTCGGCGCGCGCCGGGCGACCCGCGAAGGCTGCGACACGGCACGTGAGTTCGCGGCAGTGTTCGCCCGGGCAGGAATCACGGTTACCAGTGGGCTTGCACAGGGAATCGATGCCGCCAGCCACGCGGGGGCGCTGAGCGGCGGCGGTCATACCGTGGCTGTCTGCGCGACTGGCCTCGACAGAGTCTATCCAACTCAACATGCCGGTCTCGCGCAGCGCATCCGTGCGAGCGGCGCCCTGCTGTCCGAATTCCCGCCGCGCACGCCGCCGTTGCGGATGAACTTCCCACACCGCAATCGCCTGATCAGCGGCCTGTCACGCGGCACCCTCGTGGTGCAGGCAGCGCAGTACAGCGGCTCCCTCCTGACGGCTCGCCGTGCCGTGGCACAGGGCCGGGCCGTGTTTGCCATACCCGGCTGCATCCGCGACCCGTTGAGTGGTGGTTGCAACAAATTGATCCAGGACGGGGCCACCTTGGTGCAGACACCGGCCGAGGTGCTCTGCCAGCTGAAAATTCCCCTTCCAGATGAAGCACTTGTGCATCGCAGAGGGCACCGTATACGTGGCAGGGCGATGGACAAGGGGTATGAAATGCTGTTAGATGCCGTCGGCTTCGAGCCAGCGACGGTTGACGTTCTCGTGGTCCGCACCGGTCTTTCGGGCGAATCGCTTACTTCGATGTTGCTGGCTCTCGAGCTCGAGGGGCGCATCGCCTCCTACCCTGGCGGCCGTTTTGGCCGCATACCTTGATGATGACCGGCACCGTTCTCGACATCCTGATTTACGTATTCGACCGCTACATGCTCGATGAGGTACCTGAAGTACCCGAACGCGAGCATTTGGCGCGCGATCTGGAACGCGTGGGCTTCGCTCACGCGAATGTTGAGCGCGCGCTCGATTGGCTCGCTGACCTTGCCCTGGAACGGGACCGGCCGCCGCTGGCCGTCGGGCCGCTGGCCTCGGGTGCCTTGCGTATCTACTCGGACGGCGAGCTGGCTAGATTGTCCACCGAGTGCCGCGGTTTCCTGGTGACTCTCGAACGGCTCGGGATATTGTCGCCGCAACAGCGCGAGATTGTGATCGATCGGATGCTGGCGCTCGATGCCGACGAGCTGGACACGGAGCAGTTGAAATGGGTCGTGCTCATGGTGCTGTCGAGCCAACCCGGTCAGGAACAGGCGTTCGAGCGTTTGGAAGATCTGGTGTCCGATGCCCACCCCAACACACCGCACTGACCTGCGCGAGTTTGCGTAGGTAATGGCAGACAACCTCGTCATCGTCGAGTCGCCGGCCAAGGCGAAGACGATCAAGAAGTATCTTGGCAAGGACTTCGACGTGCTGGCCTCTTATGGGCACGTGCGGGACCTCAGACCCAAGGAAGGCGCGGTCGATCCGGACAACGGCTTCGCCATGCAGTACCAGGTGCTCGAGAAGAATGAGCGCCATGTCGATGCCATCTCAAAGACACTGCGCAAGTCCAAAGCCCTCTACCTGGCAACCGACCCTGATCGCGAAGGCGAGGCCATCGCCTGGCACCTGAAGGAAATCCTCGAGGAGCGCGGTGATCTCGACGGCAAGGACGTTCACCGCGTGGTTTTCTACGAGATCACGAAGAATGCGATCCGGGAGGCCGTGGCACAGCCACGCGGCCTGTCGTACGACCTCGTAAATGCCCAGCAGGCCCGGCGCGCCCTCGACTACCTGGTCGGATTCAACCTGTCGCCGTTGCTGTGGAAGAAAGTACGTCAGGGACTTTCCGCAGGACGCGTACAGAGCCCTGCGCTGCGCATGATCTGCGAGCGTGAGGCTGAGATCGCCGCGTTCATCGCGCAGGAATACTGGACGATCGACGGCGAGGGTGCACACGCATCACCGTCCTTTCCTCTCAAGCTGATCGAATATCGCGGACAAAAGGTCGAGCAATTCAGCTTCGTCAACGAGACGCAGGCGCGCGAAGTCGAGCAGACCATCGTAGCCGCGGCGCGGGCTGGTGCCGACGGCGCGCGGGCCGCCGAGGCGCCGGATGCCGAAGGCCTCGGCGAGTTGCTCGTTCATGCCATCGATCGCAAGCAGCGCCGCCGCAATCCCGCACCGCCGTTCACCACGTCGACATTGCAGCAGGAGGCCGCGCGGAAGTTGGGATTCAACGCCCGCCGCACCATGCGCCTCGCTCAGCAACTCTATGAGGGGCTGGACATCGGAGAGGGCAGTGTCGGCCTCATCACCTATATGCGTACGGACTCCGTGTCACTCGCCGCCGAGGCAGTCAGCGAGATCCGTGAAGTCGCCGCCCGGCTGTATGGCAAGGACGAAGTGGCGGACGAGCCGCGCATCTACAAGACCAAATCGAAGAACGCCCAGGAAGCACACGAGGCCATTCGCCCCACGTCGGCCAGCATCACGCCGGCGCACGTCGAAGGCAAGGTCGACGGCGATCTGTACAAGTTGTATTCGCTGATCTGGAAGCGGGCCGTTGCGTCCCAGATGAGCCATGCGATTTTCGACACCGTTGCAGTTGACATGCTTGCCGGTCCGGACGGACCTGCGCGTCACATGTTGCGCGCCAACGGCTCGACCCTCATCAAACCGGGATTCATCTCGGTGTACCAGGAGGGAACGGACGACACGAAGGCCGACGACTCGGATCACATCCTGCCGCCCATGAAAGAGGGCGACATCGTTTCGCTGCTGACGCTGCACGCCGAACAACATTTCACGGAGCCGCCGCCCCGATATTCGGAAGCGTCGCTTGTGAAGGCGCTCGAAGAGCATGGCATCGGCCGGCCGTCCACGTACGCGACGATCATTTCGACGCTGCAGGATCGCGAGTACGTCGAAATGGACGCGCGCCGTTTCATTCCGACCGACATTGGCAAGATCGTCAACCGGTTCCTCACCGAGCACTTCCATCAGTACGTCGAATACGGATTCACGGCTGCGATGGAGGACGAGCTCGATGCAGTCTCCCGCGGGGAGGAGGAATGGACGACGCCGCTCGAGAAATTCTGGAAACCGTTCATCGATCAGGTCGACAAGATCGAGAAGAACGTCACCCGTGAGCAGGTTGCACAGGCTCGCGAGTTGGGCAAGGACCCCGCCACCGGTAAGCCGGTGACCGTTCGCATGGGCCGTTTTGGGCCGTTCGTGCAGATCGGCACGAAAGACGATGAGGAGAAGCCACGCTTCGCAGGCCTGAGGCCCGGCCAGAAGATGGACACGCTGACGCTTGCGGTCGCGATGGAACTGTTCAAGCTTCCGCGCACACTCGGTGTGACCGCCGACGGTGAGACTGTCATCACGAACGTAGGCCGCTTCGGTCCTTACGTGAAGTACGGCAGCAAATACGTTTCGCTGAAGGAAGACGATCCTTACGAGGTCAGCCTCGAGCGCGCCCTCGAAGTGATCCGGTTGAAGCAGGAAGCCGACGCGAACCGCACAATCACGGACTTCGGCGTTGACGGCATCCAGGTGTTGAATGGGCGTTACGGTCCGTATGTCACGGACGGCAAGAAGAACGCGAAGATCCCGAAAGATCGCGATCCGAAGACGTTGACACTCGAAGAGTGCCGGGTGTTGATCGAACAGGCTCCTGCACGCGGCGGACGATTCGGCCGCGGCAAGCGCGGCGGTCCTGCTGGCAAGGCAGCGGCGGGTGGCAGAGCTGGCGCCGCCGGCAAGACAGCCCGTGGCAGCGCTGGTGCCGGCAACGGCAAAGCAGCCGCCAATGGTGAGGACGCAAGCGCAGGTGGCGCTACCGCCGGCGAAAAAGTAAGCAAGGCCAAGCGGCCGCGCCCGAGCGTGCCTGCTTCAACTGGCAAAGGCGCGAAGTCAGCAACCGCTGGTGCGAAACCGGCAGCCAAATCCGCCGCGAAGAAGGCGGCTGCCGCCAAGACGGCCGCACCCGGCAAAGCAGCGGCCGGTGCCATAGCCACTACACCGGCCAAGGCGACTCCCAAGCCATCCACGAGCCGGCCGCCGCGTGGTGACAAGTAACACGAGCCCGACGAGCCTGATGCGCCTGTCGCGGCCGTCCTCGCGACGGCTATCATTAGTCAGACAGACTCCTGGCGCGCGGTGAAATATCGCCACAGTTTCCACGCGGGCAACTTCGCTGACATACACAAGCACGTCACACTGCTTGCGCTGCTGGCCTCGCTGAAACGCAAAGAGAAGGGCTTCGCGTATTTCGAAACTCACGCGGGCCGCGGCGCCTATGACCTGTCGCATCAATCAGCGGAAGCGGCTGGAGGCAGTGGCCGCTTCAGCGCCGGCGAGTTCCGCGCGGAGGAGCTGCGAAGCTTCGCCGCGCTGTTGGCCGACGTACGCGCAAACCGCAATCAGGCACGCGCCTATCCCGGCTCGCCCGTCATAGCGGCGCACGAGCTACGGCCGCAGGACAGAGCCGTACTGAGCGAGATCCTCCCCGCAGAAGCCCGCCTGCTGGAGCGCGAGATCGCGGCAAATCCGCGCATGCGCGTGGAGCGAGCCGATGGTTTCGAAAGACTCCGCGCCTGGCTGCCACCAACCGAGCGTCGCGGGTTGGTCCTCATAGACCCGCCGTACGAAGAAAGCAGCGCCGACTTCGAACGGGTGACAGCCGCGATTGTTGATGCATTGCAGCGGTTCAGTACCGGAATCTATGCCGCGTGGTATCCAATCAAGGACGAGCGCGAGGTGCGCGGCTGGCATGACGGGTTTGCGCGCGCTGTGGCGAGTGAAACGCTGATCAGTGAGTTGTGGCTCTATCCCCGGGATTCCAAGGTCGCGCTCAACGGTTCCGGGATCGTGATCGTAAACCCTCCCTATCAACTGGGCGAACGCATGCGGGCCTGGTTGCCGGAGTTGCAAGCACAGCTCGATACCGGCCACCCCGGCGGCACCAGCGTCACGAACCTGACCCACCCGGCGTGACCCCAGGGGCTTGGCGAAGGCACAATCACCCCATGACAGACAGGTACGGAGTGGTGGGGCACCCGGTGGGCCACAGCTGGTCGCCGTTCATCCATGGCCTGTTTGCCCGCGACACCGGTCAGACCTTGAGCTACCGCCTGTACGACTTCACGCCGCAGGAGTTTGAGCCCCGCGTCCGTGACTTCTTCACGCTGGGGGGCCGGGGCCTGAATGTAACCGTGCCGCACAAAATCGCCGCGGTGAAGATTGCCTCGCAGCTCACAACGCGGGCCACACATGCCGGCGCCGTCAACACGCTTGCGATGCAGAAAGATGGAACGATTCTGGGCGACAACACGGACGGCGCGGGCCTCGTCCGCGACCTTTGCGACAATCTGGGGCTCGTCATCATTCGCCGGCGGATCCTGATCATCGGCGCCGGCGGCGCAACACGGGGAGTCATCGCGCCCCTGCTGGCTCTCGAGCCATCCGAAGTCGTCATTGCCAACCGGACGCCCGAGCGCGCTAAAGACATGGCAGCGGCATTCGCCAAGCTCGGTGCAGTGCAAGGGGTCGGATTTCGCGAGGTATCCGGCCTGCCGTTCGACGTCGTTATCAACGGCACGTCCGCAAGTTTGAGTGGCGAGCTACCGGCCGTGCCCGCTTCCGTCATCGGTCCGGAATCGGTCTGTTACGACATGGCGTATGGAAAGACGGATACACCGTTCATGCAATGGGCGCTCAACCAGGGTTGTGCCCGCGCCATTCAAGGCTGGGGCATGCTGGTGGAGCAGGCCGCGGAATCGTTCCGGGTGTGGCGTGGTGTGAAACCCAGCACCGCCTCGGTTTTGACCGCTCTCAAGGAGCGCGCACTCAGCGCATCGTGACGAGCTCTTCCGCGCTCGTGGGATGAATGGCCACAGTGTCGTCAAAGTCCCGCTTGGTCGCTCCCATCCGCACCGCGACCGCGAATCCCTGCATCATCTCATCGGCGCCCGGACCGATCACATGTACGCCGACGACACGCTTCTCAGGGCCGACAGTCACCAACTTCATATCGGTGCGCGGCTTCCTCGTCGTGAGCGCGTGATACATCGGAACGAATCCCGAGCGAAATACAGTCACTCCTTCGTCTCCATACTTGAGCCGCGCAGCCTCTTCAGTGAGACCTACTGTTCCAATCGGTGGATGTCCGAACACCACCGTCGGGATGTTGTCGTAATCGAGGTAACGGTCGGGCTGGCCTCCGAACAAACGATCGCTCAGGCGTCGGCCCGCGGCAATCGCTACCGGCGTGAGTTGGTTACGCCCGGTCACATCACCGACGGCGTAGATGCCTTCGCTGGTGGTGACTTGATACTTGTCGGTCAGGATGAATCCGTAAGTGTCGAGCGCAACGCCCGCGCGCTCCAGGCCGAGGTCCTCAACGGCAGGAACCCGTCCGATCGCCCAAACAACCGCATCGAACGGCGTCAGCCTACGGCCATCGCGAGCCTGCAGATCGAGCGCGCCGATTGAGGTCCGCTCCAGCGCGAGGGGCCAGGCGTTGGTCGCTACCTCGATACCCTCGTCGTGCATGATTTTCAGCATGGCCTCGCCGAGCATGGAATCGAAATCCTTGAGAGCCTTGTGGCCCCGCAGCACGAGAGTTGCTTTTGCGCCCAAGGCGGCAAAGATGCCGGTCAACTCGATGGCGATATAGCCGCTGCCCACCACGGCGACCCGCTCGGGCCGCTTTTCGAGCTCAAAGAATTCGTCCGAGGTGATGCCCAGCTGCGCCCCGGGTATATCGGGCAGCATGGGACGCCCACCCACGGCGATGAGGATATGGGGCGCGGTCAACCTTCGACCCGCGGCCTCGACGGTGCGTCCATCCAGGAAGCTCGCCCGCCCCTGCACGACTTCTATGTGCCGCTTGGCCAGGTTGCTCGCGTACATCCCATTGAGTCGCGTCACATAAGCGTCGCGCTTAGTCTTGAGGAGCGGCCAGTCATGCGGCTCGGCCGGTCCGAGACGAAAGCCGTACTCTGACGCATCTTCGAGACCGTCCGCGATGTCCGCGGCATTCCACATAACCTTCTTGGGTACGCAGCCGGAATTGACGCAGGTGCCGCCCAGCCGCCCGGACTCCACGATGGCAACCTTGGCCCCGTACTCGGCCGCACGCTGCGCGGCTGCAAGGCCGCCGCTGCCGGCCCCAATGACTACGAAATCGAACTCATCCGCCATAGTTACCCTTCCGAAAGCGCGGTTCCCGAACCGTCCATGTTACATGGGGATGGCGTCAAGGCCTCGCTATACCCCGTTCGGACTGCCCGATCTCCCCCGTTAAGCCCTAGAATGCCCGGGATCCCACTGACGAGACCCGCATGGAAAACCCCCTCCTGGGCCACGAGCCCCTGCCTCCCTTCGCGCGCATTCGTCCTGAGCACGTCGAGCCCGGTGTACGGGAGCTGCTTGAGCGTAGCCGTGCCCGCATCGAGCAGCTTGCGGCGCTCGAACGGCCTACGTTCGCCACTATCGTCGAGCCGCTGGAAGAGCTGCAGCATCGGGTGTCACGAACGTGGTCACCCGTCAGCCACCTGAACGCGGTCTTGAATTCCGATGCGCTGCGCACTGGCTACAACGCCTGCCTGCCACTTCTGTCTGCCTATCAGACAGACCTCGCCCAGAGCGAGCCGCTATATCGCGCCTATCGGACGATCGCCGAGCAGGAAAGCGCGGCCCTGGGACCCGTGCAAAAGCAACTGATCGATCACGCCCTGCGTGACTTCCGCCTTGCCGGTGTTGGATTGGACCCTGAGCGCAAAGAGCGCTTCAAGAACGTTATGCTCGAGCTGACCCAGTTGCAGGCGAAGTTCGAGGAGAATGTGCTCGATGCCACCAACGGCTGGAGCTATCACGTCGCCGACGAGTCGCAGCTGCGGGGCCTCAACTCAACGCTGATCGAGCAGGCTCGTAAGCGTGGTCACGAGCAGCGCGTCGAGGGTTGGATTCTGACGCTGGATCAACCTACATACGTTGCTGTTGTTACAGATGCAGAGTCGGAGTCGCTACGGCGTGCGTTCTACGAGGCCTGGACGACACGCGCGTCCGATCAGGGGCCGAATGCCGGCCACTGGGACAACTCAGGCGTGATGGATGACATTCTTCGCCTGCGCCACGAAGCGGCGCGACTGCTGGAATTCAAAAGCTATGCGGAATACGCCCTCTCCACACGAATGGCGCACAGTGTGGATGAGGTCATGCAGTTCCTGCTCGAGATGGCTCGGACTGCACGTGCAGCGGCACTGAAAGAGTTTGAGGATCTCGAATCTTTTGCGGGGCGCAAGCTCGCGGCCTGGGATGTAGGTTTCTATGCCGAGCGGTTGCAGCGCAGCCGCTACTCAGTCTCGCAGGAAGAGATGCGGCCGTACTTTCCGCTGCCGCACGTGCTGACAGGCCTCTTCGAAGTGGCTACGCGGCTCTTCGGCATACGCATCACGGAACGTCAGGACGTACCAGTCTGGCACCCGGACGTACGCTTCTTCGAAATTCAGGCGGCCGACGGCCAGCCCATCGGCAGCTTCTACCTGGATGCTTACGCGCGGTCGAACAAGCGCAGCGGCGCGTGGATGGACGAGTGCGTCGGCCGCAAGCGTTTGAATTCCGGATCCGCACTGCCCGTCGCGTATCTCGTGTGCAATTTCCTGCCGCCCAGTGGGACCCGACCGGCACTTCTGACGCACGATGACGTGCTGACACTGTTCCACGAGTTTGGCCATGGACTCCACCATCTGCTCACGCGCGTGGACTATCCGAGCATCGCGGGCATCAACGGAGTGTCATGGGACGCAGTAGAGCTGCCGAGCCAATTTCTCGAGAACTACGCTTGGCACCCGGACGTCTTGCGACGGATCTCGAGTCACATCGAGACCAAAGTCCCGCTCCCGCCGGAAACTCAGGCGCGGCTCATCGCCACTCGCAGCTTTCACGCCGGGCTGCAGATGATGCGGCAGCTCGAGTTCGCCTTATTCGATTTCCGCTTGCACGCCGAGTACGACCCCTCCAAGGGCGCTCGCGTGATGGAGATGCTGCGCGAGGTGCGGAGCGAGGTCGCTGTGGTTCCCGTTCCGGAATGGAATCGGTTCCCGAACAGCTTCGGCCATATCTTCGCGGGCGGTTACGCCGCCGGCTACTACAGCTACAAGTGGGCCGAGGTCCTCGCGGCCGATGCCTTTGCCGCGTTTGAGGAAAACGGCGTGTTCGACAGCAAAACCGCTCACCGTTTCCTGGATGCGATCCTGACCCGGGGTGGCAGCCGCGACGCGCTCGATGCCTTCGTCGAGTTTCGTGGCCGCCGGCCCGAAGTGCGGGCGTTGCTGAAACAGCATGGAATCCTCGCACCCGGCGAACTGGCCGCATGACATCCCAGAGCTTCGCTCTGGGGAGAGCTTCGCTCTGGCTGCTGGCAGTGTCTCTCGCTGCGCCCGTGGCGCGCGCCGAGCCGATCTACGTCATCGAGCAATTAGTGGTCAGCGTCGCCAGCGCACCGGGACCGGAAGGCGAACGCATCGGCCAGGTCAAGAGCGGAGACAAGCTGGAGCTCATCGAGCGCGAGGGCGAGGAAGCGCATGTTCGCCTTCCAAACGGCAAGGAAGGTTGGATTAAGGCGTCCTATCTATCGCTGGAAGAACCTCTTCAGCACCGCCTCACCGAGCGCACGGCCGAGCTCGAGAAGGTCAAACAGGAGGGGGAAAAGCTCAAACAGGACGTGAGCCATCTCGAGTCGCAGTTGGCAGCAGCGCGTGTTGCCCAGAACGCGAGTTCGGCCCCGGCCCCCGCACCAGCGGTAACGACGACAGCGGCTAACTCGCCAACAGTGGCTGTCCCACCTGCGGTAGCCGACGCATTGTCGGGTGGGTCCACGCCGATACGGGAAACGCTATTCCTGCGCTCACCCGAGCGGCCTGGGCAAACTCCGTGGCCGTTGGTGCTCGGGAGCTCCTTCGTGATGTTGCTTGCAGGCTTCGTGCTGGGCTGGAAAACACTCGACCGGCGCATCCGGCACAAGTACGGCGGCCTGCGCATCTACTGAAAAACCGCGGCGCGCCGCGCTTTGACATAGATCCTAAGCAAGCGCAGCAATGGTGATGCGTGCCGCGCGGACGCGAGTCGGATTTCGTGCCCGATCATGTGCTTGCACGACACTCTCCCCCCACCGCCGCCGATACTCAAAACTGTGCGGTGTGTCGCTGGTACTACCCTCAAGGGGTGGCCTAGACTGCCGAGGATCGTAATCGACTGGGGAACGGCGTAGGTAGCCGCGCGGACAACATTGAAATGAGAAGCGTTCGGCGCAGCGATTTTGACGTGACCAACACTGTCCAGGTGAGTTCTCCGGAGGCAGTGTTCGCCGCGATCAAGACCTTGTTCCAGCCGACCTGGCCCGCACTGTCCCTCAAGCCGCTGGAGGATGCATTCGTGCATTTCGAGCGGCTCTTCGCCGGTGACGTGCCGGGCTACATGGGTGTCGATACCGTCTATCACGATCGACAACATACGCTCGATATCACCCTGGCTCTCGCCCGGCTGCTCGTCGGTTACGAGCGGCAGCATGATGAGGCGAACCGGCTCGGCGGCGACCGCGCCCTGCTCGGACTGCTCACCGGCCTGTTTCACGATGTGGGTTACCTGCGTCGCCTGGACGATCTGGAAATCCACAACGGCGCCGAATTCACGCGCACGCACGTAACCCGTGGCGCGCGCTTTCTCGAGGAATACCTGCCGGTGCTCGGCCTTGCCCACGCGGTGCCGATTGCCACCGAGATCATTCATTTCACAGGCTACGAAGTGCCGTTCGCGCAGATCAAGGTCACTGATCCGCGCGATATCAAGGTGGGACACCTCCTCGGCACCGCCGACATGATTGCGCAGATGGCCGACCGCTGTTACCTCGAAAAGTGCCGGGACCGCCTGTATGCCGAGTTCGTGCTGGGTGGTGTCGCCCTGCCGATGGCCGCCAACGGCGGGCGCCAGGTGAAATACGCTTCCGGGCTCGACCTGCTGCGGCAGACGCCGGAGTTCGTTGCCGAGGTGCGGGCGAAGCGGCTCGATGGCGAGTTTCACGCGGCATACAAGAATCTCGAGATCCTCTATAACGGGCGCAACCCGTATATGGAGGCTATTGATCGCAACGTGGATTATCTGCGGCAGATCCTGCGCAGCGAAAACTGGCGGCTGCTGCGGCGTAATCCGCCGATCTTCGCGGCCTCAGCCGACCCCATGTCTACGATGAGGGGGTTGATGCTGGGGTATATCAAGCGGGTCTGGGCGTCCAAGCACGACGTCCGTTAGCCGCTCAAGCACGGTCAACGGCCAGAACATACCGTTGATACAACTCCGGTAACCGGGCCAACACCGTGTGTTTTCCCGGCATGTCTGCGCCCTCGATAGCGTCCCGCAACACATCCAGACTCAACGCGTCGAGAGCCGGAATCGACACAGCCGCATAGCTGAGGTGCCAGGGCTCGGGTTGCACACCGCCCTGGAAGGTGGCGTACGGACGGAAGAATCCGAACCGCCGCATGTTGGAATCGAGCCAGCCGTTCAGGCGCTCGAAACAGCCGCCCGCCGCGAACTCCACAGACGTCAACTGCGGCTTGCAGCCGGCCGTCAGGGCCGCGCTGTCGATGACATCGATTTCACTGCCCCAGTGATGGCGGCTGGCGCCCGGAAGCGCCGACCAGATCAGGATGGCGTCGATCAATGCAGATTCATATAAATCGGCATGATTTATTTCGACCCCGGATGCATCCAGCAGCGCTCGCGTGCCGTGGAATTTGCCGCTCCAGATAGCCACCTGACGGTTGAAATCGCGGAACCCCGACACGACATCAAGGTCTATTCCAGCCATGCGGGCCTCGTTCCGCATGGCGATGAGGCCCTCCGCCGCGCGTACGTGCAGTACGCAGCTTGGATCGGCGACGGCACGGACATGAGTGGCAGCCCGTCCCGTCAATTCCAGTGAGTTCAGCGGTGGCCCTGAAATATCAGCGTCGATCGGACTCTCCCATGCAAATCGTGCCGCTATGCGGGTAGCCCGAGGAACTGGCGGCGGGTAAACTCCGTCACGAAATCATAAGGCGATGGGGAAATTCTTGGAAATGCTGCTGGAATAGATGTGACAGCGGTCAGCCTCAAGTTGAAATACGCGGGCACGGCCTTCCTGGCCGTGGCGCTGGCTGTTGCCGTGGTGACCGGCGTGCTCGCCTGGCAACATGATGTTGGCACGCGACTCCTCGGCACTGTAGCTGAAAATACAGCGCGCGACCGTGTGGCGATTGAGCTACGTGCGCGCGTTGCCGCCACCGCCACACATGCGGCCGACTCCGTCTCGAGCGCCGTCCGGTCCCGCGATACGGCCGCAATTGCGCGGCGCCTGCAACCCTTCGCGGACGACTCGACCGTCAGCTCCATAACAGTGACAGATCCGGAGGGTAATGCCCTATATCGCTGGAGGCGCCCGATCGCGAATTCGGGGGGCCACCCGAGCACCCTCCAGTTCGAGGTGACTGAGCCCGTGCGGGATCTGGTCGAGAGCATTCCCGGGGTGCAGACGCCAAAGACGTTTGGACAGCTGAGTATCACAGTCGAGGAGGTCGTTCCCCTCGCCGCCACGAGCTTGCCGGCGCGCCTTGCCGCCGCTGAGGCGGACCAGGTGCGACGGGGGTTGTTACTGGCAGCAGGGCTGGCCATTGCAGGCGGCCTCGTTGGCGCCGCGCTGGCCTGGCGCGCGGCACGCAAACTGGAACAGCCCATTGCGGCCTTGATCAAAGGCGCCGACCGGATCGGTCAGGGCGACTACACGCGGCCGGTCGACGTCCTGCGGCGGGATGAGCTGGGTGAGCTGCAACAGGCTCTCGAGCGAATGCGCGGGCGGCTGCGGCAATCGACGGTCAACAAGAACTACCTGCACAGCGTACTCAACAGCATGACGGATGCGGTATTCGTCACGTCACCGGATGGTGTCGTCAAAGTAGCCAACTCAGCCGCGTGCAAGCTCCTCGGCTTTGCCGAAGAAGAGATCCTCGGGCGGGGCATCGTCGCAGTGCTGGACGAGCCGGAACGCCAGGGCTTCGACCTCCTCCAGGCGACTCAAGAGACGAAAGAGACCGTCGTGCGCACCCGTGGCGGCCAGACGATCCCGGTGTCATTTACCGGCTCGCGCATTGAAACGGACGATCCCCAGTTTCAGGGCAACATCTTCGTCGCCCGCAACATTACCGACCGTAAGCGTGCCGAGCGCCGCATCCGCTACCTCGCCCGCTACGATGCGCTCACGAAGATTCCCAACCGGATGCAGTTTCAGCACCTCCTGCAGCAGACGATTGCGCGGGGACTGCGCAGCGGCCAGGTGGTCGCGCTGTTGTACCTGGACATGGATCGCTTCAAAGAGGTCAACGATACGTTCGGCCACGGCTCCGGTGACCGTCTGCTGGAAGTGCTGGCGGAGCGGCTCACGCGCGCTCTGCCGAAAGATACGGTCATCGGCCGCCTGGCAGGCGACGAGTTCGCGCTGTTCGTGGACGGGCTGCCCTCAGATGCAGACAACCGCGGGCCGATCGCGCACCTCGCCCGCTCCATCCTCACTGAAGTCAGCCGCGCGTTTCAGCTGAATCAACACGAGGTGTTCCTGACGGCCAGCATCGGTGTTGCCTTCTGCCCGCGCGATGCCGAAAACGTCATCGACCTGATTCGCAATGCCGACGCGGCGATGTATTACTCGAAACAGAACGGCGGCAACACGTTCGCCTTCTACTCGCCCGAGATGAATGCGGCCGCTGTCGAGCGCCTCATGTTGAAGAGCAAGCTGCGCCGCGCGGTGGAGCGCGACGAGCTCGTGATCCGCTACCAGCCGAAGATCGACCTGCGCAACGGCCGCATCATCGGCGCAGAGGCCCTGTTACGCTGGCGGCTGCCCGGCCATGGCGATATCCCGCCTGCGATTTTCATTCCCCTGGCCGAGGAATCCAACCTCATCCTCGATATCGGCGAGTGGGTGCTCAACCGGGTGTGCCTGGACTACCGCAACATGCAGACCGAGGGCGCCAATCCGGGGCGGGTGTCGCTCAACCTGTCGCTGAAGCAGTTGCGCCAGGCGAGCTTCATCCTCAGGTGTCGGGCCGTGTTCCGCCGCCACTCCGTTTCCCCAACGTCGTTCGAGCTGGAGATCACGGAAACCACCCTGATGGCAGATGCCAAGCGCACCGTCCGGCTGCTCGACGAGCTCTATGCAATGGGACTGCACCTGTCCATTGATGACTTCGGAACCGGGTACTCCTCGCTTTCAGCCCTGCAGCAATTTCCTATTGGCACTCTGAAGATCGACCAGTCCTTCGTGCGCGACGTGAGCGAGGACGCCGGAGACGCCACGATCGTGAAGACCATCATAGAAATGGGGCGCAGCCTCGGAATGGAGGTCGTCGCCGAGGGTGTCGAGTCATTGAGACACCTGGACTTCCTACGGCGCAACGCATGCCATTATGCGCAGGGCAAATTGTTCGGCGAGCCCTGCACCGCCGAAGATCTGCTGGCACTCCTCATGCGGCAGGCGGGCGGCACGGCCCCGTTTGGACACCTGCTGCACCATGCCGACGAGCTGACCAGCCGGTCCGCCTGATTAAGTCACATCCCCCAGTACGGCAGTCCCCGCGCGCCCAGCCGCTCAGACGCAGTTAGAATCCCTACATGCCGTTCACATCGACGATGCGCGACGTGCCAGCTACACGTCGCTCGCGCGTGTGGAGGCGGGCGGTCCTGTGGACACTCGTGGCACTGTGGATCGCCACGGCATACTGGCAAACCAACAAGACCCTGCCACCGGGAGTTCACGTTGACTCCCCGTGGTATCCCATAACGCCACTCAATACGACATTCATCGCCGACATCACCTCAGCCGACGCCTATGGCCGGCAGAACTCGAGCCAGGCGATCTTCGATGAGGTCCTGGGTGTCGTCCGCTCCGCACGCAGCTGCATCGTGCTCGATTATTTCCTGTTCAACTCGCAGCTCGGCATGCCCGGGGGCGCCGCTCCGGCATTCCGATCAATTTCCGGCGAGCTGCGCGATGCACTGATCGAGCGCCGCCACGAGCTGCCGCAACTCCAGGTGTTGTTCATCACCGACCCCATCAACGAAGTGTACGGCGGGATGACATCGCGCGACCTGCGGCTCCTGCGCGCTGCTGGCGTCAATGTGGTGGTCACCGATCTCGATGCCCTGCGGGATTCCAACTTCATGTATTCCAGCCTGTGGCGGCTGGGAATCAGATGGTGGAGCGGCGGCGAGGAGCCCCCCGGCAGCCGGCCGGGCGACTCTGAAAACGGCGCGAGCGGCGGCTGGCTGCCCAATCCCCTGGACGAAAGCGCGGCGGCAATCTCGTTCGGCGCGTGGGCACGTCTTCTGAACTTCAAGGCAAACCACCGCAAGCTCATTGTGGCGGATGATGGCCGGGGCGGACTGCTCGCCATTGTCGGCTCAGCCAACGTGCACGATGCCAGCAGCGCGCATTCCAACGTGGCGCTGAAAGTGACCGGCCCCGCAATCCGGCCCCTGCTCGAGAGCGAGCTGCAGGTCGCGCGCTTCTCAGGATGGAGCGGGCATCTCGCGGCGCCCCCGGCCGATGCCGATCCGCCTGCAGCATCGACTGACAGGGGCCGTAGCCGGCTGAAGGTTCTGACCGAGGGCGGCATTCGCGCCGAACTGCTCGAACGGCTGGATGCCGCCAACCGTGGCGACAACATCGACATCGCCATGTTCTACGTGTCGGATCGCGGAGTGATCGAGTCGCTGCTCGCCGCGAGCCGCCGCGGCGTGAACATACGGCTCATGCTCGATCCCAACAAGGACGCCTTCGGGCACGCCAAGAGCGGAATTCCGAACCAACCGGTTGCGAGTGAATTGGTCGCCGCCAGTGATGGCGCCATCCATGTCCGGTGGTATCGGACCCATGGGGAACAGTTCCACACCAAGATGGTGATGGTCTATGGCCGCGAGCTCTTCTGGCTCACCGTAGGCTCGGCCAATCTCACCCGCCGCAACCTCGCCGACTACAACCTGGAAGCCAACCTCGCGATCGAGCTGCCGCGCAGCTCGCGGATCGCACAGCAGACCGTGGATTACTTCGAGACGTTGTGGAGCAATCGAGCCTCGCTGGGAATCGAATACACGGCGGATTTCGGTTACTACGCCGATCCCTCCCAGTTGCACTACTGGCTCTACCGCGTCATGGAAGGCACCGGCGTCTCGACTTTCTGAGACGTCTTCACGGCCTCGGCCGTCCGCACGGCGATCTGGTCCAGCGCCTTGTTTGCGGCATCCTCAAACGCTGAAACGACGTCGCCGAGACGATTCGCGGCGGCACTCGAGGAGCCCTCAGCAACGAAGCTGTCGATGACCTCGCGGCCTGCGCGCCTGCCAACGGTGCAATCGAGCACTACGTGAACCTCGGGGGCCGCGGAACTGGCCGAATAGTCCGCCTCGAAACGCCGGATCTCGATCTGGAGCAGGTAGTCGGATGAAAAGGCGCTTGTGGAGTCCTGCACGGTAGACCATGCGCCGCTGGAGCGCAGGGCATCGGCGGCCAGCGCTTCCACAACCGCAGGCAGATCGTCCGGCCAACGGCTCCCCACGTAGTAGCTCATGCGGTGGTCGGATTGGACCAACAGGATGTGATCCGAACCGAGGCCTGGGGCTGGGGCCGGCCGGCCCACGTGCAACGAGGCGTTGGCGTGTGTCATCTCAGACCGAGGGTGCGTCACTGCCCGCAGCACATAAACCTGTGTGGCTGGAACATCGCTGTGCAATCCGCCCGAGCAGGCGGCCAACGTGAAGGAAATCATAGCGGCTACGGCGGGAGCCGCCGTAGCCGCGTACACCGAGCGATGCCATTTGCGACCGATGGCCATCACTTGGGAATCTCCATGCCCACCTGCCGCGGTTGGTACAGAAGCTGTGATGGATTCTCGCGCAGGCTGCTCGACAGCTCGCGGATCTCCTCGGCCGCCGCACGGCCCTCGCGCAGCAGGCGCTCGAGCTCCGGCAGCCCGTCACGGGTAAATGAGCGCAGGTCCTGGCGATTATCGCCGATGAGTTTCTCGACTTGATCCGTTGCATTCGCAAGGTTGTCAGCAACCACGTGCACTCTCTGCAAGGCTCCCACAACTTCCGGGCCAGCCTGGTCCACAACCTGGCGCGCGCCTTTGGCCGAAGCTGCCAGATCCGCGGTTGCGCTTCGCAACTCGATCACGAGCGTATTCACGTCGCGCAGAGTCTGCGGCAATCCGGCACTTGCCTTGTCGAGGTTGTTCAGCGAGTTGGTGATGGCGGCGATGTTCTTGTCACTCAATGCCCGCGCGGCGCGATCGACGAGCTCGCCCGCTGAAGCCAGGACGTCGGGCAGGCGCGCCAGGAACAAATCGAAGCGCGAGCGGGCCGAACGGATGACCGGGTACTCGATTCCCGGCACGACGGGCTGCAGCTGCAGATTGGCCCTGAGTTGCTGCAGATCGATATACAGAAGTCCGGTCACTCCTTGTAACTCGAGCTGCGCCAGCGTTCGGTCGGATATGGGCGTCGATGAATCGATGTCGACGATGACCTGCACTCGTCCGGGATCCCTTGGGTCGATATGCATTTGTTGGACGCGCCCGACCCCGACACCGAGATAGCGCACGGCGGCTCCTCGCTCGAGACCGCTCACGCTGCCATCGAAGTAGATTTCGTAACGTCGAAAGACCTTGTGCTCGCGGCTGTCGGAATACCAATAGACGAACAATCCCGCGACGAGCGCCACCACCAGCACGAATGCGCCGACAGCGGCGTAGTTGGCTTCACGCTCCATGCTGACCTACATTCGCTTTCGCGCGCTCGTCGAGCCGCCCGACAGCACGTTCGCCATGGAAGTAGGCTTGAATCCAGGGATTCGGGTTCTGCACGATGCCATCGAGCGTATCCACTTCCATCCGCTGATCGACGATCACCCCCACACGATTGCAGGTACGGAAGATGGAGTCCAGATCGTGAGTGATCATGACGACGGTGAGCCGCAGTTGCTTTTGAAGATACAGTATCAGCTCGTCGAACTCGGCGGCGCTGATCGGATCCAGGCCCGAGGTGGGCTCATCGAGAAACAGCAGGCGCGGATCCAGCGCCAGCGCGCGGGCCAATGCAGCCCGCTTGACCATGCCGCCGGACAACTGGGCCGGAAATTTCTGCGCCGCATCGGCCGGCAGGCCTGCAAGCCGCACCTTGAGCATGGCGAGCTCGTCGCGCTCGTGCGTGGACAGCTGCAGATGCTCCAGCATCGGCAGCTGAACGTTCTGCAGTACCGTGAGCGCGGAAAACAGCGCTCCCTGCTGAAACGTCACGCCATACCGCGCCTTGACCGTACGCAACTGTGTGGAGGACATCTGGGTGATGTCCCGTCCCTCGATGCGGATGGTCCCTGCCTGCGGACGCCGCAGCCCAAGGATGCTCCTCAGCAGCACTGACTTGCCGGTGCCCGAGCCTCCGACGATGCCGAACACCTCATCCTCGCGGACCTCCATGTTGAGGCCGTTGTGTACGATCTGGCTGCCGAACCGGTTGACCAGACCCTGCACCTCCAGGACCGGGTAGATCAAACCCCCAACTCCATGAACAGCACGGCGAACAGCGCGTCGGCCAGTATCACGAGGAAAATCGACTGCACCACCGCAACGGTGGTGAGTCGGCCGAGCTCGCGCGAGGAGTCCCGTACCTGCATGCCCCGATAGGCGCCCGCTATGCCGATCAACATTGCAAACACCGGGGCCTTCATCAGCCCAACCCAGAAGGTACTCGGGGTGATAGCCTCGTTCACCCGCGTGAGATACTGCGTGATCGGTATGTCCAGCAGATACCGGCACAACAAGGCCCCTCCCATCAGGCCAATGATATCCGCAACGATGGTGAGCAGTGGCAGAGCAATCATGAGCCCGAGCAGTCGCGGCAATATGAGCGCTTCGAACGGATCCACGCCGATGGCATACAGGGCATCGACCTCTTCGTTGAGTTTCATCGAGCCGAGCTCGGCTGCGAAGGCGCTCCCCGAACGGCCGGCCACTATAATAGAGGTCAGCAGGACGCCCATTTCGCGAAGCACCCCGATCGTCACGAGATCCACTACGAATATCTCTGCACCGAAACGGCGCAGCTGCTGGGCGCTCATGTAAGCGATGATGACGCTGATGAGGAAGGCGATCAGGGCCGTGATCGGCACCGCCGTGATGCCTGTGTCGTAGATATGGCGGATGACGGAGATGGGGCGCAAACGCCTTACGCTGGTGGCGGCCTTGGCCGTCGTCCGGAAGATCCTGCCAAGAAAGGCCAACGCGGTCATCAGGTCGCGCCATTCCCCGACGGAGTAAAGCCCGATCTCAGCGAGACCGAATTCGGCGAGCGGCCCGATTCCGATCTCTTTCGCGTCCTTGCAGAGCGGCGGACCCTCGCCCTTCACGGTGGAGTCGACGAGTCGCAGTTGATCGGGAGGTGCGCCCTGAAACTGCACGTCCGCTCCTGACTGACGCGCCTGCTGCAGAAACTCGCGAAGGCGCCATGCGCCGGTGAGATCCAGTGCGGTCAGGTCATTGGTGCGGACGAGGATACGGTGCGCGTTTGCGAGGTCGACTCCGGCTAGCGCGGCGTCGATCTGTTCGAGATCGAGCGCCCGCCACTCTCCTGTCAAATCAATCTCGAGGCCCTGCTCGGAACGCCGTACCGCCAGGTAGCCTTCAACGGAGCGCATGCGAGGTCGGGAGCCCGCGACGAGAGTTGTGCACTTCGAGCTCGAACAGCATGTGTCAGGTGTCGTCGCGGTAACGACGAATCCTGATCGCCGCAAAGACGAGTGCTGCGGCCACCGCAAGTCCCAGCCACAGATCAATGTTCAGGAAAGCCCTGCTCATGCTGGTATTGTCGAAGAGCTCGGCCAGAGAGACAACCCGGCCGTGGCCGCTCTCGGGCGTGATTGGCTCGGTGAGCAGCGCGTTCCAGATACCCGACCAGCTCCGATACTCCAACAGGTGCTGCACGTAGCGGGTGCCAAAAGCGGCCCTCTCAATGATGATCGCGATCACGGGTGGCAAGGAAGCCCACAGAAAGACGTTCCTGCGCGCCCAGGCGGACACGAGTAACAGGAAAGCGGCCATGGGCGCGTACCAGAGCATCGATACGAGCAGGCCGTAGAGCATCAGTCCCTGCACCTTGAGCCAGGCGACTGTGTCCCAGGCAACGACAATGTTCGGAAGCGATCCTACGGCAGTGCGAACAGCCCAGATGGTCTGGAACAGGACCCCACACACCATCGCCGTCAGATATACACCTAGCGGCACGACCACCAGGGCCACGAGCAGCTTCGATATCACCGTATCCGCATCGGAGACCGGCAGGGACTTCCAGAAGAGGATGCTGCGGTCCTTGCGCTCCTGGTACAGACAATCCATGAGGTAGAAGCTGAGCACGATCACCATGACGAGATATTGAGGCAGGGTCTGGCCCCACAGGATGAGCGTGAACAGGCCGAGCCGGTTATTGGCGAACTCCTGCGCGTGAGCGCCGAACGACACGTTGCCAAAATGGATCGGAAAGGCGGTCAACACCAGCAACCCACCGATAATCAACGGCGTGATCCACAGAGCACGATGCTCCCACAGCTCGCGCCGAACCAGCACGATCATCGTCCTCAACACGGATTGGCGTGTTGCCGCGCTCACGTGCGGTGCTACCGCAGCCGGCGTGTCAGCGCTCAGGTTTGTGTCCGGGGTACTCATGCAACCCCCTGCATCTTGGCCACAAAAAGATCGGCGATCGAGGGCGTGCGCATCTCTCCCAGACCGTTGGTCACAGTGCTGAGCTGCGCAGCCGTTCGCCCCTCGAAAAACATTACGACCCGTCCGAAGACTTCGCGCTCGTAGAAAGGGTTGAGTTGCCGCGCTTGCGCGGCATGTTCGGCAGTTACCGTCAGCTGCACGTAGCGATCCGGCAAGGCATCCACGGCGCTGTCCAGTACAACATGGCCACGGTGGATGAAAATCACATCGGTGAGGAGATTCTCGATCTCCTCGACCTGGTGGGTCGTGAGAACGATCGTGCGCTGCTTGTCGAAGTAGTCATTCAACAGGGTGTCATAGAACTGCCGCCGGAACAGCAGGTCGAGGCCCAGGGTGGGCTCGTCGAGCACCAGCAGCCGCGCATCGATCGCCAGGATGAGGGCGAGATGCAGCTGGGTGACCATCCCTTTGGACAGCTCACGCACACGGCTTGCGAGCTTGATGTCAGTCTTGCGCAGAAAGTCAGTCGCGCGCGACCGATCGAATCGGGGGTGTACACCCTCGACAAAGTCGAGCGCCTGGCTCACCCGCAGCCAGCGGGGAAGCACGGCAACATCCGCGATGAAGCAGACGTCCTGCATGAGTTCGTTGCGCTCGGAGCGCGGATCGCGTCCGAGGATGCGCAGGTCGCCATCGAACTGCGTCAGGCCGAGAATCGCCTTGAACAGGGTTGTCTTGCCGGCGCCATTGGGACCGATGAGTCCGACGATGCGGCCGGGCTGGATCGCAAAGCTGACGCCGTCGACAGCCGTAGTGGATCCGTAGGACTTCTTCAGTCCGCGCGCTTCAATTACTGCTGTCATCTTTGGCGGCTCCCGGCGTTGAGGGCCAAGGGGTACTCGGTGCAGCAGCGCCGCCTTTCAACAGTTCGGCGGGCGACAGTCCAAGGCGTTGGATGGTTGCATATACCTTGGGCCATTCCTCATCGAGGAATCGCTGGCGCTCGTCCTTCATCAGCGCCTTGCTCGCGCCGGGACTCACGAACATTCCCAGGCCCCGGCGCTTTTCGACCAGTTGCTCGTCCACGAGCTGCTGGTAACCCTTGAGCACAGTCAGCGGATTGAGCCTGAATTCCGCGGCGACGCTGCGGACCGAGGGTAGCGGATCCCCTTCCTTGAGGGCGCCTTCCAGAATCATTGCCACCACTCGGTCCCGCAGTTGCCGATAAATCGGCACGCTGTCGTCCCACTGCGGATCCATTAGTGCTCCGGGGCTCATGGCCGTAACGGAAGATTAGCCGACTAATCTACCAAAACAGCTGGCTGAGACTGTCCGAACCACACGTGGCGCTGCTGAATCGTGAGCTTGGCCATCTGGGTGGTGGGAGTCGCACCGGGAACGGCGGACGTTGACTGTACAAAAGTCCAGCTCAGTACGGCCGTGATGGCCAGGGCGCCCATACCGCAAGCCAGGGTCTGCAGGCTGTTCTTGATCGTGTTCATGGCTATCTCCTCGTGAGACGGCGTGATCTGCCCTATGCATTTCATCGTCGTCTTGGTGTTGTATATGACTACATCACTACACTAGTGTCAAGCCCGATCACCAAACTTTTCAAACGGGACCTTTGGCGGGGGGCTTGGGGCACTTTTGTTGCCTCCGTTTGAGGCGGGAGAGGCGCAAAAGGTTGGAGAGGGGGGTGCTGGTGAGGGTCGGCGGGGCGCGCGGGGGGCGCTGTCCCGGTCTTGGCCTGGACCGCGGCACCCGCGTACAGTTACGCCCGATGACCTCAGACGACGACGGCGAGCTCATGCTGCGTTACGCGCGCGGCGACATGCATGCCTTCGAGGCTCTTTACCGGCGCCATCGCGGCGCCCTCTATCGTTATCTCGCGCGGCATACGCGCAACGCTGAAACCGCCAGCGACTTGTTCCAGGAGGTCTGGAGCAAGGTCATTGTGAGTCGCGATCGATACGAGCCACGGGCGCAATTCAGGACCTTTCTCTATCGCATTGCGCACAACTGTTTTATCGACTATTGCCGTCGCTCCTCGGTACGCAACGAATCCAGTGGCGCCGTGGACGGTTGGGAGAGCGCATTGGCGGGCTCCGAACAAGACAGGCCTGACACTCGTGCCGAGCAGGCGCAGATAACAGCACGTTACCGGGCGGCACTCTCGGCATTGCCAGCCGAGCAACGGGATGTTTTCCTGCTGTACGAATCCGGGCTGTCGCTCGAGGAAATCGCAGCCATCAGCGCCGTTGGACCGGAAACTGCGAAGAGCCGCCTCCGCTATGCTGTCGCGAAATTACGTGCCACTCTCGCACCGCTGGCAGAAGCATTTCCAGTCACCGCCATTCACGAGCCGGGCGCATGACGATCCCTGAGACGGACAGCGAATTCGAGGCTTTTCTGAAGACACGTACGGTGCTGCCGAACGGTATGTCAGACGACGACAAGCTCGAGCCGCCGAAAGCTCTCGACGCAATCGTGCTGAAGAAAGCACGGGAGGCAATCCGTGCACGGGAGCGGGTGAGTCGGCCGGCCCGCTGGGCCACGCCTGTGGCCCTCGCGGCAACGATCCTGTTGTGTTTGTCGATCGTGTTGAATGTCAGTCTCAATACGAATCGCCCGGCAGCGAGTCTGCAGCGCATGACCGCAGCGACCGCCGATAAGCCGTCCCCCACGCCTGCAGGCCCCGCCAGCGAAGACGAGCGCCGCGAGAAAGTCGCCGACGGCACTGTCTCCAGCGAGGCCATCCTTCCCGAAGAAAAGGTCGCAGGGTCACGCGCACCCCGGCCATCGGTGCTCGCCGAGGCCGCACCGCCGGCGCGGGCGCCAGCCGAGCTGCCGCGTGCCGACGGCTCCGCCGCCCGCAAGGCGGAAGCGCTCGCCAGTCGCAGCGATAGTCCGACGCAAGGGCTGAGCGAAGTCACGACCACCAGTCGTCGCCGTGCAGCAGGTCCTGCGCCAACCGGAGCACCGACCATCGCCAACTCGGCGGCCAACCAGCCGGCGCAGCTCGCCAACCGCGGCCGTGCGCAAGAACCAGCGCCCAGCGAAGTTCCAGGTGGGGGCGCCGACTCCGCCACCGACAGTGTCACCACGCTTGGGACACGCAGTTACGCCGAAATCTCTCTGCCCCGCGCCGCCACTCGCCAAACGCCGGCCGCCGCGCCATCACCCTCGGCGGCAGCGCCCGCCACTCCCTCACCCTCGACCGGTATGGCATCGTCGGCTGCGGTGCCCGCGACCGGGCCCCCTGACAGCGTGGCCACAGCGCCCGAGGGCGAGCAGCCTGCGCTCGCTAAACGCAAAGCCGCCGCTTCACCCCATCCCCAGGACCCCCAAACCTGGCTGCGGCAGATCGCCGCGCTGCGCGCGGAGGGCAAGGCGGCGCAAGCGGAGGCCGAAATGCGGCGCTTTCGGTCCATCTTCCCGGCCTACCCAGCGAAACCGGGCCCTTCCGCCCCCTCTGAGCCCCCGAAATAGCCCTCCTTTGCAGTAAAATCGCCGGCCCTTTCGTTGGAAAAAGCACCGTCATGAAGCCAGCCTTGAACGTCGCGATCACCGGCGCCGCCGGCCAGATCGGCTATGCCCTTGCCTTCCGCGTCGCCTCCGGACAAATGCTCGGACTGGATCAGCCAGTCAATCTGCATCTGCTGGAGATCACTCCAGCATTGGGAGCGCTGCAAGGCGTACTCATGGAGCTCGCCGACTGCGCATTCCCAACGCTCAATAAAGTCGTTGTAACGGACGACGCCAAGGTCGCTTTTCGTGACTGCAACGCGGCGATGCTCGTGGGTGCACGCCCCCGTGGCCCGGGCATGGAGCGTAAAGACTTGCTCCTCGCCAATGCGCAGATTTTCTCGGCACAGGGCAAAGCCCTGAATGAAGTAGCGGACCGCAACGTGAAGGTGCTCGTCGTCGGCAATCCGGCCAACACCAACGCGCTGATCGCGCGCGCGAACGCCCGCGACCTCAACCCGCACAATTTCACGGCGATGACGCGCCTGGATCACAACCGCGCGCTGAGCCAACTGGCGGAAAAAACCGGCACTCATGTCACCGCCATCCGCAAGATGACGATCTGGGGCAATCATTCCGCCACCCAGTACCCCGACATCAACCATACCGTCGTGAACGGCAAACCGGCGAAGCCGCTCGTCGATCAGAAGTGGATCGAGGAAACGTTCATACCGGTTGTGCAGCAACGCGGCGCGGCAATCATCAAGGCACGTGGCGCTTCATCCGCAGCGTCGGCGGCATCAGCAGCGCTCGATCATATCCACGATTGGTTCCACGGCACGCCCGCCGGCGACTGGGTCAGCATGGCGGTGCCATCTGACGGCAGCTACGGCATCAAGGAAGGCGTGATCTACTCCTATCCGGTCACGATCAAAGACGGGAGCTACCAGATCGTGCAGGGTCTCTCGATAGATGAGTTCAGCCGCAAGCGCATGGACGCAACGGACAAGGAATTGCGTGAAGAGCGGGACGGAGTGGCTGCTCTGCTTGGCTGAATTGGCTGCGGCCCATGATGGGCCAGCGTTCAGTGGCCTCCTGGGTTGACTGCTCAGCTCGGCCGCGCGCACGCTGAGAATGAAAGCTCGGTAGTGGCGGACGCCTGCGAAGGCACCGCCACTGCCTGATCTGCTTAGTAAGGAGACCTCATGCTCGGCGCGATCATCACGCTTCTCCTCGTCGCAGCAGCGGCCTACGCCGTCACGCAGGTCGGCGGAGTCATCACCCTGCTCTTCATCGCAGCGGTGCTTTTCCTGGCGTACCGCCGCCTCTCGCTGCTGGCCTTCACCGCCACTTTTACCGTCCTGCTGGTTGCCTACACCCTGTTGGGCGGGTGGAGCGCCCCCGCCGTCGTATGGAAGGGATTTCTCTGGGTGCTGTTAGCAGGGCTGTGGCTGCTCAATGTCCGCCCGCTGCGCAGGGCGATCATCACACGCCCCTTCATGAAGGCGTATTTGAAGCTGCTGCCGCCGATGTCACAGACGGAGCGCGAGGCACTCGAAGCCGGCACCGTCTGGTGGGACGGCGAGTTGTTCACCGGGGCCCCGAAATGGCCCAAGCTGCTCTCGGCTAAGCCTCCGGCCCTGTCCGCCGAGGAGCAGGCATTTCTCGACGGGCCTTGCGAAGAGCTCTGCCGGATGCTCGATGACTGGAATATCACACACGAGCGCGGCGACATGCCCGACCACGTGTGGGAATTCCTCAAGGCACGAGGCTTCTTCGCCATGATCATCCCGAAGAAGTACGGCGGACTGGAATTCTCCGCGTATGCCCATTCCTGTGTACTGGTCAAGATTGCGAGCCGCAGCACCACAGCGTCGTCGACGGTGGCCGTACCCAATTCGCTGGGACCTGCCGAACTGTTGAATCACTACGGCACCCAGGAGCAGAAGGACTACTACCTGCCGCGCCTGGCGCGCGGCGAGGAAGTGCCTTGCTTTGCGCTGACCGGTCCGCGCGCCGGCTCGGATGCCGCATCGATACCGGACACGGGAATCGTCTGCCGCGGTCTGTGGCAGGGCCGCGAGATCGTCGGCCTCAAACTCAACTTCAACAAGCGCTACATCACCCTTGCCCCGGTTGCGACCGTCGTTGGGCTCGCCTTCCGGATGTTCGATCCGGAAAAACTCCTCGGCGCAAAAACCGACATCGGCATCACCTGCGCGCTCATCCCGCGTAACACGCCGGGCATCACGATCGGCCGCCGCCATTTCCCGATCAACATACCGTTCCAGAACGGCCCCATCCAGGGCAGGGACGTGTTCGTGCCGCTCGATTTCATCATCGGCGGGCCGAAGATGGCCGGCTCCGGCTGGCGCATGCTCGTGGAGCAGCTGTCGGTGGGCCGCTGCATCTCGCTGCCCTCCAATTGCACCGGAGGCGCCAAGGCTGGTGTCTGGGCCACGGGCGCATACGCGCGAATTCGCCGTCAATTCAACATGCCGGTCGGAAAGTTCGAAGGTGTCGAAGCGGTGCTCGCGCGCATGGTCGGCCTGACATACACAATGGACGCCGCCCGTTCCGTCACCGCAGGCGCAATCGATGGCGGCGAGAAGCCGTCCGTCCCCTCCGCGATGCTCAAGTACCACGTCACAGAAATGGGGCGCCAGGTCGCGAACGATGCGATGGACGTACACGGCGGCAAGGGAATCTGCCTGGGACCCAGGAACTATCTCGCCCGGGGCTGGGAGTCGGTTCCCGTTGCGATCACCGTCGAAGGCGCGAACCTGCTGACGCGCAGCCTCATCATCTTCGGACAGGGCGCCGTGCGCTGCCATCCGTTCGTGTTGCGCGAGATGACTGCTGCGCGCAACCCCGACCGCACGCAGGGTGTCAACGAATTCGATCACGCGCTGTTTGGGCATATCGGCTTTACGATCTCGAACGCCGTGCGCTCATTGATCATGGCCCTCACGCATGCCCGCTTTGCGCGCGTACCCGTAAAGGGGCAGACGTCGCGATATTTCCAACATATCGTGCGCTTCAGCTCCTCGTTCGCATTCGCCGTGGATGTCGCGATGCTGACACTCGGCGGCTACCTCAAGAAAAAGGAGAATCTCTCCGCCCGGCTGGGGGATGTGCTGTCGTGCATGTACCTGGCCTCGATGGTGCTCAAACACCATGAAAACCAGGGCCGCCAGGCCGAAGACTTGGCCGTAGTGGAGTGGGCCTGCCGCAATCTGCTGTATCACGCGCAGGAACAGATGCACGGCTTCCTGCGCAACTTCCCGAGTCCCTTCCTGGCAGCCGCGATGCGCTTCTTCATTTTTCCGCGCGGCCGCACCTACTCCGCGCCCGGCGACCGGCTGGGGCGCAAAGTCGCCGATCTGATAACCAACGCCACCGCTGCGCGCGAGCGGCTCTGCCACCAGATCTACTGGACGCTCGAGCCGACGAACCCGCTCGGGCTGCTGCAGGAAGCCTTGATTCTTGCGCAGACTGTCGAGCCGATCGAAAAGCGCATCCGTGTTGAAGGGATCAAGACCGGGCAGGTGACGGCCCTCGATCTGCCCAGCCAGATTCAACAGGCGGTTGCCGCCGGGATCATCTCGGAAACCGAAGGCGCCGCCTTGCGCGAGTACGATCGCAAGATGATGGATCTGATCAGCGTGGATGACTTTGCCCAACACGAGCTCGGTACGAAGGCCGAGCCGATACCCCAGGCGCCTGCCAGATCCAGTATCCATGTTGCCTGAGCAGACCGCCGCGGTTGCAACCGCCATCTGCGTAGTCGAGCCCGCGAGCGGCGGCCTGCAACATGGAGCCGCAGTTGCACCGCAATGCGCCAACTGCGGCGCCGCAGTTACAGGCAAATATTGCAGCAACTGCGGCCAACGGTTCGAGCACGAAATCCATTCGGTCCTGCACTTCACCCGGGAAGCCACGGAAGACCTCACTCATGCGGATTCACGCTTGTGGAGCACGATCCTCGCACTGTGTTTCAAACCCGGGTTTCTGACACGCGAATTCCTGAGTGGCAGACGCGTCCGGTATCTGCCGCCGCTGCGGCTTTACCTCGTGCTGAGCGTGTTATTTTTTCTGATCCTCAGCTTCAGCCACCACCAGCCCAGGATCGTATCAATCAGATCAGGCTCCGGCGCGACATCAGTAGTGCTCACGCCGCCGAAGGAAGCCTTCGCAGCCAAACCCGGCGAAACTGCCCAACAGCGGGACGAGCGGATCTGCAAGCCCGACTACGATGGGCCGGCCCGCTCAATCGTTCTGCCCGCTTTGGCCCGAGCATGCCGCAAATTCGTGGCAGATGGTGGGCGCACGGCTTCCGCAGCCTTCCTGCACAACCTCCCGCGTGCATTGTTCGTGCTCCTCCCGGCGCTCGCGCTCATCATGAAGGCCATGTACCGCCGCCCACGCCACTACTACGTGGAGCACCTGCTGTTTTTCCTGCACAACCATGCCTTCGGCTTTCTCGTGTTCGCCTTACTTTTCCTGATCACACCTTTCTTGCCGCCGGCACTCGGCACATGGTTGACAGTCGGCGTGTGGTTGTACGTCCCGTATTACCTTTTTGTTTCACTGCGGTGCGTGTACGGACAGGGACCCTGGCTGACGTTTGCGAAGCTCGCGGTGTTGAGCTTTGCCTATATCATCTGTGCCGTAATCACGCTGGCGGTGACAGGGGCATACAGCATTTTTGCGGCCTGACCTTGCCGATGTCGCCGACACCCAACAATGTGCCGGCCACGGCGTTGCCGGGCGGGTGTTAAGCTTCGACGCGCGGCCAACCATTGGCCGTCCACCCTTTGGTTTACGGAGAATCTCGCAATGCGTATGTTTGCAATCACCGCCGCGCTCGTTCTTGCGGCCACGGTTGTCTGGGCCCAGGAGCGCACGCCTTCGCCAGCCGGCGCCGAGGTCTACATCATCAGCCCGAAGGACGGCGCCAAGGTTTCCAGCCCCGTCGTGGTGCAGTTTGGCCTGAAGGGAATGGGCATTGCACCCGCGGGCATGAAGTTTGACAACACGGGGCACCACCACCTGTTGATTGACACGGATGTGCCGGCCGAGCTCGGGGCGCCGCTGCCGGCTTCCGACAAGGTCGTGCACTTCGGCAAGGGCCAGACTGAGACTACGTTGACGAACCTGGCTCCCGGTAAGCACACGCTGCAACTGGTGCTCGGCGACTACAGCCATGTGCCCCACAACCCGCCCGTGGTGTCCAAGAAGATCACCATCACCGTTACAAAGTAATGTGGTTCCTCGCGCTGTTCTTCATGTTGACATGGATGCGTTCTATGCATCGGTTGAGCAGCGCGACAACCCTGAGACCGCCGGCAAGCCCGTCATCGTCGGCGGCATCGATGGCCGCGGAGTCGTAGCAGCCGCCAGCTACGAAGTCCGCAAGTTCGGTGTCCACTCCGCAATGCCCATGAGCACGGCATTGCGGCTGTGCCCCCACGCGATCTGCATCCGGCCGCGCATGGCGCGCTACAAGGAAGTGTCCGGCCAGGTGTTCGCGCTCTTTCACGAGGTGACACCCCTCGTGCAGGGCCTTTCCCTGGATGAGGCTTTTCTCGATGTGACCGGCAGCCTGGCGCTGTTCGGGGATGCGGTCGCGATCGCGCAGCGCATCAAGAGCCGCATCCTGCAGACGACCGCCCTCACCGCCTCGGTGGGTGTTGCCCCCAATAAGCTGGTTGCCAAGATTGCCTCTGACCTCGGCAAGCCGGACGGACTGACCGTGGTCACGCCGGACAGGGTCCACGAGGTCCTGGACCCTCTGTCCGTACGGCGCTTGCCCGGCCTCGGCCGCAAGACCGGGGCCAAGGTCGAAGAGCGCGGAATACGCACCTTCGCGCAGCTACGCACGTCGCCGGATTCTGTGCTGTGGCCGTTGTTCGGCCGATACACCCAACGCATGCGCGACCGTGCAGCCGGGATAGACGATCGGCCCGTCTACCCGGACCTGGAGGAGAAATCCATCAGTGCTGAGGACACTTTCGATCGCGACCTGGGCGAGCCGGGAGCCCTGCGCGCGAAGTTGTCCCAGCTCTGCGACCGGGCATGCGAGCGTTTGCGCAGAAAGCAGCTCATGGCCCGAAGTATCGGGATCAAGATCCGGCGGGCAGACTTCTCCACCTTTACCCGCCGAAGGGTGGTCGCGCCGCCGACACACGATGGGCGTACTATCGCGAAAGTGGCGAACGAGCTGCTGGCGCGCTGGCTGACCGAGAATCCAGGGGAGAAACTTCGGCTGCTGGGGGTGGTCTTGAGTGACCTGAGCGCCGCATCCCAGCTCGGCCTGTTCGAAGACTCGCCGCCTCATACGAGCCGACTGGACGCCGCGCTGGATGAGGCCCGGGCGCGCTTCGGAAGCCGAGCGCTGCGGCGTGGAAATACGATCAAGTAACATTGGCGCATGTATCTTTCTTTTTTCGGCCTCAACGAAAAACCTTTCGCGATCACCCCTGATCCGCGCTATCTCTATTTGAGCGAGCGCCACGCTGAGGCCCTGGCTCATTTGCTCTACGGCATCAACGAGGCCGGCGGTTTCGTGCAGCTCACCGGCGAGGTCGGCACGGGCAAGACCACCATAGTGCGCTCGCTGCTGGCCCAAACCCCCAAGAACGCGGAGATCGCGCTCATCCTCAATCCGAAGATGACCGCGCCCGAATTCCTGCTGACGATCTGCGAGGAGCTGGGCATAGGGGTCCCGGACTCGGCCACCGAGAGCCTGAAGGACCTGGTGGACATCCTCAGCGGCTACCTGCTGCGCGCCCATGCCGGCGGCCGCCGCGTCGTGGTAGTAGTCGATGAGGCGCAGAACCTTGCGCCGACCGTTCTCGAGCAGGTACGCCTGCTGACCAACCTCGAAACCAACACGCGCAAGCTCCTGCAGATCATTCTCATCGGCCAGCCGGAACTGCGTGAGCTGCTGGCGCGTAACGAGTTGCGACAGCTGGCCCAACGCATCACCGGGCGCTACCACCTCAACCCGCTCACTCACCAGGAGACCGCGGCCTACGTGAGGCATCGGCTGCGCGTGGCCGGAGCGACCAGTGACATATTTTCCCCGACAGCGCTTGCCGAAGTCTATCGGCTGGCCGTCGGAGTGCCGCGCGTCATCAACGTAGTCTGCGATCGCGCGCTGCTGGGCGCCTACTCGATGGATCGCCATCGCGTAACAGCCAGTCTCGTGCGATATGCAGCCGCAGAAGTGTTTGGAAAGCGCTTCGCACCTCGCTGGCTGCCATGGCTCGGTACCGCGGCGGCGGCTGCGATGCTCGCGATTACGACTGTCCTGCTGTGGAATTTCCGGCCCTGGAACTCAACGTCACATGCCACTGCGGCGGCCGCGGTAGCAAAGCAACCCAATATTGCGGAAGTTACCCAGGCGACCGCACCTGCCATGATGGGCGCAGGCGCGCTTACGCCCGTGACCGCGAAGAGCCCGTCAGGCTCCAGGCTGGCCTTCACAGGCCGCGAGCTGACCGAACTGCTGGCCAAACACACCACCGAGACGGATACTGACAGCGCTTTCTCCAAGCTCTTCGGGCTTTGGAGAATTCAATACGTTCCCGCGGGCGTGGATCCTTGCAGCCAGGCCTCCAGTCAAGGGCTTGAATGCCTGAATCAACGGGGCTCCTTCGGCCAGTTGCGACTGTACAATCGACCAGCCATCCTGATGCTCAATGACGACGCTGGCGCCAGCCATCAGGTAGTCCTCACGGCGCTCAATGACGAACAGGCGAGCATCCAACTGGGAGGGACCATTCACGAGGTCAGCATCGGCGAACTGTCACGTTACTGGTTCGGTGATTTTGTAATGTTGTGGCGGCCCGGCACGAGCCAGGTAAAGTCACTGTCCCAGGGTATGCGTGGCGATGATGTACGCTGGCTTCGCCAGAGCCTGCAGCGAGTGGAGGGTGCGCGTAGTGACGGACCGGTGAGCGACGTGTTCGACGCGGATCTCAGCAAGCTCGTCCGCGATTTTCAGCGCCAGCACCGCCTCACGGTGGATGGGATCGCTGGCGTGCAGACACAGATCGTGCTCGCCAGTGCCGTGGCCCCCGCCGACTCGCCGTTCCTCTATCTGGCCGATGCCCACGGCGGTTGACCGATGTCGTTCATTCTCGATGCACTGAAGAAATCCGAGAGCGATCGGCAACGGCAATCAGGTCCCGCGCTGTTCGAAGTCAAGGTCGCGCCTCCGAAGTCGCGATTCCCGGTATGGGCAATTGCCATCGCCGGATTGCTGGTTGTCAACATGATCATCGTCGGGTGGATGCTTCTGCGTCGCTCATCCCACGGCGAGGACACCGCTGCGACGAGCGCGACAACACCTGCGGCCGGTCCTGCGGCGACCACTAGCAATACACCAGCACAGTTTGCACCCCCGGTGACGCCGGGAACTGCGTCAGCCGCACCGCCCCCCAACAACACGCCATACAGCGGCGCGCCGCCCAACGGCGCATCACCCAATAGCGCACCCTACAACAGTTCGCCCTACAACAGCGCGCCACCCAACAGTGCGTCACCCGGCAGCCCGCCATCGGGCAGCATGTCGCCCACCAGCGCGCCGCAGTCCAGCGCACCAGCCTTCGCCCAGCAGCAGCAGTCCGGGCCACCTTCGAATCAACAGGGCATGAGCACTACGCAAGGCCGCATGTCCGACAGCGATCAGAACGAGCCCACACTGGCGGCCAACCCCACCCCAGCCGGCGGCGCCAACACCGATCCGACTGCCAGCCCCGATGACTACGCGCCGGCGGCCGAGCCCGGCTCACCCTTGTTCAAGGGGCACGTGAAGCGGGGTACTGAGAGCGGACTGGTGTTGTATCAGGACGCAGCCCTCGTGGCAGGCGCCAACCTGCCGCAGCTGCGCCTGGATCTGCATGTCTACGCGGCCAAGCCGCAGGACCGTTTTGCGCTGATCAACATGCACAAGTTGCACGAAGGGGACTCCGTCCAGAACGGTGTCCGCGTGGAAAGCATCACGCCGGACGGCGTGGTGATGTCTCACAACGGTTCGAGGTTCCTGCTGCCGCGCGAGTGAAGCCAACACCACCCGGTCATTCGGCGATGTACCAGCGTTTATCCACCAGCTCCAGGCTGAATGTCTGGAACGGCAGACCCTGGCCCGACAGGTCGTAGACGGCGCGTTGACTCTCGTTTTCGTAGCGTGGCTCCAGACCACGGAGGATGTGCAGAGTGGACAGGAGCAACTGCCGTGTCCCCATGCTGTTTTGGCAGCTCACCACCAGCGCTTCCAGCGCCTTCTTGCCCGTGACTCGGCGGAAGTTGGGGCTCATCTGCTTGCCGTAGTAGTCGTCGCATCGGCCTGCATCGAGCGATTCCTGTGCGGTTTTCAGTAATTCCACGATGGCCGGAAGTGCGGCGACCGTTGTGCCGGCCGCCCCACGTCCGAAGGGCTGGGCCGGCGACAGCCGGGAAGCCAAGGCGATGTGTCGTCCTTCGATGAGATCGTCGATCTGGGCCTCAATCTCGCTCGGCAGCGTCGCCTTCCAGTCTTTACCATAAGGCTTCACGGTCACGACATTCACGACCCGCACCTTGCCGTGGTCTCGCGGCTGCCGGCCGCGAACCACGATGTGAACCTGGTCACCCTTGTCGGCGATGGCGGCCAGACCCTCCACTTCGGTGTACTCCCGGCCGGTCAGGTAGAATTTGTAAGAGAGCGTGGCGTAGAGCCCGGTATTGGTCAGCCGCTCGATCTCATCCAGTGGCATGCCCTGCCCAAACAGCCTGGAGCGGATCGTACCGTCGCCCTGCTTGGCCTCGTCACGCAGCAGGGTGAGTATCCGAAGCCTCAGCGCCTGCAGATCATCGGGGTGGATGGTAAAGGCCACCGCCTGCGGATCACCGCTGGCAACCGCCGATAGGAACTCCAGGACGGCCGCCCTCTGGCCACTGGTGACTTTTTCGGCCACGGGCGCGCCCGCGGCCGGCATCAAAAGGAAGGCCACCAGCAGCAGCACGGACGCACCAAAATGAAGCAGCCTGACCATGCCGGTTTACCACTGCAGCCCCAGACGAGCGCCCGGAGAATACTCCACCACCGGATATGACGAGATTCACAGAATCCGTGGGCCGCTAGCGACAAATATCCAACGCCTACGTCATCGTCATTCCGCCTGCGGGTGGCCGTGCCGCCGAAGCAGGAACCTCAGTACTTTTTCGAGCAGTTCACAGTGCAAGATTTCGCGGGAACGCCGATCGTGAGCGATACGCCACGAGAGCGGGTACCGACCGGTGAGAGCCTGGTCGTGTTGACCCGTGATGCGGCGTTGGCGCAGACCCTGAAGGCCCTTGGCGCAGAGCACTCCATCCTCACTGTCGAATCCGAATCCGACCTGGCGGGCGAGCTGTTAGCCAGGCAAACCGGCGTGGCCATCATTGATGCCGCCGCCGCATCCACCCCCGTGGAGCGGCTCACCGAGCGGCTCAAATCTCAGTTTCCGGACCTGGTGCTCATCGTGGCCGGCCGCCTGGATGACCAGAGCGCGTTGTCCGCCCAGATCACCACAGGGACCGTGTATCGATTTCTGCACAAGCCGGTCTCCGAGCAGCGTGTAAAGCTCTTCGTAGACGCCGCATGGCGCCGGCACGGCGAGGATCTCTCGGGTGTTGCCGATCCGATGGGAACGACCGGAGTGCTGCCCGACCAGCGCGCACCGCTTCCCCGGACTGCATTGTTCGTAGGCGGCGTGGTATTGGCAGCACTGGTGGTGGCAGGCGGTTGGGTCATGACCCGCAAGCCAGACTCCACATCTGCTTCGGCCGCGCATACAGCCTCAGCGCCTGCCCCGCGGGACGAGCAATACGAGAGCCTGCTGATACGCGCCGACCGAGCGTACGCGGCGGGCGCCCTCGTAGCGCCTGCGGGCGAAAACGCCGCGGACCTCTACAAGCAAGCACTCAACCGCAACAGCAGCGACCCGCGCGCGGCCGCGGGAATCGAAAAAGTCATCGACAAACTGTTGTCGGCGGCCGAAGCACAGTTGGCCGCCCAACATCTGGAGGAGGCCCAGAAGCTCACCGAGCAAGCCCGTGCCGTCAAGCCGGATCACGTGCGGGTGGCATTTCTGGCCACCCAGATCGGCAAAGAGCGCGAGCGCTCCGTGTTGACCCGGGCGCGCCAGGCCGCCGCCAGCGGCAACCTCGAGGAGGCGATCGCAGCCCTCGATGGCGCGGCCCAGGAAGGCAAGCACTCAACGCTCGTAGCCGAGGCACGCCAGGAGCTGGAACAGAAGAAACTCGACGAGCGGGTGAGCGACTATCTCGCCAAGGCGGCCGACCGGCTGCGCCGCGGACAGCTGGTCGAACCCGCGCAGGACAATGCGCGGTTCTTCATCGAGTCAGCTCGTGCGGTCGCCCCCAACCAAGCGGAGGTTCGCCAGGCCGAACGGCAGCTCGATGACAGGCTGGTGGCGGAGGTTCGCAAGGCACTGTCCGCCGGCAACGCGGAAAACGCCCAACATTGGATCGATGTGGCCGCTGATTCGGGTGTCAGCCACGATGAAATCACCGCGCTGACACGCGAAGCACAGCGAGTCCAGACGAGCGCCAAGGCAGATGCGATGGCGCGGCTCACCCTCCTCTTCAATCAGCGACTGACACAGGGGCGCGTGCTCGACCCGCCGACGGATAGCGCGAAGTTCTATTTGACGCAGCTGGTACAGTCGGATGCCACCCATCCTTCTACGGTGCTGGCACGCCAGGCACTGGCGAGTCGGATTCTCGATGAAGCAAAGGCGGCGGTTCGCCGGCAGGACTTCAACGGTGCGCGCCGTTGGCTCGCCGAAGCACATGACGCAGGCAGCGACGAGGCGAGCATCAGTGCGGTCGAGAACGACATGACAGCGGCAGTGGCAACCACCAAGCGGGCGGCCGAAGTCGTCAATGCGGGTAGTCTCGTGCTGGCGCACTATGCACCACCGACATTTCCTGACGGCGCACTCGCGCGCCGTTTGAGCGGTTGGGTTGACGTCGAGTTTGTCGTGAAGTCGGATGGTTTGGTCTCTGATGTAATCATCACGGGTGCAGAGCCGGTCGGCATTTTTGAGCAGGCCGCCGTCGATGCAGTTAAAAAGTGGCGCTACAAGCCCCCGCAGCGCGACGGACACGCAATTGATCAGCGTGCCCGTTTACGGATGAAATTCGCGATGGATAAATGATGGCCAAGACGATGCCTGCCAGATTGCTCGTGGTTGACAAGGATGCCCGCTACGGTGAGTGGCTGAAACACCACCTGGGCGTCCTGTGCCCGGAATCCATTGTCAGCGCGCTGAACCTCAGCGACTTCGAGCGTTGGAGCGAGGAGCTCTCCGGACGCGACTGCGACGTGCTGATGTTGGCTGCGCCGTTCGGGTCCAGCCCGGAGGATCCACAGGCGCAAGGCCTCGAGTTGTTGCGGCAATTGCGCGAGAAACCGCATTTTCCCGCGGTAATCGCCGTGGCGGAAGACGGCAATGAGCTGACCGCCGTGCGCGCACTGCAACTCGGAGCGGTGGACTACCTTCCGAAGCGCCTGCTGACACCCGAGCGGTTGAAAACCTCGGTGCGGCTCGCCTTGCGAATGATTGAAAAGCGTGTCGCCCGCCGGATCGCAAATCTAGCCCTCACGAGCAACGCTGAGGCGAAGTCGGCTGGAGCGGAAACCAAACCCAAGTCCGCAAGGGCGCATGCGAGAGCGCAGGAACCTGCAGAGGCGGACAGAGCTGCAGACGCGGAAGATACGCTAGGGCCCAACGGTCCCGGGGGCGATGCAGGTCCCGTAGAGGCGAAAGGTGCTGCAAACAGAAATGCTCCAGCGGACGTCGAAGGTCCTGTGGCTGTCGACAGTCCTGTGGACGCCGAAAATCCTGCTGACGCTGAAGGTCCCGCCGACGCTCAAGGTCCCGCAAACGCTGCGAGTTCCGCGAACGCGGCAGTGGCAAGGCAATCCACGGAGTCTTCGCCATCTGTGCCCGCGGCGAAGGCGCCGGGCGGCGAATTCATGTCCGCCAACTTCATCCCGGGCTACACGATTCACGCCAGCATCGGGGAGTCGGAGAAGGCCGCAGTGTACGTTGCGACCAGCGCCGCCCTGGGCGAAAACGTTGCGCTGAAAGTCAGCAAGACGCTGCGCGACGAGGTCGCTGGACGGCAGTTCCTGGAGCGTGAATACACCGCGATCGTTGCAATCCGCGATCCGTCGATCGTTCAGATCTACGACTACGGCGTGCATGCGGGTTACGAATACCTCGTGATGGAATACCTGCCCCGCGGCGACCTGAAGGCGCGGATGCAACAGGGGCTCACCGAACAGGAAGCGCTGCGCTACGTGGCGCAGATCGCCGCGGCATTGGAGGTCGTACACCATGCAGGCCTTCTGCACCGGGACTTGAAACCCCCCAATGTCATGTTGCGCGAGAACGGCAATGTGGCACTCATCGACTTCGGACTGGCACGGGCCCTGGATGGCAGCACCCCCAGCACCCGCACCGGCGTGTTGCGCGGATCGCCGTACTACATGAGCCCGGAGCAGGCGCTGGGTGAGGTGCTCGATGCCCGGTCGGATTTTTACAGCCTCGGCATCATGTATTACGAGATGTTGACCGGTAAGAAGCCCTATACGGGCGCATCAGCGATGGATGTCCTGCAGCAGCACGTGAACGCGCCCCTGCCGATGCTCCCCAAGGCACTGGTCCGTCACGAGCCATTGCTCCTGAAAATGATGGCCAAGTCGCGTGAGGATCGCTTTGCAACCGCCGGGGAAATCCTGAACGCCATCGCTGCCCGGCGGGATATCATCCAAGCCGACGGCAGTGACAGCCTGCAAGTGGAATCGAGCGCCGCCTGATCGCAAGCACACGCGAAGGCGGTGCCACCTCGCCCATCGCAGGTTATGCTCCTTGAGCCATGCCCGGGTAAAGGAAGAGACCTAGCCATGCAAGCGGCCACCACTTCGACTGCGAGCCGGCCGGCGTTCGCTCTCGAAGTGCTCGCCGCCGCCGCCGTGTATTTCGTCACCGCCAGACTCGGCCTCGAGTTGGCTGTGGTGGCACGGCAGGTTTCGGTCATCTGGCCTGCGACAGGCCTCGCCCTCGCCCTGCTCGTACTTCGTGGCCGGCGCCTGTGGCCCGCGATCCTCCTCGGCGCATTTGCTGCCAATGTCCTGAACGACACCCCGGTTCTCACCTCGGCGGGCATCGCTATCGGCAACGTCATCGAAGCGTTGCTCGGCGCAACTCTCCTGCAACGGGTGGGGTTCAACCCTGCAATGCGCCGGCTGCAGGATGTAGCCTCGCTTTTCCTGCTCGCGGCATGTTTGAGCACCCTCAGCAGCGCCGCTGTTGGTGTCGCCACCATGTGCATCACCGGTACCGCGCCGTGGAGCGCGTTCTCCTCATTGGGGTCAACCTGGTGGATCGGGGATGCCATCGGAGATCTCGTGACCGCTCCCTTCGTGTTTGTCTGGGCCGACCAGGCGCGCAACCGCTGGCGGCTGCAACGGTTGACCGAGGCCGCACTGCTGCTGTGCTCCATGCTCCTGTTGAGCCTGGCGGTGTTTGTCGATCACGGCTCGGTCGTTCCGTACCCGGTGCACTACCTGATCTTCCCGGCCGTCATCTGGGCGGCGCTGCGCCTGGGTCAGCACGCGACCGCCACCCTGGTGTTTGGCTCGATGGCCGTGACGATTGTGGCGACCCTGGCCGGCCGTGGCCCGTTCGTGACCTCGAATATCGGCGCCAGCCTGTTGCAGGTGGCCCTCTTCATGGCGGTTGTCGCGGTCACGGGATTGTTCCTTGGAGCGGCCACCGCCGAGCGTAACCGGGCTGAGCGCCGCCGCAGCGAGGACTACGCGCGCCTGCGCTCGAGCGAAGAGAGGCTGGCGCGGCAGGCCGAGGAGCTGGCCGCGGCAGATCGCCGCAAGGACGAGTTTCTGGCGGTGCTGGGGCACGAGTTGCGCAATCCACTCGCGCCATTGCAGAACGGCCTCGAGCTGCTTGCGCTCGGGGGCGCCGATCAGGCGCTCGTCACCCACGCTCGCCAGGTGATGGAGCGGCAACTGCGGCATCTCGTGCGCCTCGTCGATGACCTTCTGGATGTCGCGCGCATCCGCTCCGGCAAGATCGTGTTGGAGATCGAGCGCGTCGAGCTGGCCGCCATGGCAGCCAGTGCCGTCGAGCTGGCACGCCCTCTCATTGATGCGCGCAGTCATGAGCTGCAAATCATCCTGCCGCCGGACCCACTTTGGACGAACGCCGACCGGATCCGGCTGCCGCAGCTATTGGCCAACCTTCTCAACAATGCCGCGAAGTACACTGACGAAGGCGGGAACATCACCCTCAGCGTGGCTCAGTTGGGAAGCCATGTCGTTGTCAGTGTGCGCGACACTGGAATAGGCATGGACAGCGAAGCGCTGGGAAATGTCTTCGAGCTCTTCGCCCAGGCCGCCGGCCCCGCGCACGCCGTCCAGGGTGGACTCGGCGTTGGATTGAGCCTGGCGCGCAGCATCGCCGAACTGCATGGCGGCGTCCTCACGGCTCATAGCGAGGGACCCGGCAAGGGTAGCGAGTTCGTCCTTCGGCTTCCGGCGGCGCTTGCACCACAGCTACAGGAAACAGCAGCGGCAACATCGGCCGAACCGGGATTTCGACAACGCATCCTGGTCGTGGATGACAATGTCGATGCCGCTGAGAGTCTGGGAACGATGCTCGCCTACTCCGGACACGACGTGCGTGTTGCTCATGGCGGCGTCGAAGCATTGAGCGCCGCGCGCGAATTCGCGCCGAATGTGATGATCCTCGACCTCGGCATGCCGGAAATGGACGGCTACGCGGTCGCCCGCGCGGTGCGGTCGGACCCGAGATTCGCCTCGACCCGGCTCATCGCCCTGTCCGGTTACGGGCAACCCGACGATCGCAGGCGGACTGCCGACGTCGGCTTCGATGAGCATCTGGTGAAACCGGTCGAGCACTCTGTGCTCAACGCGGCGTTGGGTTGAGCGCTCATATCGACTTGCTCATCGGCACAAACTCGATCGCCACTCCCGGCGCAACTTCGTGGTGGACCCGCCCAACACCTGAGTATCCCCGTGCCGAGTAAAGACGTACCCCGGGAAGAGTTGACATCAACTCAACGCGCGAAAACCCACGGCGACGCGCCTCGGACTCGCACTTCTCCAACAGCATCGTACCGATGCCTTTGCGGGCGTGCGCCGGATCGACGAAGAACGCGCGAATTTTGGCCGGCTCGCTTCTCGGGTCGAGCACACCGGAATCCCGTTCCGCGCGCCGGTCGCCGCCAAACAGGGTGCGCCGATAGCTCCAACCTCCACACCCGACGAGGACGGCGCCCGCCTCGACGACGAAATATGTTCCATCCAGGATGAGTTGCGAATCAACCCCAAACGTACCCTGCAGTGCTCCCTCGACCTGTTCCGCCCGGTAGTCACCTTTGCTCAACTGCCGGGCTGAGCGATCTATCAGTTCCCGCAATGCCTCGCGGTCCTCGAGCGTGGCCACGCGCAAATTCAGCATCAGTCGTGCTTCCGCCTTCGATTTACCCGTAGTGGATAAAGATAGTCGAGAATAACCTGCGCGAGCGCATTCATGAGCGTGCCGGCCTGCCGCCCGCCCGCGCTTGACACTGCCAGCTCATAAAGGTGCAATGCGGGCCCGGAGCTTGCTGGCAACCAAAGGGTCGCAAGACGTCCCGTGAATCCGATGCATCTCGTCGATACGACCCTGTTCTATTCGCCCACCAGCGGCGGTGTCAAACGCTATTTGGACGCCAAGCATGCGTGGCTCACCGCCCACACCGCTTGGGAGCACACCATTGTCGTCCCCGGCCCCGAGGATCGAGTCGACCGCGGCGGCGTATGCACATTGGGCGGATTCGTCGTGCCGGGCTCTTTCAACTATCGCCTGCCGCTCAATCCGCAGCGCTGGACGGATCTGCTCCTGGCGCTCGAACCCAGTATCCTCGAAGCGGGGGATGCGTTTCATCCGGCCTGGTGCGCAGCCCATGTGGCTCGCCGCCGCGGTATTCCCGTGGCCGCGTTCTATCACTCAAACCTGCCGCAGATCATAGGCCGCCGTGCTGGCGGGCTCAGTGAGCGCTTGGTGGGGCGCTATATCCGCTGGCTCTACGAGCGCTTCGACGCCGTCTTTGCGCCAAGCCGCCTGATGTGCGCGTACCTCAATCACCTTGGCGTGCATAACACCGTATACCAGCCTCTTGGCGTGGACACTGAGGTGTTCAGACCCGAGCGACGCACGCATGATCTTCGGGAAAAGCTGGGGCTGTCACCCGACTCGCGTGTCCTGGTCTATGCCGGCCGCTTCGCCGGCGAAAAGAACCTACCGGTTCTGCTGCAGGCGTTTGCCCGTCTCGGGCACCCCTATCACCTGTTGATGATCGGTGGGGATCACGAGGCCCGGCCAGCAACCAACGTCACCATCATGCCGTACCGCGCGGACAGCCGCGAGCTCGCGCAGTGGTTCGCCTCGGCGGATGCCCTGGTGCACGCCGGAACGAAGGAGACCTTCGGGCTGGTCATACTCGAAGCGATGGCGTGCGGACGGCCGGTCGTCGCCGTCAACGCGGGAGCCATTCCCGAGTTCGTCGACGATACTGTTGGAATCCTGTCGCCGCCCAACAGTCCCTCGAACATGGCAGATGCCATTGCAGCGTTGTATGAGCGTGATCTGGGACAGATGGGCGCCGCCGCCCGGGCTCGAGTACTGCAGCACTACACCTGGGATCATGCTTTCCATGCACAGACGCTGGCTTATGCCTCGCTCGTCGGCTCGCGCCGGCCCATACTGGCGTCCCGCGAAGTCATCGAGCTGGTGACTGTCTCACCGCACGATCAACAATAGACGCCACCGGGCAGCAGCCTGCTTGGCATCGCGGCACGGCGCTCTCGTATTGGAGCCCGCGTGTTGGTTTTGCGAGTGGCTTCAGCGGCGAAGGGCCAATAGCAATCGCTTACCGACCCGGCTCGCCGCCAGTGCCAACACCACCCGCCAGAACACACGCTTGCTCCACGGCACCGGCCGCGGTGCGATAGCCCGGTAGAAAGTTGTCGACACTTCCCGATGCAGGTGAGCTGAGCGGGCAGGAAAGATCCACTCGCGCGGGCCGGTCCAGATCCGGTATCGGCCCGCGTCGATCTGCTCCACAGTTGCGTCTTCCAACGCTTCGGGCAAGCCGCAAGGAGCGTTGGCAGCGAACGCGAGCGTTGCGGTCTCGTCGGGCCGGTCGGTCGTGCGGCCGATGAGAATGAGCCCCAGCGGTCCCTCGTCGCGCCGGCAACTGACACCGCCGCGAAAACGAACGATCCGCCTGGCTTCATCCATAGGTGCTATCCACGGGTCTTATTCATTGGCCGGACCGCATCGCAACATCAGCGCTTGCGACCGACACGCAGCGCCACGGGCCACGTTACTTTTCGAGTACTGTGTGCATCAACCCACAGAGGTCGGAGTCGTTCCTCGAGCACCTCGACGGGATCGACGCCCCGGTCGTCGGCATAGCGGGCAGTCGCCGACCACGTGCGCAAATATCCGAGCAGATGTGCCCGCTCCCACCGCTCCTCCATGTTGAATGGCGGAGGCGAAATTTCGTCAAAAGGGAAAGCCAGTCCGCGATACCCCGCTTCGACCAAGCGCCGCTCGGGGGGCCAGTACGGACCCACGATGTTCCAATAAAACTCATGGAAGAGAGCGTCGATCCCATCACCCTCGACATGCAGCGGACCATACGTCCAAACCGCAAGCACACCGGAAGCTTTGAGCACGCGTTGAACTTCTCCATAGAAAGGATCCAGGTCGAACCAGTGCAAGGCCTGCGCAACCGTCACGAGGTCCACACAGTTCGATTCGATACCACTTTCTTCAGCACGTGCGGTGCGATACGTCACGTTGACGTGCGCGGGCGCGGCGGCGAGCTGTTGCGGACTTGCGTCCGTAGCAATGACAGCTTTGAACCGCTCGGCGAGGGCCAGAGTCGCCTGTCCAGTGCCGCACGCACAATCCCAGGCGTTCTGCCGCTCGCGGCACAACTGCGCCAGATAGTCGAAAATGGCCGGCGGATAGGCGGGTCGAAACGCCGAATACTGGGCGGCCAGGCGCGAAAAGTGATCCTTGAAACTCATATTTACGGCCTTCGGCCGAACCCTCCTCGTGGACGTCGTGTTGCGGTACGCTGAGGGCTTCGACACCACTCGTCGCGCCCGGGATATTACCTCAGTGAGCTCTTCTCTCCTCGAGCCCCGCCGCGGGCTGACGCTCGTTCACGCGACTTCGCTGGTCGTCGGCATCACCATTGGCACCGGCATATTTCTCAAGGCCGCCGTCATGGCCCAGGCGGTGGGCACCCCCGCCCTGGTACTCGGCGCATGGGTGGTCGCAGGCATCATCGCCATCTTCGGCGCATTGAGTTTCGCCGAGCTCGGCGCCCTGTTGCCGCAAGCAGGTGGCGAGTATGTCTACCTGCGCGCGGCCTTTGGCGAGGTTCCCGGGTTCCTGTACGTGTTCAACAGTTTTCTCGTCGGTGGAGCGAGCATCTCCGCTTACGGCGCGGCAGTCGCCATTTTCCTGGCAGACATCTACCGATTTGACAGTGTTTGGTTCGAGCGCACGATGCACCCTTTCGGCTCCACCTACACCTTCCAGTTGGGCATGCGGCAGGTGATCGCCGTGGGTGTCATCGCGCTGTTCGCCATCATCAACTGCGCGGGAGTGCTGCTCGGCGGCCGGGTCCAGACCCTCCTCACCGCGGCCAAAGTCATCTCCATACTGGCGGTGGCCGGCGGGGTGTTCTTTTTCAGTGGCTCGGCGGATTGGGCGAACCTGACGGCGCAACCGGGGACGGGCGCGGGCTTGAGCGGCTTTGGAGCCGCGTTGTTCGCGGCGCTCTGGGCCTACAGCGGCTGGCAGTTTCTACCCATGGCCGCCAGCGAAGTGCAGCAGCCGGAGCGCAATCTTCCGCGCGCAATCGTCGGGGGCACCTTGCTCGTCCTGGCGATCTATCTGCTGGTGAACGTTGCATACTTGTACGCGCTGCCGCTCTGGGAAGTCGCGAGCTCCAATTCGACTGCCTATCCCGATGCACCCTCGGTAGCAGCCAAGACAGTCCAGACGTTTCTTGGCGCCAAAGCAGCACCCATTGCCGCGTTGATCTTCCTGGTTTCATCGATCGGTGCGCTCAACGGCACGATACTCGCTCGCGCGCGCGTGCCGTATGCCGCGGCGCGGGATGGTCTGTTCTTCGAAAGCTTCGGACGCTTGAACCCGCGTACACGGGTTCCGGTCATCTCGATCGTGTTGGTCAGCGGTTGGGCGGCATTGCTCGCGGCTTCGGGGACGTTCGACCAACTGACAAACATGGCCGTCCTGTCGTATGCGATCTTCTGGACACCCGTCGTACTGGCGGTGATCGTACTGCGGCGCAAGCTTCCCGACGCTCCCCGCCCGTACCGGGTCTGGGGTTATCCGTTCGTTCCGCTGGCATTCGTACTCGTGATGGCGTGGATCGTCGTGAATGCACTGGTCACACGGCCCACAGAGTCGGCAGCTACGATCGTGCTGATTCTGCTCGGCTTGCCCGCGTACCCACTGTTTCGAAGACGCCGGACGGCGCCGCCGCCGGAGGCCACGCATCGGCCCCAAGCCAGCGCATCGGCCACATCAGAGTGATTCGAGATCCCAGACCGTGAAGGGAGCGCCCCTGCGGAGCCAGAAGCCGCAGCCTGCCTCACGAAAGTTTTTCCGCAGCCGCGCCCGATACCAGTGCGCGCTCCGCAGGTGCACGTCGGAATCCGTGCGACTGCGGTCGCAATTGTGCTCCCAGTCCACGCGGGTCAGCGCCGTGAAGTACAGCACGCCTCGGCACAGCTTCGCGAAGTTGGCGAGCGCGCGATCGGCCGTCTCGGAGTCGAGATACTGCATAACGTCGTAGCACACGACGACATCGAATGACGCAGATGGCTTGTACGTTTCGATCTGCGCGTGCTGCCAGCCGAAGCGCTGACAAAGATATTCGCTGGCTTCGATGCCGGTGTACACGGCGCGTGGCAGGTAGCGCTTGAGCCAGGGTCGAAGTAGCCCAGTGCCGCAGCCGGCATCGAGGATTCGTCTGACGGGCAGGCCCGTGTGCAGGGAATAGGCGGCGATCAGCCGGGCCCTGGCCTGCATCTCCCTTTTGTTCGTGACCGCCGTTTTCGGATCGAAGTAGAAGCGCTGGTAGTAATCGTGGTCGAAGCTCATCAATTAATTCATGTTAATCAACGCCCTGGGACTCTCCGGCAGACAATCCGAGCTCGGCGAGCAGCCGCTCGGGATCCAGCGGCTTTGGGAGGCAGGCGTCCGCCCCCGCCGCCATTATGCGCTCGACATTCTCCGGGCTGGCAAATCCCGTCATGGCGACGATCCGCACGTGCTTCAGCGTAGGACGCGCCCGCAGGCGGCGGCAGACCTCGAATCCATCCATGCCGGGCATCATCAGGTCCAGCAGCAGGGCGTGCGGGCGGAACGATTCGACCTTCACTCCTGCCTCGAAGCCATCGCGCGCAATCTCAATGGCAATCCGGGGATCGCGCGCCTTGATCATCTCGGCGATGAACGCTCCGAGTTGAATATCGTCGTCAACAATCAACACGCGGTCAGGGCGGCCGGAGCTTCGCGGCACCGGTGTGGCGCCCCGGCTGCGCGCGAATTCCTCGACGTCACTCAGAAGGAACCGGCGGTGACCTCCCGGTGTCGTCAGGGAGCGCAGCAGGCCCCGCGCCGCCCACTGGCGCACGGTCACGGGATTGACCATCAGCAACTCGGCGACCTCGTTGGGTGTCAGATGCGTCTTTTGTTTTGATTTCTTCATGATTCTCCTTTCACATCCCTCCCCGATGTGGCCGCCGCTGGCGGCCGGTTCCTTTTGCGCAGGCATTCGCCTGCTCACCGTCACTCCAGCGCCAATCTGTCGCACGCCGTACTGCGGGGAAACGCGGGCCACTGTGCGATTTGTGCGCTGCAAACGTTCAAGCGATTAAATCGATTTGTTCGATTTGTTATTGACGTTGTACGGTCGGAAATCACTGATTTGACAGAATATCAGGACACACCGACCGAAGTCGTGGTGTATCGCGACAACCCCCCTTTTCGTTAGACCACTACATCGCCGCGGACTAAAGTCCACGGTTGCGCAGCCGGCGGTCCCGATGTTGGTACCGCCGCGCGCTCCGAGCGCGCGCCTGCTGCTGTAGCAGTACTGTAATACCGGCCATGTTGCCGCAAGTTGGAATCGAGCACCAACATCCCGCGGCCGCGGGCGCCAAAAACGCTTTGCGCGCTGTCCATTATCCAAACTCTGGTACTTTGTGCTGCTGCAGCGGCGACAATTTCCTCAAGGGCGCCAGTGAAAACGATAGGCCTCATCTCCGATACGCACGGACTACTTCGCCCCGAAGCGGTCCGCGCACTCTCAGGGGTTCACCACATCATTCATGCAGGCGACATCGGCGGCCCCGAGATTCTCGAGAAGCTGCGCGCGATTGCGCCCGTCGATGCGGTCAGAGGGAACAACGACAAGGGCGAGTGGGCAGCGCAGATCCCGCTTTACCTCGCACTGGAGCTGGAAGGTGTCAGTATCCACGTCCTCCACGATGTGCAGGAAATGGACGTCGACCCTCGCGCCGCCGGCTTCGACGTCGTCGTTTCCGGACACTCGCATAAACCCTTGGTGACCGAACGTGACGGCGTGAAATTCGTCAATCCAGGCAGCGCGGGACCACGACGCTTCAGCTTGCCGGTCACAATTGCCCGTCTCGACGTCACGCCGGGCGCAGGCCGCCCCCACTTCGCGACCCAAATCATCGAGATACTGTGAGCGGTTCATCGATCTGATCCAGCGGCCTGAAGACCCCTATTGCCGGTTCCAGCGCTTCGGGCGTAGATTCGCGCCGTGGCCGTAGAGACCCCAGATTCATTGATGCCCTCCCTGCAGACGGATCGCCGCCCCGCGATCTGGCCGTGGCTCGTCATGCCGCTGATCGCCCTGACTGCGTTCTATTACCTGGACAGGCTCAGCAGGGAAGCCCACGACCAAGTGGATTTGGCTCCTGCTCCCGCCGCGAGCCACGCCGACGCTCCAGCCGATCCCGGCACGCCGTAAAGCCCTAGCGCCGCCGACGAGGCACACCGCCCCCGCGACCGGGCGCATCATCCGGGATGGGCGCAGCCGCCGCGACCAGGCGCATCGCCAAAAACAGCGCACCCCCACGGCGGCGGCCGTGTGGTGGTAGCATACGCGGCCCCAATCCACAGCGACCCGCACGGACCTTGCACCCCGGCACCCCGCCGCGCCTGCATGCAAGTGCTGATGGTCCTCCTATCTCATGCCCCGTCCCGCAAAGACCCGCGTCCCGAAAATCGGTTTTGTGAGCCTCGGCTGCCCCAAGGCACTCGTGGACTCCGAGCGCATCCTCACGCACCTACGTGCCGAAGGTTACGAAGTCTCACCAACCTACGAAGCGGCAGATGTCGTCGTCGTCAACACCTGTGGCTTCATCGACGCCGCGGTCGACGAGTCACTCGATGCGATCGGTGAGGCGATCGAGCAGAACGGCCGTGTGATCGTGACCGGTTGCCTCGGTGCCAGGCCAGAGCGCATTCTCGAACGTCATCCACGCGTCCTCAAAGTAACCGGACCGCATGCGTACGAAGAGGTAGTGGGCGCCGTTCACGAACATCTTCCTCCACTGCACGATCCCTTCTCGGATCTCGTTCCTCCGCAGGGAGTGCGGCTAACGCCGCGCCACTACGCTTACCTGAAGATCTCCGAGGGCTGCAACAACAAGTGCACCTTCTGCATCATCCCTGACATGCGCGGCCGCCTGGTCAGCCGCCGGATCGATGATGTGCTGCGCGAGGGCGAGCGGCTGGTGAAAGCCGGCGTGAAGGAATTGCTGGTCATCTCCCAAGACACGAGCGCTTACGGGGTTGACATCAAATATGCCTCAGCCTCGTGGCGCGACGAGACCTATCAGACGCGCTTCATCGACCTGGCACGCGGATTGGGGGAGCTGGGCGCCTGGGTACGCCTGCACTACGTCTATCCCTATCCCCACGTGGATGAAGTCATTTCCTTGATGGCGCAGCGGCGGGTGCTGCCTTACCTCGATATCCCTTTCCAACACGGAAGTCCCAGCGTGTTGAAGCGGATGCGCCGCCCCGCTCACGGGCAGGACACACTCGCGCGCATCCATCGCTGGCGAAAGGAATGCCCCGACCTCGTTTTGCGCAGCACCTTCATCGTCGGCTTTCCCGGGGAGACCGTGGCCGAGTTCGAGGAATTGTTGCAGTGGCTCGATGAGGCCCAGCTCGATCGCGTGGGTTGCTTCAAATACTCGCCGGTCGAGGGCGCGGCAGCCAATGCACTTGCCGATCATGTACCCCCCGAGGTACAGGAAGAGCGGTACGCGCGGTTCATGGAGCGTGCGGCAGCCATCAGTGCGCAACGACTCTCCGCGCGCATTGGCCGCAAAATGCGCGTACTGGTGGATGCGGTCGAGAAAAATACCGCCATCGCACGCAGCGAAGCCGACGCGCCCGAGATCGACGGCGTGGTCCGAATCGCCAAGGCGGGCAAACTGCGCGCCGGCGATTGGGCGGAAGTGGAGATTACCGGGGCGGATGCCTACGACCTGGAGGCCAGGATACTGCCTGCCCAATGATCGCGATCGCAGATGGTCCGGCCTGATCTCAACTCTTACTTTCAACGCATCGGCTACACAGACGGCCCGCGTGTGCCCACGCTCGACACGCTGCGCGCGCTCCATCTTCACCACGCACAGGCGATTGCCTTCGAAAATCTCGACCCACTGAGTGGGCACACTGTGAAACTCGATCTGCCCTCCCTCGAGGGCAAGCTCGTCCACGGCGGGCGTGGCGGCTATTGCTACGAGCACAACCTGCTTTTCAGCCACGTTCTGCGGGAGCTTGGCTTCCGCGTAACGGGGCTCGCCGCCCGGGTGCTCTGGAACGCACCGGAGGGCGCCATCAATGCGCGCACTCATATGCTGCTGCGCGTTGATATCGGCACTGATCCGTATATCGCGGACGTTGGATTCGGTGTCCAGACGCTCACTGGGCCCCTACGTCTCGTCACGGATATCGTGCAACCCACCCCGCACGAACCCTACAGAATCATCACCGTGGATGGCGATTTTGTGTTGCAGACGCCGGCGCGCGAAACGTGGCGATCACTATACCGCTTCGACCTTCAACAGCACGTCCAGGTGGACTACGAGGTGTCGAGTTGGTACCTCTGCAACCATCCGCAGTCGCCTTTCGTAACCAATCTCATGGTGGGGCGCCCGGTACCCGGCGGACGCTATGGGTTATTCAACAACCAGTTGACGATTCATCCGCTGAACGGCCACACCGAGCAGCGGCGGCTGGGAAGCGCGGATGAGATCCGGGCGGCATTGCAGAGCCATTTCGGAGTGCAGGTTCCTGTCGATCCGAGCCTCGATGCGGCCTTCGCGCGCCTGGCGGGGACGGAGAGGGCCTTGTGACAGGCGAAGCACACCTCGGGCTGGGTAGTCGTTGTGAGCACTCGGTCGCTGCAGCCCTGAACAGGGCCCGGTAGTTTCGCTGGCGCGCGCGCGCCACGAGTCAGCCCCAAGCGGCTCGCCCTTCAAACAGCACGTCCACCGCATAATCGGCATAGGCCAGTGCCTCCTGCGGCGTAACGAGTCGCATTTCCTGCTGCGCCCGCCACCACCCGTACAGCATCCCCATCAACATTTCGGCGATTCGCGTCGCGGCCTGGGGCTGGATCGCCTCATCCCGGGTCCCATTGATGATCTCCTGTGCGATCACTTGCACTATCCGCTGGTGTCCGACCTCGTGACGCATGCGCCGCAGCTCGTCCATGGAGGGGCTGTTCGTAAAGAGGCGCTCCAGGATCTCGAGCCTGCCTGAGCAGAAGTACTCCATGAAACTGCGTGCCCGATGTTTGAGCCGCTGTCGCAAGTCAGTCGGCACGGGACCGCCCTTGCCTTGCCAGTCTTGCGCCCAACTGGCGACGTGTACTGCGATGACGGCGCGCAGCAGTGCTTGCTTGGTCGGGTAACGCTCATAGAGTGTGCTTTTGGAAACACGCGCCGCTTCAGCAATTGTGTCCATACGGGCGTCTTCGTAGCCGGAGCGAAAGAATTCATTGCGGGCTGCGTCGAGGATCGCGTGGCTGATCGCTTCGACGCGGGCAGCGGTCGGGCGGCCTGGCCCGGGTTTTGCCGCTGCTCGTTTGCCGCAGTTGCGCGTTGGGTTCGTGGCCCGAGCCGAAACCTGGCGCGCCTTGCCGGCGGAGCGCTGCTGTTTGGACAAGGACGTGCCTCCGTTGTACTGCAAGTTGTTTGCGCCAGTAGTTACACACATTTCACAGCCCAAGCAAGCGCGCGTCAGAGTCTTCGGCCTGCGGGACACTCCTTGACATCGACAACCCGGCGGCAGATTATCGAACTCACGGTCCGATTAATTAGGGGCAGCGTAATGCGCCTTGAGTCGCTATCCAACCCGTATACGGAATTGGCTATGACCACCGATGAGACCGCGCTACAACTTCCCGCTCAAACAATTCCGGTGCCAAGATCAATCAGCGCGCAGGGCCAGGCCTATCTCGCCGCCGCCGCAAAACGATTGGCTGCGCAGCGAGCGCCCGGCCCCGTAAAAGGAGGGGCGCCCGATCAACCGGCACAGGCAGCGGCAGCAGTCCAGTTTCTCCGGCCGCTCGCCTCACGCTTCGAAGGATCGGTGGACACCATCGTATTGCCGAGTGGGGCAAAGCTATACCGGATGACGCCGCAGGGCCGTACCGGACGATTGAGTGAAGTCGCATACGTAGACATTCACGGCGGCGGGTTCACGAGCGGCGGCGGAGAGATGTGCCAGCTGCTCGCAAAAATCCGGGCGAGCGACTATGGCGCCGAGGTTTACGCGGTCGATTACCGTTTGCTGCCGGAGCATCCTTTCCCGGCGGGCCTGGACGATTGTGTAGCTGCCTATACGGAAATCCTCAAACACCACGACGCCGGCAATTTGGTGTTGGCAGGCGCCTCGGCTGGTGGGAATCTGGCGGCCGCGCTTGCGCTGCGTGCGAGGGATGAACGATTACCCCTGCCCGCTGCCGTGCTGTTGCTAACCCCAGCGCTGGATATGACGCAGTCGGGCGATAGCTATCAGACCAATCGTCTGTTGGATGTCAATCTATATGGTGGCGGTGGGGATGGTCCGGCGCTGTATGCGGCGGGCACGGATGTAATGCATCCCTATGTGTCTCCTTTATTTGGTGATTTTACCGGGGGCTGGCCGCCCACCCTGCTTACAACCGGAACACGCGACCTGCTCCTGTCGGATACGGTGCGCATGCATCGCGCGCTGCGGCGAGCGGGGGTGCGAGCGCAATTGCACGTTGCCGAAGCAAGTCCCCACGGCGGATTCATGGGCGCCAATGCGCCGGAGGATGCCGAGGTGATCGCCGAGTGCCGCCAGTTTGTTTGTTCGGCATGGGGCATCGCGGTGTAAGTGTCGTCACAGAGAATTGAAGAATTCAGGGGGCGAAAAGAATGCACCGTCCACTGGTCCGCGGCATCGGGGCAACCGTTGTGCTTGCCGCAATATCCAACAGCCTGTGCGCACAGGGGAAAACCTGAAATAGGGACAAGCGCTGGTCGATCTCGTCGATGACCACAAGCATCATTCCTGGGCGTTGGGGCTACTCGACGGTGACGCTCTTGGCGAGATTGCGGGGCTGGTCTACGTCCGTGCCCTTGAGTATGGCCACGTGATAGGCCAACAACTGCAGCGGCACCGTGTATACGATCGGCGCCTGAAAATAACTGGTGTGCTTCGGCATCTCGATGACCGTCACGCCGTCGCTCGGATGAATGCCGGCCTCGGGATCGGCGAATACGATCAGCTCGCCGCCGCGCGCGCGTACTTCCATCAGGTTCGACTTCAACTTCTCCAGCAGGTCATTGTTGGGTGCGACCGCGATGACCGGCATGTCCGCATCGACCAGCGCCAGCGGCCCGTGCTTGAGCTCGCCTGCGGGATATCCTTCCGCATGGATGTAGGAGATTTCCTTGAGCTTGAGCGCCCCCTCGAGAGCGATCGGGTAGAGTGCGCCACGTCCGAGGAACAGCGCATGATTTTTGTCGGCGAAGCGCTCGGCTAACTTGTGTATCACGGGATCGAGCGCGAGTGTCTTCTCGATCATCCCCGGCAGCTCGATCAGCCGTGTCACGAGACTGCGTTCACGCTCCGCGTCCGAGCCGTTGTGCCGGGCCAGTGCGACGACGAGCATCCCCAGCGCCGCCAGTTGGGTGGTGAACGCCTTGGTCGACGCGACTCCGATCTCGGGGCCGGCGCGCGTCAACATGACGAGCTCCGACTCGCGGACCAGCGAGCTCTCCGGAACATTGCAGATGGAGAGCGTTGAAAGGTAACCTGACTGTTTGGCCAGCCGCAGGGCGGCCAACGTGTCCGCCGTCTCACCGGACTGCGAGATTGTCACGAACAGGGAGTTGTCCGGTACGAGGGGACTGCGGTAGCGGTACTCGCTCGCAATATCCACGGAGCACGGCACCTTGCAGATCTGCTCGACAAAATAGCGGGCGGTGGCGGCAGCGTGGTAACTCGTGCCGCAGGCAACTATGTGAACGTTGCGGGTCCGCTTGAAAACCTCGGTCGCGGCAGGACCGAAAGCCGCCTCGAGCAGGCGGCCGTTCGCCACGCGTTCCTGCAGTGTGTTGGCAATGGCGCGGGGCTGCTCATGGATCTCTTTCAGCATGTAGTGCCGATAGGGACCCTTCTCGGCAGCATCGGCAGACAGCTCACTCTCGCGAATCGGACGTTCGACGGTATTGCCATTGAGGTCGATGATGCGAATCGATTTGCGCCGTATCTCGGCGACATCGCCTTCTTCGAGAAAAATGAATCGGCGTGTGACCGGCAGCAAGGCGGCGACATCGGAGGCGACGAAGTTCTCCTCGACGCCCAGCCCGATGACGACGGGACAACCCTCGCGAGCCAGGATGAGGCGCTCCGGATCTTCTTCACTCACGACGGCCAGGGCGTAGGCGCCCTCGAGCTCCGCCACGGTGGCGCGAACGGCCTTGAATAGATCGCGAACCGTCTGCAAATGCCGATGAATCCGATGGGCAATGACTTCTGTGTCGGTCTCCGAAGTGAACTGGTAACCCGCTCGTTGCAGCTCCTCGCGCAGCTCCTCGTGATTTTCGATGATGCCGTTGTGAACTACCGCGATGCCATCACGCGAGAGATGCGGATGAGCGTTGCGCTCGCTAGGTACACCATGCGTGGCCCAGCGCGTATGGGCGATTCCAATCTTTCCGGACGTGGGCACCTGCTCCAATGCCTCATCGAGCATTCGAACTTTGCCCACGGTGCGTAAGCGCTTCAGATGCTGCGTGCCATTGAGCACAGCGATTCCCGCTGAGTCATAGCCGCGATATTCCAGCCTGTGCAGGCCTTCCATCAGAATGGGGACTATGTTCCGCTCGGCGATGGCTCCGACGATTCCACACATGACCTGAATTGCCTCTGCTGCCAGTGGGCCCGAATGGGCCAGACGGGGTCTCGCAGTGTGCCTGAAATGGTGCGTACCCGGCGAATCCCCCCGGCTGTGGCCGCGTCCGGCCGCGGCTCGCAGGCCCCAGACTTGAGCTTGGCAAGGTGCCCTCGGGGGGCCTAAGTCGCGATATGTCTAACCGTCGTCTGGCTTGCGCAGGCGCCCGCCTCCGCCGGCGCAGTCGGGAACGCGGCGGATTTATGGGGGCTGGGGTCGGTCGAGGCACAGCGCGCTAGAGACAGCGACCCTTCCGGAGAATGGATGGAGCGTCTGTGCTCGCAACGATTTCGTTGAACAAAACGCAGACCCATCAGTTGGTGCGTCCGGCACCACGGAAATCTGAGCCATGCATGTCCGCTTTCGCATGCCGACGGACTGAGCAGTGTCAGCACCTGCGGATCGGAGCGCATCGACAGGTTGCACGTCGCGCCATACACGAACAGCCTTTGATAGCCCTGCCAGCTGTCGGGCAGATCGACTTCCACGTCCCGCACGCGATCGATGCCAGCAGCATCGAAGAAGAATTGCGAGATCGTGCCCCGGGTGTAGCGAGCCTGATACTGCTCGGCGAGCGACGCCAGCCGCGGGTCGTTCGAGAGCCGGCCAGCGTCGCGAACGAACAACCACAGCATCGGGTTGTTCTCGTTCGATATGCTGTTGCGATTGTTGAGCACCCAAGCCGCGGCACGGGAAAGACTCAAGCGCAGCTCCGCGTCCGTTGGGAAAGGCGCATCCCGTAAATTCTGGTGCTCGCAGTACAGCACCCAAGTAGCACCACTCAGCATCAACAGCAAAAAGCAGAGTGCCAGCCGGCGCGCTAAGCGGGCACGCACCGAACCGCTGCTGATTTCCATGAATTTGACCATGCGTCCCTGTCAACCGCGCCTGTGTGCCACTGCAATCAGCTTGGGCTCGAGTCCGTTACAATTTCGCTTATCCACCGCGGATCGAATGCAACCAGCGGTTTTTACGGAAAGAGGCTCCTCAGCACCGCGCCGTTCACCACGCGACTGTCCGGTTGTGACGTGTGCAGCAGATTCGGCTGCCGTCTCAAAACCGTCACAGCCACTCACTCCCTTCGCGATAGCCTGCCGGGCCCGTTGTACCCAACACAAGGAGTGTGCTGATGAGACCCTGCCTCGGCTTCGGTTGTCTGCTGCTTTGGTCCAATTGCACTCTCGCGGTTCCACCCACCCTGTACAGCCAGCCGGCGTACGAAAGCCCGGTGCGCGGTGACCCAGGCGACCTTCTGCTGCTCGCGGGCAACGGATTCTCCGCGGACGATACAGTCGTATACCGGGTGCTATACGATACAACGCAGCCCCTGGCCACTCCTACCTCAGTGCCAGATACATCGACCGAAGCTAGTGGCGTCGCCACAGTCATAAGTGTCGTAAACATCCCAGACTCGCTTACTGTCGTGCTTCCAACAGCTATGCGGGCGGACGCCTCGTATGCTTTGTGGGTCCGGAACAAGGACGGGGAGTGGAGCAACGGTGTAAAGATAAACGATGCTCGCCCGCTATGGATCACACCAGACACCGGCTACGCGAGTGCATCCATTGCATCGTTGCCGCGTTACCTGAAGGTGGTCGGACGCAATCTTCATCCCGCTCCGGGTGCCATCACCACAGTTCGGCTCATCGGGCCGCAAAGCTTCACACTGCCCGCAGCCAACGATGATGACCCCGGTACGGCGATCGAGCACTACGTCGCGGAGGTCACCTTGCCGGAAAGCTTGCCAGTAGGAAGCTACGCCATTGCCCTGAGCCGCGATGGCCTGAGTTGGGTGCCCGTGGACGGCCAGACTCTGACGGTTTTTCCGGACCCGCCTTCGACGGCCGACAAGTACGACGTCAGTGCATACGGCGGCTGCGTGCCCGATGACGGCATCGACGATACCGCTTGCATCGTAGCTGCAATTGCAGACGCGAAGCGCGCCGGCGGCGGGACGGTGAGCTTCGAACCCGGCGTCTGGGATATGAACTACGTTGGCGCACTCAGCGCAACAGGACCAGTCACGTTCGACGGCGTGTTGGTGCCACTGGGCGTTAATCTCGTAGGTGCGGGTACCAGCGTGACGGTCGTGCAGCGAGGTACCGCATGGAACCCGGGCACGCCGAGCTTCGCGCTGCAAGGAAACAACACTGTCCAAGACATCACTTTTCGCGACAATAACGTCTATCAGCCTTCGTCATCCGCTGCATCGATATTGCGTCTGGGCGTGCACTGGTATTTTGCCCAAATGTACAACCGGACAGATCCGACATCGGTGAGCGGGGTGACCATCACGCGAAATGTTTTCGACAAACCGTTCATAGCGCTGGCCGATGGCGGACTACCCATCGATCACCTCCTCGTAACCAACAACGAGTTCGGCGCATATGCGGACGCCATCACCATGACCGGCGATGGGAACAACGTGAATCAGCCGTTCCGCATCGACGACTCCGTGTTCGCATTCAACACCTTCAAACCGGGAAGCTACAGCAATCCCTCCATCGATCAAGGCACGATCGCCACTCAGCTCGGTGCTGGAAACCGGCTGGATTTCAGCAGCAACCTCGCGGACGGATCTGCCACACAGTACCTGTACGGCCCCGTCAATGATTCACGCGGCTGGCGCGCCGCGCACTTCTGGTCGGATCGCGGCAATCACGCGGAAGTTCTCGTTTCCCGTAATGTCGCTACCTGCACCGGAGACAAGGCGGGCGATGGCGAGGCCGTCACGACTGATGGCAGCAGCTTCACAGTCGGTCTCGCCGCGGCCCAGCCCATCCTCGGCGCAACAGCAACCACGGTCACCATCCCCGGCCCGTTGCTCTTGCAACAGGGCACCACTAACCTGCCGGGCAACTACTTTACCGGACATTGGGTGCAGATCGCGGACGGCACAGGCAAGGGGCAGGTGAGAAAAATCGTCCAGTATCCGCTCGACTCTGCCGGCCAGCCGATACTGCCCGTTACGTTCACGGTGTACCCGGGCTGGGACGTGCTTCCGCAGGCGGACAGCAGGCTGGTGGTCTCCCGGGAGTATTGGCAGTTCTACGTCGTGGACAACTACGTGGATCAGAGACAACCGTTGTGCACGAAGGGCAACCTGAACAAGCCCGCCGGCGGCACCCTCGGTTTTTATGGCCCGACCGCCGATTCCGCAATGGAAGGCAACCGGCAGTACGACACCTCTGGAATCAGTCTGGGCATGCGCTACGGCGCGCTCGACAGTCAAGCCGGCACCTCGGCGGGCGCCAGTCTCTATGCCTTCGTGGATGTCCGTGGCAACTACGTCGACGGCGAATATGACTGGGCTTCATATTGCAGCTGGGGCGGCATTCAGGTCAGTGACGGAGCCTCACCCACTCCCGCTTATCCTCCGCCAGTCGAAGGATATGGCATCTCGATCGCGCATAACACCGTAACTCGGGCGGACGGCCTGCATGGCGGGGCGATTTCCCTCACAAGGGGCTGGTTCGCCGGCCCCAGTCCTTCGAATTGGGATCTTGCAGATAACACCCTCGTGTTCGCCAACACTATCAATGACGTCTCCGGGCAACCGCCCGGAGCCCCATCAGGGTCGCTGCCTTATGCGAACTCGCAATACAAGCAGTGCTCGAGCGATCTATCGCCACGCAGTGGCATCCATGCCTACGACCTTACGATCTGGCACACCGTCGTCTCGGGAAACTCTTGCAACCGGGTGACGACTGGCGTCTTGGACAGCGGCACGGCCACACAAACCGTTTGCCCCTCAGCGGCGAGCAATTCGTGCGAATGCCTGGTAGTACCTTCGGCCGCAACGGCGGGGCAATGATCGCCGCCGCGTTCGCGCTACTCCACGGTGGCACTCAAGCGCGCACTTTGAGGCTGGCGAGCGCAACCCGCGCCTCGTCGACACCCTGAAAGGTGTTCGAGCCAGTCAACGCCAATTCAAGATTAGTGCGCGCGCGATCCCGCAATCCCAATTGAAGCTGAGCCATTCCCAGGTGGAAACGGATCACCTTCGAATCGGGCGCACGCTCGACTGCGCGCTCCAGAGTGGGCAATGCGTCCCGATACTCACCGCGCTTGAACAGCACCCAGCCCACCGTGTCCAGGAGTGAGCCGTTGTCTGAGGTTGCGAAACCGCTGGTGAGATCGCGCGCCCGGTCCAGACTTGCCGCGTCTTTTTTGTAGGTCACGAGCAACATCGCAAGGTTGTTGGCGGCAAATTGCTGCACCGGAGGATTTACCTTGTACAGTGCTTCATAACCTGCGATCGCCTCGTCAACGCGTCCGTGCTTCTCGTAACAGCCCGCAGCTTCCGCCACCAGCTGCGGCTCGGACGGCCCAAGCTTGATTGCTGCCCGGTATTCACTGATCGCACCGTCCGGGTCGTTCACAGCGAGCCTGACCCGGGCCAGGTTACGATGTGCCTGCCATTGCCGCGCGTCCTGGACGCCCGCCCGCGCAAACAGATCGCCCGCGGCGTTGAAGTCCTTACCCTCGAAATACAACTCCCCGAGCAGGTTCAACAAGCCGCTGTTCCTGGGGTCTTGCCCCAGTGCCGCCTTCACTGCGGCGATCGCGGCTGCAGATTCGCCTCGCGCCATCCGGACCCGGGCCAGCGCACTGAGCACCTCCAGGCGCTGCGGTTGCAGCTTGAGCGCACTTTCAAAGTTACTTTCGCTCTGATCCAGCCGCTTCTCCCGGGCGGCGATCATCCCTGCGTAGTAGAAGCCCGCAGCAGACTGCGGCTGGCGCGTCTTGAGCTCCTCGGCCGCCGCGTACGCACCCTGCAGATTGCCAACTAACATATAGGCCTTGACCAACTCTTCACGCGCCAGCGCGTTGTCCGGCAAGCGCTGCACGGTCTCTTCCAGAAGAGTCACACCTTCAGACACGCGGTCGGTGCGGCCCAGCACCTGCGCCAACTCGATTCTGACGGATGCATCGTTGGGAGCCGACTTCAGGGCGGCCCGTAATGTCTCTTCCGCCAGACCCGCTTGCCCCTTGGCAAGATACGCAGCTGCAAGCGTCCGCAGCAGCGCGACAGAGTTAGGTTGGTCGCGCAGAACCGCGCGTAGATCACCAATCGCTGCCGTCGGATCATTCTGTTGCATCTCGAGACTCGCACGCACAACCAGCGCGTCATCGTCGCGGGGATTCTTCTGCAGAACCTCGGCGAGCAGTTTGCGCACCTCTGCGGCATGCCCCTGCGCAAGTTGAATGGCCGCCATGCGATCGCGGGCCAGCAGACCCTTGGCGCCGGTTCCATCGAGCTTCACCACCTCCCCGTAGGCTGCGAGAGCGGCGGCTGAAGCGCCGGTCCGCTGCAACAGCGCCCCCAGCCCCATCCGCAGGTCGAGGTTGTCCGGCTCGTGCGCAATGAACTCTCGCAGTGTCTTCTCGCCCTGCTCACGCGAGCGCTCCCGCGACACGAAGTCCGTCAGCAGCAGTTTCGCGTCATTGGCATTGGCCGGCTGTTTGCCGTTCGAGAATGCGCGAACAGCCTCTCCCAGCACGCGCTGAGCACCGTCAAAATCGTGTGCCCGCACGAGATGCAACGCAAGCTGTGAACGGGGCGTCAGTTCCGCCGGCTTCAGCTCGATGATCCTGCGCATCTGCTCTTCAGCCTTCTCAGACTGGCCGCTGATCAGATACAGGTTGGTCAGTACTTCCCGCAGGGGGACAGACGCAGGTGCTCGCCCGATCGCCGCGCTCACGAGCGAAATAGCTCGTGGATACTCCTTCGCCTCAGCGTAGAGCGCAGCCAGCACCGTCAACGCGTTCTCGTTCGTTGGAGCGAGCTGTACGGCGCGCTCCGCGTCCGCGCGCGCTTCCTCTCGTTCCTTCAGTTGCTGATGTGCTGCTGCACGCACTGCCAACAGATCCGCGTCGTCCGGATGCGCGGCGAGCCCGGGGGCGACAACGTCCTGAGCTCGCTTTCCTTCCCCCGCAAAAACCAACATTTTGCCGGTGCCCGCGCGGGCGGACTCGTATGCCGGGTCAGCATCGACTGCCGCCTGGTAGGAACCGTACGCCTCCCGTATGTTGCCGCGAGACTCGGCGACCCGGCCAATGAAGTACAGGGCCTGGGCATTCTTGGGTTCAATCTGCGCCGCGTTGCGAAACTCGACGCTGGCCTTGTCCAGGTTGCCGCTGGCCAGAAACTCCTGGCCGCGCTGCAAGTGGCTCGTGAAACGGGCCCGGGCGCCACCGCAACCGCTGACCATCACAGTGAGCGCCGCGGCGATTGCACAGACCAGCAACCGCACAATGGGCGTGGAAGTCATTTTGGCGTACCCGCCTGCTCGTGAATGCCGAAAACGACTGCACAGCTTAGAAGCAGCGGGTGACGCTTCTATGACTCCGCTTAGGCTCCCATGGCCGTCCGTTTCCTGTAACCGAACCGTCGTATTGCGCTCCTAGGATGGGCGGTCTTTCAAAGAACTACCCATCCTTTTAAATGTCGATGTCCCAGACGCAGTTGCGTTCCCCGCTACCGGGCTACGCGCTCTTTGCATTGGCGATCGCCGGCGCGCTGCTGCTGTTCGCTTCGGCCATCGGACAGCTGTATTCGATCTGGATTGCCCAGCCGGAATATAGCTACGGGATACTGATCCCGCTGTTGTCGGTCTTTCTGATCTGGCGCAACCGCGAACAACTGCGTGGCCTGCCATTCACAGGCTCCTGGTATGGCCTTGCGCTCATAGTGGCCGGATTGGCACTGCGGCTCATCGGTGCGCTGAGCACCATGCCGGCGATGGTCCACTATGCAATGCTGTTGGTTCTTTACGGATTGGTGCTGACACTGACGGGACCTGCAGTGTTTCGCCGCCTCCTCATGCCACTGTTCATTCTGGTGTTCATGGTGCCGCTGCCACCCGTCCTCAGCGAGCAGCTGTCCGCACAATTGCAGCTCCTGTCCTCCCAGCTTGGAGTCCTGGTTATCCGGGCGGCCGGTATCAGCGTGTTCCTGGAAGGCAACGTCATCGACCTCGGAAGCTTCCAATTGGAAGTCGCCGAGGCCTGCAGCGGCTTACGTTACCTGTTCCCGCTCATGACACTCGCCTTCATGATCGCGTATGCGTTTGGGGGGCCCCTGTGGAAACGCGCGCTCGTATTCCTCTGCAGCGTGCCGATTACGGTGCTAATGAACAGCCTGCGCATCGGCGTCATCGGAATAACCGTCGACCACTGGGGCACCAAAATGGCGGAAGGGGTGCTGCACGACTTCGAAGGGTGGGCCGTGTTCATGGCGAGCGCTGTCATAGTGCTATGGGTGGCGCGCGGTCTGTCGAGATTTGGACAGCGTCCAGGCAAGCAGCAACAGTCAGCACAGCCACCGTCAGCGCAACCATCATTGGCACAGCCATCCGTGGCGCGCAGCACCGTCGCGGCGGTGCCCTTCCAAACTTTGCCACGCTCGTTCATCGCGGCTGCTGCGCTGGTAGCTGTGGGTGTGACCCTGGAGTTCACGATACCCGAGCGGCCGGAGATCACCCCGGCGCGGGCCGAGTTCGTCGACTTTCCTTCCTACATGGATGGCTGGTCGGGCGCGCGAGACACGCTCGAGCCGATGTATCTGGATGCGCTGCGGCTCGATGACTACCTGCTGATGAACTATCACCGCACCGATGGCCGCACCGACGGCCTACCAGTCAATTTCTACGTTGCCTACTATCGATCCCAGCGCAACGGCCTCTCGGTTCACTCGCCGCGGCGCTGCCTGCCAGGCGGTGGCTGGGAGATTCGAAAATTCGATCGTTATTCGCTTACCGGCTCCGGCGGTCACACTTCTCTGCCAGTGAACCGCGTCCTCATAGAGAAAGGCGGCCAGCGGCAGCTTGTCTACTATTGGTTTATGGAGCGAGGGCGACGCCTGACAAATGAATACGTCGTCAGATGGTATCTGTTCTGGGACGCCGTGACCCGTAACCGCACGGATGGAGCACTTGTCAGGCTGGTAGTGCCGATCCCGAAAGGGACGACCGAGGCGGATGCCGACGCGGCTCTCAGCAAGTTTGCCGCTCTCACCGAAGCACCACTCGCCCGCTACGTACCGGACTGACGAAACTGCCGCTGCCCGACTGAGCGCGCAGGGTTGCCCGCGACAATGGAAAGGGGCTCCACGTTCTTCACGACAACGGCTCTCGCACCGACCACGGCACCCCGTGCGATCGTTACGCCCGGACCGATGAATGCCTCCGTGCCAATCCAAACTCCGTCCTCTATGCAAACAGGCGGTTTGAGGAGGGGGAGCGTCGGGTCATTCAGATCATGTGTCCCCGCGCAAACGTGCGATCGGTAGGAAAGCGTCACGCTGCGGCCGATACGCACTTTGCCAAGACTGTATACGAACACGTCCTCGCCAAGCGCAGTCCAATCTCCAATCTCAACATTCCAAGGCATGTAAAGGTGTGCGGACGGATAGACGTTCACCTGCGCCCCCACACGTGCACCAAAAGCCCGAAGCACACTTCGACGCCAAGCAAAGCACGGACGTGGACTTAGACGGATGAGCCAGCGACCTAGGCTCCACGCGATGCGGCGCGCTTGCTCGCCTCGCGAGTACTTGCGCGCAGCTTGATTCGCCGCATGGTCGACCGGCAGCGGGACGGGCTCGCTCATACTATTCAGCCCGCTGTCAAACCGGCAGACCGCGGCGCCGCCGATCGATCTCGGCACACTTGCAGGCGATCATGTACTCATACATGGCCTGCAGCGTCGCGTACGTGAGACCGGCCCTGCCATCGAGAAAACCTCGGCGCCAGGCGTAGTAGTAGACGAACTTGACGACCGGGCGCGCCGGCAGCCGGAAGAAAATATCTTTCAGCCTGCGCCTGCGCTCGTTGGGGTCTTTGGACCACAGCAGTGCCGTCGGCTGCTTGGTAGCGTCACCGCGCGACCGGACCTTTGCGGCCTCGATCGCCTCCATGTCCGAGTAGCGATTGTGGCGCGCTATCCAATGCGATAGGCCGTGGCTAAAGGGATAGTGAATGATGTGGGTCTGCAGCTCGCCCGTTGAACCCTCCACAATAGCCACTGGATTGACCAGCCGCTCGTAGCGAATCCTGTCGGGGCGGAACAGTCTCACCAGCCAGGTCGGATACAGCTGGGCGTGCTTCAGCCAGCGTCCCATGAAAAAGTCCTTGCGGCGCACCCGGAAGGCGGACTGCGGCGCATTGGGCCGCGCGCATTTGAGCACCTCATCCCGCAAATCGGGCAGACAACGCTCATCGGCATCCAGGTACAGTACCCAAGGATGGCGGAATTCGATGTTGGCAACGGCCCAGTTCTGGTGAGTGGACCAGTTGTCGAACGCCCGTGTGACGACCCGAACGCCCTGCGCCTCGGCTATCGCCCGGGTGCGATCCGTGCTCAGCGAATCGAGAACCACGATGTCATCGCACCACAACAGCGACTCCAGGCATGCACCGACATTGATCTCTTCGTTGAGGGTCAGAATCAGGACTGAAACGCCCACGCGCACTCTCTTCTTTGATCGTTCACGCAAGCGTAACGCTCGCATGTTGCAGGATTTCGTGTCGTGTACCGGCCGGGTCATTTGGGCACCACTCCCGCGCCACACCGGGTCACCCTGAATATCTTGTCTACTGTCGTCGGCTGCAGGCGCAGCCCACTGATGCAGGGCAGCGAATTGCCCGCCGCCGGCTGAAAGGCCCTGAGTGAGGGCCGCTGTTTGTCCCGGTTGTAGTCCTGCAGTCCCAGGACGAACTCGACGTTTCTGTCCCGCAGATACCCGAAGTGATCGACGTAGCCTGCCTGCAGATGATTTGCGAGCCGAAAGTCGGTAATGCCGTCCAGCGACCAGACGAGAAATCGAGCATCCACCCTGCCCCGCAATTGAACTTCCTGCGTAGCTATCGATACGGGCACCGCAGCGGGATGCAGTGCCTCGAAAAGAGCGTCTGAGTAGGCTTTGACGGCTGCCGGAGAGTTCTCCTTGATCGAATCCGAAACGCTGAATTCAGGCGCGCCGCGGGAATGAACTTCCGCAAACGCGAGAGCCAAGGTTGCCAGCCAGATGGCCACGAAGGCGCCGCCCTCAATGGTTGCAAGGAAGCGCGATGCGAAGACATAGAGCAATACCGCGTATTCGAACAGGAAGTACCGGCTGAACTGGGTATTCGGCAGCACGTTGAAAACGTGCAGGACTGCCGGTACGAGCAATAGCGCGCCCAGAGTGATCCAGTCACGGACCGACAATGCCTTGTACCTGAATCCTATATACGCCAGGAATGGCACCGCATAGGACATCCCAACAAGAGCTCTTGGGCTCACGAACACAGCGTGGCCCGGCAGCGCAATCCTTACCGAGGACAGAGTGGATAGGTACGCCCTGATGAGCCCGGCGTTGTGCGTCTCGACGCCCGTGTAGCGATTCAGGATGACGTAGAGCGCGTACGTAATTCCAATCGAAGCAATCACGATCAGCACGTCCCTGAGCTTGCGCTCCGCGGCCGCCATGCAGCCCAGCCACAGGGCGATGAAAACCGCTTCGGGCCGCAGGAAGAACAACACGGGCAAAGCGACTGGAAGAACCGACACGAGCCGCCGGTCCGCCATCTGGTAGCGCGCATGAACGATCGCAGCGGCGATCGCGGCGAACAACATGTTTTCCATGCCCAGCGATGCCTGGAACACGAAGAACGGCATGCAGGCTGCCAGCAGGACGAACGACCAGCGGCGCGCTGCCGGAGCCGTCTCGCTCGATTTCAGCAACAGACAGCTGATCCCGGCAAAAGACAGGTACGCCAGTGCCTTCATGCCGTAGGGAACATAAGCGCCCAGCAACGTGTAGCCCGCCGCTACGATCAGCATGTAGAGCGGCGATGTCTCGCCGCCGGTCTTGTAACCGGGGTTGAACTCGAGAAAATGACCGTGCAGAAAATTCCTGGCAAAGATGATGTGAATCTCCGGATCGCCTCCGAATATCCACCCGTAACGGCTCACGAGGAAAGTGACCCAGACCACCGCCACCGAACACAGCGCCGCAAACAGCACATTCTCCGCCGGCCACGCTCTGACATCAGCCCGCATACAGACTTGCAGTCAGCACGGCTGCGTTGAAAAGCGTGAACGCGGCGGGCCCGGCGAGGCTCCAGCGAGGCGGGCTCCCGGTGCGCCGCTCCAGCAGTTCGCCCGTCACTTGCAGTATCAGCAGGAATATCAGCCCTGCGTAGTAACGCTCGTAGACGAAGTGACTCGTGGACTGCGCCGCCACGAAACCAACAGCGGCAGCTGCGATGATCGGCCGCGTCCTGGGCTTTGCCATGAGCAACCAGGCAACCGCCATCATGCCCCCCAGAGCCGCCAGTACACTGATGCCCAACGAGCGGTGATGCATCTGCGGTAGCACCTTGGCCAGGGCCCACAGGCCTGACACGCGCCCTTCGGCCGGATTCCAATCGGTTGCGGTGATCAGGGAGGCCAGCAGGCCCCCGAGCCCCCCCAGGCACACCGCGTATCTGGATCGGATCGACCCGCGTAACAACTGGTGTGCGGGTGTAAGTATCAACGGAAGATAGAACAGACTATAGAAGGCCAGTACACAGAAGAAGAACGGCACCGCGGCCAGATTCAAGGAGGCGTGCTTTTCCGCGAATGAGGGTGGTGTCAGCCCCTGCCAGATGCTGATAAAATAGGCCAACATCGCGGCTGACGGCAAGATCGCAAGCCCTGCCCCCGCCAGCCGGACCTCCCGGGACGGGGGATGGCGCCGTGAGTCGGGTTCGCCACACCAGGCGGCCACCAACATCACCGCACACAGCCACAGATTCGATTGCCTGACGAGCACTGCAGCCACCAGGCCGAATGCGACCGACAGATACCAGCGCCACTCTTGTCGAAAGTGCAGCGCGAGGTGCAATAGACAAAAGACTGTCAGCCAGGCCAGATTGTCGGGCAGCAGCCATACGCCGGACGGGAATACATAGATCGAAAATACCATCGGTAGGAGCATGGCGACGCTCGCAGCCACACTACCCACCCGGCGAGCGACAGCCGCAGCGATCAACCCCAGCAAGATAGCCGTTATCGCGCAGTTGGCGAGCTTCAACGCCGGCTCCGTCATCAGGACCCAGCGCGCAAAGCCTGCGAGCAGCAGGTGATAGCCAGGAGTGGTGGCTGAAGGATAGTCGGTGATACCTCCCCCGTTGACGAAGTGAACGATAGATGGATAGTGATAGGTGAGCTGGTCGGAAAAAGCCCTGCCGTGATCATAGTTGGACAGACACAGCGGCAGCGCCGCACACAGGAACAAGCCGACGCAGCTCCATGCCGCAAGCCGCACCGGCGTCATGCCGGTTTCCCAGGAATGGCCGTCGGCGCAGCCTGTCGTTGCGCACCAAACGCAATCCCGTAAATACACGGCAGCAGCACCGGGAAGAGCATCCGGAACTCGGACAGATTGCCGCTCATCATGCGGTAGAAAATGATCCATGCCGCAAATGCGTAGCAATTGAGCTTGAAGAACCCGCAACGCCAGTCATCGCAGGGCATCTGGCGAATTCTGACGAGGCAGGCGACCGGAAACAAAGCAGCGAGAGCGAGTGAGCAGATCGTCGTCAGTGACAGCAGCCCTGCGCCTAGAAACAGTGTGCGAGGATCCAGGATGACTCCGCCCGCGGAGGACACGGGACCCGGAAAGAAGTGGCGTACCGCGACATACTCCACCAGGAATGCCACTGCGAACACACCCAACCACGAGATGCGCCGAGGCAAAGAGACGGCAGGGTTGCACCAGACCCAGATCGCTACGAATGCCACCATGTGAAGCGACGTTTCGCGGAACAGCCCCGTCAGGAGCGTGAGCAACAGCGCCGCCAGCATTCGCTCACGTAGCAGCAGGAACAACGCGATGCTGAGAAACGCAAGACTGGGCATGTCCGCCGGGTAAAATACGTACAAACCGATCACGACGGCAAGTGCGTAGGGCACCATGAAGTAGCGCCACGCCATGCGCGCATCTTCTCTTAGGGCAAAATACGCTCCCAGCCACGCATAGGCGGGTGTCAGAATTCCGGCCGCGACGCGCAGCGGATGAAGTCTCGGGTCGTCACTGTGGTATCCGAGGTCGAGCAGCTTCGCCAGCCCGTAGAGGATGTAGTTCCCGAGGAAACGGGCGTGGTGGACACTCCCCGGTGTGAGATACCCCTCTTCGAACACCGTGAAATCCGTCAACGCGGACCTGCTGTGCTGTATGAGCGCGGTGCTGAGGTCAGGGAGAAATTTGAACAGTACCAACTCGATCGAAATAGCCAGCACCGCGAGGCTCAGCAGTTTCTCCGCTCGATCGATGGGCGAAGAGATCCCAGCCATCTAACGCACCACGTGCGGCGCAATGCTTTCCAGCATCTGTGACCAGGCGGCAACCGCGTGGTCACTCGTGTAGCGCTCCTCGGCGAGACGGCGTGCATTGCCGCCCATGACCTCCAGACGCCGCGGAGTGTCAAGCATGGAGCGCAATTCAGCCGCGAGCCGCCCGCTGTCGCCAACAGCGACAGCGACTCCACAATTGTGTTCGCGGATCACTCTCGCAACTTCCCCGTCGGGGTCGCCAATGAATACAGCCGGCCGGCCGGCAGCGAGGATGCCGTAGAGCTTGCTCGGCACGATCAAACCCTCGAGCGCCGGCAGCAGGCTGATCAGATGCGCGTCGGCGGCGGACAGGCTGTCGGAGAGCAGTTCCGGCGGCTGGAAAGGCAGGAAATGAAAGTTGTTGAGACTTTCCGATTCGGCCGCGCGGCGCAGGCTTGCAGCCTTCGCACCGGCGCCTGTGATCAGAAACGCAAACCGAGCATCCTCGCGCAGCAGGCGCGCCGCCCCGAGCAGTGTATCGAACTCATGCGCACGACCCAGGTTACCCGAATATCCGATGACGAACCGGCCACCCAGACCCAGTTTCTGTCGCGTGACGCTCTGCGCTGTCTGCAGGGGCGTAACCTGGCACGTGTCGGCCCAATTCGGCACGACCCGAATCCGCTTCGCCTCGATGCCGAGTGCCAGGAGGTGGTCCCTCATGCGCTCGCCCAACACGATGTTGACGGCCGCCCGGCGCAGGGAACGATCGCGGAGAGATCTCAGTGCGTTCGCAACCCAACCGGGAATCGTGCTCATGCCCAGCGCCACGGCTACTTCCGGAAACACATCCTGCAGCCAGTTGACGAGCTGGGCGCGTCGCACCCGAGCGATATGCGAAGTTACAACGGAAATCAGGGGCGGATCGGTTTTCGCTACTACGACATCGCCCGACGTCAAGAGCGCGAATAGCTTCGCACCTGCTGCGACATGAAAGCTCAGGTAATCGGCTGCGCGTCCTGCAAGGCGCGTACGCCCGCGTGTGGCAGTCGCCACGCGGTGCACAGTCACGCCGGAGACGAGTTCGTGGGCAGGCAGGTCTGCATGTGGGTCATCATAAAGCTGACGTGAAGTCACGACAGCCACACTGATTCCACGCCGCGCCAGGCGAAATGTCAGATCGCTGAGCATGCGACTCGTCGCCGATTCATCCGGATAGAAGTATCGATTGACGAACACGATCTTGGCGCGAGGCGCACCCACCTCAGGCACAGGTCTCGTCAGCACTGGCGTTCACGTCCGGCGCGGATTCCTTCGCCGCCATCACTTCGGGGGCGCTAACATTGAGCACACCGGCCAAACGCCTCACGTACGAACGAAACGTGAACGCTCCGTCGCCCACCACGGTAGCACGCCCTGCAGCGCACATTCGCCGACGCAATGCGGTGTCGGCGATGACTCGATCGATTGCCTGCTTCAACGCGGGGACATCGCCGTAGGGTACGAGCAACCCGGTCTCCTCGTGTCGCACCACATCCACCGCCCCTTTCTCACGCGCAGCGATCACGCACGCGCCAAAAAACATCGCCTCCAGGAAAACGATTCCAAAGCCTTCCTTCCCGCTAGGCAGGACAAAAGCCAGACATCTGCTGTAGAGAGACGCAAGTTCCTCGTCCGGCACGGAGCCGCAGAAGTGAACTCGCTTGCTTACGTTACAACGCTCCGCCACGCGCTTGATGAATTCGAGGTCGTTGCCACGTCCTGCAACCACGTAGTGCACAGACTCGTCCTCTATCATTGCCAGCGCTTCGAGGACGGTCACGATTCCCTTGTAGCGGTCGCCCCGGTCAAGCCGGCTGACGGACAGCAGAAACCGCTCCGGCAGTTGTGTCTGTCTGAAGTGTGAGACCGCAGGCAGCTCGCGCCACGACTCGCTCAATGCGTTCGGGAAGACGATGAAGCGATCATCCGGTAGCTCGGGTACCTGTTTCTGAATTGCTTGCTGCGTGTAGCGGCTCACGCAAAGAATCGAATCCACCGCCCTCAGCGCGCGACGCCTGAGACCCGTGAGGCCCGTCCAGACCTCGATGCCATGCGCGATGAGAATGATGCGCGCATCGCGCCTGAGCTTCGTGGCGGCGATTGCCAGAACGAGCAGATTGATGTGGCCCACCACGATCAAATCATAACCGCCGCGCACGATCCTGCCGGTTGTCGCGAGCGCGAAGCGCGGCTTGTTGTGATCGAACAGCATGGCGCGTATCAAAGACGGCGCAGTCCATCGGGACCGCGCAGCTTCACAGTCACCCAGAGACAACACGTCGCACTCAATACCAAGCCGGTCGCAAGCAGCGAGAAACGTGCGGTTGAATCGTTGGATCCCACCGTCCGCATATGTTTCTGACATGAGTCCAAGAGCGCGCAACTGCCGACGCGACGTTACCGCAGCACCTGCTTCCGGCAACTGCGTGGAAAGGACCTTGGTCAGCTGCTGAATCATGCCGCCCGCCGCGCGGGAAACGTCGGCAGCTCCATGCCGCGATCATGGCGCGCGACATAGCACAGCAACATCAACGTTGCCCATAGAACGGGATGAGCGTCGCGCTTCCCGCTCACATGCAGCTTGAACAGATCCTCTATCCGGCCCCGTTCCAGCGGCAAGCGCGACATGACACTGGAGTCATGGATCAGAGCTTCGGCCCAGGCTCGAAGTGGACCGCGCAGCCAGCGCGCGACGGGAGCACCGAAACCCCACTTAGGCCGGTAAACCAATTCCGGTGGCAGATACCGGCACAGGGCCTTCTTGAGTAGGTACTTGGTCTCGCGGCCCCGGATCTTGTATTGAACCGGTAGCCGCATGGACCACTCCACCAGCCGGTAGTCGACCATGGGACAGCGGGCCTCGAGCGAGAAGGCCATCGTTGCGACATCGACCTTCTGGAGGTAACCATCGGTGAGCATGAAACCCAGATCGAGCCGCATGCCGACCTCTGCGGGGGTCAAATCCACGGCGAAGCCCGCGGCCAACTGCTCGAACCAGCTGCTCGAGGGATCGGTTGCCGGCAGAGCGGCGGCCGAGATGGGCGGCCCGAAATCCTTGCCGCAGCCGCGCAGGTAGTTGAATGTCTCGGCCGGACTGTCCAATCGCAGCGCTCCAGCGAGCAGCTTTGCGCTGTGCGAAGGCAGCTTACCCAGCGCACGGGCCAACAGACTTTTCGCCCGGGGGGGCATGCGGTTGATACGGGATAAGCGCTCCAGGAGGCCATAGTAGTGATAGCCGCCGAATGATTCGTCGCCACCGTCGCCGCTCAGCGCGACCGTCACGTGCTGGCGCGCCAGCCGCGCGACGGCCATTGTCGGAAACGACGAGCTGTCGGCAAAGGGCTCGTCGAATTCTTCGACGTAGTGCGGCAGCAGGGCCAGCAGGTCGGTAACGCTGAGCGTCTCCATCACGTGGTCCACTCCTAGGTGCTTCGCGATGCGCGCCGCGGCGGGGCCTTCGTTGTACTCACGTTCCGCGAAGGCGATCGTAAACGCCTTCGGCTGTGTCACCCCTGCCGCTTTCATGGCCGCGATGACCATCGCGCTGTCGACACCGCCCGACAGGAATGCCCCGATTGGCACGTCACCCATCAGCCGTGCCCGCACGGCCCGCTTCATCAACTCGTCCAGTTCGTCGATCAGCTCATTCTCATCGCGTCTCAACAGCGTCATGTCGGGAGCGATGTGCCGATAGTCCCAATATCGAACGACTCGCGGGCCGCGCGCGTCGATCAGCATGTAGTGCGCCGCCCGAAGCTTGTGTATGTCCCGGTAGAACGACAATGGCGCCGGAATGTATCCCAGCTCCAGGTAGATACGCAGCGCCTGAAGATCGATGTCACCGCCTGCAGAGCCGCAGAGCGGCGCAAGTGCGCCCGGGCGCGAGGCGAACGCAAACGCACCGTTCTGCCAGCTGTAGTAGAGCGGCTTGACGCCGAGCCGGTCGCGAGCCACGAACAGACGCCGCTCGACTTTGTCCCAAATGCCAAACGCGAACATCCCCTGCAATCGCTGCAGGCATCCGACACCCCAGGTACGGAAGGCTTCCACGAGCGTTTCCGTGTCAGAGTTGCCCTTCCAGTGACCGCCGAACGGCGCCAACTCCTGGCGAAGCTCGGTGTGATTGTAGATTTCACCATTGAACGTAATGGCAAAACGGCCGTCAGACGAGACCATCGGCTGATGACCCGCCGCGGAAAGGTCAACAACCGCGAGCCGACGGTGTCCCAAACGTATGTAACCGTCGGACCAGACCCCGAAGTCGTCCGGACCGCGACGACGCAGAACATTCACGCATCTCGAAAACAGCTCCGCGTCGGGCAGCCGGCCCTCACCATGGAAGGCCCCGAGAATTCCGCACATTCGACAGTCTCTATATGGTTTTTTTTGCAAGTCTAAGCGCCCACTGTGACGCTTTTGCAATGAAGGCCCGGCGGCGCGCGCGGCACCTGCCCCGGTTGTCATGAGATCGACATGCTGGCCGAGCCAGGATGCCCGGCGTGCTCCGAGCGCGCTAACGATCACCGACTGGACGACCATCGCCCCATGACTCTCAATTGGACAGTCCACGCCTTGCGTGCGATCGCGCTCATGACTGCCTACCTGGTGGGCTCCACGGCGCAAGCGGCGCCGGTGACGCTTCTGCGCACCGAAGGCTATGAAGCTCCCGTGCGCGCTGATCCGGACGATCTACTGCTGCTCGCCGGAACTGGATTCGAAAAGACCGACCGCGTCGTGTACGAGGCGGCGGATGCGGCAGACCGTGGCGTTGGCCATCCCAGCGCCCCACCGGATAAGAGCACTGCGCAACGGGGAACTGCATCGCTCGTGCACCTGGGAGAGCCGCCCTACACGCTGTCCGTTCGGCTGCCTGATATCGTGCAGTCGAGGCGAACCTACCGATTGTGGGTCGTCAACTCCGAGGGTGAATGGAGCGACCCCGTGTTGATCAATGATCCTCGGCCGCAATGGGTTACTCCCTCCTACGTGTATGCGGCCGCTGACCTCGCGAGTCTCGAGCGGCGTATTAGAATAGTCGGGCGCAACCTGGAGCCCGCGACCGATCCCCTTCTCATCCGGCTGGCAGGGCCGGCCGAATATCGACTCGAATCGACCGCAGCAGCAGACCCGGCAGCATTGAATCACTACGTTGCCGAAGCCCGCTTGCCCGCGCGTATGACCCCGGGCAGCTATGCCGTCACTGTGAGCCGCGATGGTCGCACCTGGAGCCGCTTGCACGACCAACATCTCGAAGTGCGGCCCGATCCTGCGCCCTTGACCCGTTTTGCGTTGAGCGATCCGGACATGGGGGGGTGCCACCCCAACGACGGCTTGGACGACGGTGCATGCCTAGCGCGGGCGATCAAAGCCGCGCAACAACGGGGCGGGGTCGTGTTCTTTCCGGCAGGCCGCTGGGACCTGTTTCCTGGACGGATTTCGGGCGAGTCGCCCGGGAATGGTTTTGTGTTGCCGCGTAATGTACATCTGCTTGGCGGCGGCTCCCATTCCAGCTCAATCGTGCGCCACGGAGCTCACACAGCTGCGGCTCCGGGCGCGCTTTTCACGGTGACCGGCAACAACTCCCTCGTGGGACTCGCGTTTACCGATGACGAGCGATACACGTCGGCCCGCGAATCCGGGGCCGCGATCCAACTCGGCCTTCCCGGGCCCCGTAACACACCCGCGGACGGACCGGGCGGCGAAGCGGTCGAGGATGTCGTCATCTCCGATAACGTCTTCCGCCGTGTGGGGCGCGCGATTGTCGACAGCGGCCGGCCCATTGAGCGCCTGTTTGTTACGAAAAATGACTTTGGCGCATATGACAACGCGCTGCTGCTCATCGGGTCACGATCCAACGCGGCGCGAGCGTATCGGGTTGCCGACTCCGTATTTCGCGGCAATAGATTCGTCCCCGGCAGCTACATCGACGTGTCGGCCAGACAGGGAACCATAGCGAGCCAGATCGGCGCATCCTATCGCGTTGACTTCAGTTCGAATGTTGCAGACGGGCGGAGCGCCGAAGCGCTCCAAAATCCCGACGATCCGCACGGCTGGCGAGCCGGGTTCTTCTGGAACGCCAACGGTAGTCACGAGCGTCTGTTGGTCGCCGACAATCGAATCAGCTGTCCCGGTGACAAAGCGGGGGATGGTGAGGCCATAGCCTTCGATGGCAACGGCAATACATTCGCATTCAACGGCGCTCAGTCCGCACAGGCTTCCGGGACGGATTGGATCTCCGTTCGCGCTCCCTTGATTGCGCAGCAGAACGGGCATCCCATCAATGTCGCGACATACTACGAGGGTCATTGGGTGCAGGTCGTCGCAGGACCCGGCATCGGCCAGACGCGAAAGATCGTCAACTATGTCACGTCTGCGTCCGGGACAGTCACTCTGCGCGTGTCACCGAAATGGGATGTCCTGCCTGCATCCGGCGCGACGCGCGTCATCGTCGGCCAGCAGTTCTGGCAGGTATACGCGGTGGCAAACCAGATCGACCAGCGCAGCCCGCCGTGCCGCAAGGCGAATCTCTCGGGGCCCCGCGGAGGACTCATTTCCCTGTGGGCCCCTTCGGCAGATTCGACGGTCGAAGGAAACCGGCAAGCGGATACCAATGGCATCGTGATCCAACAGGCATATGGCGTCAAAGCGGCTTCCTGCCCGGATTGCGGCAACGGCGCCAGTTTCCACACGGCGCTGGAAATTCGCAGCAACGTGATCGAGGGCGAATATGACTGGGACTCCGATTGCAGCACCTCCGGAATCATGGGCTCGTTCGCCGCATCTCCCACCCCTGAATCGCCTCCACCCGTCCTTGGGTTCGGTATCTCCATCTCTCATAACATCATTTCGCATGCAGACGGCTTGAGGGGCGGAGCGATTGACATCGCCTCGGTCTGGTTTCGCGGGCCACCGCCTCAAGACTGGCCACTCGTCGAGAATATGATGATCTCTCACAATCGCATTCAAGACGTCACCGGATCGTTGCCCCGCAACCCGTGTCACTTCCCACAACGCAAGCGCACAGGGATTCGCGTGGAAGGCACTGACAATGCCCGGGATACCATCCTCTATGCGAATCGCTGTGAGCGGGTCGATGCGCCACTGGAGGACCCGGGTCATCAGACGGTGCGGGTCTGCTCGCAAGGCAATCCCGGCAACTGCGAATGCCCGGCCCAGTGAGCCGTCCGATTCACTGCGACGCGGAGTCGAACGTCACTTGCGCGACCGAGGGAGGTGTCTGTGAAGCAAATCGATGCAGCGCCTCGAGTGCGTCATGCTCCGCAGCCCCCGAAGTCGCGTAAACCGTCACTTCGTCGGCAGCAGACGTGACGTGGGCATGGGCGCTGCGCAGCTGACCCACTCGTCGCCAGTTTGCCGGGATATCAGCTGCGAACCATGAGCTATAGATCATGGCGAGGCCCACATCATGGGTGCGTGTCAGACCGTCCAACCAGCCGGGTGCGTGAGTTACCAGGCGCGCTTTGCGAGCAGCCTCCGAGCCCAGACCCCACACGTCGAGCACATATTGCGGATTTCGGTAGCTGACCCAGCCGAGGTCATTCACCGCCACGGGCCGACGATAGAACTCCACTGCGAAGCGGTGCATTTGAAATTGCTGCTCGTAGATACTCCGGGCAGCAAGCGGTGTCATGAGCGTTCCCCGGATGTAGAACGGGTTCAGTGCCAGAATCGCCAATCCAGCGAGCCCCACCCTCCGGGTACTGGCTAGATGCACGAAGGATCCGATCTGCGCGTGCCACAGCACGATCACCGCGGTCAAGGTGACTGCCACCGCATAGATCTCGTACCGATACCACCAGCCCCAACCACCGAAAAGAGCGTGAGCGACAACTGCCCCAGCTACGACGACAACAAGAATCAACTCCCGCTCCCACCGAAGCGGACGATCGGCGTTGGGGCGCAGGAGACCTCGAGCCCTCAGGAAGGGATGCAAAAATACCAACGCAAGCAACAGCCATAGCGCTATGCCACGTGCCCCATAGTGCCACGCACCGTCGATGGCATGCTGGATCACGCGGAGCAGATGCAACAATCCCACATCGTTCGGTGCCAGTGCGACTGTCTTGACCAGGACCGAGCTCGGAAGCAGCGGCAATCCGAGCGACACCATGCTGAGCATGTATGCGCCAACGGCCGCTGCGCTGAGTGCGAAACCTATCACCGCCGCCCTGATATGGCCGCTGATGGCAAGCGCCAAGAGCGTAAGGCATGTCAGAGCCGCGCCCTCGAAGCGCAGCAGGGGATTCAATATGAGGACGGGTAGTAGCCAGTGCGGAACCTCGTCGTCCTCGAGCGTACGAGCAAGCCCATACAGCACTGCGACGCTCGTCAGCGTATGGAGCGAATGCTCCAGTCCGGTGAAGACGAGTCCGACGATGTTGGTTGAGAAGCAGACCACCGAGATAAGAAATATCGTTCGGAGCCGCTCTTCCCTTCGCGATCCGATTGAGTAGCGCACGCACATCGTCGCGAAGAGTGCGGCGGTTCCCGCTGCCGCCGCGGAATTGATCAGCAGCGGCGCCCATTCCTGCAGGGGAGTCCAGGCAAATACCGCAAGCACGAATGGATAGAGTATCGATGAAGACGGCGAAGCGGCCTCGACCGTGTTGATCCCGTAGTGTCCGTGGCCAATGTGCCACCCTAGTGCCAGACTGATGTAGGGGTCGTCGAGCGCGTATACGAGTCGTCCCCCACAGAGCAGCATGGTCGTCGCAGCCACCACCAGGATCGCGCCAAGCACGACGCCTGTGAGCACGAGCGGAAATTGACGTTCCTCTGCTATAACCACTGGAAAGTCACTCCGCACGGCCATGCTGTACTCCCCCGGGAATCCGCCGATGTTAGATTTTGATTGTGACGGACGTGTTGTCATCACGGCCGGCCTGCGGCCTCAACGAAGAGCGATTCGAACGATTTCCTCGAGGCGAGCTTCATACGTATGGTCGCGATGCGCTCTGAGCTGGCCCCGCGCAGCAATGGCCGCCGCCTCCTCGGGCTTGTCCAGGTAGTAGCGGATTTTGTCCACGAGCTCCGCCGCGGAGGTGAAGGTCTCGATCTCGCTACCGACCTGGAAGTGCTCCGCGAGTACCGGCTTGGCCGTGCAGATCTGGAAGGCGCCGCACCCGGCAAGTTCGAACACCCGGCAGTTGAGCCCGTCGACCTCGGCAAAATGCAGCGGATTGAGAGCGACACGCGCAGCTCTCGCGGCACGCACTTTGGCATCCCCCACTACTTCCGATCCCATGTGCGGGCGGGTGAGCCTGTAGAGCAGCCAGTCGGGCACATTGCCCCAGACCTTCAGATCGAATTGCTCCAACTGCCTGAGTATCTCCTGGCGGTAGTAGTAGAGAGTGCCGGCAATCATCACCTCGCATCCATAGCGGACACGGTCCTGGTCGGAAAGCTCGAGACTGCGATGTACGCGCGGATTACAGGCTTCCGGCAAATAGTGAAAGGATGTTGAACGGATCATCCGCGAGAACAGGTCCTGCATGTACCGGTCCTTCACGAACACGGCATCGTATTCGGCACCGAGCAGAAACTGCCGCCCGAGCGTCGTCATCTGGTCCTGGCACCAGCACACGATCGGCGCACGCGTACGTGATCGCAACTGCTGAAGCGTCTTCGGCGAGAGCTGGTTGCCCAACAGCACGAGTACGAGTTGCGGATCGAACCGCTCGACGGCGGCCAGCAAGCGCGCTTCGAAGAGGCGCTCCGGCTCGCGCATCGTCAGATTGACGATCTTGCCCATCACCTTCTGAGCGAGACTGCGCGTGCCGGCAAATCGCGCCCGTGCCTCGAAGAATTCAGCTTCGGCGCCGATCCGCGGCAGCGCATCGAGCACGTGCCACTCCATGGAGTCCAGGAAGCGGTGCGAGCCGACCACGAGGACCCTGAGCGGCGTCTTACGCGGGCTGCCAACGTCCGGCGCCTGATTTTGGAGAATCTCCTTTTTCATATCCTCAGGGCGGCTGCAGTTTTGTGCCTGCATCGCGTTTCAACATGTCGAGCAGAATGTCGGCGTAGGCCCGCTGCCCAGTGTCGTTCAGGTGAATGTTGTCGCGGTACGGACTGAGACCCTTGGCCATGTATTGCCGGAGCACGCCAGCATCCTGATACACGGGCACGCCCGATGCCTTGGCAGCGCGCAGGATCTCGTCATGGCCAAACTCTGGAAGCTGTGCGTCGAGCTCGGAGGCTTCCCAGTGCTGCAGAACCATCGCGGTAAGTCCAGCCGAGCGTGCCAAATCCAGGAACTCACGCTCGGCTGCAATACTGACTTCGACATCGCGCGGATTGATCGTTTCGCGCATCCCGGGCGGCGGAACCGGCTCGAGCGCGGAACGCCAATGCCAGTATCTCGGCAGATAGCGCGTCGCCCCCTCCCAGGCGGCGGAAAAGGGAGCCACGGTAGGATGGGTGAACGGATTCAGAGGCTCGAAGGTTGGAGCATCGCTGGAATCACTGCTGGAGAGAACAAAGATGGCAATGTCAGCATCGAAAAAACCAAACTGCTTGATATACGCCAGCTGATTCGGAGGCCCCCAGCTGCCCGCGGAGATGTTTCCGACCATAACAGGACGGTGCAGCTCCTGAGCCAGCCGGCTCTGCAGCAGCGTGGTTGCCAAGCGTGAATGATCCGTGAGGTTGCCGCCATTCACGACGCTATCGCCGAACACCAGTACCCGCAACTCGCGAGGCTGCGTCTTCCGAGGCGGAAAATCGTCGCTTCGCATCCCGTAGCGGTTGGTTCGGAACAGGTTGCCGAATGGATGCGCGACCTGGTTAGGCTTGAAATAGTACTCAATGGTCGGATGGACCTGCACCAGCGCTGGATCGCCCAGCCCCAGATAGAATCGTGCGAATAACTCGAGGAAGACCAGGACGCAAGCCACGACCACCGCAAGCCACTTCCAGCGTGTCAGGATGTTCGCTCCCGGGCTGCGACAGTCTGCGCTGGCGCGCCCTCGGAGAGGCGCAGATCCTCACTCCACATCGCTGTACGCGGACGTGTGAGATCAATGCGCGGACTACGCTCGAGCAGTTCGGCAGTGGAGGTTAGCGCGTCGATGAAGTGGCTTCCATTCGCCTCCCAGAACAGGTGGTCCGCAGGCTCCCTGCATGACGGGAGCAATGCGATTTCGCTTCGCGCGCGCTTGCGATACCACCACGCTTGACCGCGCTCACTGAGCCTGGGTGGCAGGCGGGCGAGGGCAGTGGCCACCAGTTGCCGCGCGAACGGCCCTGCTGCTGCGTCCGCCGCAAAACGAGCCATCCCGCGAATCGCGCGGACCGGCAGCGGCGCCGGAGCGCTTGGCGCCGTAGCTATTCTTGGCCGCAGCTCATGGCCGATAACTCGGGCCTCATACTCGTAGACCGCGCGCCATGTCCATTGCGGCACGTTCATGAGATCGTACCGGCCGGGCGAAACCTGTCCGCGAATGACTGCCAGAACAGCCTCCACGATTGTTGCCGTGTAGACCGTATTGGATGGCATGTCACGCTCGGGAAGAACCACACGGTCCTCGCTGATCTCCTGGCGAATATCGTTGGAGATTTGTTGGAGCGCGCCGCAAACATGACCGAGACGGAAAATAAAGGCCGTTTTCCTGAATCGGCGCGCCTGCGCACGAACCCGCGCCTCGGTGGCGAGCTTCGCCCGTCCATACAGGGACCGCCAGCGGATCAGTCTCCCGGCGGTCGGATCGCCGTTCACTGACTGTGTGCTGAAATGAATGATCAGCGCCGTGGCGCGCGAGAACGCGAACGCGTTATGGACGATGGCATCCTCGACTTGTCGCATTTGCGCCGGCGTACCGGATGCAAGAGCCGAGTTGATGACGACGTCGCAGTCCACGAGCAAGCTCTGAGCTTCTGCCGCGACGGCCGGCCGACCATGCCTGCAACGAATGCCGTGCCAGCGCAGAAAGGCTGATCCACTGCGGTTACGGGAAATCGGGACGAGATCAATGCCGGGCACCCCCGCAAGCAGCAGGCACAGCTCCGCGCCTACTTGGCCGTTTGCACCCAGCACGGCGACCCTAGGCATGTGTGGTGCGTCCCCGGTCGTGAAGCGCCTCGACAAGAGCGGTGGTCAGAAACGCGCTCCGGGCTGAGATCAGTGATTCTTCCCGCGCAGCGAGGCCATCGAGAAAATTGCGCCACTCGAGATAGAAGGCCTGATTGGCGGTGGACGCGGCGCGCACGGGCGCCACCATCCTGAAGGCCTGCGCTGGCCGTCTGGGGTCACCCACAAACACGTCGGACGCCGGCCCGATTCCGCAGAACACCGTCGCACGCTCGAATTCGAGTTCCAGCCGATTTGGCTGGGGATCCAGCCAGCTCACGCAATATTCGAGCTCGACGACCGCCGCGCCGTCCGCGCCCGTCACGAGATCGACGCTGGCCGATGCCCGGCGATCGACCCTACCATCCAACACGAGCTCGCAGGCACGCACACGGAAGTCCCGCCCCTGGGTGAGGTGAAGCGCAAGATCGATCGAATGGGAGCCCAGGTCAGTCAGGACGCCGCTCGACATGGATGGCTGCGCGGTGTCGAGGAACGAGGAATCACCGCCGCTACCGCGCGAGCGATTTCCCTCGGCAATGCGTATTCGCATGAGGCGGCCGAACCATTCCTCCGCGATCAGTTGACGCAGCGTCCGGGTGGAGTCGTAGAACCGCCGCATGTACCCGCAGCCGAGCCGGTGCGCCGGGTAGAGTTCGCTCAACCGTCGGTGCTCCGACGAGACCGTTGCGAACGGCTTTTCGCATAACACTCCGGTCTCGCCGCTGGCCAGGGCATCGAGGTAGGCTGCCCGTGCCTCCACCGGGATGGCTAGCAGGATGACATCGGTCGGCGGCAGGTCGGCAGGAGCACAGGTAGGCAAGGCCCTGACGGCGTAAGCCGCACCCAGCTGGCGTGCACGTGCTTCGCTCCGATCATAGATCCAAGCGACCTGCACGCCTCCCATACTCTGCAGCACGGGAAGATGCACCTTGCGCGCGATGTCACCCGCGCCGACGATTCCAACGGTAACCGGCTTCAATGCTTCGACCAGCGTGTACCCCAGCCGGTCGAGGTTAGACGAGCATTGTGACAGTTTTGGGGCCGGACCTGATTGGCCGCTGGAAGAATTCGCCCGTGCTAGCGATCGTCACAAAGGATGGCTAATAGTGCTGGGTCACGTATGGAGATTCCCGCGATGGCCGAAAAGACCGCGCCCGCACCAGCCGAGCTTCATCAAGTCAAGAGCACATGGTCTCCATACCATCAAGTGTCGGAAGGCACCCGCGCGCGCTTGCGCAAGCTCTGGAAGGCCCTCGGGTTCAACCAAGGCACAGCCTCGCAGCTGCGCTATGAGCTCGACATGCTGTTATTGCGCACGCGATGCTCATTGAGCGCGACCCACAAGCAACACATCAGGGAGCTCTCCGCTGCGCGCGGCCTGCGCATACATCTCGGCTGCGGCAACGCACTTTTCCCGGGTTGGGTCAATGTCGACTGCTACCCACCCACGCGACAGCCGGGGATCGACATCTTGACCATCGACGTACGACGCGGCCTCCCGCTGACCAGCGGCTCGGTAGCCGCACTGTTCTCTGAGCATTTTCTCGAGCACCTGCCGCTGGAGACGGTTCGAGGCGTCATCCTGCCGGAAGTTCGGCGGGTCCTCGAACCGGGCGGACATGTTCACATCGGAGTGCCCAGCGGCGAATACTTCATTGACCAGTACGTCGCCTATCGGGAAGGGCGAACCGATCCTCTGTTCGAGCAGAATCGCAGAGGCGCAACCCCGATGACCATGCTCAATGAGATCGCTCACGGATTCGGCCATCACTTTGCCTACGATTTCCAGACCATGAAGGCCGCCTTGGAAGCGGCGGATTTCTGCAACGTGCGGCGTGTCGCTCCTGGCGCCACCGACGAACCCACTTTCCAGGGCAAAGACCGGGCGGATGACTGGCGCCGGGCGATGACCCTGTATGTCGAAGCGGAAGCACCACGCCGATCGGGAGAACTGCTCCCATCGCCGTGAGTGAGAAACCCGCGCGCCGTCGGCGCGCTGTCGCGTGGAGCATAATCTTCGGATACAGCGCACTGGCACTCGCGCTCGCGCGAAACATCGTTCTCGTGCCGGTGTATCTGCGCCACATCGCTCTTGGAGAGTATGGGGCCTGGCTTGCCACGGGCGGTGCACTCGTTCAGCTCGTCGTAACCGATTTCGGACTGGCCGGCGTCGTCACCCAGCGTGTTGCGCATAGATACGGGGCCGGAAAATCGAGCCAACTCGGGCCGCTGATAGGGGCAGGTCTCCTCAACGGGGCCCTGCTCGCGACAGTGCTCACCGCCTTATGCCTGGTGTTCGCCCTCTTCCTGCCTGCCACCCAGGGACTGACCGCCGCGCAAGCGCACCGGGTGTTGCAATGCTTCCTTCTGGCGGTGAGCGCAAATGGCCTGGCGGTAATGGCCGGTACTGCGGCGGGCATCGTGCGCAGCCTCCAGAGAGCCATCGCAGTGGGCACGATCACGTTGGTCGCGGACCTCGCGAGTGTGTTTGCGACTGTTGCCGCTCTACTGGCCGGCTTCGGGTTGTATTCCCTCGCCATTGGCATGCTCGTGCGATCGGTGATAGCGGCCATTGGCAGCCTGGGGCTGCTGGCGACACTGGCGCTGCGAGAACCGCAGCTGCGCTGGAGTATCAACTGGGAGGAATCGCAAGCCCTGTGGCGTGACTCAGCCCGGTTTTTCCTGACCTCGATCGCAATGAAACTGCAAAGCAACGCCAACACGCTGTTCGTCGGCATGTTGGCGGGGCCGCAGCTCGCTGCTGTCTATGGGCTGACCGTGCGGGCTCACGAAACCGTACTGATGCTCATAGCCCAGATCAACACAGCGCTCGGTCCCTCGTTGGCGCATCTGGTCGGCGAGGAACGACACGCCAGCTTCCGGGCGCTGATCCTGCGGCTGGTCCCCGTAATGGCAGTCATTGCAGCAGTCGGAATGACCCTGACCGTAATACTGAATGAGACTTTCGTACGCCTTTGGGTCGGGGCCGGAGCCTTTGGAGGGCAACTCACCTCCATTGTCATGGGGTTTGCAATGTGGGTCGCTTCAGTGGCCTACGTCGCCTACGAAGCGCTGCTGGCGCGCGGCGAGTTTGGTCGAATCGCCCGAACGTTTGTCGCGGCCAGCATATTGCACGTCCTGTTGCTATTGGTACTGGTGAGGCTTGGCATCTGGGGCGCGCCCGTGGCCGTTCTGCTGACCACCCTTTGCTGGGGCGCCGTGTTGGGCAGGCACGTCATACGCGACGCCGCCCTCTCCCCGGCCGAGATCCTCAGCATCGGTGGCGAGGTCGCATTGATTGCGGTGATCGCCGTCGCAGTGGGCGCCGGTTTTACTTTCGGCTACCCGAAGTCCGGTAGCTGGCCCAGCCTCGTCACAGAGGCGGCAGTGTGTGCCCTGGTGCTCGTGGCAACCCTGTTGGGCCTTCTTCCAAGGCTGCGCCGCCAGATTCGCGAGGAGTTCTCCCTCACCCTGCGCGCGATGCGAGCAGCGCAGGCCTGATCCGCCACCTATCTCAACAGGTTGGAGAATCTCGGCACGGCCGGCCCCGCCGCTGCGGGCGCTTCCACACTCCCATCCAGCCCCGCAGGCTGTCCAACCGCAACCCGCACTCGCGCGAACACCAGATTCAGCAGCCCGATCGCCGCCAGCGAGCGAAGCCAGACGATGAACTCAATCGCAATGCCATCTTCGAGACGAGCGCACAACAGATAGGTCGTCGTCGCAATCACCAGCAGCCGCAGCACGGATCGCTTCTGTGACAGGTCACAGCGACGGTTGACCGAACCCAACAGGAAGCCGAATAGCGGCAGCCCGGCGATGATGCCCGCCCATCCGAAGTTCCAGTACAGATCACCCACGAAGCTCGGCGAGATGTAAGTGTCCGGATCGTCTGACAGGTGCAGCTCGCGGTTGTACAGTTGTCCCACCGAAGAATCCGGCTTTTCAGGCCATAGGATCCGCGGCACCAGCGCCATGAAGAAGAGACTGAGCGTATGGCCGTCCTGATACCTGACCTCGTGCCCGACCTTGGCGACCAGGATCTCCAGTGTAGGCTTGATGTTGTTCCGCCCCAGGAACGAGGGATTGCGGTATTCCTCGGAGCGGCCCTCCAGTACTTTCTGGCGCGACTGCAGAGCAAGCTGGATGCTATGCCCGATATCCTCCGCGGCCTGGGCCCGCGACAGGCCTCGCACTCCCATGACGTCTGAGCGATACGCTTGAAACACTGGGAATGCGACGATCACGAAGGCCATACCGGCCGACAGCCACACTTTCGGCAGCTTTCCATCAACCAGCACTCGCGCGAAGATGACGAGCAGCAAGCCTCTCATTGCAAGCTCTTTGGTATCGCCAATGAAGCCGATCATCACATCAATCGCGATTGCGGCCAGCACCATCGCCAACAGCATGCGGTTGCGCGTTACGGCGAGACCGTACGCCAGAAGTAACATGCCGAGAGGATGAACCAGGCGGGCAATCACCAGCCCCAGCGTGGTCACGTCACCGAAACCCTGGTTCACCTCCGTCGCCGTCCTGTAGCGGTACACCTGCCATATCCACGTTGCCGCAGCGCCGAACGCCCACAAGATCACTCCCGTCGTCACGACCGTCGAAGTGCTCCAATCCTTGCCCGGCAGTACGCTCGACTGTCCGGCCGGGCGGGCGGCCGCCTGGTAGCCGAGGATCAGCAGAACCGCCCCTGCCAGGATCACCAGCTCCGCTGGACTGAGAACTCCGACAGACAGGCTCGCAGTTGTGTCGAGGGCAATCGTTGCCGCGTCGCTCGCTCCAAACAGAAGAAAGTACATGCCCAACGCTGCAGCCAGGAGCATGTACCGGCCGTTGATGCGATCCATGAGGACGACCGGGCTGGTGCAGGCGGCAAACAGCAGGCAGACATATAACACTCGGGGATTGGATGCATCCGTGATGACCGCCGCACCCATCATGACCAGCACGAATCCGATGTTGAGAAGAGAGTAAAGCGCCCCGCGGCTCACGACAGCAACCTGCCCGGCGCTTCAAACGGTTGCAGGGATGCTCCAGGCACGCATTTTTTGCTCGCCCGCAGGTACAGATTCTCCATCTGCGCGGCCACGCCATCCCATGACAGCCCCGCACGCGCGGCCTCGCGGCCGCGCGCGCCCATCTGGGAGCGCAGCGAACGGTCCGTCAGCAAATCATTGATGACCGTGGCCAGGTTCGATGGATTGCAGTCGGCAACCACTCCCGCTTCCCTCGCCTTTACGAGCGCTGCTATGCCTACTTCAGGGGAGACGACGACCGGGCATCCCATCGCCATCGCCTCAGCCACGACGTTGCCAAAGTTCTCCGAATACGACGGCAGAACGAATATCTCAGCCTCTTCGTACAGCGCCCACTTGTGGGCATCGGTCACCGGACCTACAAAATGCACACGCTCTGCAACTCCCACGGAGCGTGCCAACGCCTCGAGCTTCGGGAGGTACCCCTCGTCATCATTTCCTGCGATGACGAGCGGCATGTCTCGAACCCACTGCCACGCGGTAATGAGGCGATCGAGTCCCTTCTTCCAACTGATCCGACTCAGGAATAATACGTAGCGCTCGGGCAGGCTGGCGAACGGTCCAGCAGATCTTGGAGGGGGGTCTGCGGGCCAATCGACGCCGTTGGGGATCCAGGTCACCTCTGGCAAGGGCCAACCAAACGCCCTGAGCTCGTCGCCCTCCAGTTCGGCAGTCACATGCACGCCCGCCGCTCGGACAAAGGTAGTACGCTCGATGAGTGCGATCCACGCATTCTTGATCCACCGGCTTTTCCGTTGAATCATTTGGCGTACCAACATGCCACGTGGAGCTGTGATGTAGGGTACACCGGCCCTCACGGCAGCACGCGCCGCAGCCCAAGTGGGCCAAAGGAAGACAGAGTGCAGGTGCACGATGTCGAAGTCGGCGATCGCGTCCCGCAGCTGTCTGCCTAGGGAAGGTGACCAGTACAATCGACGCAACGCGGGCACTCCGAAGTAGTGCACCACCACGCCGTCTAGATCCACGGGCTGACCGAGACGCACGTCGAGATCTTTCTCGCCATCTACGCTCGTCGTATATACGTGCACATCATGTCCGCGTCGCGCGAGAGCCGCAGCCAATCCATGCACGGAACGGATCGGGCCGCCGTACCTGACGGCCGGATAGTACGCCGGCACTACGTGCAGGATTCTCAGCCGCCGCGAGTCAACCGGACTCAAATTCGTGGCGGCTGTCATAGCAACGCGCTGCGGCTAACCCAGCGCGACCGAGCTGCGGGCAGGAGTGACGATGGGACGCAGGGGCAGCAGACCGCTCGCAGCGCGGTCGTGGACCACTTGCTCAATGAGGTTGCAATCGATGGCCGGCCGCTGATCGGAAAATCCGTACACGAGCGCGGTATCGCAGACGATGTTGACGAGCCGAGGTACTCCCCCCGTGCGATCGTGGATCAGATCCATTGCCTCGGCCCCGAACAGATCGGAGCTTCCGCCGGCGACGCTCACTCTGTGGCGAATGTAGCCGTGAGTCTCGTCCCGCCGCAGCGCTTCGATGTGATAGTCGATCGAGATGCGCTGCGCGAACTGCCGCAGGCTCTGCAATCGCAGGCTGTCACGCAGCTCGGGCTGCCCGATCAATATCGTCTGCAGCAGCATGTCCTTGCCGGTATTCAAATTCGAGAGGACACGCAGCTCCTCGAGTCCGCCGACACCGAGATTCTGCGCCTCGTCAATAACGAGCACGATTCGCTGCCCATTTTCGTACTCGCACCTGGCGTGCCGTGCAAATCGGCGATACAACTCGCTTGGCGACACCTGGCCGGCCTCGAGACCGAGTGCTTCGACGATCCATGGCAGTAGCGCACCAAGGCCCGGATGAGTGTTGTTGATACAGGCTACGTTCAACTTGCGGCCGACCCTGTTTAAGAAGTGCTGCACGACGGTCGTCTTTCCGCATCCCACCTCACCGGTGATAAGGGCGAATCCGGAGGCCTCCGTGATGACGTACTCCAACATGGTCAGAGCGCTGCGGTGGCGCTCTGCCAGGTAGAGATAGTCCGGGTCGGGAGCCACTGAGAACGGCTTTTCCCGCAATTGGTAGAACTGTTCGTACATCGCGTCTCAGTACGCTCGCAACTCAGATTCCAGTGAGCGGTTGAGCACGGTTCCCAGGATGCGTGTATTGCCGAGCAGCTCGATTACACGGACGACGTCCTCCCGCCGCGTACGCCGCTCGTGGACGACCAGCACGACCGCATCGAGCAGCGGTGCAATCATCAAGGCATCGTCGCTCAGAAGAACTGGCGGGAGATCCACGATCAGCAGCCTTCCAGGGTCCCGGTCCTTCAAGTCACCAATGAGCCGGCGCGTGTTGATATTCGCAAGTGCCTCGGAACTGCCCGCTATCGGGGCGAGCGTCGGCAGAACGAACAGGCGTTCGACGCCTTCGATTCCATAACAGACATTCTTAATGGGGCCCTCAGCGGCGAACCACGATTCGAGCCCTCGCTCGGCGGCCAGGCCCAGAGTGGCGGCGACCGCGGGTCTGCGCAGGTCCAAATCGACGAGCAATACCGTCTGATTCGGCTCCGCTGCCAAACTCAATGCCAGATTGATGGCGGTCAGCGTCTTGCCTTCACCATTGATCGCGCTCACGACGCCGATGGTGTTGAGACTGTCCGCCCGCGCACGTTGCAGAAGCTGGGTGCGGAGCATGCGATAAGCATGACCGGCCGCGTGTACATCTGTTGGCGCAATGACGCGCCGCTCCCGCAGCGCTACCCAGTCCAGCGGCAGCCGCGCCGCGAATTCGACTGTGGACAGGGAGAACTCGCGATTGAGCGCGTCACGTTCGGCCCGGGGGTCCTCCCCCTGCAGCGGTGCACGCGTGCGCTGCACCTTGGCCAGATCAAGCGCACGTTGAATCCTATCCATTGCCTGCACCCAACTTTATAGACCGAAGCGGCGAGCGAACGTGAACCACAGGACATCCAGCGGCCTGTAGAAGAAATGGACGAATGCAACTGCGACGAACGCAGTCGCCGTGACCGTACCCAGCGCAAACTGTCTGCGGCGCCGGCCCGCGCGTCGCTCCCCTTCGGTGCCAATATGCGGTACGAGCGCGAGTGGCGGTATTCCGGTGAGCATGAGCAGGTCGAGGCGGCCGCGGATGCTGCTATCGCTCGACTCGAGAAGCCACAGAACTGCGAAAGTGAGTCCAAGGCTCAGCACCACGCCCGCAATGAAGATCAGCCTCCTGTTGGGACTCACCGGCTCCTCGGGCGGCAGCGGAGGGTCGATCAGCGTGAATCGCTCGCCCTTGCGGTCCGCCTCGAGGTTCTGGGCGGTCTTCGCCTCTGACTGCTTGGAGCGTATCTCCGTGTATTTGAGCCTCGTGTTGTCGTAGTCGCGCAAGAGCTCGCGATACTGCTGCTCCACCTGCGGCGCGAGACTGACATTCTTCTGGTACTCGAGCGAACGCGCCCGCACCTTCGCGAGCTGCTCCTCGAGCGCGGCCAGGTCACTGAGGGTGGCAGACAGCTGTGCCTGGATTTGCACATACGCAGGGTTGTCGGCCTCCTTCGGTGTCAGTTTCGGTGGCTCAGGAGTTGATGTTGGCGCGGCGGACAGCTGCGCCTGCAACGACTCCACCTCGCGTTGCAGCCGCACCCGGTCAGGATGCTCCGGACCGTAGCGTCCGACTGCCTCGGCCAGCGAAGCCTGAGCACTATCGAGCTTGCGTCGCAGGTCACCGGTGTCCGTACCCGTCGAAGTCACCGACTCCGTACTCGTCTTCGACGCAGACCCGGCGAGCTCCTTCTCCAGGCCGGCCACCTGGCGCTGCAGCCGGGCGATATCGGGATGATCGGGCCCATACATCGCCCGGGCGCTGTCGAGCTGCGAGCGGGCCATCTTGAGCCGATCCGAGGACGATAGGATCCGTTCGCCGGTTTCGGAAAAGACCGTGGAATTCGGCTTCAACTGCGCGAGTTGCGCCTCCAGGTAGACACGCTGCTGCTGCAGCGACGATTTACGGGCCTCCTGGCTCCGCAAGTCCTCATCCGTGTGGTCCAGTAGCTGCATGTTGAGCTGAGTCAGCTCGGGAAGCTGGTGGAAGTGTTTGTCCTTGAACCTCGCAAGGTCCGCCTCCAGTTCGCCGATCCGGTGATTCAACCGATCGCCTTCGGACTCCAGGAACGTCGCAGCATCCCGGGCGAGCTGCGTGCGGTTGTTGAGGTTTTCATTCAGATAGAGTGTGGTGAGCTCGTTGGCTACCTTGGCAGCAAGGTCCGGGTTGCGGCTCGTGTATGACACCTCGAACGCAATAGTGGCGGCAGTTGGATGCCCACTGCGCGGATCGATGACATCCGCACTGATCATCTTGAGGCCGATGTCTTTGCGCATCTGCTTGAGAAGAGCCTCGCGAGTATCTTTCGCGCGCTCTTCAGGGTACAGATCGTAACGACGAATGATGTTCAGAAGCGTCTCCGTCGTCATCACGCGCTTGCTGATGACCTGTACGCGTTCATCCGCAAAAGACGTCACGGTCGACCGGACCAGCTCCTGCGGCATCTCCTGCTGCTCGATGAGGATGGTACCGGCGGAGCGCCAATGGGGAGGCAGCAGCAGGGCGAGCAGGATGGCCATCAAAAGCCCGGCTGCGAAGGTCGCAATGAGCGGCGTGCGACGATGCCTGGCCGCCATCAGGTATTCGCGAGCACTCGCCAGTTTGTCGATTGGAACGTTCATGCTTGATCACCTCGAGCGCGAGTGCGGAAGCGGGCTCCAGGTCAGGGTGACGACGCTGTGCACATCGTGCACGCTCTCGTCTGACAGCCCTGGAGCCTGAGTGCGCAGCACCGCGAGTTGGCCGCTCACTGTCCAGGTTTCCGCAGGATGCCAGGTCAGTCCTGTCGTGATGCTGTCATATCTGCGGCGGTCGAGATTCAACAGCACGGCGAGTTGGTTGTTCTCGACGCGCGTAATGGAAAGATTGCCATCCAGGAACGGCGTCAATGGACGAGCGAGGGACGCCGTAAACTGCTGTCGTTCGGCCAGAAATCCGGTGCCGTACGGCACGAGGCTGCGTGTGTATTTGAAGGAGACGCTGCCGAATGTCAGATCATGCGCCAGCGTAAACGCGGCGTCCGTGCCATGACTGCTCTCACCCGCCAGCCGCCGCGCACTCTTGCCGAGCGAAGCGTCCACATGGGTGCGTTCAGTGAACGAATGGATCACCTCAGCCCGAATGCCGTACTCGTGGCTTGAATTTCCAGCGGTTTCGCTGGAAAGAGCGCTGCCGTAAGCGCTAACCGTGATGCTTCCCCGCTCGGAATGGAAAAAACGCTCACCGAAGGACCCGAATGGGTAGCGATACCCTGGTAGCAGGTTGCTCGCCTGCCCGTGGTAGCTCGCGTCCAGGTACGTGAGTTGAGCTATGAGTTGCCGGCGCTCGGTGCTCGTCCAGACCCAGCTGCCGCCGGCCTGCACCAGGACCCTGTGAGTATTGCCGCTGAGAATTCCGCTTTCGAGTACCTCGGTGAACAAGGTGCTCTGGTCCCAGATTGACGCGGTTAGATTGAGCGTGCTTCGCTCGCGCAGCCAATCGAACGCTGCGGACAGACTGCGATCATCGCCGTCGCCGAGAGAAGAATTCGAGAAGCGCCTGAAGGAGTAGCGCGGCTCGAGCACCATATCCACGGTCTCCAGCGCCCATTTCAAGCGCAGATCGGCAGTGAGAACGCCCGCTTCGCTGCTGTGCGCATCGGCGACGAGTCTGCGATTGCTGGCGTAGTCAAACGATGAAGAATACAGCGGCGTCGCTGACCACTCGGCCGCCTGGACCACCGACGGGCTGTTGCCAAACATCCATCCGCAACTCACGGCCGCCGGGTACGCGATCTGTCTCATGCTCCACATGTCCGATCCGTTGCCCAATGCGGCTCACGGAACGACCACGGTATCGCCACTTTCGAGCTGAATGTTCTGCGCCAGATCCCGGCCACGTGCGACATCCGAATAATGAAAGCTGAGCGCCTGCTGCCGGCCATTCTGCCTTCGCAGGATGACGATATCGTTGACCGCGGCGAAGGGCGTGGTGCCGCCAGCGAGACTGATTGCCTGCATTACGTCGAGCGAAGTGCTCAACGGGAAGTCGCCTGCATGCACGACCTTGCCCAGAACGTAAACCCGATTCCCACCTATTGCCTTCACGGCAACCGTGACGACCGGCGTAGGCACGTATTTCTGCAGGCGCTCGGCAAGTATGGAGCGCACGTTCTCGACTGACTTTCCCCGGGCGTCAACCTCTCCGGCAAGCGGGAAAGTAAAGCCACCGTCCGGCCGGATCAGAACCTCCTTCTGCAAATCGGACTCCTTCCACACGGAGACGTCGATGATGTCGCCCGGCTTCAGCTGGTAGGCGTCGCGTGAATTCCCGCTGTGGTCAGCCACCTTGCCTGCGTCTGCCTCCGCCGCTACTGCGGCGGCACTCAAGCCGGCAACAAAGGACAACAGCCACGCGCAGATGACCCTCGATGAGCCCATTTCGTTTTCGACTTTCGGTAAATGGCGGCAATGAGTGGTGGCGCGCGAGTGTCCCCGCGCGCCTGTGTTATACGATTGTCATACTAAGCGTCCTACATGACGCTTTCGTTTCGAGGGAAGCTCGTCGCGGGCAGTTCAGGCCCCGAAGCCCACGCCGTCTCGAAATCCTTCGAACGGCCGGAACCCACCCACTGCCCGTGCGATGCCAAACATAACGAATACCCCGATGAGGAGCATCCAGCCACTCGCAGGCAGGGGCACTGCGCTCGGAACGAACGACAGATTCAGGGAATACACGCCGATGTCGAGTACACCCGTCGCCGCAGCCATGATGTGCGCGAAGTAGGTGCCGGCTCCAACCTGAAACGACTCTGTGGTCGTGACAGGGGACGACCAGGACGAGACGACGCCATTGTTCGAGTTGGCCATGAAGCTGAGCGCGGCCAGCGGGGCCACCGGTCCCCAGGATTGGTTCATGAGCGTTGCGGTGACGGTGCCAGCGCTGGGTGCATCGAACGATAGGTCCGCGGCCGAGCTGCCTCTCACCAACGTCGTAGTGGAGAGCAGAATCATGTCGGCGCGGGCATCAGGTGCCTGGATCAGGCATGCCAGAGCCACGCAAGCAAGCCATCCAAGGGTGGGCATGAACCGGAAGCGCTTCATCGTTTTCATCCTCGTTCTCCTCCTTCCAATAATTCCGTTTGGTCGGCCGCCACGGTGAGCCGGACAGGCTCGCGAGCGGCCATCTCAGCCTCTGTGAGTGAGCGATACACGTACTTCGCATAGAGGTATTGGCGCAGCGACTCGGACAACTCGGCCGCGGTCTGCCGGCGGCGCTCCGTCCGATCGAGCTCGCTCAATTTCAGCGCCGCGTACGGTTCCTGCGAGCCCGTGAGCGCCAGCAAAGCGATGTCGTCACGATCGACACGACGCTCGACGTCAACACCGTTGTTGATGATGGTTTCGAGCTTTGAGGCGTCTATATCGAAGAACCGCAACAGCTCGGCGCCCGATTCGACAAACACTGGCACGAGATTTCGCCCGTGAACCTCTGCGTCGTAGAGCGGGCCCAGCCTCCCCAGCATGTTTTTGACGGCGTACCGGATGACGTCCGAGTCCCGCACACCGAGGCGGCTCGCGAGTTTCTTCACCTTGCGGACGTCCGCGGCGTTCATGCGAATCGAGACAGCTTGTTTGCGACCTTCAACCACGTCTCACCCACCCTTGTGTGCGAATTGTTGTGCTGCGTTACATAAAACAGTAAGCGGACTGTGTTGCAGTCACTTGTCGCTTAGATGACGTTCGCGCCGGAAGTGTCCGCCGATCTGAGACGAAGGTATGCATGATCGACGCGCGCGGAAATATGCAGCAAGTTACGGTGGCTTCGAGGGGGGTGCGGTCGATTGAAAGACCGTAGATCGAGCGAATGAAACGCAGAAATAGCTGCCGGGTCGGTGCGACTCGACCTTCGTCTTAGTCTCTGTTGAAGACTCGGGCGAGTTGGCGCAGCGCCCTATGCGACTCAGCTGACGACGCGTGAGCCTATGTGCGGTGGATTGCGGGTATGGACCCTTGCGGGTTTTTAGGCTCGAGACACAATGCGCAAGCTGACGGGCTGCGGCATGTCAGCCGGCGGCGCTTGAGGCATGCGCGTGATGCGCGAGAGTGCTGCTTCAATGGCCTTGTCGCGTTGAGCGTCGCCGCTCGACTGTGCCAGGCGAGCGCGTTCTACCGTACCATCCGCACGCAGCCACACTTTGACAGTAACCGAATAAGCGCCTTTGCGCGCCTCCTTGTCATTCTGCAACAGATCGAGAATCTCGCTTTTCAACAGCCCAGCGTACCAGGTGTAGGCGCTGCCTCCGGAGGCGAGAAGATCGCGTCCACCCTTGTGCCCGACGAGACCGAACGCGTCCCCACCCGCACTCCCTTCCGCATCCAGCCCAAGCTGCTCCGAAGGAGGTGGCTCATTCGACGGCGTCGGGTCCGGCTCGGGCTCCGGCTCGTGCACATCCACCTTTTCCTCGGGCGGGGGAGGCGGAGGGGGCGCCTCGGGAGGGGGTGGGGGCGGGCGGATGACATGGATCTCCTGCACCACCTTTTTGGGAGTGGCAGGTGCACTGTTCAAAAAGCTTCGAACCATCCAGAACACGCCACCGCCCGCAAGCAGGATGATGACTGCAAGCGCGATAAGTGGAACGAAACGGAATTTCTGCGCCCGGCCGTTCATGCCAGGGTGCTCTATTTCACGATCTTCTGAGTAACGAGACCGAGTTGTGTGATCTCGAGCCGACCGACCAGGTCGAGCACATCGACGACCCGCTGGTACGGAATGCTCGAGTCAGCCTTGATGATGACGGGCAGATCGGGAGTCGCAGCCTTGTACTGTCGCAGCAGGTTCTCGAGCTCAGGCATCGTCACCGGAAAGGTATCCAGATAGATCGTCCCGTCCGCCGAGATCGAGATGGCCTTGGTCTTGCTCTGCGCAAGGCTCGGCTGCGCGCTCGCCTTCGGCAAGTTGACCTTGATGCCCTGGACCGTCGCCGTCGTCATGATGATGAAAATCACGAGAAGGACGTACGCCAGATCGAGCATCGGCGTTACGTTGATGTCGTCGTAGACGTCCTTATCGCCCCCGCTCGCGGATCCGGACATGTTCGCTCTCCTTCGCGTGGCTTAAGCGAATTCGTATGACCTAGGAATAGGTTTCGGCAATTCGGGTGACGAACTCATCGACGAATACCCGCATGTCGGCGACGATTTCCCGGATGCGCGAATTCAGATAGTTGTAGCCGAACAGGCACGGGATCGCGACCCCAAGTCCGGCAACCGTCGCGACCAGCGCCGCCGCCGTACCAGGCGCAATCGCGTTGATGTTGACCTCACCGGATGCCGCGATAGCCGCGAAAGTAATCATGACTCCCACCACCGTCCCGAGCAGACCGAGGAACGGCCCGCCCGCAATCGAAATGGTGAGCCACACCATCTGGGCGTTCAAGCGTTGTGTCATTCGCGTGAGCGAAGCATCCATGGTCGCGCGGATCGCCTCTATCGACTGCGCAGACAATGAGCGTACGCGATCGGCTCCCGCAGGCTGTCCCTCCAGCCGCTTCATCGTTTCGCGCATTCCGTGGTGATACAGCCGCCACAGAGTCGAGATACCGAAGGCCTCCTTGCTCGAAGTCAGCGCCGACATGAGCTGCGACTCGTGCCCCTCCTCGAACGCCGATTCCTCCTCCTCGCCGCCCTCCTTCTTGCCCTCACGGCGCTCCAGCGCAGCAGGATCGTCACCCATCTTGCGGAATTCGGCCAGGAACTTCGCGTTTCCGCCGGCCACGCGACTCAGGTAGATGAGCTTTCCAGCCATGATGCCAACCGAGGCAAAGAACAGAACCGCAAGCACGCCAATGATGACCCAGCCGTCTACCGTTACGTTGCGCAGAGTAGTGGCGAAGTAGGATTCGCCGCCACCGCTCTCCTTCTGCGCGTCGCCGCCGTAGGCAACGAGGGGAGCGACCATTCCTTGACTTCGCGCAGCGGCAACAATCCATTCGTTGGGCCGTGCGGTGTTGGAGACCTGCAGCTCATCGAGCTCCCCGGTGAGGAGATTAGCGCCTTGCGCGGAGCCACCGATCGTGAGCGTACCGCCGATTTCAGGAATCGTTGCCGCCGCGTTTCCGGCTTCAACACCATCAACCAGTAGCGTGACGTGACCATTGCCCGCACGCACTGCAAGGTGATGCCACTCGGCGGTGGACAGCGACCCATTTCCCTGGGTAACCGAAATTGGGGTGCCGGCTCCGCCGAGGCGAGCGAACGCCTGAGCACCGTCTATCCCCAGTACGAGTTCCTTGCCCGAATCCTGCAACGCGGCAACGTAGACTTGATGCTGAGCCGCGTCGATCCGCACCCAGGCGGATAGTGTCAGCCCTTGCGAAGGCACTAACCGCAGCGCAGTCGTCGACGGCGTCGTTATCGTTTCGGCGCCCTTGAACTGCGCCCCCGACCCAATCAAAGAAGCGGGATTGACCACGGCTTTGAAGACGGAAGGCTCGGTCTGGTAACTGGTCGAGTCCTGCGCGGAACCGGCGGCTGCGCCGAAGTGATAGACGAGTACCTGGTTCGCGTCGTAGGTGCCGCCCGGATCGGCACCCTGCTTCGCAGTCTTGCTCCCGTAGTAAAGGAAGATCTTGTCGGTGTTGGCGCCGCCGGAGAGTCGCGGCACCCGCACCCACAGAAAAGCAATCTGCGCCTGTGGATCGTAACGCTCGACGTGATACTTGAGGGGTGTCTTGTCGTCGGCCGCCAGGAAGCGCAGGTCGGCGCCATCCGGCGCGGTATCGGCGAAATATCCGAAGTTGGCGAGACTCAATCGGATCAACACGGGGACGTCGGTCGCGTTCGCCGGAATGTCGGCGCCCGCCTTCGACAGATCGAACTTGATCTCCTTGCGGAACGCCCAGTCGTCGTTCCACCACGCCCGAGCGCTCTGGCCCCAGGCGCCGCCGAATACGGCCAGGCTCAACATCAGAAACACACGAACCCGAGTCATCGATGGCCGTCCTTCATCCGGCCGCTTCGGTAGTGTCTTACTCACCGGCGGCAATCTTGGGATTATTTCGAGTCGATATGACAATTCTGTTTCCGCACCGGTCATTGTCCGCGAGGCTTCTCAGGAGCGGCGACCGCGGGAGACTTCAGACGCTGCTCGTCCGCGCGAAACTTGTATTCATCCACAAGATTCTCGAGCTCCACGCGCTTGAGCTTCGTGAAGGGCTCGGCACTCGCAACACGGGACCAGGCCGACTGATGCTCGAGCCGCGTCAACACTTCCTCGTTGAGCTTGTAGAGCGCCGTGTTGTGGTCCGTGCAAACCTTCAAGTCCTGCTCGCGACTCGCGAGAGTCTGCTTCGCCGTGGCGTGCTCGGTCTCGACCTCGCGCAGTGTCTGCACCGTTTCGCGGAATTTCCCGATGAGTTCCTGCATCCTGTCCTTGGCCTGCTTGAGCTCCTGCTCTTTGGATTCGCGCTCGGTAGCGGTCCTGGCCAGCGCCGCTTCGCCGGCCTTTACACGTCCGTCCACTGCCTGCTGCGCTTTTTTGAGCGCATCGCGCTCCTTGCGAACGTCGTCGAGCTCCTTTTTCATTTGAGCATTCTGACTCTGCAGCGAGGTGCGCTCAGAGGCCAGCTGTTGAAGCTGCTGCAGCAACTGCGCGCTGGCGCCGCCTCCCGTACGCGCGGTCTGCGCGCTGACGAGGCCGCTTACGGCGGCTGTGGCGATCATGAGTCCTGCTGCTGCCAGACGAAGCGATCGAAGCGAGCTCACGAAGATCTCCTTACCGCCGCTTTAGAAACGCGCGTTGATTTCGAGCTGCCACACGTCGATCGCGAGCGGCGGACCGTCGATTGCGTCGAACGGCAGATACCGCGCCCGGGCCCAGACACGATCCGTCAGGCTGACATCGGCGCCGACGAAGTAACCCTTCGCGTCAGTTCCGCCGAGATGGTAGTCCTGGTCGGTAAACGCATCGATCACCGCGTCGCGCTGCAGATAGCGGTAGCCGACGAATGCGTGCCACGCACCGCCGTGATCGAGATTGGGTGTTCCGAAGCTCAGCTCGCTCTGATACCCCTTGACGCGCGGCGCAACGTCTGTGCCCACTCGAGCGGAGACAGCCGATTCGTCGTAACCGAGATTCTTCACGTAGTCCAAGTAGAATCCGAGTCGATAGCTGGCCGAAACCATCAGGTCCGTCGCCAGCATGACATCGAGCTCGCGATAGGCCGAGGCGAGCGCGAAGAGATTCTGCGTCCGATCCTGCGTGTTACGTATGTCGAAAAGCGTGTTGCCTTTTTGGACGTACGTGGGTGCTGTGTAATCCAGCAAGTTGCTCTCAGGGGTATTCAGCTGCCCGACGACGTGACTAAAGTCGTAGTACGCAACTCCGAAGCGCAATCGGCTGCCGGCTGCAGAATGGAAGTCGAAGCCCGTCTGGCCGGCGTACAACCATTTGTCATTGGAGGAGAGTGCAATCTCCTGAACCGGCAGGGCGCCCACGTTCGTGAACCAGTAATACGGCGTCTTCGGATTGCGCCCGAGCCCCAGCTGGTAGTTCAGCGCTGCGCCCTCGAAGTTCACATCGGTATCCCAAACGAGATCACTGGATAGAAAGGGATTCGGGAATTTGCCTCCCCACACTGTGAGCTTCTGACGACCGCTTCTGGTACCGCCGGACCACTTGATATATGCAAGATCGATGTCGGTCTGGTAGCGGCCGCCGTATTGGCCCAGCACCTGGTTGGTCGAGTCGGGATTGACCAGCGTGCCGGTAGCGAGACGCGCCCCGACCGACCACCCCGACTTGAGTTGTGCATTCAGGTCGATACGCAACCGCGCAAGCAGATAATTGCGGTCAATGCTCGTGTTCAGGAAGGCGGCGTTACCGGCCCTGGAGAATCCGCCGGCGGCATTGATCGCGTTGAAATTCAGATAGGCATTCTGGGGGTTGCTCGCCGGAAACCTGTCGCTCTCCAAGCGCACCCTCATATCGCCGCCCAGAGTGATGCGCTCGATCCAGTCGGGGAGCGCCCCTGGCACGCCCCATTTCTCCGCCTTTGCCTCCGCGACCACCTGCTTGGTGACTTCGGGCGCGAGCTGGTCGGCGACTTCCTTGCGGATCTCTTCCTTCACGACCTCGGGCACGTAGGGGACTCGGACAGCACCGGCTTCGGCTTTCTCCTGCTGCTCTATCGCCGCGGCATCGGCAACCGCCTTGTCCTGTGCGGACTTGACCATCGCTTCGGCCTGCTCACGAGTCAACACACCTTTCTGCACGAGAGCCTGGAGCAGATTCACGACGGTGTTGCGCAGCTCGTTCAAGCTGCGTTCCTCAGCGGCCTGCGCGGCAAGAAGCGGCGATGCGAGCGACATCGCCACGACGGTCGCAATCAAGGTCCGGCTAATCTTCACAATCATCGATGAGTTCCTGGTGCAAGCGTGCACAGCCGGCGGCCAGGCACACCCAAATGTCAGACAAGCTGCGGCCTGCAGGTACGGCAGTGCCCCGCAGCAGCGCAGCGCTCGTCATGCAGTGTTATTCCCGTAACTTTCTTAGTTACTGTTGGGCAATTATTTGGTCCCGATGTGACAATTCTGTTGCCATCGGCAACACAGATGCCTGCACGAGGAGCCGCTGCAGTTCATCCGCAGACACGGCTCCACCAATCCGATGGCCATTCTCGAGGAACAGAGTAGGAGTGCTCGAAATTTGCAACGTGCTCGCCAGCGTCTGGATCGAATCGATCGGATCGCCGGCACAGGTGCTGCCCGAGGGCGGCTTGCGGTCGAGCATCCAACCGGTCCAGGCAGCCGGGCGGTCGGGCGAGCACCAGATGGCGTGCGCATGCGCGTCGGCATCCGGGTGCAGAGTCTTCAACGGGAACAGGAACACGTAGACAGTCAGATCCGTGACCCCGCGCAGGTCCTTCTCGAGCTGCTGGCAATAGGGACAATCGGGATCTGCGAACATCGCCAGTTGGCGCCGTCCGTCGCCCTTCACAATTTTAATCGCCTTGTCGAAAGGCAATTTGCGAAAGTCGATCGAGCTGTGTGCGTCCAGATACTCCGCCGAAAGATCGTGCCGCGTGCGGGTATCCATGAGTCGCCCGACAAACAGATAGTCGCCGGCGGAATCGGTGTAGGCGACCTGGCCGCCCGCGATGATCTGGTACAGGCCCGCCAGCGGTGCCGGCCGTACGTCATCGATCTTCACCTTTGGGAAACGTTGTTCGAGCGTGTGACGGAGAGTACTCGCAGGGTCCTCCGTCGCGTGAAGTGGCGAGGCGCAAAGCATCGTACCCAGCACGATCGCCTTCAGCCATTCTCCATCAAGGCCCCTCATCGAAGACTCCCCAATAAGCCCAACACCATCCGCTCACGCTACGCCCTGGATATGACAGTCTTGCGCGCGCGAGCCGCCGTTTGTCCGTGCTACTGCTTCGAGCTCTGCCGCTTCAGGCACTCGGCATCCTCCGCCTTGCAGGTCTCCTCGCCGAATCCAAGGACGAACACATCGAGCCATCCCAGAGCGTTGTCTGCCGCCGGTGTTTTGGACTCGTCGTGATTGCCGGTCAGAGTTGACGCTGCCGAGTTCATCGCACCCCCCGCGGCGGATGAAGCGCCGACAACGTTGGCGCCGAGACCGGTCACCGCGACAGGCACGCCCACTGAGGTGCCACTGACCGTGATATTGCTGGTCCCCAGCACGGCGGTAGCCGCGATCGTCAGGTTGCCGGCGACGATACCGGCGTCATTCGCATTCACAACGCCGTGGGGCGCGAACAGATCGACGTCCCCCGGCTTGACGCCCGCAGAAGTCGCGAGCGTCTGAATGCCACTGCCGGTCAATGCCGGCGGGAATTTCACGATCGGCGCGCCTGTTTGCGGATCGATCGTTACGGTCGGAGGTGGCGCCGAAATGGAGGTCTTCGCACCGCGGCCGGCGTCAATGTTGCCCTCCGTTGACCAGTCGAGAATATTGCCGCCGTCAGCCGCGAAGACACGGGATTGATTGACCTGGAAATCGCTGTATTGGAATGCATTCACATTGCCCACGCTCTGCGCGACGAGTCCGAGCTGGGCCGGCTCCTTCTTCACACCGAAGGAATCCGGCGCCGCGGCGAGACCCACGTTGATTTCCCCTCCCGGGGCGAGCAGCGAGATGCCCCCTCCCGAAAGCGTGTAAATGCGACTAAAGTAGAGCTCGATATTGCCCGCATACGGATTCTTCTCACCGTGCTCCAGATCCGGGTTGGCCCCGGGGAAGAGCGATTTGATGGCGGCAAATGCGTCAGAGAAGTCGCCATGGCCGGTGCTCGTCGCCGCATAGCGGCCAGAAGTTCTGATGACGTCGAAGAAGATCTCCTCGACGAACGTCCGCTGCACAGATGGCGACATTCCGTCGAAGATCTCCTTCGCGTCACTGGAAGTCAGTCCGCTTTCACCCTTAGTCGCCTCGACGAAGGCCACCAGATCCTGATCGAACGTATCCGAGCCATCGATGTACTTGGCGATGAACGCTGCGAATTGCGCCCCGTTGGCGCCCACACCCGCCTCGACGCTGACGCTCGCTCCGGTTGTCGGAAGGCTCGGATTGATGAGGTTCCCCCGCGTCGTAATTCCAGTCGAAGTTCCAAGGTTGATGTTGCGGCCCGCCGAGATTTGCAACTGGCCCGGGCCGTCCACGCTGAGTTCGCCGTTGTTCGGCAGTATGTTGCCGACAACATCGCGCGACAGCGGGTAGACAATGTCCCTACCTGCGACCACAGAGGTCACATCGGCGGGACTCAGATTCTGTGCGACGAGATCGAGATTGACGATGTCCCGACCGGCCACGACATGCACCGGCTTTGCCGACCAGAAGCCGCTGACGGCACTTCCCTCCGTAGGAGGAAGAATCACGTCACCGGTCCGCGCGACGATTCTGACGGGATTGTTCGGGTCATCGAGGCTGTGTACGGGCACGGCTGCGTGCTGATCCGGCAAGCTCTTGCCCACCGCCTGTGCGATATCGACGTACGTCAATATGTTGTTCTGCGGCGCCGCGATGGAAGGCAGCAGAGCGGGGTCCGCGTCTGAGACGATGAGCTGGGCGAGGCTGGCTCCCGAAGCACCCGCGTGGACATTCTGGTCTGCAAACAACTGCAGGTTGCCATTTGATGCCGGGGACAGCACCAGACGCGAGCTCAGGTTGATATCTGCGCTGAGTGCGGCGATAGCAAGAGTCGGTGGCAGCACATCCAGGTTCAGGCCGGCTGCCTGCCCACCCAGGGTCGGATCAGAGAACGATGACCCGATGGTCCTCTGAATCGCCTCGGTGTTGTCCTTGAGATTCACGTCGCCGCCGACGGCCACCAGGCTTACAGCGGAATCCGCGCTGTAGGTCGAGTAAAATGTCTGGCTCGCGCCTTCGGAAGCGCCAGTCGGAAGCAACGTCGGATTGAAGATTCCCGCAAGCTCGGCGTTGCCACGGGCGGTAATGGAAATCGAAGAATCGCCAAGCCCCACCAGGGGAGCCAGCGCATCGCTTGCAGTCGCGTCGGCTACTGCTCCTACGTCTTTTCCTGCTCGCAAATTTGCAGTACCCAGGCCCACGTAGTAGCTGCCACCGAGGATCGAGCCGCCGGCGGTCACGTTCAGATTCCCGCCTCCGACGACGTCAACGACGCTATCCGCAAACGAGGTACCGCTTCCCACCTGCATGCCGATACTCGGGATGGAAGCTGAGAAATTTGTAATATCACCGCCCGCGCTCACCGTCACATTCCCGCCTCCGAGCGCGCCCACACCCTGTTGGAAGTTCTGGAAATCGACTGTCCACGCGATCGGAGATGACGGATTGCCGGGGTTGGGGCCGGCTCGCCACAACCACGCGTTGACAAACTGATTGGTTGGGGCACCCACGATATTGCCGTCAGCCGCAATTCGTATGTCGCCGCCGTCAACCGGATAGGCGCGTCCCTGTAACGTCCCACTCCGGCCGGGCAGCGTAATTCCCGTCGGGTCCGCAACACCCGCCGTGTAGAGCATCGAACCTCGATTGTCCAGTTTGAAATCGCCCGAAGCACTCACATCAATGAAGCCGTCACCAGTTCGGACCATGTGCGGCACATAGCCACCGCGGGTGACAGTCGTTGAGCCCCCGGTGATCTCCACACTCTGCGCCGTCGTTGAATCTACAGTTAATGGATTCGCCGCAGCCTGATCGGCGCCGGCAACGATCCGGTATGACCAAGAGCTGGTTGGAGTCGCAGGCAGAGTAAATGTCGAGGCGTCGGCGAATCCGTCGGAAATTGACGCAGCGACGGTGACATTGCCAGCAGCTCGCAGAGTCAGCACGCCCGGTACCGACGCACCAAATAGACCGGTGAAGCGCCAAGAGGCGAAGTCCCATGTCGTATTAACCGTAAGATCGCCCGCGGAATCCACTTCCACGCCGGGCTCCAGCACAAAGTTGGGATCAGCCGCGCCTTTTCCGAGCCCCGCGGCGAAATCCGCGGATTTGGCATTGACCGTCGTCATGTAGGCCAGAGCGTCCCCATATAGCGGGTTTGATGGGTCCGCCGCGACATCGCCGGCAGAAATCGTCGTTCTGTCGTATTGAAGATAGGCCTCCAGCGTGGTCCGCCTGGAGCCCTGAATACTTCCGTTAAGAGCCACACCACTACGGCCGTTCAGTACGGCATCCACAGAAACCTGCTGCTGCGGCACACGCAACAACACGGTACCCCCGGTTCCGGCTGCGGCATTCGCGTCGGCGGAGCCGCCGGAGACATCGATGATCGACCCCGCGTTGAGCAACATGCGCCCGGTCGTGGTATCGAGTTCCACGCGCCCGCCGTTCTGACCGGCACCGCTCGCATGCGCGTCAATCGTGCCGCTGACAATCACGTCGTTTGCGGCTGCAAGGAGCACCGAGCCGCCCTTCGTTCCAGACGCGTCCACGAGGCCTTGCAGGTTGATGCTTCCCTGATCGGCTTCGAGGGAAACGGAATGCGCGCGCACAATGTTGTCAGTCCCGGTGGCGACGACGAGATCGCCCGGACCCCTCGTGCGAAACGCTCGGGATCCGGCGAAGCCGCCAACATTGAGGGCATGATTGAGAGATCCGAAATCACCGAAGCTTAGGGCATCGACTGCGAACGATGAGCCTTGGTCACCGCTGCCGCCTCCCAATAGACTGCCTGCAGCGTTGACGGTGCCCGTCGAAGCGGTGATCGCCAGAGAGCCACCGACGCCGTTAGCCCCCCCGCTGACATCGATAACGCTGCCGGCTGCCAAATTCATGTTGCCAGCCGAAGTCAGTGTTACGGTACCCCCCGGTGTTGGCACGTTAACAGTGTCGTACTGTCGCACCAGTCCAGCGACATCGATACGGGCACCGGAATCAAGCACCAGGTCCGCACTTTGAGACGACAGGTTCGCATTCGACTGCGAACCTGTCGTGACCAGGCTGACACGTCCCGAGGGCAGAATGATCTGGGTCCCCAACTCGATACTGTTGCCCGTGATGGCAAGTGAACCGCCGAGATCCGCGACGGCAGCGAGCGTTGGCACTTGCGCCGGAGACATCAAAGAGACGGCGCCCGTGGCCGTGATCGTCGTGGACACACCCGCCGCAGTAGTGAGGCGCGGCGTGACGATAGTTAGATTGCCGTCCGTCGACAGTGTCCCGGCCGACGACGTCTCGCTCGCCTTTCCGGTCACGGCGTTCTGTGCATTGAGTGATAGAGATGGGAAGCCCGTTACCGCCAACGTGCCGGGGCCGATGCCGATATCTGCGGCGCTCAGGCTCAATGAGCCCGAACCGGATCCGGCAGTGATTGCAGCATCCCCTGGCCGGGTGTTGGTGAGAGTGAGATCGCCGGTCACCGACACTGCAGCAGAGTCCCCGGCTGCACCGAAGCCCGAGATGCCTCGAGCGTCGATTGTGAGATTCTGTGCGCTGAGGCTGATACTTCCATAGAGATCCACCGTGGTGTTGCTCACGAGGCGGATGTTTTTCAGCCCCCCGCCTGTGAGCAGCCCCGGCGTCAGCACGGTTCCGGAGACATCCTGCGGCGGTGCGCCGACGATGATGTGCGTCGACTGCAGGGCAAGGTCACCGCCCGTGGCCGAGATGCTTCCCTCCGTGAGGACGTTATCGGCCGCCTCGAGATACACGGAACCCTGATTCGCGGTGATCGAAGATCCCGCGGACAGGGCCAACACTCCGGCATTTCCGGTTTGTCCGGTGCGTGTAACGGTCGCCTGGGGGCCTGCGCTCACACTCAGGAATGCTCCGTCGCCCTGCAGTGTGTAGTCACGCGTTTGGGCAGCAGCACCGGTGGCGATCAGCGAGGCCCCATTGGCCACCGTAATCTGGTCATTCGCCGTGAGCAGAATCTCGGGTGCGTTCAAGACCGCGCCACTGTCGACAGTCACGGACTGCGATTGCGTTGAGATTGCGCCGTTGGCGCGTTCGCCGCCCAGCAGCAGACTCTGCGCACCGAGCGCATCCAGGCTCGCGGCCGTAATCACGATCTGCCCCGTCTGAGCCGGCGTATCGGCATTCGCGGCCACGAGAATCTTCGCGCTGGAGATATCGACTCCGGCTCCCAGACCCCCGTCGCCCGGCTTCGCGCGCAGCGAACCGTCCAACGACAGGCTGGCACTCGCCAACAGCGCGAGAACACCGCTGTCCCTGGGAAGCCGCGACGCAGGCACTTGTGCAGCGGACGCTTGTGCGGAAAAGAATTGATTGGCGGACGTGATTTCGTACTGGGCTTGCTGCAAAACGGTCGAGGCCGCAATGACCGTGAACCCCGAGGCTCTCGAATCGCCCAAAGCCGTACCGGCCACCGTCCGGTAGCCGGAGACTATCGTCCCACCGCCCAACGCGGGAAACGACTGCCCGGGCAGGATATCCTGGTATGTTGAAGGCGCGGCGGAGACGACGAACGCGCCAGGCAGCAGTGCATAACGCGCGGGCAGCAACAGGTAAGTTCCTGCGGGGAGTCCCGGTGCGCCAGACAGATACACAGAATCGCCGGGCTGTAGGTTCGCATTGGCCGAAAAGTTGGGGTCGTACGGTGCGACACTGGCCTGTAGTGTTGGAATGATGGCAAACTGACCGGGGCGCTCGAGCTGCGACAGCACGTCCTTCGTGCCCCCAACGCCCTTTACCCACTCGTACGCCTGCAAATCGCCGCCGCCGGATACGTCAACCACCGCACCGCTTTTTACATCGACGCTTGCCCCCTGAAGGACTACGTGTTGTGCGGGTGGTGCGACTCCGTCGGTGCCATATACGTTCGTGGCGCCGGCCGGCACTTGATACACCCAGTCGAAGCCACCCTGTGTGACCCCGAATGGAATCGTCAACCCGTTGGCTGAGGTGGAAGTCAGGCTGCCAGCTCCAAGCTCGACGGACTTCCCGTTGAGCGTGATGGTGCCGAACGGAGCCCGCAACACCCCATCCTGATTCACCGTTGCTGCGTTCAGAGTCAGAGAACCGCCCGCGGAGAGCAGATCCTGTTGTGTACCAGGCGTGCCGTGAACGCTGATGGTGCCGTTGTTGGGATCCGACGAGATCGAAAATGATGTGAGAGTGGATGGGTAAATCTGTTGCGCGGTCAGATCTATGCTACCGGCAGCCTTGAGGTTGCCACTGGCCATGGTAGCGACGACATTCTGGTCGGGCAGCCCGACAATGCCGCGCAGACGCAAGTCTCCGGTCGAGCTGAACGAAGCCTTCCCGATACCTTCCAAGGACGTTGAGCCGTAAAGCTCGATGAATTGTCCGGATACTTCCAACGTGCCGGTGCCAGAAGTGGCGTCGCTGACGTAATTGCGTGCGTCGGAATTGCCGAATTCGACGTATGGCGCCGAAATTTGCGCGACCGCTGTAGGGCTGACACCATATTTTGCTGCGTCGAGCGTGAGCTGCCGACCGACGTGAAGCGAGACGTTTCCGCTGAAGTCTATTTCACCGAGAGCGGGCGTCCCACTCTGCGAAATCAGGGGTGTCGCTCGCACAGTTACGGAGTCAAAGCCGGCGGCATTGATGGAGTCGGCTGAGATCTGCGCAATCCCCGCAACTGAGTCCGGCACCGCCGTGCCAGGCTTGACGACCACGGGGGCGAGCGATTGACTGACGACGATCTGCCGCGCTCCCTCCGGAAAAGGAGTGCTTTCTGAGCTGCCCGCAACCTGCGATCCACTTTGTAGCACCACAGTAAGGCTGCCGCCCTGTGGTTGAGGTTGGTCAGACCCTGAGACTGCGGCTTGGGCGTGAATCGTGCCGCTGAGACTGATGTTCTGCGCGGCCAGGATATTAACGGCGCCAGCAGCGGAAGCGATTTCTTCCGCGTGCGTGCGACCTCCAACCAGAGGTGCAATGTCGATGATACCGGAGCTGCCCGATACGTCGATGACGGAGCCCGGCAAAAGCTCGACGGAGCCGAGCGACGCCGCGATGTTCACCGTGCCGCCCGGCTGCACCTTGCCACTGCGCAAGCCGGTGTCTGCAGTCAGTATCTGGGGCACGCCGTGCACGTCGAGCACCGCAGTGGGCCCGAGCCAGATCGCCTGGGAGGGCTCGTAGGAGTCTTCCTGGATGCTTCCATTGAGCGCGAGACCCAGTGAAATCGTTCCCCCTGGAGCGCTCAGCGTCCCGTCGACAATCAACCTTGAGTTGGAGGCAAGTGTGAGCGCCGCTCCCGGGTCACCCCGTATTACCGCCCCCTCGCCCACAGTGAGTGAGGGTGTTTCAGGAGTTACGGTCAGTATCGCACCAGTCGGGCCCACCGAAGTGGCAGGAACGCTTTGCGTGAGAGACAGGTTGACCGGCTGCCGGACAATGTCCGCAAGCGTCGCGACACTTGCGAGACCGATCAAAGTCGGCGCGTTCCGCAGTTGGCTGAAGTCAGCCGGTAGCTGCAGATTCTGCTGCTGTAGTGTGATGGATGTGCCCGGTGCGACGTTGAGTCCGGTGCGCTGCGCCGTTACCTGATAGTTGCTGAACCCGCCCGCGGCAAACGTGGCCGGTGATAGCGACAATGTGCCCGCATCGGAGGCGGCGCACGCGGAAGCAGCAATACAGACAGCGCTCGATGTGAGCGACAGCGTGCCTCCTTGAGATATTCCGTATCCAAGCAGTGTCGCATCGAGCTGCAGGCTGGGGGCCGCGCCTGATCCAGCGCCGTCGGCCGGCGTGGTCGCACCCAGTTGAATGGTGCCACCGTGGCCCGCATTCAACTTCCCTCCCGCTGTGAATTGCGCTCCTCCGGACACGTCGATCAGACTGCCCGGCTCCAACGTCAGATTTCCCTGGCTGGAGGTCAAAGAGACCTTCCCTCCACTTACGTACAGCGGTGCAACATTTCCGCTGGGATAAAGCAGGGGGTTGTCGTTTACCCACTCACCGCGTGCTGTCAGCGCCGCGGTTGAGCCTAATGTCACTGACACGTTAGCGACGTCGGTCGTAGTGACCGTCGGCTGACTGATGACCGAAATCAGTCCTCCGGGCGCATCGATGGATCCTTCGAGATCGATGGAGCTGGCGCGTAGGCTGAGGCTGCCGCCTGCCGGAAATCGAAGTGAGCTGTTGGCAGGCTGGACGATCTTCCCGTCCGCATACGCGGTCAACGCGCCGAATTCGCTGGGACCGATCAACTCGGGCCGCAGGACGGAGCTCGAATAGGCAGCTGGCAAAGCGGCCGTCACATCCAGCGGATCGAAACTGCTTCCGTCCGCGTTGCGCAGTCCCGGCAGGACGGTGCCCGCCTGAATCGTCAAGTTGCCCGTGACGAAGTCGGCGGGGCTGGTGCTTCCGATGCTCAACTGCGCCCCGGCAGGAACCTGGTCATAGCTGCGGTACAGAGTTGGATTGGTAGCCGGCAACTGCTGAGTAGGCAGCCGTTGATACAGACCTGCAACGGTAGCTGCGTTGACGTTTGCGTCGAGCACGAATCGGGGAGCTGTCAACTCGAGCGTACCCGCATCCTTGCCCTCCACATAACCCTGCGAATAGACTCCGGGCACGATCCCTGCATAGGTTTTGGTGACTCCCCATTTTTGATCGGTGATCTGCAGGGAATTCAGAATTCCGGCGTACTGCAGGTTCGGATCTGCCGCACTGATGTCCACGCTCTTGCCCGCCGCCGTCAGAAGCGTAGTTGTGTTGAGAACACCCGGGGTATATTGAATCTGGCCGCCGGCGAGGTTGAGTAGCGCTCCGGGCGAGAGAATCACATCTCCTTGGGACTGCAGGGAGATCGTCCCGCCGGTCAGATTGCGCTCGGCCACATTGTGCGCAATGGCGGCTATCTCGCCGCTCACGTCCGCCAGCGGAGTCCCCTGCCATTCGGTCCCATCGGCGCGCGTCCCATGAGCGCGGATGTCGGCGTAGACAGTCTGCCCGCGCAACGGACCGTTGCGTTGCAGAGCACTGTCGGCCAACTCCGTACCGCGCAGCTGGACAGGAATTACATTACTGCTGACTGGCAGTACGACGCTGGCGCCCGAAACATCAAGCTGCGCATTTGGGGCTACATAGATGCGGCTTCCGTCCTCCTGAGAGGTCGGCACACTCGATTGCGCCCGCTGCGCGACTGCATCGATCACGCCGCTGGTTGCGCGCGTAACGCTTCCATCAAGAATCTCGATGCTGCTGCCGAACATGTCGATTCGGGACTTCGGTTGCGCCACGCCGTCAACGGTCGTTGCCGGATCGGATGTTTCGAGCGTCACTTCCGTGTCGCTGTGCGGACCCAGAACGAGCGCACTTCCCGCGGCTGGCACGGGTTGTCCGTTGCTATCGACGGCGCCTTGCCGGGCCTGCAGGCGGATCGAACCATTCTGGTTGATGCTGGTCGTCGCTGACACCCGCCCAAGCTGGTTCACAGCGAGACCCGCTAGAGTTACGTTACCGCGTTCGGCGATGATCTGGCCGACGAGCTGCGCTCCCGAAGCGACGCTCGCATCGAAACTGTTGCCGTTCGTAACGGTGGGCGTGCTCGAGGGCGCCGCCGCGTTTCCAACCTCAACCCACAGGCCCCGCAGGTTCGGGTCGGTGCTGGCCGCAAGATAGACTTCAGTGCCGGCAGCGAGAACAGTCTGGCCGCCGGGCGTGCTGATGGTTCCTTCGTTGGTGACTTGCGGAGCAAACAGCAGCACCTGGCCGCCTTCCGACGTTTGAATCCTGGCGCCCTGCTGCACCCAGACGGAACCCGCCGGCAACGGATTGCCATTCGCGTCCCGGTATTGCGCCGCGGCCGGAAGCCCCTGCAGACCGGGCTGCAGGAGGCCGCTGGCCATCGCCGCCGGGTCCAGCTTGAGGGTCGAGGCGAGCAGCGACCCAACGTTCACCTGCGCCGATGATCCGAAAATGATTCCATTCTGATTGAGGAGAAACACCCGGCCATTTGCGGTCAAAGCCCCGAAGATCTTCGAGGGGTCCGACTGGAAGATCTGATTCAGGGCAACGGCGGTTGCACTGGGCTGGACGAACTGAACACTGCCATCCGCCGAGATATTGAAACTCTGCCAGTTGAGCAAGACGTTGGGCGTCGTCTGGTTCACCGTGAGCCTGGATCCAGTCTGAACGGCAGTGGCCTGCCCCGATCCTACGAATCCGGTGACACCGCAGGCCCCGGCGACGCAGGGTATCGGCAACGTGGCCGATCGTCCGATCAGCCAGGCACACGAAGCAGACGATGCGATCGCCGCGGCTGCAATGAACCGGAAACGTCTGTATCTCATTTCCATATTCCGCTTTCTCGAGTTCCATCGAAGCTTAAAAGCCATACTTGATCGTAAAGTCCACGCGCGGCTCGCGCTTTCCCGTCCGCGTGCCGTCGGCCATGGGGACTGCATAGTCGAGCGCGCCCGCCAGGCCGAACGCGTTCTCCAACCGCAATCCAACCCCTGTGCTCCACAGATGAAGGCTGTAGTTTTGCCCTGGAAGCGGGTACAGAAGACTGGCTATCCCCGCGTCCACAAAACCAAAGGGATACAATTGACTCAGCATCGTTCCGAGCCGCGGCCCGAGCCGCGGTCCGTGCAGTTCGAGCGTACCCGCTACGCCGATATCACCGAGCGTTTCCGCTTCGAGATAGCCGCGAACCGTGTCGACGCCGCCCAAGGAGAATTGCTCGTTGTTCACGAGCGGGCTGTCCGACCACTGGCTCGTCAAACGCGCCACCGCCGCAAAATCCGCAGGCAGGCTTTGATTCGCCTCACCCGAGAGGCGCAAGTACAGGTAGTCAGGCGATGCGTTATAACGCGCATTCTCGAATTCGGCAGGCCGGTTCACGAGATCGCGCACGCCGAATCCCACTCCAAAAGTCGCCGCGAAGCTGTTCGATGGCAGCCGCCAGGCCTGTGAATAAGATCCGGACCAGTTCAGGTACTTGACCGGCGCGGAGACACTGGAGGTGCCTGGACTGTTGTCCGCGTTGTCTGTGAACACCCGAGTTTGAACGTCCTTGTAGTCAACCCCAAGGGTGAAGCTTCTCGAAGATTTCTCGGTGTTGTCCAGGGGCTGCAGCCAGTGCGCTCCGTAGATCGTGCCCTTGCCCAGCACACCCAACGTTCCCAGCGCGAGCACATTGCTGCTCGTGTTGATAACGGAAAACGATGCGACGCCGCCGGCCGCTCCCAGACGCGCCAGGTAGGTCGCAGATTCCACCGAGGCGTTGCGGGTATCGGCGGGCGCAGTCTGATACTGCAGCGACAGGCTGTCCTGCCGCTGCCACAAGTTGTCGTAACTCAAGCCGATCGTCGCGCGGTTCGGAGTGGTGTCCGCGGTATGACGATTGTCAGCTTCCACTGACCCATGAAAGGGCAGCGTGTCCTTCACGGCCAGGTCGATGTCGACGGCGCCCGGCTGAGCTCCGGCCTTCAGAATCGGCGTGACGATGCGATCAGGGGTGCGCGAGTTGAGGTCCGCCAGCTCCTGCTGCAGCGTCGGCAAGTGCGGCGTCTGACCCGACACGAGCTCGGGCAACGCCGCCCTGATCTGCCGCCCGGAGAAATACCGCTCCCCCCGGATGTGTATTCGATCCAGGCGGCCCTCTGTGACTTTGAGGCGAACGATGCCGTCGTCGATCTGCTGTTCTGGAATGTCAACGAAGATCGTACCGTAACCTGCGTCCTTGTAGACCTTCTCGAGCGCCTCAGACGCCTTCTTCACTGTGTCGATGTCGCGGCCCGGTCCCAGAAATGGATATACCGCGCGCTCGATGTCAATTGGAGGAAGTACGTGGTTCCCGAGTACACGGAACTCGAGGATGTCGAACTTGTTATGTGCCTCGGCAGGCGACGCCGGTGTTTCTGCCGCCGACACACCTAAAGGAGCAATGGCAGCACCTAACGCCGCGACAACCGCGAGCCTGATGAACTTCGACACAATTGGAAACATTTGTTGGTGAAGGACAGTACCGATGCGCCAAATAAATAAACGGTGACGAGCCACCGAATCCGGCGGCCCGTCACACGCGGTCACTTGCTGTATGCCGGCCGGTCGAAGTCGACCAGCCGGCGATTTGCTTGCTTCTTTTTAGTGGTTGACGTTGCCGCTTCCCAACAGATTGTTCTGCGTCGGCGTGTTCAGGCCGCTCTGCAACACCGGCGTGTCGCAGTTGGATACGCCACCGGTTGACGCCTTCGTGTAACCGTTGGTCGGATTCGTGGCCTGCGTGGCAGAGGTTGCCGGAATCGCGGGCGGATTCGTCGCAGCGAACACGCTGGCAGGCGCCAGATCTCCGCCGCTACCCCATGGACGGCCAGCGAATGACGCATTCGTGATCGCTGTGAACGCGGGATGGCCCATCTTGCCCTGCACAGCACGGAAGCCAGCCAGCGGGTTGCCCGTGGCTGCGTCCGGACCGGTCGAGGTCGTGTAGAACACGTCCGTTGACCAGTACGGCCAGTAGCCGTTGGCCACGTTCGCCAGCGTCGGGAGGACGCCGTCCACCGCCACCATGCGGAAGCAATCGTTGCAGAGATTGCTGCCGGAAGCGACGAGGTTGCCCGCAGTGACTTCGCTGCTCAGGACGCCGATCGCCCACTGGTTGCCGTTCTCATGAACGGTAGCTCCAGTGCTGGTCGTGGCGTTGCCGCCGCCGAAGAAGGCTTGCAGGCAGTTCCGGACGTTACCCGTGCTACCGCTCGTGAAGACGAACTGTCCGTCTTCAGCCGGCATCACGATCTTGGAGCCCGATGGATTGGTGGGGCCGCCACAACGCGCACCGAGGAAATACGCTTCGAACGAAGCTTCCGTGCCCGAACCGTCGTCACGGCGGCACAGATAGACGTTGTTGTCGCCAGTGGGGTTGCTCAGCCCGAGGATCTGATTCCAGCCGATCAGGCCGACGGCCTGATATGCCGATGCCACCTGGGACTTGGACATCGAAGGCGCGCAGGCCGGCGAGTCATTGTTTGCGACATTGCAGGCGGCGATGACCGTGCCGTCATCAAGATGTTCGGCGTGTTGGAGCGCGTAGTACAGGTTCTTGGTCACTCCAACGCCCCACACGACGTCGAGACCCGCCGCACCGGACAACTGCCCGATGAGATTCGCGGGGAACGAGCGTCCGTTGGGATCCTTGAGAAGGTTCGCTTCGACGTCAGCGATTCCGCCTGTAGGATTGCGCGGCGTCACGATGCCGGCACTCGTGTTGCACTGATGCAGCGTGAAGGCATTGAAGTTGGCGCCGAGATCCGAGCTGCTTACGGTTGGGCAGTTGGCAGCGGTCAACTGGCTGCTACCCGCAACACCCGGGGTGCCGGCATTCAGGAAGTTCAGCGTGAATGGACCCGGTGTCGTGGCGATTCCGACGAGAGGACCCGGGCCGTTGAAAGAGCCCACGCTCGATTCCTTGAAGAAAGCCAGAGGCTGGTTGGCAAGCCCCGCCGGCAGGCTTGCAGAGCCTGTGCAGTAGGTGAGGCGGTTCGAGGGGTTGCCGATCTGGTACACATCGATGGTGCCTGTCTGGCACATTCCACCCGGTCCGAGCGTGGTCAGGGCGGTTTCGGTGGCAAGCAGGGTGTTATCGACGGCGGTGGAGCCGCCGACGTAGATTTGAACGGTCCCGGCTGCCAGCGAGCTGCTGGCATCCAGGGCATA